>Ga0075163_10001810_pt1 | contig 28905 bp, 33 predicted proteins | sample JI1023141ADNA_FD_71478 | JGI IMG/M metagenome (GOLD analysis project Ga0075163, IMG submission 71478) | Wastewater effluent complex algal communities from Wisconsin, to seasonally profile nutrient transformation and Carbon sequestration -... | ecosystem: Engineered > WWTP > Effluent > Algae...
GATCGAGCGGGTCCTCGGCCTTGCCGATGACCGCGACGCGCACCTGGGTTCCCTGAGGCGTCGGCAACGCACCGGTGAGGATGATCGGATTGTCCACGCCCGTCCCGAAGGACGTCGCAACGACGGTCGGGCTGAACGCCACCGCCCGGAAGGCCGACCGATAGGTCGCGGGCTGCCGCGCGGAGCCGAGATATTGACTCAACGCGGCGGCGAGGCGCAGGTCGTGCCAGGGGTCGTCTGCGGTCAGGAAGTCGCCGCCGATGCTCAAGGTGCCATCGGGTCGGCGTTCGGTCACCATGCCGGTCAGGCTCGGCACCCCGTGCACCGTCGGGAAGTGCTCGGTGTCGAAGGCGTTCTCCACGACATACTCCGCCGGCACGTCGACGAGCAGGTCGACGGCGGTGAGGATCTGCTTGCCGGCGGTCAGGTGGGCCAGCTGCTGCGGCAGCCCGGTCTCTCCCTCCGGTCCGTCCTCGAGCCGGACGAAGAGCAGGGGGCCGATCTGCGCGGTCTCGTAGCTGCGCACGCTGAGGCGCGTCGGGTGTTCACCCACCCGGATCAGTCGGCCGTGGAAGGGACAGACAACGCAATTGCCGCGCACCTCCCCGCCGACCGCGAGATTCGCGCCGCGGTGCGGGCAGGTGGAGTCGGCGACCCGATAAAGCACGCCGTCCGCGCCCTCGCTGCGCACCACCATCAGCCGGCGATCCCCGATGACCACTGGCGTCGTCGCCTCGGTCCAGTCCGTCGTGAATCCCAGCAGGTACCACCCTGCGTGCACACTCATGCAACTGCCTCTTTCGCGATGACGTCGCTCAGGTCCGCAGCGGCCCGGATGCCGCTATGGATAGCTCGATCCAGATAGGGATGGCCTTGATCGGCCAGTGCTGCCTCGCCCGCGATCGCGATCCGCTCGGCGATCGGAGCCCGCCACCGGCGGGCGGTCTCGGGATTCGCCGGGGCGAGGGTGAAGCCACCCAGCGCCCAGGGGTCGGCGCCCCAGTCCTTGACGACGATGGTTGCGGTGCGCTCGCGCGCCAGTCCCAGATGTTCCTTCAGCACGGCATCGACCCGCATGGGGTCGTTGACCCACTCCCGGGTGGCGAGCGCGCCGCGGCCCTTCGCGACGAGCACGACATGGGCGTCACCGGCGTGGACGGTGAAGAAGCCCAACTCGACGTCGAAGACGAAGTGGTCCTCGGTCGCAGGTCTCGCCAAGGGCACCGCGACGACCACGGCCGGTATGCCGTGCAGCTCACCCCCCGCCGCCACCTGCCGCTCGGGCAGGTCCTCGACCTCCACGACGCCAGAGACGAGCAGCGGCGGCGGGAGCGCCACAACGACGGCGCGACTGCGCAGCAAGGTCCCGTCCGCCAAGCGGGTATGCACGCCCTCCCCCACCACCCGGACCGCCCGCACCGGGCTGCTGGTCCGCACGGTGAGCCCGGCGGCGAGCCGCTGGGGAAGCAGGTCAAGTCCTTGTCGCACAACATATTTCGCGCCTGACGGCGGCTGCAAAGCCGGGTCGCTGACGAGGCGGGCAAGCGGCACCTTCTCGATGGCGACACCGCTGACCTGCTCGACGAAGGCGATGAGCGCCTGAGCGCTGACGGCATCGGCGTGCGCCATCCGCAAGGCCGCGGCGCCCGGCAGACCTGCGGCAAAGGCCGGCCCGAGTTTGCGCGCGAGATTGCGCAGCCGGTGCTGCAGGGCCAGCGGGCCGGTGAACTCGGTGTCTCGATGGCCAAGGTCGTAGCCGCGCCCGCCGGTCACGACCTGGCTGCGCATCGACGGGCCACCGAGAAGGCTCGCCTCCCCCGCCTGATCGAGCACGGTGAATGCGGGGTGATCGCCACCGTGCAGCACCTGAGCGCCAAGCTCGACCGGCGCACCTCCCGGCGGGCGATGGGTCACGACCCGGCCGCCGATCCGGTCCCGGGCTTCCAGCACCAGGACCTCAGCACCCCGCTGGGCCAAGGCGCGCGCCGCGGCGAGCCCGGAGACCCCGGCGCCGATGACGACGACCGAGGAACTCATCCGGCCAACTCGACCGTGCTGGAGAACGGACGCCTCGGGAAGACCTGCGGCTGCCACACCAAGGTGGCCGCTCGCAGCCGGGCCGCCGGGAAGCGCTCGGCCAGCAGCTCGATCACCGCGGGCACGGTGGCCCGAATGAGGGCAGCACCGAGGCAGAAGTGCGGCCCACCGCCATATGCCAGGTGCTCCCGGAGCCGCTCCCGCTGCGGGAGGACAGCAGTCGGCTCCTCGAAGCGCTCTGGATCGCGGTCGGCGGAACCGATGTGGATCAGCACCTGGCGCCCGGCCGGCACGACACCGGAGGGCACCTGCACATCCACGAGAGCCCGCCGCGCCACGAAGGGGATGGGCGTATGCCAGCGGGTCGCGTCCTCAACGAAGGCCTCGCGCCACTGTGGGTCCCCTGCCGTGGTCGACCAGTTCGGCAGCGTCAACAGGTGATGCACGACGACGGTGGTCAGCTCGGCCAAGGGACCCCACCCGCCGATCGTGGCGAGAGAGATGATGCCGAGCGCGTCGGCTCGGGTGATCTCGGGATCATTCGCCAAGGCGTGCAGCGGGCTGCCTGGTTCGGCCGCGAGGAGAAGCGGTTCGGCGAAGGCGTGCAGGCGAGCCACGCCCTCTTGACCGCGCTGGGCGACCTGGGGCGAGGGCGTGGGATCCAGAGCCGGCTCGACACCGGCGGCGAGTTCCCCAAAACGCGTCACATCGAGGATGCCGAGCACGCCGGCGAGAGCCGCGGTGGCGATCGGCCGCGCGATCTCGGTGCCGAGATCGGCCCGCTCACCGAGCCCGTCGAGAATGGCTCCGATCGCGGCCCGTCGCGCCGGATCGGTGCGGCGCACCGCGGCCGGACCGAGCAGGGCCGAACCGGGACGTCGCAATCGGGCATGGTCGCCACCATCGCGGTTCAGCATCGACGGTGGCGCCCCGGAGGCGCGAGACCGCTCCTCTTGCCCACCCGCCGCCGAGAGGTCGGGATGGTTCAGCGCGGCGGCGCAATCGGCATACCGGGTCAGGACCACCAGTTCGGTCCCCGGCAGGGTGTGCACCGGGTCCTGCGCACGCAGCCAGGCCAGTGTCGGCTCCGGGTTGAGGACGAATGGGAAGGAGAAGAGGGGCGCCACGGGGGCGCGGACACCGGCACCGGCCGAGGCCATCTCATTTCACCTTCGGGCCGTGCCACTTGAAGGTGACCAGGGTCAAGAAGCCGGCGAGGAAGACCCAGAGGCCGAGCATCAAGGCGATCCCCGGCAGATTCCACACACCACCGGCCTCGACGACCTGGAAGTCCTCGGGCAAGAAGACATAGCGGAAGCCCTGGGTCAACCACTTCAGCGGGAAGGCCCCGGCAACCATCTGCATCCAGTCGGGCAGTTGGTTGAACGGGAAGAACACGCCCGAAATGAACTGCAGCACAAGGAAAGGCGGCGTCACGATCGCCGGTGCCGTCGCCGCGGACGGGATGATCGCGGTGTAGGCCAGGCCGCACAGCGCCATGGCCGCGGTGCCGAGCATAAGGATCCACGCGAACGCGATCCAATGCGTCGCGTCGGTCGGCAGGGTCAGCCCGAAGAAGGCGGTGCCGATCGCGACGAGGATGATCGTCTCCAGCAGCGAGGTCACCGCGACGAGCACGACCTTGCCGATGAAATAGGCGCCCTTGGGCATCGGTGAACTGGCTAGCCGCCGGATCAACCCGAGCTCGCGTTCGAGCGTGACATTGATGGCCAGGCCCGTGAAGGCGGTGCTCATGACGCCGGCGGCGACGATGCCGGCGACGAAGTACTGCTTGAAGTCGGTATCCGTGCCCTCGATGGTTCCGGTGAAGATCGATCCGAAGATCACCAGCAGGATCACCGGCAGCATCAAGGTGAAGACGACCGATTGCACATTGCGGAAAAAGCCGCGCAACTCCGCCTTGGAGCGGATGTATGACGCCTTGAGCAGTCCCGGCAGCGGCCGTTGCGTGCGCGTGGCTGCTGGTCGCAATGTCGGGGACGTCGGCGCCGTCACCGGTTCGGCGACATCAGGGGTGCGGGCGGTCGTGGTCATCGCTTGGCATCCTCACGCTGGATCAGTCGCAGATAGGTGTCTTCCAGGGTCGGCCGCGAGACCGAGAGCGCCGGGATCTCGGCCATGCCGAGCTCGCGTGCATAGTCGATGAGCCGGCTGAGCACCTCGGTGGGGTGATCGGTGCCGATGGTTGCGGCATACCGGCGGTCCTCGTGCCCGGCCGCCTCGATGACCCCGAGCTGCGCCGGTATGACGCGACCGGCGTCCGGCAGGTCGGAAAAGGTGATGATCGTCCCCGCCCCGGCGGTGCGGCCCAGCTCCTCGATCGTGCCGACGGTGAGCATCTTCCCGGCCGCGATGATCCCGGCGCGGTCCGCGAGCGCCTCGGCCTCGTCGAGGTAGTGGGTGGTCAGCACGGTGGTCGCCCCGAGTTCGCGGAAATAATTGACGAGGTCCCACGCTTCGCGACGCGCTTCCGGGTCCAGCCCGGTGGTCGGCTCGTCGAGGAAAACCAGCTCGGGTCGGCCGACGACCCCGACGGCGACATCCAGGCGACGCTTCTGCCCGCCGGACAAGGAGCCGGTCTTGGCCTTCGTCTTGCTCGTCAACCCAACCATGGAGATCAGCTCGGCGGTGGGGATCGGGTCGGAATAGAAGGCCGCAAAGTGGTCGACGACCTCGCCGACGGTCAGGTCCTGATAGTCGCCTGTGTTTTGTGGGACCACGCCGATCCGGTTGCGCCAGGAGCGCCGGTCGGCCCGCGGATCCTCACCCAGGACCGCGACCTCGCCGGCGGTGCGCGTGCGGACCCCGACGAGGATCTCGACCGTGGTGGTCTTCCCGGCACCATTGGGGCCGAGCAGCGCAAAGACCTCGCCCTTGCGCACCTGCATGTCAACCGAGTCGACGGCAGCGAAATCGCCATACATCTTGCGCAGGCCCTGCACGCTGATGTGCAGGTCATCCTCGATGATCGTCATTTCTCAGCTCCTTTTCGCTGTGGGCTCCAGTCTTGATCGACCGCCCTGGCCGCACAGCCCCCAAGGGCTACGCAAGGGCCGGTGCTCGCATACGTAAACCCCGGACGTAGACGACGGCCCCGGGGGTCTCCCGGGGCCGTCGTCGGTTGGTGTGTCGCGCAGGCTCAGCAGCAGCAGCAGCAGCACGGAACCTGGCCGGCAGCGACCTCACTGAGGTCGGCCCCGGACAACTCCTCGCTGTCCGTGGCGGGCGCAGCCGGAAGGTGGATCTGCACCGTTCCGGTCTGCAAGCCCTGCTCGAAGAGCGCGGCCTGGACATCGAGGGCGCCCTCGTTGCTCTGGCCCTCGTAGGGGTTCACCTCACCGGCGGCGTGCCGGATGACCTGAACCGCAACATTGTCGGGAATGTGCACGCCGACCTCGGCCAGCGCGGCCTTGGGGTCCGCATCGATCTGGCGCGAGAAGGTGTCGTCGGTCCAGTCCTTGATGAGGAACTGTAGGTATTGGTCGCGGAAGTCACTATTCGCCATGTCGGTTATCTCCTTAAAAGCGTTGAAATGGGATGGGATCGGTGGGCAGGTGGTGTGGCCGGGTCTTATCGGTCACACCGTGCAGCTACTGCAGGCAGGGCAGCAGCAGCAGCAATAGGTCGTGCCCGCGGCAACGGCTCCCAGCTCGTCCAGGCTGAGTTCGCCGACGTCCAGGACCGGGGTCTCGGGGACGTGGAAGACGAATTCACCTGTGCGCAGACCCTCTGCATAGAGCCCGACCTGTGCTTCGAGGTCGGCCGCAGCCGCCTCGTCGGAGCCGACCTGGTCGGCCGGGTGCCGCACAATCGTCACGTTCGCGCCGGCCGGCAACTGCAATCCGGCCTCCATCGCCGCCGCCTTCGGGTCGCGCGCGAGCCGCTGGGCATAGCTCTCGTCGCCCCAACTGGTCAGAAGCATGTTGGAGTAGGCATCGACGAACTGGCGTCGTTCGCTCTGGTTCAGGGCCATCGCCATGACGTGTCCGTTGTCGCGACGCTCAGCCGCAGCAGCAGCAGGGGCAGCAGCAGCAGTAGATCCCGCCGCCGGCGACCTCGGCCAGCTCGTCCATGTCGAGCTCGGAGGTGTCGATCTGCGGGGTCGCGGGGATGTGGAACTCGAAGGTCCCGGACTCCAGACCGGCTTCGTAGAGGCCGACCTGACGGTCGAGGCGACCCTCCTGGGGGCCGGCGTCGGCGCCTGCGGCACCGCGGGTGATCTCGATCTTGGCGTCCGCCGGCAGCTCCAGGCCGACCTCGGCGAGGGCGGCGCGGGGGTCGGACTCGAGGCGAGCGGCATACTCGTCGTCGGACCAGCTCGACAGCAATGCCTTGGTGTAGGCGTCAACGAACTCGTTCTTCTGAGCCTCACTGATAGCCATGATGGTTCCTCCTGCTTTCGTGGGTCTCGCCCAAGCCGGCCGGCTCGGACGCCTTCGTCCCTCGGGGACACCACTGATCGTGTGCCACGTCCACTACGGTCCGGAAGCCTGCCGAGCGCGTATCGAATGCGGTGCGGCACAGGGTCTTTTGCCACGCATGCGCAGCCGTGCGCAGACCGCACCGAGGCATGCGTATGCCGCTCCCCCCAGCGCACGAATATCGGCCAGGTCGCGCCCCATGGCGACCTGGCCGATATGTCGTGAGGTGGGGCGCCGGCCACCCCCGTGCCGTTCAGCCGCAGCAGCAGCAGGGGCAGCAGCAGCAGTAGATCCCGCCGCCGGCGACCTCGGCCAGCTCGTCCATGTCGAGCTCGGAGGTGTCGATCTGCGGGGTCGCGGGGATGTGGAATTCGAAGGTCCCGGACTCCAGACCGGCTTCGTAGAGGCCGACCTGACGGTCGAGGCGACCCTCCTGGGGGCCCGCGTCGGCGCCGGCGGCACCGCGGGTGATCTCGATCTTCGCGTCCGCCGGCAGTTCCAGACCGACCTCGGCGAGGGCGGCGCGGGGGTCGGACTCGAGGCGAGCGGCATACTCATCGCTCGACCAGCTCGACAGCAATGCCTTGGTGTAGGCGTCGACGAATTCGTTCTTCTGAGCCTCGCTGATGGCCATCTCGATCTCCTTCTGTGCAGGGTTAGGGAAGGTGTCCGCCGGGCCGGTCCGGATCGGCTCGCTCACCCGGGGACACCCCAATCCTGGCGGCGCGCACACGGCCGCGGAATGGCCCCGGTGGCCGATCGCGCGCCTACCGAATACGGTTTGGCCTCAACGCTTTTCGCCACCCTTGCGCAGCCGTGCGTAGGCCGTGCGTAGGCCGTGCGGAATCAGTCGGCTTCTTGGCGGCGAGCAAGCTCGGCGAAGAGCCCGTCGGGCTCGGCCATGAGCTCGTCATAGCTGCCGACCTGGACGATCGTGCCCTTGTCCATCACGACGATCCGGTCGGCATCACGCACCGTCGAGAGGCGGTGCGCAACCACGATTCGCGTCGCATTCAATTGCCGGGTCGCCTCCGCGACGATCTGTTGCGTCGGGTTGTCCAGGGCGGAGGTGGCCTCATCGAAGATGACGAACCGGGGGCGATTGACCAGCGCCCGGGCGATCATCAGACGCTGAATCTGCCCACCGGAAAGGCCCGCTGCCGCCTCGTTGACGACGGTCGCCAAACCCATGGGCATCGACTTGATGACCGGGGTAAGGCCGGCCATATCGGCGGCTTCCCAGATCTCGTCCTCGCTGAAGCGTCCGCCGCCGGAGATATTGTCTCGAATGTCGCCGGGCATCAGATTTCCGGCCTGCAGGACGACCCCACACTGGGCTCGCACCGAGGGCAGGTCGAGTTCGCCGAGATCCTGCCCGTCATACAAGACCGCCCCCTGGATCGGCCGGCTGAAGCCGAGCATGAGGCGGATGATGGTGGACTTGCCGCTGCCGGAGGGCCCGACGATCGCCACGAACTCGCCGGGCTGGACATCGAGGGAGACATCGTCGAGGACGAGGGGGCCGTCCTCGCCATACCGGAAGGAAATGCCGCGCAAGTTGATATTGCCCGACAACTCCCCCGGATGAGCCTTGCCGACCCCGGCTTCGGGCTCGGCGCTGAGGATCGGGGCCAAGGACTCCACCATGGGCACGATGGCCCCGGCGGTCAGGACGCTCCCGGTGAACTGCAGGAGCGCATTGATCATCAACGTGAAGGCCGTGAGGAAGGACAGCAGCGCCGGGAGCGGCATCGGCGGTTCCATGAAGTTGGCGAGCGTGAAGACGAGCCCGAGCGCGATGAGGGGATACAGGCCGTTGAAGACCGTCACCTGATCCTGCGCGCGGCGGCTGGCCAAGACGTGCGCCTGCACCACCCGCTGCTGATCGGACCACCGCACGAAGGCCCGCTCCTCGGCCGCCGCCGCCCGGATCTTCGTCATCGCCGAGAGCACTTCGAAGCTCATGCCGGTCAGCTTCTGTTCGGCGTCATATCGCGCGCGTTCCAGGCGCAGCACGCGACGCCCGGCGAGCCAGCAGACGGCACAGGCCACGGCCGCCAGCGCGACTCCCGCGAGGGCCAGTTGCACATTGAAGAAGAAGACGACCGCGAGGTTGGCGATGACGACCACAAGGCCGAGGGCGCCGGCGACGACGACGCCGGAGAGCACCTCCTGGGCGGACTTCATACTGAGCACGATGGTGCCGAGCCGGCCCGTGGAATAGCGCTGGAAGAAGGTCACCGGCAGGTCGAGCAAGCGACTCCAGACGCCCACCTGGGTCTTGGCGATCAACGCTCCTTGCAAGCGCAAGACGGCGAGATTCTGCACGATCGAGAAGGCGGCAGCCACCAGAGCGCTCGCGATGACGGCGATGCCGCCCTGGATGATCATCGGGCGATTCGCGGAGGCCACGAACTCGCCGAGGATCTTGCCATTGAGGATCGGGGTGAGCAGGCCGATGAGACCGATCAGCGCCGCCATCGCACCGAAGAGCCACAGCTCCGAGCGCAGACCCACGAAGCCGTAGCGGATCAGGCCACCGACCGTCGTGACATCGGCGGGAAGGCGCGGATAGACCGCCCAGACGTGTCGGCCGGCACTGAACTGGTTGTCCCTGGTGACCCGCACGGGCCGGTCCAACCAGCGGGCGAAGACGACATAGCCGCCCTCGTGGAACTGGAAGGAGACCGGCAGGTGATCGGGCCCCCAGAAGCCGGCGACCGGTCCCATATCCGTTGTCCACCAACGACCTTCGAGCCGGATGGCCCGGGTGCGGACCCAGCCGCTGGAGCCGAGGTCGTCGTAGTCGCTGATATCGCGCGCATGCGAGATATGCGGCGGAATGCTTGAGTTCTCCTTCATTGCCGTGAGCACCCGCACGGCTGCGTCGACCAGCCCGGGGGTCACGCCTTCGGCGGTGGAGGTCACGGGCGCCGTGGTGCCTTCGAGCAAGAGCGCGTCGTTTTCGTTGCGTACTCGCACTTGCGCGCTGCGGTCCCGATCTTGGGCGATCCGCACGGCGGCCTCGGCCACCGATGCCTCGCGTTCGACCGTCCGGTCGACCTGATAGAGGAAGCGCGACCAGTGCCCGACGAGTCGGTGCCACAGGTGGTCTTGGCGCAGCAGGTCGTGGGTATGCCGAGTGCGCAGCACACTCGGCGCGTCCAGGCTGAGCCAGTCCTGACGGGTCAGGCACAAGTGCTCGCCGTCTTGAAACTCCGCGCGCTCATGGCCTTGGAAGACGTGCCCACTGACGATCTCGACCCACAGCAGCGCCTCGGTCGGTCGCAGGATGTCGCCCCGGCCGAACTCGCAGGAGGCATCCGCTTGCAGGACGGAGAAGTCTCGCGGCGCGAGCGGCCGGCCAAGGCTGCGGTCGATCTTGCGCAAACTGGAGTCGATGCCCTCGGCGAGGATGGCGATCAACTCATCCGCAGTTCCGGAAGCCTCCATCCCGCCAATGCTCTGACGTAGCCCGGCGAGATTGACCGAGCGCATGCTCGCGTGACCGACGCGGCGGCACAGGACGCGGTGGCGCGGGCCAAAGACGGGACCGACCACGACATCACCGGTGGTGAGCCGGGCCAGGGAGTGCCATGGGCCTGCGGGCCGGCCGTCACGGATCAAGACGGCGAAGAGGTCCACCGCGCCGGACTCGACGAAGAGCAGATCCTCGGCATCGTGGATGACGAACATATCCCGCTCGTCCCAGGGGACGCCCTGGGTCGGCAGCGGAAAGGCCAGGGACTCGGGGGCCTCGGTCCCCGTTTCGTCAAAGGTCATGGGGTCTGCTCCGTCTTTGCGGCCGATTCGCTTTGCACCAGGTCGTAATAGACGCCACGGCGGGCCATCAGGTCCTCATGACGCCCCTGCTCAACGACGCTGCCGTTCTCGACAACCATGATCACGTCCGCGTCGCGGACGGTCGAGAGGCGGTGCGCGATGATCATCAGCGCGCAGCCGCGCCGCCGCAGGTTGTCCATGACCCGCCGCTCGGTCGCGGTGTCGAGCGCGCTCGTGGCCTCGTCCAGCACCACGAGGGTGGGATCGCAGACGAGAGCACGGGCCAGTTCCAGCCGCTGCCGCTGCCCGCCGGAGAAGTTGCTGCCGCCCTCGGAGACCGCCGCATTGACGCCACCGGCTCGCCGTGAGATCGCGTCGAAGATCTCCGCGTCGCGCAGCGCCCGCAAGACCGACTCGTCGCGAACCCCGTTGTCCCAGAAGCAGATATTCTCGCGAACGGTCCCGTCGAAGAGGGTCGTGGTCTGGTCGACATAGGCCACCGACCGGGCCATCGATTGCCGGCTCCACTCGTGCCGGGCCGAGCCGTCGAAAAGGATCTGACCCGCGGTCGGTTCCAACAGCCCGGCCGCGAGCTTGGCGATCGTGCTCTTGCCGGACCCGGAGGCACCGACCAGGGCGACCCGCATACCTGGCTCCATCGACAGGTCGAGGTCCTTGACCAGGGGCGGCAGTAGGGGTCCAAAGGTGAACTCGACCTGCGTGAAGCGCAGGCTGCCGGAGAGCACGTGCCCGTCGCTGTCTTCGGGTTCGGTGGCGAAGGCGGGGTCGAGTTCGTACTTCTCCGCATCGCGCAGCCGGTGCAACTGGGCGGTCATCTCCTGGAGGGTGCCGGCCTGGTTGGTCAGCTGCGTCAGCGGGCGGGTGAAGGTGGCCAAGAGCGCCTGGAAGGCGAAGAGCACCCCGACCGTGATCGCGCCATCGGTCACCCGCAAGCCGCCGACGAGCATGACGAGACCCGAATTGACGGTCGCGAGCATCGGCGGGACGACGGTCATCAAGGCGGTCGGCACGCCGAGGCGCTGGGATTCGGTCATCGCCTTGGCCAGCGAGCCGGACCACCGGGAGAACGACGCGTGCTCGGTGCCGGAGGACTTGACGGTCTCGATCGCCGAGATCGTATGCAGGGTGGCCACCGCCAGGCGGCCCTCCTCGGCTTCGAGGGCGGTCGCATTGTCGATCCGCCGGCGCATCACCCCGCGCAGGACGGCGAGGTTGACCAAGGCGACACCGATCGCCAGTGCCCCGAGCACCGCATCCTGCAGAACGAGGGCGGCGCCATAGACAAAGATCAGCAGCAGGTTGACAACGGTGACGACGAGATCCCTGGTGACGGTCTGCGCGACCTGGCGGTTGCTGCTCAGCCGCCGCCCCAACTCGGCCGGGCGCCGTTGGAGATAGAAGCCCATCGGGAGGCGGAGCAAGCGAAAGAGGAAGCGTCCGCTGGAGACCAGCGAACTGCGTCCTTCCACGAGTCGCAGATAGTGCGTCTGCACCTTGGTGAGGATGAAAACCCCTGCCGCACAGACAGATAGGCCCAAGAGCAGGGGCAAGACCGCGAGGACACCAGGGGTGCCATAGACCGAGTCGACGTAATACTGGGTGAAGATCGGCGCGACGATGCCGGGAATGACGAGCACGATGCTCGCGAGCAGCGCAAGGGCCAGTCCCCGCCCATTGCGAGAGGTCCGCTCCAGCAGCATCTCGGAGATCTTCGGCGGGGCCCCGCCGGTGGCGAACTCCTCGCCCGGCACGAGATCGAGGACGATCCCCGTGAAGCCTTGGTCGAACTCGCTCAGGGGCATCCGGCGCGGACCCGACGCGGGGTCGTTGATCAGCACAACCGTCTGGCCGCGGCGCCGCTCGAACCCGTTGACGACCATAAAGTGCTGGAAGGCCCAGAAGACGATGACGGGATGGTCGAGCTCGAGCAGCGGCGGCAATTCCATCCGGCGGCCCCGGCCGACCAGACCGTACTGGTGGGCCGCGTCCATGACGTTCTTGGCGGTGGAACCGTCGCGGGAGATCCCGCAGACGACCCGCAACTCCTCCAAGGGCACAAAGCGTCCATAGTGCGACAACAGGATCGACAAGGACGCGGCACCGCACTCGACCGCCTCCATCTGGATGACGGTCGGAGTGCGGCGGATCTTGGCGCGCCGGGGCGCAAGGCCACGGCACTCCTCCTCGACCCGCGGCAGGGCCGTCCGGGTTGCCAGGCGCATCGTCCTCATACCCCCAACAGGATCGAGACGGGCTTCATCCCGCCGAGCGAGAGTTCCCCGGACACGGGGGTCCGTGATTGCAATTGCACCGGCGGTCCGGAGACACTCGTCCACTCATAACCCGACATCGTCGCGGTGTCCTGGAGCAGTCGCACCGTCACCAGATGCATGTTCTGGGCGGCGGCGTCGCCCTCGTCGAGCATCCCCGTGACCGACGCGAGCTGTTGGGCGCTGGCCGGGAACTGGCTCACCTTCTCGACCACGCCTTTGAGGCGGCCGAAGGCTCGCGGGTTGACGCCCGGAACCGCGAGGGTCACCACCTGGTTCGGGTGGACGAAGGGCACCATCTCGCCGCTGACAATCAAGGTGGCGCCGAGTTGGGTGGCGCCGCCAGTGCGCTCGAGTTGGGCAACCGGCTCTCCCGGAGCCAGATAGTTGCCAACCGCCGCAGCCACGGACACCACGCGGCCATCGGCAGGCGCGGCGAGCACGACCTCCGCATTGTCTCGTCCACGGACGACGGCGAGTTCCTGGCCGGCGCGCACCTCCTGCCCGAGATCCACCGTGACCCGCACCAGGGAGCCGGCAACATCGGACTCGACGGTGACGATGCCCCCGGAGTAGGTGATCAGGCCGTGGGCATCGGCATACCGCGGAATCGACCCGAGGAAGCCCCACAACCCGATCATCACGGTGGTGATCAAGACGGTGAAGACGGCGACCCAGCCGCGGGGGGTGGCCAGCAGCAGCGGGCTGTCGAGCTGGTCGGGTTGCCGCTGGCGCTCCAGGGCCTTGAACCGGAACTTCATGGCCGGCCCCAGACATCCGGTTCGCTCGGATCAGCGACCCCGAGCACCATCATGCCGACCGCGCCCTCATCCATCGGGTGCGTCCGGGTGGCCTGCGCAAACAGGCTGGCCGACGTGCCTCCGATGCCGCAGACACCGAGTCCGGCCGCCTCGGCATTGAGGTAGATCGTTTGATAGACGACCCCGACATGCTTGGTCAGCAGGGCATAGGGCATGCCCTGGTATTTCCACATCAGCCGATCGAAGCGGGCACCGAAGAGGAGCACCACCGGCGGCGCGATCTCGCCGCGGATCGTCATCATGACATCGGCATTGACGCGAGCGCGCAAGCCCTCGTCCTGCCCGATCAGGTCGAGGCTATGCCGCTCGGGCGCATAACGATAAATGCCGGGTTCGAGACCGGCCACATCGTTGACCACGACATAGGCGTCGATCTCGTGCACCGATCCGCCGCTGGGATAGGGCCGATCGACGACGTCTAGGCCGTGATCGTCCGGGTGCACCTGGCGGGCCCGAAGCGAGCGGTAGAGCACCTCCGCGAGCTGCTCGAGGCGCGTCTGACCGGGCAGGAAGCGCCGCCGCGAGCGGCGCCCCTCCATGATCTGTACCAGCGGCGGATCCGTGCGGCGGGCCTGCTCCAGGTCGGGCTCGGGGAGCTCGACGCTGGGCCCGTCCGGGAGCGGACGAGCATACGGGATCGGCTCGAAATCACCCTCGAGGTGATACGTGCCGCCATAGCCGTCGCTGCCGCGCGACTCGTTGGCCTTGCGGTGGAACCACAAGTCGGTGGGATCCCACTGCCGGAAGCGGCGAGAGGTGACCTCCGCCTCGGGCAGCAGCAGTTGGGCGGCGCACAGCATCGCGAGCACCGGATCCGGCAGCAGCTCGACCTCGCCATTGACGAGTCGGGCGAAGAGGTCCGCTCGCAGGTGGACGCGCAAGTGGGAGACCCCGGACTCGAGCATCACGACTCCGGGTCCCACGGTCGCAACCAGCATCGGGCTAAGCACGCGCGTGGCGATGTCCGGCGGCACCGGACCCATCCCGACCGGCATGGCGCCCGCGGTGGTCAGTCGGGCCAGGGCGCCATTGCCGGGCTCGAAGAGGACGTGCTCGAAAACTCCGAGCGTCGAGAGCCGGCGCACCACGGACTGCACGACGACGGCCGCCGTGAAGTCGCCCGTGCCTTCGAGCGCGCGGCGCAGGATCTCCGAGGAGGCCATCGGCGATTCACGAACCGCGAGGATCGCATCGCGGACACCCGTCTGGGACACGGCGACCACCTGCTCCCAGCCGCTGCCCGTCACCTTGATGCCCTCCGCGACCGCCTCGAGGACGATCGTGGGCCGGATCGCGAGAACCGTTGTGGCAGGCCGCACTTCAGTCGTCTGGCTCATCGCTGCCGCCTAGAAGAAGACGCCGATGGGGTTGACATCGGCCTCGTCGATCGGCTCCTGCCGCCAGCCCAACTGCACCGGAATGTCATAGATGCGCCCAGGTCCGGTGCGGCGCCAGAAGTGCCGCATGCCCGGGACGAAAACCTTTGCCACGGCCAGGTCGATGTCGGGGCGGGTCTGATTGACGACGATCGTCTCCATGCCGGCCGCCGCCAGGTCATCGACGCAGTATTGGACGATGCCGCCGAGCGTGCTCGGGATGTCCCGCTCAAGTTCTTCGAGCGTGCGCAGAGGCACATTCGGGTCCGGCAGGATCCACGGCTCCGAGGCGCAGGTGCGGGTCTTGCACCACTCCAAGGTGGCCGCATCGTCGACCTGATAGAGGGTGTTGCCCTCCTCGTCCCGCTTGCGCACGAAGGGCAGGAACTGGTTCAGCTCGGTCAGCGCCCGGAAGAAGGCGATATGCGGATCCGGGTGGGCCCCGAACCCGACCATGATGTCCTCGATCTCATGGTCGCGCCGCGAGAAGGCGGCGAAGGTCGAGATGCCGAGGTCGTTGGAGAGGTCGATGACCCAGATGTTGCGATCCATGGAGGCATAGAACTCGCGCATCTGATCGACATACGGGTCCTTGACCGAGTCGAGGTCGATGCCCGGCCGGGCGATCCGGTTGAACCACCACAAGGCGACGGCATCGCGCTCATAAACCTCGCAAAGTCCTTGCAGGACAGCCTCATCCATCGTGTTGCCGGCCGCGCCACCATTGGAGTCGGTCATCGTGAAGAGATGGTTCATATCCTTGAGGTCGGGGTGCCCGAACCAGATCATGGCCGAGGGGATGAGCACCTCCTCACCCGTGGTCAGCGAGCGGCCCGTGGTGAAGTGGACCGGCTTGTCGTGGTCGAAGCGGTGGGGGATCTTTTGCAGCCGATTGCGTGGGTCGGTGTTCCACTGCTCTCGGATGTCGTATTGGTGGTCGGAGAAACGCAGGTAGTCCGAGGGGTGCAAGGCCCGCTGCTCCAAGGCGTTCCACGTCGAGTGAATCTCGGGGATGTCGGGGGTCCACACGCCCGAATAGCGTTCCAGCGCCTCGCAAATCCCCGAGACCTTGGCTTGGATCTCGGTGCGGCCCTTGCCCCCGGACTGGCCACGCATATTGCTGCGCAGCAAGTCCATATTGTCGCCCATCATCCCGAAGTTGTGACCGGCGGCGAAGGAATAGGTGATGCCCTCTTCGTCCGCGTCGAGCGGGGTCAGCCGCGAGACGGCACCGAGGATGTGGCTGATGTGTGGCTCGAGTCGTTCGAAGGTCTCGCGCGGGGTGCAGACGCGATAGCCGCCGTCCTCCAGGTGCTGCGCCGGGGTGTCGGTCAGCGTGACGTCGCTGGTGCGCCGCAGGCTGCTGGGGTCCTCGACCCCGAACTGCGGCTGGTTGATCAGCGTGTGGTTGCGGGTCTCGTAGGTCTTGACGTCCAGGGACCGCATGGCACCGGCCAGTTCACCCGGCATACCCGCAGCGAGAGCGAAGATCTCGTTGGCGATGATGCCCGCGGCGATGCCGTTGGCCCCGGGTGCCAGGCCGGAGGGCTGCACCTGCGGGTATGCCGCAGCGGTCTTGCCCGCGACATACCGCTCGACCTGGCGGTTGGCCGCGATCCGGTCCTCCACCGATTCCCAACAACCGGTCGACCCGGGCACGAACCGCGGGCCCACCCAGACCTCACGACCTGCGGGCTTGGCGAGCAGCCACGGCTGCCCCTCCCCCTTGAAATGCTTGTTGATCTCTCGCAGCGGGGCTTGCAGGTAGTCATCGACGACAACGACAACCAGGTCGCACCCGGTGGCGTCGAAAACACTCTCCGCGGTGCGCACCGCGATCTGCGGGTATGCCGACAGCGCCCTCCGCAGGTCGTGGTCCAGGTCGCTCTGGGCGTGACCGAGGATCGCCACCGAGAACGGGACGGCGCGCGTGGTGAAGCCGTCGGTGCGCTTGCCGAAGCTCTCGACATATGACGATTCGGGCGTGCCGGCACCCGGGGTCGCGAGGACGTGCCCGGACTTCTGCAGCTTGGCAAGCTCCAAGAAGACGCGGTCCGGCGCCATCGCCCCGCCGAGCTCGGACATGATGTCCGCCATCGTGCGGCGCCCGTCGATGAGCTTGGCGACTTTGGCGGTGTTGGGATTCTCGACGATCATGGCCTGCTCGTCGTTGAGGAGGAAGAGCAGCTTGTCGTCGATCACTTCGACGCGGAAGCTGTCCCGGAAGCGCAGCGAACTCACACCATTGTCCTTTGGTCAGTTTGGGGAAGCAGGTCGGGGATGTCGGTGGTTCAGTAGGACGGTCGGCGCATCAGCAGCCAGCCGCCGACGAAACCGAGCATGCCGAGGGCGCCGAAGACGACAGCCTGGCTGGTAGCTGCGGGGGCGGACTGCAGGTTGACGACGGCGAGCACGATGCCGACGACGCCCCAGATGAAGAAGAAGATGGCGAGGAAGGTCTTGAGGTTCGCATTCATTGGTGTCTCTCCTTGGGTGTGATCAGTGGGCCGGCCGCGGCGCGACCGCGTGGACGGTGTGGACATTGATGCTGATGAAGGCGTCGGGGTCGCGACGGAAGTTCTCCCAGGACCAGCCGACGACGGCGAGCTGCTCGACCGTCAACACACCGGCGGCCACGAGGGGCACATAGCGGTCCGGGCCCATGTGCACGGCGAAGGCCGAGACGGGGTGGTCCTCGGTGGTCACGGCCGAGGTGACCGGGTCGATGTCCACGTAGCCGGCCGCACGCAATTCGGCGGGGATCTTCTTGACCACCTGCCGGTCGCCGCCGTCCGCGGACTGAAGGGCTCGCAGCTCGCTGAAAAGTTCCACCAGGCCGCGGGTGACCCGGCCGCTGCTGTGGCCCGCGTCGCTGTCATCGACATCGATGACGTGCAGCCGGCCGCCCGGGACCAGCACCCGCTGGATCTCGGCGAAGACCTCGGCCCGCAGCGCCGGGCGCAGGTGCTGGGCGACGAAGCGCATGATGACGTCATCGACGCTGCCGTCCGCGAGCGGGATGCGGCCATCGACAATGGTCAGGGTGGGCGCTTCGACGCTGGCGAGCAGTTCGGCGTCGACATCGCTGCCATAGACGACAGCGTCGGGCAGCGATGCCCGCAACCGGCGGGTCACCGCGCCATTGCCGCTGCCGAGGTCGAGCACGGTGCCGGTGCGGGTCAGCCCGTGGGCGAGCATGACCTCGAGTTCCCGCGGGAAGCTCAACGCGGCCTGGCGTTCGAGCCGGTCATACTCGACATCGCGGGCATAGCCGGTGCCTGGGAAGTAGCTGCTGGAAGGCGCGGTGGTCGTCATACGACCAGGGAAGTCCCTCCTACGGGGGGCCTCAAGACCTGATCGGCCCTTTACGCACCGTGCACCGCGAGCCTGCGCACCCCGCCCGGGGCCCTACGTAAGAGTTCGGCACCACCACAGCCATAAGTGCGCCGCTCCCATCACCCCGCCACCCCCCGTTCCGCCCCCCAGCCTTCCCGCCACCCCGACTTCGCTGCCCCCGGTCGTCGAGAGGACACTCTGACCCCGTCGAGAGGACAGGTACCTGCCCTCTCGACGGGGTCAGAGTGTCCTCTCGACGGTGGCCGGAGGTTGGGCGACGGGGGATCAGCGCAGCGGGTCGATCACCACGGCGTCATTGGTGAAGTTGCCAATCTTGCGGGACTGCTTGGTCAGCAGGTCATAGGAGTAGACGCCGGCGGAGCCGCCCAGGCCGCAACTCTTCTTAAGCACGTTGTAGTAGCCATAGCCCCCGACGAAGGCCTTGCCCTCGGCCAGATAGCCCGCCGGCACGTTGAGGGCGAAGTTGCTGATCCTGCTCGGGCTCTTCAACAGCCCGAAGTTGCTCGTGTTCTCGCACTGGCCCTGGCCGCCGAACCCGCCCGTCCCGAGCGGGGACTTCACAACCGTCCAGATGTCGACACTATTGGAAACCAAGGTCGCGGAGCCGCTGGCCAGCCCGACCCGATAGGTCGGCAGCCCCGAGCCCGGGGAGCAGGTCAGTTGCACCGACCCGCTGTCCCACCAGCGGCTCGGCATGCATGCGTCGGCGGGCGCCGGCACGGTGCGTGCCACGGACCCGGAGGCGTTGCTGCGGATCTGGACCTGCCGGCCCGAGACCGTCACGAGGGTCTTGCCGTCCACGGACGGGAGGGCGTGACCGACATCGGTGAGGGCCAGGGTGACCCGGCCGCTGAGGTCATAGCGCAGCAGGTCCAGGCCCAGGTCACCGGGGGTGGCGCCCATGCCGCGACGCGGCGCGTTGACGAGAACCTCAGCGCCGGTTGGGCGGGTCAGGCGCACTTCCTCCCGGCCGAGTCCGTCGAAGCCCGCCACGGAGAAGGTCGAGCGCTTCTTCGTCGCGGCGTCGTAGTAGGCGATGGTGTTGGTCTTGGTGTTGAGCAGGACGATTCGGTTGCCATCGGTGGAGACATCCGCGATCTCGTAGCCGGCGCCGCGGGAGGTCAGGGTGACCTGCTCGCCCGTCGGGCTGACCAACTTGATCAAGCCGGTGGCGGTGACGGAGGTGACCCAGTCCGCGCGGCTCCCCGCGCCACTGGCGCCGGCGCTCGGGGCGATGGCGAGGCCGGCGAGCACCGCGCCGAGGGCAGCAGAAGCGGCAAGGGTGGATCGGAAAGCGTTGCGGGACATGATAATTCGATCCTTTCGGGGGTTTGGTCCGGCCGCTTGCCGGTTCAAACTCCACGACGCACCAAGGCCGTGCTCGGTGTGAAAGGTTCGATAACGAGTCGGACACTGCCCGCGGCAGCCCTCAGGACGCCTCAGCTCAGATCAGCGGGGCGTATGCCGTCCCGAGGCGGTCCGCGCCGCCATCGATCGCCGTCAGCACCCAGATCCCGCCGTCGTGGCAGGCCACCGTGTGCTCCCAGTGGCTCGCCCGGGAGCCATCGGTGGTGACCACGGTCCACTGGTCGGGCAGCACATCATTCTCCTGCGCACCGAGCGTGATCATCGGTTCGATCGCCACGGTGCAGGCATTGCGCACCGTCGGCCCGCGGCCTTTGACGGCATAATTCGGGACATTGGGAGACATGTGCATCTCACGCCCGATCCCGTGGCCCACATAGTCCTCGACAATGCCGAAGGTGCGCCCGAGCCGCTGACCGGACGCCAGGATGGATTCCTCGACCGCGGCGCCCACGGCAAAAAGATCCCGCCCGACCTGCAACGCGCCAATGCCCGCCCACAACGAATCCTGCGTCGCATCCATCAACGCGAGGTCGTCCGGCGAGCCAGCGTCCCGGCCCCCGACAATCAGCGAAATGGCGGCGTCGCCGTGCCAGCCGCCGACGATGGCCCCGCAGTCGATCGACAACAGGTCCCCCGGGGCCAGCACGCGCGCGCCCGGGATGCCGTGCACGATCTCCTCGTTGACCGAGGTGCAGAGGGTATGCCGATAGCCCGGCACCTCCGCGAAGCTCGGCCGGCCACCGTGGTCGCGGATGAAGGTCTCGGCCAGGGCGTCGAGGCCCAGGGTCGTCATACCCGGGGCGACGGCGCCGGCCAGCATCGCCAGGCACTCCCCGACGACTAGGCCAGGTGCGCGCATGGCGCGCACCTGATCCAACGTCTTGGTCTCCAACCGCTCGCGCCCGAACATCAGCAGCCCGCCGAGGATGGGTTCACGCCGGCCCTGGGCCCTCTTGAGGAACCCCAGCGATGACGGAGCGCGGACACTGCGTGCTGCTCAGTGCTGACGCGCGTCGAGGGTGGCGCCGATCCGGTCACAGACCTCGTCGACCTCGCCGAGGCCGTCGACCTGCACGAGCAGACCGCGCCCGGCATACACCTCGGCTAGGGGTGCGGTCTCGCGGTGATAGATCGCCATCCGCTCGCGGATGACGTCCTCGGTGTCGTCGACTCGCCCCTCGATCTCGGCGCGGCGCAGCAGCCGACCCACCACCTCGTCCTCATCAACGGTCAGCTCGAGGACCGCATCGAGTTCGCCGCCGCGGCCGGCGAGGATCTCATCAAGCGCCCCGACCTGATCGAGGGTTCGGGGATAGCCGTCCAGGAGGAAACCGGTCTCGCAGTCCGGCTGCGCAAGGCGGTCGGCGACGATCGCATTGGTGATGTCATTGCTGACATAGCCACCGGAGGCCAGGATCTCCTTGACCTGGAGACCGAGCGGGGTCTCGTTCTTGATATTGGCCCGGAAGATGTCGCCGGTGGAGATGGCGGGGATGCCATAGCGCCCGGCAATCCGGGAAGCCTGCGTGCCCTTGCCCGCGCCGGGAGGGCCGAAGATGATCAGGCGCATCATGGTTATCGGAGGAACCCTTCGTAACGACGCTGGTGCAATTGCGCCTCGATCTGTTTGACGGTCTCCAGGCCCACGCCGACCATGATGAGGATCGAGGTGCCGCCGAACGGGAAGTTCATGTCGGCATTGATCGCGGCGATGGCGACGAGCGGGATCAAGGAGATCAGCGCCAGATAGATGGCGCCGGGAACAGTGATCCGGGTCAGGACGTACTGGAGGTATTCGGCCGTGGGTCGCCCGGCGCGGATACCTGGGATGAAGCCGCCATAGCGCTTCATGTTGTCCGCGACTTCCTCCGGGTTGAAGGTGATCGAGACATAGAAGAAGGTGAAGAAGATGATGAGGATCGTATAGACGACCATGTATCCCGGCTTGCCCGGGTCCACCAGATAGCTCTGGATGAAGTTGACCCAGCCAGGGCTCGCCCCGGTCGGGTTCGTGCGGAACTGCGCCACCATCGCGGGGAGGGCCAGCAGGGAGCTGGCGAAGATCACCGGGATGACATTGGCCATGTTGACCTTGATCGGGATGTAGGTCGAGGTCCCGCCATACATCTGCCGTCCGACCATCCGCTTCGCGTATTGCACAGGGATGCGCCGGGTGCTCTGCTCGACGAAAACCACGGCCGCGATCACCATCAGGCCGAGGGCGATGACGATCGCAAAGGTCATCCAGCCATTGGTTCGCCGGATGCCCCACAGCGCGCCGGGGAAGGTGGAGACGATCGAGGTGAAGATCAGGATTGACATCCCATTGCCAACGCCCTTGTCGGTGAGCAATTCACCGAGCCACATGACCAGGCCGGTGCCGGCGGTCATCGTCAGCACCATGATCAAGATGGTCGTGATGGAGTTGTCGACCATGATGTTGGTGCAGCCCGCGCCGAGCAGGGAGCTGGGGTTCTGCGCGAAGGTGATCAGCGTCGAACTCTGCAGGATCGCCAGCCCGATCGTCAGATAGCGCGTGTACTGCGTCATCTTCTGCTGCCCGGCCTGGCCCTCCTTCTTGAGGGTCTCAAAGCGCGGGATCACCACCGTCAGCAACTGCACGATGATGCTCGCGGTGATGTAGGGCATGATGCCCAGCGCGAAGATCGACAGCGTCAGCAGGGCTCCCCCGCTGAAGAGGTTGGCCAGGCCGAGGAAGCCGGTGTTGGTCGGGGCGTTGGCGATGCACTGCTGGACGGCGGCATAGCTGATGCCCGGGGTGGGGATGTGAGCGCCGAGCCGGTAGATGGCAATGATCCCGATCGTGAACAGGATCTTCTTGCGCAAGTCCGGGGTCTTGAACGCCCGCCCGAATGCGGAAAACACGTGGTGTCCCTCCTCCCGGGCCGGCCGGCCACGGGATGCTTGGTCGCGGGTCTAGCTCGCGGGCCCGCCGGTGCAATCTACCCCGCGGAGCCGCGGGGCACCCAACCGGCGCCGCCTGGGTGGGTTGAGATCTGCCATACAACGGCGAATGCCGTGGGCCGAGTTCCCGGAGTTTCTTCCGGATCGGCCCACGGCATCGAACCCGCAGTGGGTGCCCTGCCCTTGTCAGGCCGTGGCGATGGTGCCGCCGGCGGCCTCGATCTTGGTCTTGGCCGAGCCGGAGAAGGCGTCCGCGGTGACCTGCACCGCGACGGTGATCTCGCCGGTGCCGAGAACCTTGACCAGTTCGCCACCTCGGACCGCGCCCTTGGCGACCAGGTCCTCGACGGTCACGGCGCCACCATTGGGGTAGAGCGCCGAGATCTTGTCGAGATTGACAACCTGGTATGTCGTGCGGAACGGGTTCTTGAAGCCGCGCAACTTCGGCAGGCGCATGTGGATGGCGGTGGAGCCACCCTCGAAGTGCGCCGGGACCTGGTAGCGGGCCTTGGTGCCCTTGGTGCCACGACCGGCCGTCTTGCCCTTGGAGCCCTCACCGCGACCGACACGGGTCTTCGCGGTCTTGGCCCCCGGGGCGGGACGCAGGTGGTGGACCTTCAGCGCGTGCGTCGACGCCGCGCCAGCGGTGCTCTTGGCGTTGTCAGCCATGCTCACTCGACCTCCTCGACCGTCACCAGGTGACGGACGGTGCGGACCATGCCCCGGATCTCCGGGCGGTCCTCTTTGACGACGACATCGCCGATGCGCTTGAGGCCCAGCGTGCGCAGGGTCTCGCGCGCGCTGTGCTTCTCACCGATGATGCCCTTGTTCTGGGTGACCTTCAACCGTGCCATCACGCACCGGCCTTCGCGGCCTGGGCGCGCAGCATGGCGGCCGGAGCGACCTCGTCCAGCGGCAGGCCGCGACGAGCCGCGACCTCTTCGGGACGCTCGAGGTCCTTCAGCGCCGCCACCGTGGCGTGCACGATGTTGATGGAGTTGTCGGAGCCAAGCGACTTGCTCAGCACGTCGTGGATGCCGGCGCACTCCAAGACCGCACGCACCGGGCCACCGGCAATAACACCGGTACCAGGGGCGGCGGGGCGGAGCATGACGACACCAGCCGCGGCCTCACCCTGCACGGGGTGCGGGATGGTGCCTTGGATCCGCGGAACCTTGAAGAAGGCCTTCTTGGCCTCTTCGACGCCCTTGGCGATCGCGGCCGGGACCTCGCGGGCCTTGCCATAGCCGACGCCGACGGTGCCGTCACCGTCACCGACGACGACGAGAGCGGTGAAGCTGAAGCGACGACCACCCTTGACGACCTTGGCGACGCGGTTGATGGTCACCACGCGCTCGAGGTACTGGGACTTCTCGGGGGCTTCGCGGCGGTTGTCGCGACGGTCACCGTCACGGCCGCGACGCTCACCGCGTTCGTTGGTCCGGTCGCCGCCGCGGTCGGCGCCGCCGGTGCCTCGACGCTGGGGTCCGGGCATCAGATGTTCCTCATCTCGAAAGTTGCGGTCTGCTGCAGCGAGGTCACAGTGCGAGACCTCCCTCGCGGGCGCCATCGGCGATGGCGGCGACGCGACCGTGGTACTTGTTGCCGCCGCGGTCGAAGACGACGGCGTCGATGCCGGCGGCCTTGGCCCGCTCAGCAACGAGTTCGCCGACCTTCTTGGCCTTGGCGGTCTTGTCGCCGTCGGCGGCGCGCACATCGGCCTCCATGGTCGAGGCACTGGCCAGCGTGACGCGGGCGGTGTCGTCGACGACCTGGACAAAGATGTGTCGGCTGCTGCGGGAGACGACCAGACGCGGGCGGGCCGTGGTGCCGGTCAGGGTCTTGCGGAGACGAGCGTGGCGGCGCGTGCGCGCCGCGGCCTTGCTCGTGCCGCGCTTGACGATCATGCCCATGGCTTACTTCTTCCCGGCCTTACCGGCCTTGAGGCGGATGACCTCATCGGCGTAGCGGACACCCTTGCCCTTGTAGGCATCGGGCTTGCGCAGCTTACGGATGTTGGCAGCGGTCTCACCGACGAGCTGCTTGTCGATGCCCTGGATGGCGAACCGAGTCTGGTTCTCCACGGCAAAGGTGATGCCGGCCGGGGGCTCGACGGTGATGGGGTGGCTGTAGCCCAGGGCGAACTCCATGTTGGAGCCACGCGCCATGACGCGATAACCCGTGCCACGGATTTCCATCTTCTTCTCATAGCCATCGGTGACCCCGAGAACCATGTTGTTGATCAGCGTGCGCGTCAGGCCGTGCAACGAACGCGACGCGCGCTCGTCGTCGGGCCGGCTGACCGCGACGCTGCCGTCCTCGAGCGCGACCGTGATCGGCTCGGCGACAACATGCGACAGTTCGCCCTTAGGGCCCTTGACCGTGACGGTCTGGCCGTCGATCGTGACCGTGACGTTCGCGGGAACAGTCACCGGCATACGTCCAATTCGAGACATATCGGTGCTCCCTTACCAGATGTAGGCGAGGACTTCCCCACCCACACCCTTGTTAGCCGCCTGCTTGTCAGTGAGCAGGCCGGACGACGTGGAAATGATCGCGATGCCGAGCCCGCCGAGAACCCTGGGCAGGTTGGTGGACTTCGCGTAGACCCGCAGGCCGGGCTTGCTGACGCGGCGGATGCCGGCGATCGAGCGCTCCCGGTTGGGGCCGTACTTGAGGTTGATCGTCAAGGTCTTGCCGACCTCGGCGTCCTCGACCTTCCAGGAGGCGATATAGCCCTCGGCCTGGAGAATCTCGGCGATGTGCGACTTCAGCTTCGAAAAGGGCATAGAGACGTCGTCGTGGTGCGCCGAGTTGGCGTTCCGGACGCGCGTCAACATGTCCGCAATCGGGTCAGTCATGGTCATGGGCGGGTTTGCCCTCTCTCACCGCGGTTTCCTCGCGCGCCAATCGCGCCTGGACCTTCGGTGTCAGGTTTGGTGTATGGGTGGTGCTGTTCAGTTTTCGGCGACCACACGGGTCTTCCGCGTTAGCGGCCGGCTCACCCGGCCACCGAAATCCGCGTGAGCGGACCGGGCAACCGTCGAGCGAAGCGTGCTTGGTTGCCCGGAACAGAAGATCCGCGCGAGCGCAGCGAGCTCGATGCCTTTGGTGTCTACCAGCTGGACTTGGTGACGCCGGGGAGTTCGCCGCGGTGCGCCATCTCGCGAAGGCAGATCCGGCACAGGCCGAACTTGCGGTACACGGAGTGCGGGCGACCGCAGCGCTGGCAGCGGGTGTAGCCGCGGACCTTGAACTTCGGGGTCTTGGCGGCCTTGTTCTTCAGCGCGGTCTTGGCCATGTCAGTTCTCCTTGAAGGGGAAGCCGAGCGCCTTGAGCAGCGCGCGTCCCTCGTCATCATTCGTCGCGGTGGTGACCACCGTGATGTCCATGCCCCGGACCCGGTCGATGCGGTCCTGGTCGATCTCGTGGAACATCGACTGCTCGGTCAGGCCGAAGGTGTAGTTGCCACGCCCGTCGAACTGCTTCGGGGACAAGCCACGGAAGTCACGGATGCGCGGCAGGGCGATCGTGACGAGACGGTCGAGGAACTCCCACATCCGGTCGCCGCGCAGCGTGGTGTGCGCACCGATCGGCATACCCTCGCGCAGTTTGAACTGAGCAATGGACTTGCGGGCCTTGGTGACCTGGGGCTTCTGGCCGGTGATCGCGGTCAGGTCCTTGATCGCGCCTTCGATGAGCTTGCTGTCCTTGGCGGCATCGCCGACGCCCATGTTGACGACGACCTTGACGACGCCGGGGACCTGCATGACGTTCTCGTAGGCGAACTGCTCCTGCAGGGTGGACTTGATCTCGTCCTGGTAGCGCGTCTTCAGCCGCGGCTTGGTTGCGGTCTCAGTCATCAGATGTCCTTGCCGGAGCGTGCGGCGACCCGCACGCGGGTGGTCTTGGTGCGGCCGTCGCGCTCGACCTGCTCAACGCGGGTCTTGACGCGGGTCGGCTTCTTGTCGGCCGGGTCGACGATCGCGACATTGCTGACGTGGATCGGCGCTTCCTGCACGACGAGGCCGCCGGTGCCACGCGACCCCGGCTTCACGTGCCGGGTGACGCGGTTGACGCCTTCGACCGTGACGCGCTGGGTCTCAGTGTCGACGGCGATGACCTTGCCCTGCTTGGCCTTGTCCTTGCCGGTGAGCACCTGGACGGTGTCGCCCTTCTTGATCTTCATCTTGCCCATGGGGTCAGAGCACCTCCGGTGCCAGGGAGATGATCTTCATGAAGCGCTTGTCACGCAGCTCGCGGCCGACGGGGCCGAAGATGCGGGTGCCACGAGGATCACCGTCGTTCTTGAGGATGACGGCGGCGTTCTCGTCGAAGCGGATGTAGCTGCCATCGGGCCGGCGGCGCTCCTTGACGGTGCGCACGATGACAGCCTTGACGACATCACCCTTCTTGACGTTGCCACCGGGGATGGCGTCCTTGACGGTCGCCACGATGGTGTCACCGATGCCGGCATACCGCCGACCGGAACCGCCGAGCACGCGGATGCACAAGATTTCCTTGGCACCGGTGTTGTCGGCGACCTTGACGCGTGATTCCTGCTGGATCACTTCGCACGCTCCAAAATCTCCACGAGGCGCCAGCGCTTCGACGCACTCAGCGGACGGGTCTCCATGATGAGCACGAGGTCACCCACGCCGGCAGTGTTCTGCTCGTCGTGCGCCTTGACCTTGTGGCTCTTGCGCATGACCTTGCCGTAGAGGGCGTGCTTGACGCGGTCCTCGACCTCGACGACGACGGTCTTGTCCATCTTGTTCGAGACCACATAGCCCTGACGGGTCTTGCGGTAGTTGCGCTCCACGCTCGACTTCTCTTCCACCTTGTTGCTTTCGCTCATGTCGCTCACGCCCCGGTCCCGCCGATGCCGAGCTCGCGCTCGCGCATTTCGGTGTAGATCCGGGCAATGTCCTTGCGGACGGCGCGCAGCCGACCGTGGCTCTCCAACTGGCCGGTGGCCGACTGGAACCGGAGGTTGAACAGCTCCTCCTTGGCCTTGCGCAGCTCTTCGACGAGACGCTCGTCGGCGAGGCCGCGCAGCTCGGTCGAGCTCAGGTCCTTGCTTCCGATGGCCATCAGATGTCACCACCTTCGCGCTTGATGAAGCGGGTCTTCATGGGCAGCTTGTGCATCGCCAGGCGCATGGCCTCGCGGGCGGTCTCCTCCGGCACACCGGAGAGTTCGAACATGACGCGGCCCGGCTTGATATTGGCCACCCACCATTCCGGCGAGCCCTTGCCGGAACCCATGCGGGTTTCGGCCGGCTTCTTGGTCAGCGGGCGGTCGGGGTAGATGTTGATCCACACTTTGCCACCACGCTTGATATAGCGGGTCATGGCAATACGTGCGGACTCGATCTGCCGGTTGGTGACATATGCCGGCTCCAGGGCCTGGATGCCGTACTCGCCGAACGCGAGGGCCGTGCCGCCCTTGGACATGCCGGAGCGACCGGGGTGGTGCTGCTTACGGTGCTTGACGCGACGGGGAATCAACATCAGCACTCACGCTCCTTCAGTAACAGCTTCGGCGGCGGGAGCCGCCTCGGCGGTGTCGGTGGCGGCCACCGCGTCGCGACGGGCGCGGGCGGGACGGTCGTCACGGTCACGGCGCGGACCGCGGGCGCCGCCGCGCGGGGCGTTGACCTGCTGCGCAGCGAACTCCTTCTCGGTCATGTCGCCCTTGTAGATCCACACCTTGACGCCGATGCGACCGAAGGTGGTCTTGGCCTCGAAGAAGCCATAGTCGATGTTCGCGCGGAGGGTATGCAGCGGAACGCGACCCTCGCGGTAGAACTCCGAGCGCGACATTTCCGCGCCACCGAGGCGGCCCGAGCACTGGATCCGGATGCCCTTGGCACCCGAACGCAGGGCGGACTGCATACCCTTGCGCATCGCGCGACGGAAGGTCACGCGGGCGGCGAGCTGCTCGGCGATGCCCTGGGCCACGAGCTGAGCGTCGATCTCGGGGTTCTTGACCTCGAGGATGTTCAACTGGACCTGCTTGCCGGTCAGCTTCTCGAGGTCGCCGCGGATGCGGTCGGCCTCGGCGCCGCGGCGGCCGATGACGATGCCCGGACGTGCGGTATGGATGTCCACACGCACCCGGTCCCGGGTGCGCTCGATCTCGACGCGGGAGATGCCGGCGCGCTCCATGCCCGAGGACATGAGCTTGCGGATCGCGACATCTTCCTTGACATAGTCGCGGTACCGCTGACCCTCCTTGGTGGAGTCGGCGAACCAGCGGCTCTTGTGGTCGGTGGTGATGCCCAGCCGGAAGCCGTGCGGGTTGACCTTCTGCCCCATTAGCGGGTGCCTGCCTTTCCGGAAGCCTTGGGCGCCACGAGGATCGTGATGTGGCTCGTGCGCTTGTTGATGCGGCCGGCGCGCCCCTGGGCGCGCGGACGGAACCGCTTCATGGTCGGGCCCTCGTCGACGAACGCGGCGCTGACGACCAGGTTGCGCTCATCGAAGGACTCCGCGGCAGCGTC
>Ga0075163_10001812_pt1 | contig 28886 bp, 18 predicted proteins | sample JI1023141ADNA_FD_71478 | JGI IMG/M metagenome (GOLD analysis project Ga0075163, IMG submission 71478) | Wastewater effluent complex algal communities from Wisconsin, to seasonally profile nutrient transformation and Carbon sequestration -... | ecosystem: Engineered > WWTP > Effluent > Algae...
ACCATCTGCTGTATTGCATCCAGGCCATTGTGCTGAACAGATTTAACCATTACCGGCTGCCCATTGGCATTCAATAATTGTAAGCGGTAAGTTCCAGCCGGAAGTTTAGTGAACTTAACTGAAATGGTATTACCCGTTACAGGATTTGGAAATACTGTAACAGAGGGTTGAGCTATTGCCTGTTCTTTCACTAAACTTTCTGTTGAGGTAACGGATGAGTTACTTCCTTTTGCAGTAAGCGGAGCCTGCTGTGCAACAGGGTTTGCAATGAATACAATGCTGAAACGGTTGGCTGCAAAAGATGCAGGATCATTGTTGATACTGAAATCTACCGTAGTGGTTCCCTGCAGGTCTAACGGCATATTATTATTAGCGGCTGCATAATTATCTTTCAGTACAGCTATCATATTTGAATTGCCCATATTCTGTGCACTGATTTCAAAACGATAGGACTGTTTCTTCATCTGAGCCAGGTACACAAAACTGGTATCATTGGAAGCAATTGTTTTTCTTCTTTCAATGGCCAGTGTATTACCCTCACGGATAAACGCTACAGTTTCTGCACTTCCGTTCAGTTTTCTGGCATCTTCCTTATCAACTGTATTCGCATTGTTATCATGATAAGTAGTCAGACTGCCATCCAGTAAAGCAGTAGCTCCATTGTTTAACGAGAACAGGTTTATCCTGATTGATTTACCCAGAAGATTCTTTCTTCCAAACAATTGATCACTTCCGTTTGAAGTTTTATCGGCTTCCTTAATGGTTATAGTTCCCGGATTTGTGCCATCGGCTGATTCAATCAGAACGGCTTCACCACTTGGAATATAACGACTGATCGGGCTTGATGCACCGGTAACATCATAGTCGCCGGTACCACTGTTCCAACTAACGGTAACGTATGCCCCAAGGCCATTTGTGCCGCCAAGTTTTGGATCCCATATATAGAATGAATTCTTGACATTGCTCCTGGTAAGTGTTCCAAAATCGATTGCTGATGGATAAGGGTTGCCCATCAGGGTGAAATTGGCTGCATTCACATTGATAACCTGGTTGCCGGTTTTAACTTCACCTTTTATCCGGAGTGTGGTAGCTGTAATAGCAGCATTCACACCCTGCATCAGGTCGATGCTTCTGTCGCCACGGATATAAATCATGTACCCGGCATAATCAGTTGCATTAATCATCGTTCCTGGTGCCGGAGGCAAAGCAGTGAACTGGTTGGTAGCATTGTTATAATATTTTATAGACGCACTGTTTGTCGGGCTTTGATCAAATCCATTGGCCAGAGTACCTCCGGTGATGTGAATACCATATCCCGGATTAGGATTGGGTGCCAATGACATTCCAAAAGTACCTTCCTGCCAGGCATCATTGAGTGTAGGGGCTGAAGCTGACTTAACAGGCATCGTGAGTAATCTCCATGCTTTGCGGGCAGGAATGTATCTTTCAATTGATACTGCGCCATTGATAAATGCCGTTGCATTGCCTGAACCATCATCGGGTAATGTTGCAATTCTGGCAGTTCCAGTGGCATCAGATTTGAGTACCAGATTATCATTGGTCTCAAAAGTTTTACCATCTGCAACAGAAAGCGTTCCTGTAATGGTATGTGTATTGGTAAGATTTACATCATTGCTGATGATAAGATTTTTAATGCTGTTTCCGGTAAACTCATCTCCATCGAATGATTGCGCTGAGTTACCGTTGAATTCAATAGTACCATTGGACGCATTGATATCATTTGCACTACTAACAGTACCGGATACCTGAAGTGTCCCATCGTCAACCACCAAAGTAGCTGCATTTTCCACTTCTATATTTTTAGCGGATCCTGTTGAACCGGTAAGAACAGGATACATCCTGCCACCGCTTATGCCATCTGGAATAAGTATATCAGTTGTGCCGTCTGGAACACCACCAAACCAGTTTTTCGGAGTAAACCAATCAGTAGTCATGTTGTTTCCTGTCCATTTGATGATCTGAACTTTTTCACCCACTGCATACTCACCAAAACTGGTAATACCGGTTGCTGTGATAGCTGTGGGCAAAGGCGATTGTATGGCAGGAAGCGTCCAGGCGCTGCCATTGAATAAACCTGTTTTAAATACAGTTGCATCTGCACCGCCATCTGTTTCTGACGACTGCCAGTTGAAGGTTATATCTGCAGAAGAAAATACGGTAGAAGCATTGCTGAACGACCATACTTCATTTACACTTTTTGATGAATCAATGCCTGAATAAGAAAGTTCTTCATGATCATATTCACGTGCTTTAACAGCCAGGCTACCAGCTACCGAAACATTGGTAAATGCTACCGTTGCGGGTGAATAAGCCGTTGCGGTACCTACTTCGAAGCTCCTGCTAACAGAAGCTCCGGTTGCAATCGGTTTGCGAAGATTGCCATATACCCAACCGGTTGACTGATCTGCACCTGAAACAGTGCCGGATGCAGTTAAATAATAATTTCCTGTGTGAATATTGCCTTTGGTAAAACCTACTGTACCGGTTACCGTTATATCAGATGAAAGGTTAACAATACCGCTGATTTTATCAACAGATAAATGAACAGGGTTGCTTAACAGACTGATAGACTGATCACCTGTACCACTCATTCTGAATGTACCATTGGTTCCGGTGATTGATCCGCCTGTCATGGTAAAATTACCCTCAAGACTATGTGTTACGGCCACTGCAGCAGTATTGAGTGTTCCTGCTGCAATGGTAAAATCTCCTTTAACAGTGAAAGAAGTTGTCGCTGTTTTAATACCACTGCCCGACAAAACGAGATCTCCATAAGACTGAGCAGAAATCGTTTGTGCTGCACCGTTATATTCAGTTAAGCTGTTCAGAGAAAGATCTCTTATGGCAAAATTAATCGGGAAATTGGAGGCGCCGGATAGTTTTAAAACTGCACCATCTGCCACACTTAAAGTACCTCCTGCAACCGTTGTTCCCCTGTTGGCAGTATAAATTCCCATATCAAATGTTCCGCTGCTGACAATAATTTTTCCATTTGGATTATTCTTGGCATAGATAGCAGGCAGGTTGGCTGCCAGTGATTTTACACCTGTACCGCCGATCATCAGAGTTGAATATGAATAAGCAGAGCTGATCACCTGGTTTGTAACCGTTGAGCTGTATTCGGCAATTGCACCACTGTACCAGGTTACGGATCCTGTGAAATCATAATTTGCATTGAAAGTTGCAGCATTAATTTTCAGGCGCCCATCGGTATAAATTCTGGAAGGACCTGTAGAAGTTATTTTGTATGTCGGGCTCTGGCCAGGATCTACTTCTCCATAAACGGCCAGAATGCTTCCGGTTCCGGTAACACTGATATCTGTTTGTAAGGAAATCATGGACCCTGCATTGATGGTTAACCTTCGGAATACAGAAGGGGAAGTTCCGGCAATCGCCTGTGAAGCTCCATTACAGATTATCCTTGAGCCATTAAAATAAGTAGTGTAAGTACCATTGTTGGTCCAGTTTCCTTTGAGGTAAATGGTAGAATTCTGGTGATCAATTGCACCATTGGGAGTGATCAGTAAATCACCTTTAACATGCAATGCCCTCAATGAATTTAAAGTAGCTGCAACAGTTCCTCCTACTGTAAGCGAAAGGCAATAACCTGTTGTATTTACTTTTGGCTGAAATGCTCCTGTAAAACTGGCATCGCCAATAATGGCATGTTTATTTGAGTCGGGAACGCCATTGGTCCAATTGTTTACATTCGACCAGAAATCATTGAATGTACCTTTCCAGCTGGTTGACTGGGCATTCAGATTGGAAGCTGAGGATATTAATAATAATACAAACAGCAGTTTAGTTAAATAAAGATTTTGCTTCATAGGATTGGGTATTAGACACAACTATATCCCTTAAAAACGTCAGGGCTACCCTAATATTATACGCATATAAAATAAAACCGCTTTATAAACATAATAAATCGGCTTTACGATTGAAAATCAACCGTATAAGCTTTAAAAAATCTTAAAGTAACTAAATGTTGAATCCCCGGAATCTGTTACGCTACTCTGTTTTCAACAATGTTGTAGTATATACAGTCAGTTCATTTTTCATTTGAACCAAGTAATTTCCCGGAAGTAACTGTTCCAGGTCAAGTGAAAAGGAAGCAGTGTTTGTATAATTAAAACTGAACTTTTTAATCAACTGTCCGTTCACCGATAAAATACTGATCGTGTAGTTACCTTTTGGTATACCATTCATTATAATATTGGCTACTTTTCCTTTCACAGGATTTGGGTAAACTGTAATTCCTTTATTCAGTGTTGAAATCATACTAACCTTAACGATTGTACTAAAAGATGTTTTACCATCCATACTTACAGACTTAACTCTATAATAATATTCGCCTTCCTGAACTTTAAGATCAGTCCAGTTATAGGTCGTATTTCCAACTGCTTTAATGATGCTGCTTACGCTGGTAAAATTTCTTCCATCTGAACTTCGTTCAACTATATAACCGGATAGCTCCTGTTCCTGTTCCACCCTCCATTTAACAACAACATCGTTCTCCTGTTTTACTGCCTGCACAGAAACAAATTTTACCGGTAAAGTAGCAAGCGTTTCAAAAGCGATGTAAAAACGTCCTGCTGCATATGAACCGGGTGCTGTAGTTACAGTAAAAGGAACAATGGCAGTACCATTCACATCCAGCGGAATATTGGTCTGGGTATTGAGAAAATTATCTTTTACAAATGCTACCCTGTTGAAGTTTGCCATATTCTGCGTATGAATGGCCAGTTGATAACTATTCAACCTCATTTGTGCAAGGTTAAGCTGCAATGTATCTTTTGCAACAATACCATTCCTTCTTTCTATCGCCAGCAATTTGTTGTTTGATTTAATTCCAAGGTTCTCATTACTTCCTGAAAGTTTCAATGCGTCGTGCTCATCAATTGTGTTCTGATAAGATGAATCATACGTTATCAAAGTACCATCCAGCAATGATTTCGAGGAATCAGTATTATTTACCAGGTAAAGTTCCATGGTTAATCTTGAATCTGCAGCCATATTACGACTGACATTTATGCTGTTGGATTTATCTGTTTCTTTAAAAGTCAAGGTACCCGGATTTGTATTGTCATTCGATTGAACCAGGAAAGCTTCACCACTCTGAATATACTTTCCTACCGGGCTCACACTGGCTGTTTTATCATAGGAGCCGGTTACACTGTTCCAACTAACGGTAACGTATGATCCCAAACCATAAGTACCAGCCAGCAATGGATCCCAGATATAAAAGCTATTCTTTACATTGCTTCGGGTTAACGAACCGAAATCAATAGCAGAAGCATATGGGTTACTTACCAGTGTAAGATTTAAAGGATTGACGTTTATAACCTTGTTGCCCGTATTCAACTCTCCATTCATCCGGAGGGTTGTTGAAGTAATGGCTGCATTCAAACCTTGCATCAGGTTGATACTTCTGTCGCCTCTTACGTAAACACAATAAGCAGGATAACTGGTAATGGGAATATAGGTTCCCGGACTTGCCGGTAACCGAACAAAACTGTTGCTGCTATTGTCGAATACTTTGATAAAAGTACTGGTTGTTGGGCTCTGATCAAATCCGTTTGTTGTTGTACCTCCTGCAATCTGAATACCATATCCCGGATTCGGATTGGATATCGGAGAAGCAGTTGTAACACCTTCCTGCCAGGCTGCATTGATAGTAGGTGCATTGTTTGCGCTTATAGGAACACCCAGTATACGCCAGCCTTTGTTCGCCGATATATAACGCTCAATGGTTACTTTGCCAGTAATGGTTGCTCCGCCGCTGATTGCTGCCATTCTCGCCGTACCATTGGCATCGCTGCTAAGTGTCAGGTTGTCGTTGCTGATAAATTTACCGCCATTGAGTGTTACTGTTCCTGGTGAAGTCCCTCCGGCAATGCTCAAAGGAGTATTCAACTGGATATCGCCTGCAGTGATGGTAAGATCTTTAAGGACCTGCGATCCGCTGCTGAAATGAAGCGAGGAGGTATCCCTAACCGTTAGTGAAGATGTATTTGATCCGGAAATGGTTCCGGTACCTGATCTGATGATTCGACCTGCATCCAGTGTAGATCCGGCAGTAATGGTTACTACTGCATTCTTCAGATCCAGTTTACCAGCTATAGTGAGGTCACCGCCAGTTGAAGCATTGTTTTGTACGATAAAGGTATGCTCTGCCCTGCTGAAATCTACAGGAGCACTTCCACTCCCATCAGCATTTACACCCCAGGTGGAGGTCTGATTGAGATTGCCCGAGGATTTTGAATATAGTGTTTTAGAACCGGTTACGGTTACTGAATTGCTTGTTAAATTGGCGCAACCCCCGGAAGCACTATTGATCACCTGAACAGAATAACTGGTTGTATTGGTTCCCGTAACAGGATTAATGGTATAAGTTGAACTGGTAGCGCCTGGTATATCTACACCTCCTGCTTTCCATTGATAACCGGTTGCATTCGTTGCTGTAATTGACAAAGTACAACTTGCACCAGTTGCAATTACCTGTGAAGATGGAGAAATTGGAACGGATATCGAAGCATTCAGATAGGCAGGATTGCTTACAACAGACCCCACCGGATTACTTACCAACACCGTATAGGTGCCTGCACTGGCTGATGTAACATTTGAAATCGTATAGGTGTTACCGGTAGCTCCGGGTATATCAGTATTATTTTTTCTCCATTGATAACTCAAACTACCACCTGTAGCGGTTACACTAAAAGTAACGCTGTTGGATACATTCGGACAAACAACCTGTGTAGCCGGATGAACTGTAATCACAGGTGCCGGAATCACAAATGCATCTGTATTGTAAGCAATGAATGCCGGGTCGCTGGTACCGCTTGCTTTCAGAATAAAGCCAGTTACAGTTGACGCATTGCCTGCAGTTATACCAAAGTCGGAAAGCCTGAAAGCCAGCAAACGAATGTCACGGGTGGTTTCTCTGGTAAAAGTTCCGCTTATATGTGCCGTATCACACAATGATCCGACAGGTAAGGTATAAAGATCCAGGTAATATGTTCCCAGTCTGCTGATAACATTCCAATTGATCGCAACTTTTGAACCCACTACTGTTCCTGAACTGTTTACAAAATACAAAGTATCACCGGTTGAAGTGGGTTGTGCGATCTGCGAAACAACAATATCAGGTTTGGCATCAGCAATCGAAGAGGTAATGATTGTACTGATGGGGAAATTCACCAGAGCAGAAGCCGGAATATTAGTAGCGCCAGTACCCAGGTTCAATCCATTCACGCCATCGATTAATACATCTTTCATGCGCAGGTAAGGGTAAGGACTGCTGTATCCGTTCGGCACACCATCATACTGACTGGCAAGCGCAATGTATATGGAGCCTCCGGAACTGACAGTACCTCCAACAGTCGAAATTGGAAAAGCCCGGTAGTCACCAGCGGTAAAAGTTATGCTATTCGCTGTTAGTTTACTGTCATCAACACCCGTTGAATAATTAACTGTATTGTATTTAAAACAAAGCAGGTTGTGACTGTTATTCGGTAGTACCGGGTTGTTGGTTGCAGTTGTGGTTCTCCAATAACCACTGAAATCGGTAATGATTTCTGAGATTTGCTGAGCTCTTGCTTTTGAAGTTATGGTTAACAGTGCTATCAACAAAATTGCAGCACTGTATATTGACCTCGTTTTATAAGATAGAAACGACATCTGGATAATGGATTATAGTGAATGAACAGGTAACGTAAACGGCAAAACGCAGTTTTTAGTATTAACTAACTATAAATGTGGCAAATATGACAATACTATTATGCTACGGAGCATGATTTAATGAAAACAAAGATTAGCTGTTGAAATTTTCTACAATGGAATACCTTTTTAATTAAACATCCAGACTTTGAATATTCATAAATTAACGAGCAAAAAAAATCCCACCACATTGTGGCAGGATAGTTTTGTCGGGATGGCAAGATTCCCAGCCTGCTTGAGGTAATCAGGCAGGTTTATGTGAAACACAAAGTGAGTCATAGAACTTGCGACCTCCTGCTTATTTTACAAAGTAATGAGCAAAAAAATCCCACCACATTGTGGCAGGATAGTTTTGTCGGGATGGCAAGATTCCCAGCCTGCGTGACGCAGTCAGTCAGGTTTATGTGAAACACAAAGTGAGTCATAGAACTTGCGACCTCCTGCTTATTTTATAATGTAATGAGCAAAAAAAATCCCACCACATTGTGGCAGGATAGTTTTGTCGTCCTCCCTGTACAATTTTCGAACTTATTTATAATGGACCTAAAGCGATTGGCAAGCATTGTTGCTTAATAATCAATGCTTTAGGTTCTTTTGCTTTTATACCAGTATTTGAATAAAAATGATAAATATGAAAATTGACAAAACCTATGTGGAGTTCATTCAATCAATTAAGAGGCAAATTGTGCAAAGTCGTTATGCAGCTGCAAGACTTGCAAACAGAGAGCAACTCCTACTTTATTTCAAAACCGGCAAGATGATCTCCGATAAAATAAAGGCTCAAAAATGGGGGGCAAAAGTGCTTGACCAAATTTCCGCAGACCTTCAAAAGGAACTGCCCGGCTTAAAAGGTTTTTCAGCTGGCAACCTTAAAAAGATTAGGATTTTTGCTGAAGCCTATTCTCCCCACCTGACAATTGGTTCGACACCGTCGAACCAATTTGGGCAAGCAGATTCTGGTGATACTTTTTCAATTAGTTCGTTACTGTCGAACCAAATTGAAAATAAAGACTTTTACGGAGCGTTTTTCGGTATTAGCTTCTCCCACCATTTTACAATTCTCACAAAGATTAAGGGCTGGGAGGCCCGGATATTCTATATCCAATCATCTGCAGTTAGTTTCTGGTCCTTAACAGTGCTGGAACACCATATTGAAAATGACCTCTTTAGCAAGGAAGGTAAGCTTCCTAATAATTTCCATAACACAATCAATGAATCATTAAAACCTTCTGCTTTAAAGGTTTTTAAGGATGAATATTTGCTGGATTTTATTGCCGGTGATGAATTAGATGATGAAAGACATATCGAGCAACAGGTGGTTTTAAATATCCGCAATTTTATTCTGCAAATGGGCAAAGGCTTTTGCTTTATAGGCAATCAATACCGACTTGAAGTTGATGGCGATGAGTTTTTTATCGATCTCCTCTTTTTTAATCGGCACTTGCAATGCCTTGTGGCTTTTGAATTAAAAAAAGGCAAGTTTAAACCTGCGGATGCTGGTCAACTCAATTTTTACTTAAATGTGCTGGATGAAAAAATAAAACTACAGCAGGAAAATTCCAGCATTGGCATAGTCCTTTGCAAAGAGAAAAATAATACCGTGGTTGAGTTTGCGATTAAAAGTTTTGATAAAGCAATGGGAGTAGCAACTTATAAAACTAGTACAGATGCTCCACTTAAAATGAAAGCTGTTTTACCGGATACAGAAGAGTTATTCAAACTCCTAGAATAAATCCAAATTAATACTTAATTACATCTCCCTTCTTATTCATTTTAATTCCTGATGATTAAGCCGTTCTCCAAAAAAACCATCCGAACCTATTAATGATTTCACAAATCAGCTCCGATGTGTGAGGTCTCTCTGTATTCACTACCCTTTACAATACATAATTTTTCATCCTATTATCATTGTTGGCGAACAAGTATAGCCTCCCTATTTAAATCTTCAGCGCCACTTTGGTTACCTATTTATATTCGGAGCACATCCCACAGCTGATTTCTGCTGATAATTTTTGTAGCTAACAATAACTCACTATATTTTTTTTAATTCAAAGGCATTTGTTGATCGCCAATAAACTCAAACTAACCGAGCTATTTTATATCATATTAAGTAATATAAAATAACAAACAACGCCAACTAACCGGAAAATTTCTTTAGATATAAATCGACAAACAAAGTCTTAAACAACCCTAACTAACTAAGAAAAATTAATAAATACACCAATTCTCTAACAATTAAAATTTGTCAATTATGTTCGGATGGTTCTATAAATTATTTGCGGCAAAAAGATTCAAATCTCAAGCCCGTTTGCCTTTCGGCTTAATCAGAGCCTTTAAAGAAAATATATTAGCCCGTATTGAGGAGATTATCGAGACTACTCAATCCAACTACATAAAAGTAGCAGAGCATTTCAATAAGTACAATGTGCTAAACAATTCGTTGGAAGAGTGCTATTACGGCAAAGACGAATTTGATTATGTAACCAAGTATAGCGACCCTATTATTGCGCCTGGACAAGAAAGCAGGTTACAATTCCTTCGTAAGCTGTATTGGATTAGTATCGCTGTATTCTTTATTGTAGAAACAATCCTGTTCTACATGATTGCCCAAAACATTACAGGGGGCATGGTAAAACAAATTGAAAACCTGGGTAGGCAGTATGCCGGGCTTGCAACAGCCTTTTTATTCGTAGCCAGTGCAATGTTTGCTTTACTATCTGCTTTAATGTTAGATGCTGGGCTACGTCAACTGTTTCATTATTTCAAAGCAAAAAAACACTTCGATAAAAAGTTTATTGATGTGGCAATGTACCGCACCGCAGTAGTGAAATTGGTGCTGGGTATTACGTTGCTTGTTGGTTCCGTTACAGTGTTGTTTTTAATGAATTGGGCTCGTTCTTATGCCATAGATGCAGCAGGTACAAACGCATCAAGCCACAATCCTATATTAGTATATGCACTTATAGCTCTGTCAGTTTTCGCAGGTATAGCCTTTGGCTTAGTTAAAAAGGAATTGGCTGAAAATAGTGAGTTGTTAAGCCTTGCCAGCAAGTGGAACAAGATTAGAAAACAAATGGCAAGCACCCATGAGGCTATGATGGTGTTATCAATCCGTATCCGCAACCAACACAGTTTGGCTATCAACAAATCTCATTCTTTGGGAGTGGATTTGCAGGAGTTGATGGAAAGGGAATACGATGAAAGGGATACAGAATTACTTACCGAATTTCGGAATGAACTAAAGAATGGCAAGTTCCATATTACCAATGCCAATGGTAGTACCAGCACCGTGATAACTCCAAAGGATGCCTACTACTACAATAACCTTACTACAAACGAAGTGTTATTGCACAACAACCACTTTGCCACCCACCAAAGAATTACTGAGATTATGCAGGATGTGGATAGAATGGTGAGTACAGTAAATGATATTGAGCAAAAACGATTAACCAAACTAATGACAACTAACCCCACCGATGCTAATAACAGAATGAATAAGACTGAAAACGATAAGCCAAAAGCGGAGGTTGAAAACACTACACCAGAACTAAGCACAACTAACTCCGAAAATATATTTAGTAGCACCCCAAGCAACGATCATTCACTAAACGGTACACTAGTTAATAACTAATAAAAGCCAAAGTAACATGAGAAATTCAATCACCATCATCGCCATTTTAGTAGCAACAGCTTTTTTAACTTCTTGCAGCACCGGCACCGGTAACGGCAGCAACGGAAAAAACATTGTCGAATTAATAGACATTTCCCAAAGTATCAAGCCGGAACTTTTAGACTGGTATATTCAAACAACCGAAAAGGATATTTGTGCCAACCTTGGTCAGTTTGATAAAATTATAATACTGCCTGTTGACGGAGCTTCGCAAACTGCTTCAAAGGCATTGCTGGAAATTGATTTATTCGAGCACAGAAGTGAATGGGATGTAATGGGCTTAAATGCGAATGAAACAGACAAGCTCAAAAAAGAAGCCTTTGCCAAATTCATCCATAACAAAATGGAAGAATTGAAAGTCGCCATCACAGAGGCCAAAATGCATCGTCAGGAGGTAGGAAACAGGACTGATATATTGGGTGCATTGGAAGTAGCACAGAGCAAGTTTGATGCTAATTTCAACAACAGCATTGTTATAATGAGTGATATGGAACAATATGCTGATAACTGCAAGATGATGGCAAAAGGAAAAGCATCCAATTGGTTATCGCAAACAGCCAATGTAAAGTATTCCAACATCAGCAACTTTTCAATAGCAGTAATTACAGGCGAACAAATAGCTATGCCAAAAGCATACTACAATGAAATAAAGAACTATTGGAATGAGTTCTTTACCAACCAGGGTGTTAAAAGCATCAGTTATCAGGGAGCCGATGCCTCTCAATTAAAGCAAACTTATTTAGCCAACAACTAAAACAACCAAACTGCTATGGGAAAATATGTAAACAAACACCTTCTGCCAGGCGAACAGGTAATACACGAAACCACTTACCACTGGACGCACTACCTAAGTTGGATCTCGCTTTTTACGTTGGGTTTGTACCCCTACATACAAACGCTAACAGATGAATTTGTAGTGACCTCAAAGCGGATCATTATCAAAAAGGGACTGATTGCCTATTACACCTTAGAAATGAATTTGAGCCGGGTAGAAACGGTGCATGTCGAACAAGGGATTCTCGGCAGAATGTTAGGGTACGGCTGCATCACCATTATTGGTACAGGAGGGACAAGGGAACGATTTATGGAAATACAGAACCCAATACAGTTCCGTCAAAGCTTTATGCAAATTATTTAACCAAAAATCTACTGACTATGCTATTCTCTGCACAAAAAAAAGAAGTAAAAAAATCGAGCCCGGTAAAAACATTGGTAAACCTAGCCACCATTGCCAGTGCCACCATTACCTGCCTTCGATTATACCTGATGGGCATTTTCTCCATTAATACGGCAATCATTATTACCCTTGCAGTGGTAATATTTGTAGCTCTTGGAAACAATGCAGCAAAAATAATATTGGCCTGTGCAGCTCTCATTCTTTTTGTCTTACTGTATAGTGGCGGCACTAAAGAAGGCTTTTATGCCTTGATGGGAAGTATGTTGACATTGCTTTGTGTATTAGCCGGGCTGTACATAATGATTCGGGGGTTGTTTCGTGGAGGTAAATAATTCTAACTAACCGTATTTCTCTATTAAGTAAAATGAGAAATATGGCAAAAATAAATCCCTTCGACATCATTAAAACAACACAAGAAATTCCTGCCAAAGTCATTATTAATATGGAAGCTCCTTACACCGAGGCCATAGATATTGTATTGCCTAAAGGCACACTGCTATTTTCAACACTCACAACTACAATGCAGTTAACGAACTTTCATTTGTCCCACAAGAGAAAAATCAGTTTGATACCATCAAAAACCTCTACATCCACAAAACCAGCCACGTTGCTAAGATATTGGGCTACACATACAGCATTAATACAACTGATCTGAACAATAAATTTGAGTATATTGAAAGATTTGATTATAAGCAACTTCAGCCTGATTCAACCGCTCATATCTTTCTGCTGGCCTACCTTTATTTAGATAACAAGATACAGAGTGTTGATACGACAAAACATCTTTGCTTCATTTTTGACTGGAAATCAATTGAAGAAACAAAAACTAACTTTGAAAACTTTTTACTTACCCACCAGGAAGCCCTATCTATTATTGCATCCCAAATAAAAGAGCAAATTAAACTAAGAGATCAATAGTATAAATGTCTGTTTATCAGTCAATTGCAATTTAACTAACTGCAACTAACTGTATTTATTGTTAGTTTAAGGTCAATTCATTAATTGAATTGAAGATTTAAATTTTATAAAATGAACACACTATCAAGATTTTTTATTACCGCCGTATCCTTTCTGTTTCTTTTAGTTTCTTGCAACGATAAGGAAAACAAAATCACCATCATAGGCGAAAATTCTTCTTCCATCCAATCCATGCAATCCTTGCAGCCGGAATATGAAAAGAGTTCAGGTGTTAAATTGGATTTTAAGCCAAACTCATTTGAAGATGCATTCAATAAGTCAAATCAGGACTTTGCAAACAAGACAGGCCTTTATGACCTTGTGCTTCAATACAACTTTTCGCTTTCATCATTTGTGAGAAATAATTACGTCTATAAATTGAATGAACTGAAAAAAGAGAGTTCCAATACAACCTACGATTTTGAAACTGATATTTTCCCCAATGTTTGGAATGAGGTTGGTTATTACTATAAAAATCCCGCTAATCCAAATGATAGTGAATCTGAAGTGATTTCATATCCATTTGCTGCCAATACCATGATGTTAGTTTACAACCAGGATTTGTTCAATGATCCTTCACAGAAAAAGAATTTCCTGGTAAAATATGGTAGAGAGTTGACAGTGCCAGCAGATATGCAATCTTTCAAACAAGTAGCCGAGTTCTTTACACAGCCGGATAAAGGATTAAAAGGTGTTTGTTTGCAAGGTTCAACCGGTGGTTGGCTGTATTATGAATGGTGCAGTTTTCTGCAAGGCTTTGACGGTAAGGTGTTGGACAAAAATCAGGGATGGCAGGGCAATGCAAATACTCCCGTTTTACTGGCTAATGAAAAGGGCATTGCTGCTACCGAATATTACAAGTCGCTTAAACCATTCAATGCAGGAAACTTTGTTACTACTGATGGTGTGGAACAACGAAACATCATCAAAAAAGGAAATGTGGCAATGGGCATCATCTGGAGTGATTATTCCTGGGGTTTGATAGATGATGGGAATGGCAAAATAGACAATCGCTTTGCTTTTGCCCCTACTCCCGGTAATAAATCTATGATTGCCGGTGGTTCTTATTTCGTCAACAAACAATCGAAACATTCAAAAGAAGCTTTCCAATACATGACTTATTTGTTGAAAAAAGAAACACAGGTAAAAATGATTCAAAAAGGGCTTTGTGCTCCTACAAAATCTGCTTATGATGCTCCCGAGGCTCAGAAAGTTCCCTATGTTCCCGCTTTGAAAACCTCTTTATTGAGGGCTGAATATATGTTGGAAGCAGGTCCTGATGCAGATTTAATCAACAATGTAATCACTACTTACATTCAGAAAATCTGGAATAATGAAATAGGTGTGCAAGAAGGATTAAATGCTGCCAAAGCACAGATTGATAAAGAAAGAAAGCCTTTATTCCAGTAAACATGAATACATCAATAAATTTATGGCGAATATTAACCATTGGGTTGCTTTGTGTAACCCTTTTAGTATTATTCCCATTTGTTTTTGGTGTCAATTTCTCAGGCTTAAATGATTTGTTCAGCAATGGTTCGTTTCAATCAACATTACAAACAACCTTACTGAATGCCATAATATCTGCCATTGTCTTAGTCACATTCGGTTTTATGGGAGCTGTGTTTTTATTAAAGGTTCCTTCGTTTTCATTCATAGGCAAAAATCTTGGTTTACTCATTATTCCCATTACATTGGGTAATATTTCCATTGCATTTATATGTAAACTGGTTTGGGGCGATTCCGCTTTTTTTTCCGGAATCGCACAGGGCAGTCAATTCAACAAACTTGGTTTTTTGTTGTTGCTTGGGCTATACCAGTTCGGACTTTTATTTGTGTATTTGTTCTGGATGCAGTTACAAAACATTAATGCAGACCGATTAAATTTTGCTATTGCAACAAAGTTTTCTTTTTATCAGAAACTGAAAGATATATATCTGCCACACACCCGAAACCTGTGGCTGCTGTTGGCGGCTATTGCGTTTGTCTTTGCTTTTTATGAAGAATCTAAGATTGCTTATTTATTTAAGGTTTCTCAGGGCACCAATTCCGAATTAGTTACCAACTGGCTTACTCGTAATTACCAGACCAACCTATTGGTGAATCCTGATTTTGCCAGAAACCAGGTATATGATGCTTCAGCATTTGTATTGATTGCTGCAATTGCCGGACTAATACTGCTCTTTTTAGTGCTGTATTATTTTATCAAAAAATCTACTGCTCTTAAACTATATCCAACTAATCAGTCAACAAGAAACGGTTCGTTTACTTTAAAGAAAATAGGATTGCTCTTCGGATCGATATTGTGTATAGTTGCTATTTTACCTTTACTACTTTCACTTACCAAAGTCAGCTTTAGTTTCAATTTTTCTCAATTAGGTTTTCCGTTGCTGATGACATTCATTGCAACCCTTGCATCTTCTGCAACTGCTATTTTCTTCGGCATTTCATCACGCCTGGGTTGGAAACAAACATTAAGTTCATTTAGCCAAAAATCACTGCCTTTCTTTGTCTTGTTATTTGTCTTGCTCTTAGTTCCGCCTATAGTTATTTTAATTACCGGGTACAAATGGATGAGTCTTATTGGTTATTCATCTCAATCCATTATCTATACTATTTGGATTGTAGGCCACATACTATTAACCCTGCCTATTTTAGGGAGTTTTGTTTTATTCAATCATTTCAGGGTAAGCAATAACGAAATTGATTATTTACAGGTGTATAAATTAAGCAAAGCGGAAACGATACGTTTTAGTTTCTTCAAACGCTTCAAAGCGGAATATTTACTGCTTTTTATTATCGGCTACTCCTTTATATGGAATGAAGCGGTATTAAACAACTTGTTCTCCGATTACATCCCCTCATTCGTATCGGGTATGAAGATGCTGATAACAGGAAGAGGTGCAGATTACGATAAAGCATTCGGTTACTTACTGGTTTCTTTCATAGTAGCCTTACTGTCGGCTATTATTTGGAGGTACATTATTGAGAAAGCACAAAAACAATTGAATACCGAAGTATGAAATCCATTAATCTAAATAATATCCATTTCAGCTATAAAAAAGGCCAGCCCGTTTTTCAGGGCTTTAGCTTGCAATTATCGCAAAAGGAAAATACGGGCAAGGTTACAGCAATTATGGGTTCAAGCGGTTCCGGCAAAAGTACCCTGATGAAATTGTTGTTGGGAATCGAAAAACCAATTTCAGGCAGCATTGAAATGAAACCTGCCAGCCCGGTGTTCTCTTATGTACCACAAGAGGCTGTATTGTTTGAGCACCTGAGCATTAAGGATAATGCCCGCTATTTTCAATTTGCTGGGGCATTCAAAAAACGGTTTAACGAAGGACTGTATAATGAATTGGTAAAAAGCCTGGGGCTGGAGCAAGTGGTAAATGCCAAAAAATCGGTTTTAGAATTAAGTGGCGGACAAAAACAACGTTTAAGTTTATTACGGGCATTAAGTATTGAGCCTGATTTTCTTTTGCTAGATGAGCCTTGCAATGGTCTGGATGCAGAAGTCAAACGGTCTTTCCTGAATAAGTTGAGAGAGATAACCCAGCGATATGGTTTAGCGGTATTGTATATTACCCACCATAAATTGGAGGCACAATTAATAGCAGACGAAGTGGTGTATTTGGTGCAGGAAAAACAAACAGGTACAGTGAAGCAAGCTGCACAGGGCAGCATCTTGGACTTTATGGAAAAACCACCGGTACTGGAAGCTGCCTATATCTTCCGTTTTCCGGATGTAAAAGTATTACCGGTTAAACCGGGTTTAAATGGAAAAATGATTTTGGCTAAAACTAGTGAAGATGCAACTGAACATTGGTTAGTAGAAGATAACCAGATTGAATTAAATGCTTCAGAGGGGTTTCCTTTCAAAGTAGTGAGCAAGTCAGCTGTTTACACCGTCATAAGGAATGATGAAGCTGGCGTGGAATGGATGATGCAAAGTAAATATTTGGCCAACCAAGCAATCAACAGCTTTGTAACTATTAATGTAAATACTGAAGTATTAAAATATAAATTGAAATAAATGGCAAACTATATAATTACAGGAGTGAGTTCTTTTTTGGGAAGAGAGTTTGTAGATCACTTAATGCAAAATGTAAGTAACAGGCTAATAGTTACGTCACGCAAAAATATAGCGTTTGCGAAACCATTTAACGAAAATATTAAATACTTCTCCGGGATTGATTTGTTAATTGAAAAGGATATTAATGCCATAGTGGAAGCAGCAAATAAGTTTTTTGATGGTCCATTTTCTGTTGTTCATTGTACTGGATATTATGAAGGTCAGGAGCCTTTAGAATCAACTTCATTAGCAGAGTCAAATCGAATATTTAATAGTAATTACACAACTGTTTATAATTTATCAATCAAACTGCTTGACATAATGATCCAGAAAGGTGGAGGTCATTTTGTAGGTTTCAGTTGTAATAGTGTAAAGTATAATTACCCTCAAATGGCCCCATTTACTGCTGCAAAATCTGCAATGGAGTCTTTTTTTAGAACGGTTGCTAATGAATTTTATGACCGGGGAATTTATGCGAACAGTTTTCAGTTAGCTACCTTATTGACTAACCATGAGATTTTAAGAAAACCTTTTGGTGACCAAGAAAAATGGCTCAAACTTAATGAAGTTGTAACGTATGTTGAACAGTTTTTGACACAACCCCATCAATTGCATAATGGCAATTCCATTCAATTATACCACTATAGTGAATCATTTTTTCATAAGTCATACTTTGATAGAATAAAAAATAAATGATGATGAATGTTTTAATCATTGATGATATTAAGTTAATTGGCAATTCAATTGAGATTGAACTTGCAAAAAACACTATTTGGAATACTATTACTTTTTATCATTATGATGTAGAAGATTCATTCAAGAATAATGTTAGGGCCATAGCATCTTTGATCATTGAAAATAAAATAGATGTTTTATGTTTAGATAGAGGGTATTCTAAAATATATGAAGATGACGAGAACTACATCTATAGTAGCATTGAAGAAGAACATAGAGGTATAAAAGTTAAAGGTGAAGAAGTATTGCTGGGCAAAAAAGATAGCAATGGGTTATTAGAGCAACTCATTGGTCAAGAAATAAATCTAAAATCAATACTGCTTTACACCTATGATAAAGGAAATAATGAAATTGACATTTTAATCGGATGTATCAAAGAAACGATAAATCAAAAGCTAAATTCATTAGATATTAAGGCAGATTTATACTGTTTTGAAACATCATCAATATTTAATAAACCACTAAATACCATCTTGTATCCAGATTCTTTTTATATATCTCCTACTTATAAAGACCAATTTATTGATTATCCAAAAAGGAAGAGAAATATAGGTACAAAAAGGGCATATATCGAATATGGCCAGCTAGTCGCTAGTATCATAAATGATGTAGTCCTTGATTCAGCAAGAACAATTTATTCTTTTTTTAATAGCTCAAATATTCAATACGATTCTTTCCTGCGTAGTATTAATAACCTGCACATAAACAATAGAGAACTTAGGCATGAATATTATACCGATTCGGATGGAAACGCTCAAACTCAAGTAGTACAAGAGAAACATGATTTCTCGAAATTGAATTTGTCATCAGTTAGTGCATTATTTAATATAAATGACGAAGAAAAATATTTGGTTGATATTCCATTCAAAGAGTACTATTCTGAATTAAATGAAAGTATAAAGAATAAAGGACTGGTGTCCCTGTTTAAAGACAAAGACGGCTGCTATTTAAAAAATCAGTTTGTAATTTATTGCTACAATTTTATCGAGAATAGAGAATTTCATTTGTATGAATGTCATACAAGTTCCGAAATTGAATCACAAAAAGAAATTATTAAGGCTTGGTTGCCAATTTTACACTCTGGTGCCTTTCACTCAACACATGCATGGCGGTGTGAAGAAATTAAGGATTCCATAATCTCGGATGCTGAGTATCGAATAACAATGCTGTTTTATTTTGATAATCTTGAGGTGTTCGGATACAATGGGCATATAAATTTTACATTTTATCAAGAGGGTTCAATTAGCTGTGACGTAAAAAGAGATGTTGAAGCAATCAAGAATTACAAAACTCCTTTATTAAAAGCTAAGGCTAGTGAAGTTTTAATCCCTGAATTAAAAATTGAAATACAGAAGCAGGCCATTCGTGCAGCAATTTCTCAGGTTATGGCTCGCAATATGAGTCATAATATCGGAAGCCATGTGATGAATAAACTTATTGGTGATTTAAGAAGTTTGGAATTGTTAGATTTTGAAAATGATAAGACTAGCTATAAGTCCTCAAAACTAACTGAACTTCATAGTAGGATAACAGAAAAATTGGAAAAGGATGAGTGGTATCAAAATGCAGATAAAAAATTAAAAGGTCGAGCACTAAAGAATGAAATTGCTTTAAAACTGATTTCTGATTTTAACAGCTATGTTAAATGCCGTATGGATTATTTAGCAGACCTTACATTTGGAACGCCTGTAATGTTAAGCAGTAAAAATGTTTTTGCGGATATTTTCGGTGATTTAGACAAAGTTCGTCTCTTGTTAGATAGTATTTCCGGAAGAGGCCGACAATTTCAATATAGGATTCTCTTTAATTATAAAGAGGATAAATTCAAAAGTGAACTTGACTTTCCTGTGGCAATTCCCAATGATGTATTAGGTTGCCAGGCATTTTACAATATTATTGAGAATGTTGTCAGGAATACTGCTAAACATGCTACCAACACCTCCATTCCGATAAAAGAGTTCAGGGTAAACTTCAGGGAAATTGACGAAGATGAAACTCATGAAAATAAAGAACTGTGGAATGAGGTTCAAAGCCTTTATTGTGTAGAAATATATGATAATATCCCAATAGTTAATATTGAGTCATTAGTTCAAAGCCAAAATACCAAAATCAACGGCAAAGTACTGGATAATGAAAATAAACTTAGGGGTGAATCTCTCGGCATGATAGAGATGGACGCCAGTGCAGCATACTTACGTCAATTGGAAATTGTTAATGTAGATAGTGATGATTATGATGTAGATGACGATGATGGAATACATAATTCAAAGGGCAAACTCAACATCTTAAAAGCCTTTAATAAAAACGGCTGTTTGGCTTATCGCTTTTTTATCAAAAAGCCACAAGAGGTTTTATTTGTTACTGAAAGACTATTGGAGGGAAAAGAACTAGTTAAATATGGTATCTGTCTAACGGATGTAGAAAGCTTTAAGCAGCAGTTAAAACTAAACAGAAATTATAATCATAACTTCTTGGTATTAGAAGAAGGTAATAACGAACTGAAAAGTTTGGTAGCTGAAAGAGAGGCTGCCTTAACAAGAAGAATTTACTATAAGTCTGCCAATGAAATAAAAAAACTACTTCATCTCCAAATGAAAGAAATTCCCAAAGTAGTGGAGGAAATAATATTAACACTTTGGAAATGGAGGGAGGAAGAATTGTATTCTATTTACGGCAATCTTGGAAAAACTGGAAACGGTAACAATGAGATAATAGGGCTTCCAAAATTGAATAACAAAGGGGCTGAGTTTGCTAATCATCTATATGAAATAGCAGATTCACCTAAACCACTTGAAAAATGGAAGGAAAAATGTAAAAATCATTTTTATTATGAAGGCTTATCTAGTAAAGCTAAAGGAATTTTGCCCGCCTTTAACAAATTGGTAGGAGATATAGAAGATGAAGATTTAAAAATTCCAAAATTTGTAACTGCGTTAAATAACCCAAATAAAAATGCTCTGCCTAGATTACAAATTGCTGAATCCATCCTTAGCAGAATTATAGTTTTAGATGAAAGAATACAAGATAAATTAAATGATAAATTGTATAAAATACCTTATTCCAAACATTTTAAAATGTCTGGAATATTTGTACCATCTAAATCTACTATCGACCTAAAAGCAGATATTATAGAGCTGCAAAAATTGGAAACTTATGTAAGGAGAATAATGAAATGCAATTGTTATGGGCAGCCAATGACACGTAAAACTGATTTTTTACTTATTCACTACAGTTTATTAGAAAGGGCTTACGAAAGAGAGAAGGAGACTAACCGAGCTACTATATTAAATAAAAAGGATTGGGTATATATGACATTGGAAGAAATGTCAAAGAACCTAAACATTGTTGTCACCTCAGGAAGGGGTAATATCCAGGGCCTACCTAATAAGGTTCGTTTTGTGAACCTATCCGTAATAACGACTGCACTTGTTGATATTAAATCAAAATACTTAATTCACAGCGTTTTACATTTTACCAGAACAACTTAAAAGCTTAAAATATGATTAGGGTTATTATCTCAACAGCTTTCGATAGACTCAGTATTTTGGGTGAGAAACAATTTACAAAAAATTTGGAACTTTTAGATTCCAATAATATCATAGGCTTTAGCAATATCAAAAAAGAATTTACAACAGATTATAAAGAATGTAGTATTCTCCTAATTCGTGATGATAAGGATTATGATGAGTTAAATGAAGCCTTGAAAATAAAGAAGGCAACTGATTTCTTTTTGCATCACACAAACTCTAATGGATTTTCCAAAAATCAAGATAAATTATTTGATAAGAGCCATATTAAGAAAGGGGCTCATGAGCTAAATGACTATGATATTTATTATCCATTGTTTACAAAAATTATATTTAATGATAAAATTGAAAACAAGGTTGAGGCTATTATTACAGAAGTATTCAAGTCGATTTTAGATGCGACAGAAGAAAGGGTTAAGGCTGATTTTTTAAAAGGGATTTGGGATGGGAAGAAGCCTCAAGAAATTGAATGCCCTAATGTGGTTGCTCAAATTAATGGTATTTCAGAATTACTCAGCTATTTCAACGAAAAGCCATACCAAGAGGAATTAGATCGTAAAGGTGTTTCTCCTGAAAGTGAAGAACAGAAGTTTAGACTAAAATTATTAAGAGAAGCCATTTTAAAATCGAAATAATGTCGGCAAAGAAATGTTTATTGATAGCACCTGCCAGTTATGATTTTAAGCTGGATAATTCAAATACAATTGAAAGGGTGCCAACTGATAATAAATCTATTTCAGATATATTATTAATTCTCAAGGATTCCCTTGCAGAAGTTCTAATTGTTCCGGTGGAGCAAACAATCATGGATTCTGCAGAAGTAAATTTTTCGGGTCTTGAACTTATTAAGCACATAAGATTGACTCCGGAATTAGGAGATACAAGTAAGCTACCAATTATTTGTTTGCATTGGCATAGTGTAGATTATTATATAAATATGAACAAAGAAAATATCTTTCTTTATTCTCCTGGCATTTATAACTACCAATACCCAATTGAAAATTTATCTATAGGTGATCTAAAACCTTTAGCAGAATCATTAAATCCATTCCTTTTTGGCTCTGAGAAAGATGACAATATTAATGACCATGTTTTCAGAAACGAAATTGCGATTAAGCAATTTGAAAAGCAATTAAATAATCCAGCAATCGTGACCTTAAATGAGAAACTGTGGTTTAAAAAAGTTTATTATAAAAATTTTAGTTTAAAAAAAACAGACGATACAAATGTAAACTTACTGGAAGAGTTGAAGTTGAAAATCTTGTTAGTAGATGATTTGGCAGATAAGTGGGAGAAGCCACTAAGATTATTACTTCCAAAATCAAAACTTTATATTGAAAGTGATCCAGTTAAACTTATTCCCACTTTAAAGGGGAAATATATAATTGACAAAGATGACTTGAATTCTGTCAATAAGGATGTCAAAAGTTCAGTTGATAGTTTTTGTTCAAAATCACTAAAGTCAGTTTATGATATTATTTTGCTTGATATTTACTTTAGTAATGATGAAAAAGAAATTGAAAGCAGTAGCGGGTATAATTTCTTAAAAAGAATGGAAGAATCACAAATCGATATTCCAGTAATTATATTTTCTGCTACTTTGAAGGAACTAAGTGAAATAACTTCAAAATTTAATTTTGTACTTGGTAGATTTATTAAAGGGTATACGCCACTATTAGACTTTTCAAAAAAGATTGAAGACGTGGCATCGATTTCAAGTTTGCTTAACATTGCAACCAATGTAAAGAAACTGGAAATTATCTTATCTGAAACCAATGTGAATTTTTATAAAAAGAAAATTGACGGTTCTGGAAAGATAATGCTCTGTATTCTCACTGCTTCTGAAGTTTTTAATATTAGGTTAAACCTACGTTCGTTACTTTCTAAAATACATTTAATAACTAATTCAGTTTATATAAGCAATAAGAAATCGGAAATAAATAAGAATTTGCTGGAGGTAATAGGTCTGTTAGGTATTATCCAAGAGTATAGATTAGATAAAGATTGTCCAAATCGGTATTTGTCGGATTCTGAGAAAAACTTAATTGGTTTGAGGAATGTTGCTTTTCATTCTAATACTAATTTATTTTACAATACTCAACAAGTGTTAAATAATTGGAATAGATGCAATTTTAATCAACGAGTTCAGATGATTGAAAATGCATTGCTAAAAACTTATCAATGTTTATTGTTTGGCAAATAAACTACCTTAAAAGTTTATTGAAAAATAGTTTATAGGCTGCCCTGTTAGCTATTTGGATAATACCTTTTAATGTAAAATGATCCAGCAAGGGATGCTTAATGCTATTTCGGTCTTTTATATAGTTTAAAGCATAAAGTTCAATATTCGATAATTTTGCGGCTTCAACCAATTTTTCAAGTTTCGTAGTCCGTTCTTCAAAAACTTCAGTATCTAAAGCCTCATTTTCATCTGATTCATCTGTCCCCTTTACAACTTTAAATTCATCTTTTTCACTGTACGCTTCGTTGCGTTGCGCTTCGCCTTCACGGCTTATTTTAACTGCTACTTTTTTATCCGGTTTGCATACTGTATCAATAAAGTTGGTATAAGTATTTTTTAAGCCTTCTTTGTCGGTAATGGATAGTGCTGAAAAATCTTTCAGTAAGGTGGTAATCATACTTGCACTAACACTCTCTGCCCGGTACAATGTTTTATTATATTTAGCCTTGCCATATATCTCAATATCACTACTGATGAAAAGTATTTTCAAGGCTGGTTCATAAGCCTTCCATTCTTCAAAATGAGTATCAATTACTTCATATAATCCCAGTGTTACTTTCATGCGTTTATTTTCTTGGCAACAGTATTTTGCAAATTGTACAATTTGGCAAAACTATTCTTTAACTGGTTTTTGTCCGGCACTAAGTCATTTATGGCTTCCATTATTTGTATAACATCATAAATCAGCGTAGAGGCAATTTTACTTTGGTTAGAATCCAATAATAATTCAACTACTTTCTTGAGCAATACATGAACCTCAGTCGTGGATACAGTTCCTACAGTAATTTGACCTTCACTTTTAACGCAATAACTGCCGAGTGTATCAGCCAGTTTCTTGTTTTGGTTTAAATACTTGCTCAAAACTTCATTTAAAATTGCATAGGTCTGATCCATTAATTCAGCAATATTGTAAATCGGTAAATTCATGTATTGATGTAAAAAATATTTTTCTTCCACAAGCAGATTGTACGGAATATCTGTATTTGCCTTTATAGCTAACATGCTTGGTATTTGCTTTATCATACTATCACTCATGTCTTCCTGCGAATCTCCTTTATGTAGCATTTTAACAATGGCATCAGTATCAAAACCCTTCAGTATAAGATAATAAAAAACTCTGCGTTGCAGGAGCTTTAATTGAAAATCGGGGTACTCATTTTCAATATCTCCTTTCATAGTTTTAGTTGCATTGCCTTGTATAGAAACCAAAGATGCAAAATTGAAATTAGAACTCTTGTCAATGGCAAATTCAACTTCTCTGGCTACCTTCTCAGCAATCTGGTTGATATTGTTTTCTGTGGTCAGGTAATCATTGTTATTCCGGTGAAATACATAGTAGGGTTTAAGAGGATAGCTTTTGATTTTAGTTTTTTCTCTATCTACATACTGCACTTCATTCCATAAGGTGGCCTTAGGTTGGTTATTCAGTACATCGTTAAACTGTGTGCCTAAATATTCAATATCATCTACGAACAGTTTTGCTCCACCGCCAAGCAGTCCACTTTTAGAGTAAACCTTTACATTGATTCTGTTCTTACGGAAACTATCAAGTAAGAACCATTTACTCAGTCCACTTAATGCAACCATAGCATTATACCTGCTTTGCTTAGATAGCCAGATCAAAAAATCATAGCCTTGTTCATTTTGCATTCTTGGCTTTAGATTCTCCTTTTCAGGTTTTTCAAAAAGCCTGTAATCGGAAACTACAACAGAAATCTGGTTGTAAATATCATTTTCGATGATAATCTTGGCATCTGTACAACTGGTTGCAACTTCATATTTTATGTCTCTCTCTTTCAAAATTTCAAATACACTGTCCAGTTCACTCGGTTTATCATCAAGAAAAAGAATCTTCCAGGAATAATCATGCTTTTCTATGGCATCTGAAGAATCGCTGTCCGCAGGTAAAAAGCAAACAAAGTTTTCTTCCTGTACTGATTCAATCCGTTCAATTGTAAGAATATCCTTTGGGTTAAAAAGGGCAATAATTCTACTATATTCAGTTAATATTTCAGGATATTGCCCAACATCTCTTTTTAGTTCAAGTTCATATTTGGTGAACTCCTCATTAAATAAATCAAGTTGTTCTTGGATTGGCAAAGAATAGCCTTTTATCTCTCTTAACCTTCCTTTAAAAATATGAAAACCCTCTCTTACTGAACTTCTCAACTGGCAGAAATTGATTTTAATATCACTCAGTTGGATTTCATTAAGAGGTGTTAATTGAAGTGTTATTTTTTCAAAATCCTCGTTCGAATAGGGCAGTTGTAAAAAGTGATGTCCAATGGCTGTAAGTATTTGTGTGTTTGGCTTTTGAAGAATCTCCTCCAAAGAAAAGAAGGAAGTGAAAAGTACCGGTTCGGCAAAATTTTCAACCCTCCTCAAGTATTTGACATAATCTATACCATTCTCAAAAGTCAATTTTTGATTCTGTTGATTTTCTGCAAAATATTCTTGGTCAATATAAAGAATCTGGGGCATTACTAATTTTTTGATTGATTTATAAACTGGTATTCTAAATGTTTTTTTAACCTTAATAACGATTCTAATTTTATATCCATATAGCTGTCTTTTAATTCTCCGCTAACAACTCCATCAATCTATAATTCACATAATAAGTCGTTCTTCCTATTTTTTGAGGTTTTAAAATATTGGCTTCAGTCAATTTCTTTAACCATACAGAAGCAGTTTGCCGGTGAGCAATTGCTCTTTTTTCAAGCAGTTCAATTTTTAAATAAGGGAGCGCAAACATCAATTGCAGCAGTTCGTAACTGAAGGATGATCCTAAAGTTTGCTTCATCTGCTTCTCATAATCTTCTTTTAGTAAAAGCATAGCTCTTATTTTTTTAGTAGTGAGCTGTGCTGTTTCTATAAGAGCAGTAAGGATATACATCACCCAATCATGCCAGTTTTGCTGTTCTGTTACGCCTCGCAATAATTGATAGTATTCTGTTTTATATTTTACAATGTAGGAACTGAGATAAAGTACGGGTTGCGTTAACAGCTCTTGTTGCACCAGGTATAGCGCATTTACAATTCTGCCTGTACGGCCATTGCCATCTGCAAATGGATGGATAGCTTCGAACTGGTAATGGATAAAAGCAATTTTAACCAACGGATCTAAAGAAGAACTGTCCGGGTTATTGATAAATTGTTCCAATGATGCCAGTTTTTCCCTCAAAACATCTTCACAACAGGGTGGCGTGTAAATGACTTCCCCGTTTATGGCATTTTTCAAGGCTGTTCCTGGGGCCGTTCTTACACCCGATTTATTCTGTTTGATTGTTTGTACAATATCAACCATAGTATTAGTTAGCAGCAGGTTCTTCTGGCCGGTCATTTTCTCCAGTCCTACATACAGGGCTTCCCGGTAACTAAGTACCTCTTTAGCGGCATGACTGGCTGTCCCCTCTTCACTTGCGGCCTTATAAAGTTCATCCTGGGTGGTAACGATATTTTCAATTGCCGAGCTGTCTTTACTTTCCTGAAGGACAATGGTATTGATCAGTAGCTGAGGGTCGGGCAGAGAGGCGCAAAGGCCGTTTAATTCCCCTAAATACCGTGCAGCCTTGGCAAGGTGCCTTAAAATTTCCGGCGATTCTGTAAAGTCCTGTGGCGGCAAGGCTGGTAGGTCATTAAACGGAATATTTTTATTATAGGCCATGATGATGAAATTTGTATATTTTTTCTACATTATCCTGAAATCAGGTAGAAGTTTTCGACATGAATCTTTCTTAATGATGAAATTAATAATTAATTTCGACATAAACATTATTTGGTATCTACCAAATGTGTATCAATACCTATAAATGGTGGAAAATAGCAAAATTTTCGACATTAATAGATAAACTCACTGGTTTTGAAAAAGAAAAATCAGAGATATTTCCATAGGTAGCCCCCCGCCGTCTTGTGTTTACCCTTTAAAGCTCCAATAACCGTTGAACTGCCAACCCCAACTACTTCAGCAGCTTTTTTTATACTGTCAAATCGCTGCAAAGGCTTTCCTTGTTTTGAATATTGCCGGACAGGCCGCTGCCTATTCTTTGACCTAAGCACTTCTCCAAATTCAAAACCGGATAAATCTATAAAAGCGGGGCCTTCCCCTTCTTGCCAGTAAAAGCCACCGGCACTAAATCTTTTCTCTTGCGTTATTACCCTGGATATTTCAGTGTGCCTAATTCCAGTGGTATTGGCTGCATCATTAATGGTGGGATAGGTAGCGACACGGCGACCGTTCAGTTTGTATTGAGTTACTTTCTTACCAAAGGCTTCTTTATTTTCTCTCCCGCGTTTAGCAATAGCGTCCAGCATTGGCTTAATGTCAATTTGAGGATCTTTACCAAAACGCCAAATAAATCCACCTGCTGAATATTCATTACCCCTTGCCCGGCTACTAATATGGCTATGGCTAATACCTGTTCTTTTAGAAGCAACTGCAATACTTGGATAAGTTTTGACTTTCTTCCCTTGAATGTTATATTGGGTTACCTGTTTATTATTGGTCAACTGAGATTTTGCAATACCACGTTTTCTAGAATCTTTATCAACCACTAGTGGTTCTCTGCGATTCAATTCGAATATGCGCTGCTGCTTTTCGGAAAGAGAAGCCATAATTAAATTAGAAGGTTTAATATTCAGACCATTTCCATCTTTTGTTAGTATAACTACAGATTCATCTTCGATTTTAATTGGCTTTTTGAAGCACTGATAAACAAGCCGTGCTATAGAGAAATTATACTTTTGTTTGTATAAAGTGATTGTCGTCC
>Ga0075163_10001813_pt1 | contig 28873 bp, 29 predicted proteins | sample JI1023141ADNA_FD_71478 | JGI IMG/M metagenome (GOLD analysis project Ga0075163, IMG submission 71478) | Wastewater effluent complex algal communities from Wisconsin, to seasonally profile nutrient transformation and Carbon sequestration -... | ecosystem: Engineered > WWTP > Effluent > Algae...
CTCGACCGAGCGCCGCGCGATGTGGCCGTTGGCCTCGAGCCGCTTGTAGATGTCCTCGGTCAGCGCGCGGTTGCGCGCCGAGTTGGTGGAATCGTAATGATCGACTTCGACGCCGAACGCGCGCAGGTCGCGTTCGTGCGATTCCTGCATGCCGGAGATGAAGGCTTCCGGCGTGAGCCCGGCCTTTTCCGCGGCGAGCATGATCGGCGCGCCGTGGGTATCGTCGGCGCTGACGAAATGCACCGCGTCACCCGCCATCCGTCGCGCGCGCACCCAGATGTCGGCCTGGATGTAGCCCACCAGGTGCCCGAGGTGCAGGGCGCCGTTGGCGTAGGGCAGGGCGAAGGTGACGAGGATTTCGCGGGACATGGCGTGCGTGCGGTACCGCAGAAACGCGGCGGATCGTGAATTATCGCATGCGCGCGCGATCGCCCCCGAAGCTCATTCGCGTTGCCAGACCTGGGTGCGGCCGAGCATCGGCATGCCGATGTAGCCGCGTACTTCCAGCGTGCGGCCGTCCTTGCCCGGGGTGAGCTTCACCGAATATTCCTTGCCGTTGTCCGGATCGAGGATGCGGCCGCCGGTCCAACTGCCATCGTCCGCACGCAGGCCCCACGCGATGACCATTCCGACTAGCGGCTTGCCATGAAGCGCGCCGCGGCAGGCATCGCACATCGGGTTCGGGCCTTTCGACAGGTCGAGCAGGCGCAGGATCCGTGCCGACAGCGTGCCGTCCGGATCGGCGAAGACCTCGACGATCGAACGCGGCTTGCCGCTGTGGTCGTCGATGGTGCGCCACTGGCCGACGGGTGATGCCTGCTGCGCGTATGCGCCGCATGGCAGCAACAAGGCGAACATGAGAAGGGCGAGCAGGCGCATCGGATTCTCCGGTTGCGGAAATGCGAACGGCCCGCGGCGCGGGCCGTTCGGCGACCGGCCTAGCGTCAGTGCACGCGTACCCATTCCGCCTTCTTGCAGATGAAGAGGACGCAGCCGGTGACGCGCACGCGCTCGCCGCTGTCGATCAGCTCGACCGACTTGACCTTGAAGTGGCGATCCTCGGAGGGCTTGTAGCCGTTGCCGTTGCCCCAGTTGCCGTTGCTGGTCGGGCTGAGGTTCCACAGGGTCACGATGCCGACGAAAGGCTTGTTCTTGTATTCGCCTCCGCAAGTGGTGCAGGTCTCCGGCAGGCCGAGGTTCTCGACGATCCGCGCCGCGAGCTTGCCGTTCTTGGCCATGTAGAACTCGCTGATGGTCATCGGCTTGCCGCTTTCGTCGTCCAGCGTCTTCCACTTGCCGAGCAACGGGTTGGTCTGGGCCATGGCCAGCGAGGTCGCGAGCGACGCGACGGCGACCACGGCGGCAACGAGAAGCTTGCGCATGAAGATCCCCTCCCAGGGCGTTCGATGGTTCCGGGGCGGAAGCTCCCGGTTCCCTGGCGTTATACCGCGATCCGCAGGCGTATGGTGTAGCACCTGCGTGGCGTTCAGGTCGCGGAAGGCCGTTTCGAGGTCGCGGTCAAGCAGGGTCCATGGATCCGCATGGTCCGGGACGACGCAAAAGAAGACCCCGCCCTTCCGGACGGGGTCTGTGCGGCACGCGGAGCGAGAGGCTTATTTCGCGCCGAATTTGTAGCGGGCCTCGACGTAGATCGCCCGGCCGTACACATCGAAGTTGTAGCCGTTGTACGGGGCGCTGCTCGTGCCCGGGTAGCTCTTGTCCAGCGGGGGCATCTTGTTGAACAGGTTGTTCACCATCAGCGACAGTTCGATCTGCGGGATCGGCTGGTAACCGAGGCTCAGGTTCCAGGTGATGTGCGAGGGCAACTTGCCCGCGCGCGCGCCGGCGTAACCGGCGTCCGTGATCGTTGCCGCGTAGTTCGGGGTCTCGCTGAACCAGTTCGCATAGAGAACGGCGTTGTAGGACCCCTTGTCCCAACCCATCGACAGGTCCGCCTTGCGCTTCGGATCGCTGCTCCAGTACGGATTGGTCAGCAGGTCGATGACGTCGTCGCCCGCATACTGCTGGTATTCGTGCTTGAGGTTTTCCGTGAACGAGCCCCGGAACGAGAAGGTGCCCCACTTCGTCTCGGGGGTCGCGTAGTTGGCCGCGAGCGTGACCGCGTCCAGCGTCTCGCGCGAAACGTTGATCTTCGGCGTGTAGATCTGGGTGATGTTGCCCACGCCGCCGTTCGCGCGCGTGATCTGGCTCAGCGTCTGCGTGCACAGGGCCGAGTTGATGTCGTCGATGCCGGTGCGGCAGCGGTATTCCTGCAAGGTGAGCGCATCCGCGCTCTGCGAGGTGACCTCGTCGTCGATCTTCCAGTGCAGGTAGTCGACGCTGATCGACGAACGATCGAACGGCGACCATACGGCACCGGCGCTCCATACATCCGCATTGATCGGGCGCAGCTCGGGGTTGCCGGACACCTGGCCGAAGTACTGGCGGTTGCTGTAGTTGGTCGGGCAGTTGTCGATGTCGTCCGGTCCGTGGCCGGCGAGCGAGCACTGGTAGTAGTCGGTCACGAACGAGTAGTAGCCGCTGAGGCCCTGGTACAGGTCGGACAGGGTCGGCGCCTTGAACGCGGTGCCGTACTTGCCGCGGAACAGCAGCTTCTCGGTCGGGCGGAACTCCACGCCGAGGCTGTAGGTCGCCTTGTCGAGCGTGCCGTCGTCGGTCCTGAAGTTGTCGTAACGACCGGACAGGTTGAGGGTGAGCGTCTTCAGCACCGGCATGCGCAGTTCGGAAGTCACGGCGTAACGATCGCGCTGGCCGTCGCCGGCGACCGCGGTCTGGCCCCAGATTTCGCCATTCATGAAGCCCGGATCGGGGTCGTAGCGCCAGTCCTGCTTGCCTGCTTCGGCCACGATCGCGAGTCCCGCGTTGCCGCCGGGCAGGGCGAACAGGTTGCTGTTGGTCACCTGGGCGCGGAGCAGGTCGCTCGTGGTCTTGCTGTGCGAGTGCGCGAAGCCGGAGAAGCTCTCGAAGTCAGCCTGGGTCATAGGCGTGTAGAACGCCGCGTAATCGGGCTGGAACACCGGGTAGGCGCCGAAGTACGGATCCCAGCCCAGTTGCGGGCCCAGCACGTGTTCCTGGAAGTAGCCGTCGATCGCATCGGCGAAGCGAACCCAGCTCTTCTCGTCCAGCTTGTACTGGGTACGCGTGTAGCCGATGTCGTAGTCCCAGTCGGAACCGCCGAACGTGCCCGAGACGCCAGCCGTGATCGAATAGGACTTGCTGGTGTCCGTGCTCATGCTGTTGTTGAACCCCTCACGCCCCATGTCTTCCGGGGCGAAGGCGCGCTGCAGGTTGACCAGGCCATCCAGGTCGGGGTCGTAGTAATAGCCCCAGCGGGTGCCAGTTCCCCACCACGTGTAGTTGGACCCGACGTTGTAACTGGTCTTTTCTTCGTTCAGCAGTACGTCCGCATACAACTGCGTGTGGTCGTTGATGTCGAAGGTATTGTGCGAATAGATCTGGCCGCTTTTCTTGCCGTTCGCCATGGTGGCGTAGCCGGGCGTGTAGAACGAACCGCAGTAGTCGCCGCCGGTGGCGGTGTTGCGGAACTGCTTGCCTTCGGTCCCGCCGAACTGGCCGGTGATGCGCGAGCAGTTGTCGGCGCCATCGGGGAAGGCGTAATGGAAGTAGTAGAAGCCCTGGTTGGCGATGTCCTGGTAACCGTAGACCAGGTAATCGCGGCTGGCCGTCGGCGCCGAATAGCCGTGCTGGTTGAACTGCTTGGTCAGGTCGCGCTGGTAGTTCCAGATCGGATCCCTTTCCTCGTACTGCACGCCGAGCAAGGTGTTGAAGCGCTCGTCGGCGCTGGAGAAGCCGGTTCCCAGGCTGGCGCGGAAGTTGTTGCCGCCGCCTTCGGAATAGCCGCCGCCGCGCACATTCAGGGTCGTGCCGTCGTAGCGCTTCTTGAGGATGATGTTGATCACGCCCGCGATCGCGTCCGAGCCGTACAGGGAGGACTGGCCGCCGGGCAGGATCTCGATGCGCTCCACCATGTCGATGGGGATGCCGCTGATGTTGTTGAAGGTGTCGCTGCCGTTGTACAGCGCGGGGTAGTCGGCCATCGGCCGGCCATCGATCAGGTACTTCACGTAGCTCGGCGACAGGCCGAACAGGCTCAGCGTCTCCGCACCCTGGGTGAACGAAGCCGAGGACTTCGCGCCCTGCACGCCGCCGGTGGCCATGGTGCTCTTCTGCAGCGCATCGCTGACGCTGACGAAACCGCGGGCCTGGATGTCCTCCGCCGTGATCGTGGTGACCGGAGTGGCGGTTTCGAGTTGCGACCTCGGGATCAGCGAGCCGGTGACCACGATCTTGTCGAGGGTCTTGGCGTCTTTCGAATCCTGGGTGGCGGGCTGCTGCGTTCCGTCGGTGGTGCTGGCGTCCTGGGCAAAGGCTGCGCCCGTCGCCGGCAGGATCATGGCCGCGATGAGAGCCGCGCTCAGGCGGTTGCGGGCTTGCGAAAAGGATTTGCGCTTCGACATGTGCGTACTTTCCCCTTGGATCGGCAAAAAAAGGAACCGCGGCCTCGGCGACCACCGACTTGCGGCCGCTCCGTCCACGTTCGAGACACTAGCTGGGTATTCCCCCTGCCCGAAGGTAACACAACCTTTACGGGGAATGTCGCCCCGCTTCACGGGGATGGATCGGAGACCATGCCGAATCGGTGGATCGGGTATTCCCCCCTTCCGGGCGAACGGGCACGAACGCTTCCAGTTGCAGGACAATGGCGGCATCGAACGCCGGTATTTGCCGACGCATCCCGGAATGCCCCGATGTCACTCGCGAACCAGCCCGCTACCCATCGCGTCCCCGCCCGCGCGCCCCAGGGCGAGCTCAAGCCCCTGCCGCAGGTGCGCAACATCATCGCGGTCGGCTCCGGCAAGGGCGGGGTGGGCAAGTCCACGGTCGCGGTGAACCTCGCGCTGGCGCTGGCGGCGGAAGGCGCCTCGGTCGGCGTGCTCGACGCCGACATCTACGGCCCCAGCGTGCCGATGATGCTGGGCCTGTCCGGCCGCCCCGACAGCCCGGACGGCAAGAGCATCGAGCCGATGCGCAGCCACGGGCTGCAGGCGATGTCGATCGGCCTGCTGGTCGACCAGGACACGCCGATGATCTGGCGCGGGCCGATGGCGACCTCTGCCCTGACCCAGTTGCTGGGCGAAACCCGCTGGGAGGCGCTCGACTACCTCGTGGTCGACCTGCCGCCCGGCACCGGCGACATCCAGCTGACCATGGCGCAGAAGATCCCGGTCGCGGGCGCAGTGATCGTGACCACGCCGCAGGACATCGCCACCCTCGACGCGCGCAAGGCGCTGAAGATGTTCGAGAAGCTCGGCATCGCGGTGCTCGGGCTGGTGGAGAACATGGCGGTGCACGTGTGTTCGAACTGCGGCCACACGGAACACGTGTTCGGCGAGGGCGGCGGCGAACGCATGGCCGCGCAATACGGCGTGCCGCTGCTCGGCAGCCTGCCGCTGGACGCGTCGATCCGGGTACAGGGCGATGCGGGGACGCCCATCGTCGCGGCACGGCCTGATTCGCCGGTGGCGGCGCAATGGCAGGCGCTCGCGGCCCGGGTCGTCGAGGAACTCGAGAAGCGCCCGCGCGCGCCTGCCGGGATCGACCTGTCGCTGCGGTAGGGCGCGTGTCCTGTGGGAGCGGCCTTGGCCGCGAATGCTTTTTTGCGCTTTCCGAAGCGAATATCGAAAGGCATTCGCGGCCAAGGCCGCTCCCACGTAAGCCCCGGTAGAATTCGCATGACGGCCGTTTCGGCCACAGGAACCCTTGCATGAGCATCAAGAGCGACCGCTGGATCCGCCGCATGGCCGAACAACACGGCATGCTGGAGCCGTTCGAGCCCGGGCAGGTCAAGCAAGTCGATGGCAAGCGCATCGTCAGCTACGGCACGTCCAGCTACGGCTACGACGTGCGCTGCTCGCGCGAGTTCAAGGTGTTCACCAACATCAACTCGACCATCGTCGATCCCAAGCACTTCGACCCCAAGAGCTTCGTCGACGTGGTCGCGGACGAATGCATCATCCCGCCGAACAGCTTCGCGCTGGCGCGCACGGTCGAATATTTCCGCATCCCGCGCGACACGCTGGTGGTCTGCCTCGGCAAGAGCACCTATGCGCGCTGCGGCATCATCGTCAACGTCACCCCGCTGGAACCGGAGTGGGAAGGCCATGTGACCCTGGAATTCAGCAATACCACGCCGCTGCCGGCGCGCATCTACGCCAACGAGGGCGTCGCGCAGATGCTGTTCTTCCAGGCCGATGCCGACGACGTGTGCGAAACCTCGTACAAGGATCGCGGCGGCAAGTACCAAGGGCAGACGGGGGTCACGCTGCCGAAGACGTGATGCATCGTCGCGTCATGCGGTTCGTAGGGGCACGGCATGTCGTGCCCCTACAGTCCGATCATTTTCTCTCGTAGGTCACGAAGAAGCCCTGCAGGTCGCCGTTCTCGATGTAGGGCTGCACGCCGACCACGTGGTAGCCATGCGCGTAGAACGCCTTGTGTGCGGCGCTGAGGTCGTTGGCCGCGCCGCTCTTGCGGAAGCCCCAGGTCGCATCGACCCAGAGCGTCACCGCCGGCAATTGCTGGCGTTCGGCTTCGGTGGCGGCCTGTTCGGGCGACTTGCCGAACAAGCCGGCCTGCGCGGGAATCGAAACCGCGAGCAGCAGGGCGAGCAGCAAGGTCCTGATCATCGGGATTCTCCCTTTCGTTTCAATCTTCGGCGCCGGCGGCGATGCGCGCATCCGTTCTGGTCATTGCGGCCACGCGCAGGGCGATGCGCAGGCCTTCGATGATCGCATCCCGCGGCATGCCGCTGCGACCGGCAGGCGGCACGTGGATGAAGCCGCCACGCACGCCGGGCTGGCGGCGCAAGGCATGCATCAGTCCATAGAAGACATGGTTGCAGACGAAGGTGCCCGCGGTCTGCGATACCTGCGCCGGAATGCCGCGCGACTGCAACGCGGCGAGCATCGCCTTGACCGGCAATGTCGAGAAATACGCCGCGGGCCCGCGCGCGATGATCCTTGCGTCGACCGGTTGCGCGCCGGTGTTGTCGGGAATGCGCGCGTCGTCGACGTTGATCGCGACGCGTTCCAGCGACAGTTCCTTGCGCCCGCCGGCGAGCCCGGTGCAGACCACCAGCGACGGCCCGGTTTCGCGGATCGCCGCCCGCAATGCGCGAAGCGAGGCATCGAATTCGGTCGGCAGCTGCCGCGCGACGATGCGATGCCCGCCGACGACGTGGCCGTCGAGCGCGGATGCGGCGTCCCAGCTCGGGTTCGACGTCGCGCCGTCGAACGGATCGAAGCCGGTGAGCAGCAGCGTCGGTCGCGCGGTCGTGCGCTTCACCGGAACACCAGCAGCGCCATCAACGCGATGTTGACCGCGAGCAGCGGCACGGCGGTGGCCCATTGCGCACGGATCACGCCGTTGGGATCGTCGAGTTCCAGCAACGCGGCCGGGACGAGGTTGAAGTTCGCGGCCATCGGCGTGAGCAGGGTGCCGCAGTAACCGGTGAGCATGCCGAGCGCACCGAGGATCGCCGGGTCGGCGCCGTGCCGGTGGACCAGGAGCGGCAGGCCGATGCCGGCGGTCATGACCGGGAACGCGGCGAACGCATTGCCCATGATCACGGTAAACAGCACCATGCCCAGCGCATAGGCGAGCAGGCAGGCCATGCGGCTGTCAGTGGGGATGACCATCGAGACCAGCGATGCCACCGCCTCGCCGACGCCGCTGGCCGCGAACACGCCGCCCAGCGTCGCCAGCACGATCGGCAACAGCGCGGCCCAGCCCAGCGTGTCGAGCAGGCGCCGGTTTTCGACGAATACCATCGCGGGCTTTTCGCGGGTGACGCGCAACGCGGCGAGCGCGGCCACCACGCAGGCGAGGCCGAGGCCGACCAGGGTCGGGCTGCCTTCGCCGAGAAATTTCATGCCGCCGAACGCGAGTTTCGGACCGAACACCACCACCAGCAGCGTGACCAGCGGGATCAACAGCGCGGGCCACAGCAGCCGATGGCCGAGGCGTTGCGCGGAGGCGAGGCGCTGTTCGCGCGGTGCTTCGTCGATGTGCATCCGGCGCATGCGCAGCGACAGCACCGCCAGCGCGATCACGCCGACGCCGGCGAGTTGCGCGGGCAGAGGATTGCCGGCCTTGCGCGCGGCGAGGATCCAGTCGCCGCCGGCGAACAGCAACGCCAGCACCGCCCAGAAGCAGGCCTGCACGAATCGCCGTTCACGGGCGTTGCGCCAGGCCGCGGTCGCGAGCAGCAGTGCGAGCAGCCAGTAGAACGGCGCGATTTCAAGCATCGCCGCGTTCCTTGCGCATGCGTCGCGCGAACAGCACGATACGGCACCCGTGGATGGCGAACGCGGCGACCGCGGTCGGCAGCGCCCACAGCGCGATGTGCAGCGGTTCCAGCACGATGCCGTTCTGGGCGTAGAAACCCTGGATCAGCAGCACCGCGCCAACGGCGACGAACACGTCCTCGCCGAAGAACAGGCCGACGTTGTCGGTGGCGGCGTCCAGCGCCAGCACGCGCTGTCGCTGGTCGTGCGTGAGCGGGCCGGTTTCCTTCTCGGCAGCGGCCTCGCTCATCGGCGCGAGCAGCGGGCGCACGGTCTGTGCATGGCCGCCGGCATTGGTCAGGCCGACCATGCTCAGCAGCTGGCGCAGGCCGAGGTAGCCGACCAGCAGGCGCGCGAAGGTCATGCGCTGCATCCGCAGGATCCATGCGTGCATGTGTTCGCGCAGGCCGGCGCGTTCGAGCAGGCCGATGGCGGGAAGCGTGAGTACGAACAGCATCAGCGCGCGGTTCGAAACGAAGGATTCGCCCAGCAATGCGAGCAATTCGCCCAAGGGCTTGCCCGCCAGCAGGCCGCTGGTGAGCCCGGCCGCGACCACGACCGCGATCGGGTTCAGGCGCAGCACGAAGCCGACGACCACGACCGCGATGCCGAGCAGCGGCCAGTAGTTGATCAGCGCGTCGTTCATGCATCGCCTCCGGGTACGCGAATGGCAACGCCTTCGGCTTCGAGCGCCGCGCGCAGCCCGCGTGCGAACTCCGCGGCATCGGCGCGGTCGCCGTGCAGACACAGGGTGTCGGCGCGGATCGGAACGCGACTGCCGTCGCGGGCGACGACGATCCCGTCGCGGACGAAATCGCGGACCTGCACCAATGCATCGTCGAAGCCTTCGATCACCGCGCCCGGCGTGCCGCGCGGCGCGAGGCGGCCGTCGGCGTCGTAGGCGCGTTCGGCGAAGGCCTCGTGCGCGACGCGCAATCCCGCGGCTTCTCCGGCGGCAGTGAGTTCCGAATGTGCGAGTCCGTACAACACCAGCATCGGACCCACTTCGCGCACCGCGTCGGCGATGGCCGTGGCGACATCGCGATCGCGCGCGGCGAGGTTGTACAGCGCGCCATGCGGCTTGACGTGGTGCAGGCGCGCGCCGGCTTCGCTACACGCTTTCGCCATGATCGCGATTTGTCGCGTGACCAGTGCGTGGATTTCAGCGGGCGCGAGCGCGAGCTCGCGCCGGCCGAAGTGTTCGCGATCCTCGAACGAGGGATGCGCGCCGATCGCAACGCCGTGCGCGAGGCAGAGCGAAATCGCTTCCCGCATCGTGGCCGCATCGCCGGCGTGCGCGCCGCAGGCGATGCTGGCCGAGCTGATGTGCGGGACGATGGCCGCGTCCTGGCCGCAGCCTTCGCCGAGGTCGCAGTTGAAATCCAGCGACGGCAACGCGAAGCCTCAGCCCCCGCTCGAAGCCGGCGTCGCCATCGTCGAAGGCGCGGCCGGTTGCGCCGCGTCGGCGGCAGGCGCGGTCCACAACTTCGCCTCCGGCGCGCCGCCGAGCATCTGCGCGCGCACCAGCGGGATCGGCGGGCCACCGTAGGACAGGAACTGGTCGTGGAACTGCTTCCACGCCTTGCGCCCGCCCTTGTCCTTCGTCCAGTCCTCGCGCAACTGCATGATCATCAGCTTGCCGAGCGTGTAGTTGAGGTAGGCCGGGTCGTAGGTGCCGCGCGCGGCCTGCTGGCGCGCATTGCCCGGATCCTGCAGGCCTTTTTCGCGGAACATTTTTTCCGATTCGGCCATGGTCATGCCGCCGGTATGCATGCCGATCGCGGAAATGAAGCGCACGTCGCGCAACAGCGCTTCGCTCAATTGCCCGATGTGCGTTTCCGGCGTCGCGCCGTCGAGTCCGGCGTCGAACATCATTTCCTCGCAGTAATGCGCCCAGCCTTCGGCGAAGGCGTAGCCGACGAACAACTGCCCGAACTTCCATCCGGCGCGATTCGAATGCAGGAACTGCAGGAAGTGGCCCGGCCAGACTTCATGCGCGGAGGTGAACAGCAGCACCGACTTGCCGGGCACGTAGGCGTCCTGCTCGGCCTTGGGCCAGGTCGGATCCGGCGGTGCGATGTAATAGACCGACGGCAGGTTCTTCTCGTACGGGCCCGGGATCTCGATGTAGGCGAAGTTCCAGCGGTTGAACGGCGGCGCTTCCTCGACCTTGGCCTGCTCGGGGCCGGGGATGGTCACGAGGTCCTTGTCGACGATGAACTGGCGCAGGCCCGTGAGTTGCGCGCGCGCGCCTTCCACCGCGCCGCCCTGGGGCTTGTCGGCGGCTTCCTTCTCCACGCATTGCTGCAGGGTCTTGCCCGGGGCGAACTGGTCGCAGGCCGATTTCAGCGCAGCGAGGTTGCGCGCGAGGTCGGCTTCGCCCACGGCCTTCAACTGGTCGAGCGGGATGTCGACGCGTTCGGTCGCATGCAGCATCTTCGAGAATTTCTCCGCGCCCAGCGCGAAGTCCTGCGTGGCATGCGGCTTCTGCGCCTTCAGCCAGTCGGCCATGTCCTGGGTGGCCTTGATCGCGGCGGCGTTGCTGGCCTTGAGCCGCGCCTGCAATGCATCGTCCTTCACCTCGGCGAAGATCTTCGGCACGTCGCTGGCGAAGAAGCTGGCGTAGCCGCCGAAAGAGTTCACGCCGAGGTCGATGTACGAGGCCGGCAGCGGCAGTTTCAAATTCGCCTTGATCTGCTCGACCGCCTTCGGCAGCGCCTCCTGGTAGCGGACGAACGCATCCATGCGCGTCGCGAGCGGCGCGTACGGGCGGGTGAGGTACATGCTCGGCGACAGGTCGCCGGTGTAGAACGCCGGGTTCTTCCAGGCGAAGCCCGAATCCTCGAGCCAGAACAGGTTGCCGTCGATCACCGCCAGCGCGTAATCGCGGCGGAAGCGACCCTGTTCGTCCAGCTTGTCGTCGGCGAAGGCGGCGAACGCATCGCGCTGCGCATGCAGCCAGTCGGTGGTGGCCTTCAACCCGGCCGGGCTGTAGTCCGGCAGCTTGCCGTCGTATTCGTGCTTGCCGGCGCTGGCGGCGAACACCGGGTTGTGCCGGAAGTAGCCGTCGATGAACGCGTCCACGGCCTTGTCGAGCGAGGCGTCGTCGTTCGCGGCGGCGGTCGCGGCCGGCGCTTCGGTCGAAGCGGGTGCGGTGGCGTTCTGCTTGCAGCCGGCGAGCGCGGCGGCGACGCAGGCGGCGAGGGCGAGCACACAGACGGTTTGCTTCTGGCGCATGGCGACGGCTCCGCGGAGGAAGGCGTCGAGACTAGGCGCTCGCCCGGGCATGCGCAACGCCGGTTCGTCCCGCGATGGCCAGCGCGATGCGGGCGAGGGCGTGCGCGCGTTCATGGCTCGCCGCCAACGCTTCGGCGGGCGTGCACGGCGCGAACCGGATCCGGTCGCCGCCGCGCAGTTGCGCGAGCCGGCCGCGGTCGGCTCGGATCGCGTGGCCGATGCGCGGATAGCCGCCGTGGGTTTGAGCATCCGCGAGCAGCACGATGGGTTCCCCGTCCGGCGGCAACTGCACGGTGCCGGGGACGATCGGTTCGGAAACGTATTCGCGGGCATCGCGCAGCGCGAGCGGCGTTCCGGTCAATCGCAAACCCTGGCGGTCGCCGGCGGGCGAAACCGTCCATACGCGCGCGAACAGGTCGTCGCCGGGATCGGTCGCTACGCTGCCGGGCAGCACGCGGATCGGCGCGGATGCAACTGGATCGAGCGCGCGCGGATCGATCCACCACGGTTCGATGCGCACGCGTTCGACCGCCGCGTCGAACGGTTCGGTTCCGAGCCGGTCGCCGGCGCGCAGCGCACGACCTTCGATGCCGCCGAAGCCGCCGCGCAGGTCGGTGCTGGCGCTGCCGAGGACTTCGGGGACGCGGATGCCGCCGGCGACGGCGAGCCAGGCGCGCGCGCCGTCGCGGCAACCACCGATGCGCAGCACGCTGCCCGCGGGCAGGTCGGCGCGACGCCAGCCGGGAAGCGGTTCGCCGTCGATGTCGGCATCGAACGCGGCGCCGCACAGCGCGATGCGCGCCGCCTGGTCGAAGCACAGGGTCGGGCCGGAGAGGCTGATTTCCAGCGTCGGCGTGGACAGTGCATTGCCGACCAGCATGTTTGCGATGGCCTGCGTGTCGGGATCGAGCGCGCCTCCGAGGCCGACGCCGAGGTGGCGGAAACCTTCGCGTCCGCGTCCCTGCACCGTGGTGAGCAGGCCCGGCGCGAGCACTTCGATGCTCATGGCAGTTTCCCGGTCGGGACGAAGCGCAGGCGGTCGCCGGGCGCGAGCAGCGATGGCGGATTGCGCGCGGGATCGAACAACACGACTTCGGTGCGACCGATGATGCGCCAGCCACCAGGACCGGGCCGCGGATAGATCCCGGCCTGCTCGCCGCCGATGCCGACGCTGCCAGCTTCGACCCGCAACCGCGGCGTCGCGAGGCGCGGCGTCGCGATGCGCGGATCGAGGCCCAGCAGGTAGGGAAAACCCGGTGCGAAGCCGAGCATGGCCACGCGGTATTCCGCCTCGGCGTGGAGTGCGATCACGTCGCGCGGGTGCAGGCCCGCGTGTTCGGCGACCGCGTCGAGGTCGGGACCGCATTCGCCGCCGTAGCGCACGCCGATTTCGTGCAATGCGCCTTGCGACAAGGCCGCATCCACGTCGCCTGGCGGCAACGCGCGCAGCCAGGCTTCAACGTTCGCCAGCGGGTCGCCGCCGTCGTCGAATGCGGAAGCGTCGATGAACAGCGCGAGGCTCGCGTAGGCGGGCACGAGGTCGCGCAGCCAGTCCGGTCGTTCGGCGGAGATGCGCGCGGCCAGCGCATGCACGCGCGCGTTCGTTTCGCCGTCGATGGCGTCGCCGAGGCGAAGCAGCAATGCGTCCTCGCCCATTCGCGTCGCGCGCCAGCGCATGTTCACTTCGGCAGCAGGTCCCGCAACAACCGCACGCGTTCGACCAACGCTTCCGGCGGGTACGATCGAGCGGCCACGCGGCCCCACACCGGCGCGGGCCAGGCGGGATCGTTTTCCTCGCGCGCGATCACGTGCAGGTGCAGTTGCGGCACGAGGTTGCCGAGCGCGGCGACGTTGAGCTTGTGCGGGCGGAACGCGTCGCGCAGCAGGCGCGCGGCGAGGTCGATTTCGTCCGTCAACTGATGGCGTTGCACGGCATCGAGGTCGATCAGTTCGCGCGCTGCGGCCACCCGCGGCACCAGCACCAGCCACGGATAATTCGCGTCGTCCATCAATCGCAGTTCGCACAGGCCCAGTGTTCCCAGCGGATGCGTGTCCGCGGCCAGTTGCGGGTGCAGTTCGTAGCGGGCGGGCGGTACGTTGCGGCTCATGGCGCGATCCTCATCCGAGCGCCGCGGCGAAGAAGTCCAGCGTGCGGCGCAGCGCCAGCGCCGCGCTGTCGGCGTGGTAATGCGTGGAGTCGATGTCGCGGTTGAAGGCGTGGCCGGCGCCGGGATACACGTGGACCGGCGCTTGCGGGTGCGCAAGGTGGATCTTCGCGATCGCTTCGGGAGGAATGCCGGCATCGTCGGCGCCGAAGTGGAACAGCATCGGCGCGCGCAGCGGTTCGCCGAGGAAATCCACCACGCGCCCGCCATAGTAGGCGACCGCGGGCAGGCCGAAGCGCGTGTTGGCGAGGAAGGCGAGGGTGCCGCCCCAGCAGTAGCCGACCACCCCGACCCTGTGGCCTTCGTCCTGCAGCAGCTTCGCGGCCGCGCCGACGATGGCGACGGCGCGATCGGTCCCGACTTCCGCGCGCAGCTCGATGCCGCGCCGCATGCCGGCGTCGTCGTATCCGAGCTCGACGTTGCGTTCGACCGGATCGAACAGTGCCGGCGCGATCGCGATGTAGCCTTTCGCGGCGAAGCGATCGGCGACGCTGCGGACGTGCGGGTTGACGCCGAAGATCTCCTGCACCACCACCAGCGCGCCCAGCGGCGCGCCTTCGGGATCGGCGCGCCAGGCGTCGACCTTGCCCGCCGGCGTATCGATGGCGATGTCGCGGCCCATGCGTCGTGTCCTCGCTCGGCGGCCCGTTTGCCGGCCCGACTATAATCCGCAACCCGTAAAATGCCGGAAAACGGCCGTCCCCATGCCCGCCAGCAACCCGAAAGTCGGATTCGTCAGCCTCGGCTGCCCCAAGGCGCTGGTCGATTCCGAACGCATCCTCACCCAGTTGCGGGTCGAGGGCTACGATCTGGTGCAGAGCTACGACGATGCCGACGTGGTCGTGGTCAATACCTGCGGCTTCATCGACAGCGCGGTGGCCGAATCGCTGGACGCCATCGGCGAGGCGATGGCGGAGAACGGCAAGGTCATCGTCACCGGCTGCCTCGGCAAGCGCAGCGAGGTGATCCGCGAAGCCTATCCGGACGTGCTCTCGATCAGCGGCCCGCAGGACTACGCCAGCGTGATGGACGCGGTGCACGTGGCCTTGCCGCCGCAGCACGATCCGTTCGTGGATCTCGTTCCCGATTACGGCTTGAAGTTGACGCCGAAGCACTACGCCTACCTCAAGATTTCCGAAGGCTGCAACCACCGCTGCAGCTTCTGCATCATCCCGTCGATGCGCGGCGACCTGGTGTCGCGCCCGGTCGACGAGGTGCTGCGCGAAGCCGAGAAGCTGGTGCGCGGCGGGGTGAAGGAACTGCTCGTCGTGTCGCAGGACACCAGCGCCTACGGCGTCGACGTGAAATACGCCGAGCGCAGCTGGCGCGAGAAGCCGTACCAGACGCGGATGAAGGCCTTGTGCGAAGGCCTGTCGGAACTCGGCGCGTGGACGCGATTGCACTATGTGTATCCGTATCCACACGTCGACGAGATCATCCCGCTGATGGCGGAAGGAAAACTGCTTCCCTACCTCGATATCCCGTTCCAGCACGCCAGCCCGCGCGTGCTGAAGCTGATGAAGCGCCCCGGCGCGGTCGACAGGACGCTGGAACGCATCCGGCGCTGGCGCGACACCTGTCCCGAGCTCACGATCCGTTCGACCTTCATCGTCGGCTTCCCGGGCGAAACCGATACGGAGTTCGAGGAATTGCTGGACTTCCTCGACGAAGCGCAGCTCGACCGCGTCGGCGCCTTCGCCTATTCGCCGGTGGAAGGGGCGAAGGCCAACGACCTGCCGGATCCCGTCGACGAAGGCGTGAAGCAGGAGCGCCTCGCGCGCTTCATGGAACGGCAGGCCGCGATCAGCGAAGCGCGATTGGCGGCGAAGGTCGGCAGCGTGCAACAAGTGATCGTCGATGCCATCGATGGCGAACTCGCCATCGCCCGATCGATGGCCGATGCGCCGGAAATCGACGGACTGGTGCAGGTGCAGGACGGCCGCGAGGCGGGCCTAGCGCCGGGCGACTTCGCGTTCGTCCGGATCATGGGCAGCGACGAGCACGACCTGTACGGCGAAGTCGAATACAACGCCTGAGCGCGCGGCGACCGGCGCCTTCTCGCGCCGGCTTGACGGCTCCCGCGCATACTCCGCGCACCTCGTCCCCGGGAGTTCGCGGATGTCCCCTTCCAGCCTGTTCAACCGCATGGCCAAGTGGGCCTCGCGCTTCACCGGCCGGCCGCTGTGCTTCGCCCTGGCGTTGCTCGTGGTGCTGGCCTGGATCGTGACCGGCCCGGTCTTCCATTACAGCGATACCTGGCAGCTGGTGATCAACACCGGCACCACGATCGTCACCTTCCTGATGGTGTTCCTGATCCAGAACTCCCAGAACCGCGACACCGAGGCGATCCAGCTCAAGCTGGACGAACTGATCCGGGCGACGCGCGGCGCACACAACGCGCTGCTCGACCTCGAGGAACTCGAGGAAGCCGAACTCGATGGATTCCGCGGCCGCTACATCGCGCTGGCGAAGGCCGCGCGCGAATGCCTCGACGACGACGAGACCGAGCGCGGCACGCCGGAAGTCGACGCGCCGCGCGGTCAGTCGCCCGGATAGCGCACCTCGACGATGGCGAAACGCACCGTACCGCCGGGCAATTGCGCCTCGAACTCATCGTCCGCGCGCTTCTTCAGCATCGCGCGGGCGAGCGGGGCGTCGATGCTGATCCAGCCGCGCTGCGCGTCGGTTTCATCCGGACCGACGATGCGGTAGGTCGCGATGTCGCCGTTGTCGACGTTCTCCACCTCGACCTCGGCGCCGAAAAACACCGCCTCGCGATCCGCCGGCGCGGCATCGACCACGCGCAAGGCTTCCAGCCGCTTCGACAGGTAACGCACGCGACGGTCGATTTCGCCGAGTTGCTTCTTGCGGTAGGTGTATTCCGCGTTCTCGGAACGATCGCCCTCGGCCGCGGCGGCGGCGAGCGCCTTCACCACTTCAGGCCGTTTCGCGCGCCACAGTTCGTCGAGCTCGGCCTTGAGCCGGTCGTGGCCGGCGCGCGTGATCAGCGCGGTGCTGCCTTCGGCGGGCGGGCGCCAGCGTCCCATGATCTACTTGCGATGCAGGCTGTAATCGAACGGGCTGTCGATCGGATTGCCATCGGCATCGAGCATGCGGATTTCGCCGGACGATACGATTTCCATCCACGCATCGCTGGCGTTCGCTTCGTCCGCGTGCAATTTCACCCGCTTGCCGCCTGCCTCCAGGGACCAGTGGCCGCGGGTGGTATTGACGACGCCGCGTTCCCGGTAGTTCATGGTCTCGATGTAGCTGCCGTCGGGTGCGAACGCGAGCGTGGCGTCGATGCCGGGGCAATCGGCGCAGGGCAGGGTGCCGGCGTAAGTGCCGGCGAAGGAAGCCGCGGCGCTTTCCACGGCGGCGCCATGCTTGCATCCGGTGAGCGCCATGCAGGCCAGTAACGCGATGGCGACGGCGACGCGCGCGATGGACATGGTCTTTCCCCCTGCAATTCCCGAAGCCGAAGTCCGCGTTTACTTGCGCCCGCCGAAGATGCCGCCGAGCACGCCGCGCAAAATCTGCCGGCCGACCTGGCTGCCCATCGTGCGCGCGGTCTGCTTGGCCATGGTCTCGATCATGCCCTGGCGGCGCTTGGTCCCGAACAGCGCGTCCTTGACCGCGCCGCCGAAGCCGCCGCCTTCGTCCTGTTGCGGTGCTTGCGCCGCGCCGCGGCCATTGCCCGTCTTCGCCGCCGGCGCGTCCGTGCCCGCGTCGGCGTGGCGTTCGGCGAGTTTTTCCGCGGCCGATTCGCGGTCGATGGCCTTGTCGTACTTCGCACCGACCGGGCTGCCGGCGCGCACCTGCGCGCGTTCGGCATCGGTGATCGCGCCCATCCGGCAACGCGGTGGCGCGACCAGCGTTTTCTCCACCGGCATCGGCACGCCCTTGTCGAGCAGCATCGACACCAGCGCCTCGCCGACGCCGAGCTGGCCGATGGTCTTGGCCACGTCGAGATCGGGATTCGCGACGAAGGTTTCGGCCGCGGTCTTCACCGCCTTCTGGTCGCGCGGGGTGAACGCGCGCAACGCGTGCTGCACGCGGTTGCCGAGCTGGCCGAGCACGTTGTCGGGCACGTCGTCGGGGAACTGCGAGCAGAAATACACGCCCACGCCCTTGGAACGGATCAGGCGCACCACCTGCTCGATGCGCTGCCGCAGCGCCGGCGGCGCGTCGTCGAACAGCAGGTGCGCCTCGTCGAACACGAACACCAGCTTGGGCTTGTCGAGGTCGCCGACCTCGGGCAGGGTTTCGAACAGTTCCGACAGCAGCCACAGCAGGAAGCTGGAATACAGCCGCGGCTTCAGGATCAGCTGGTCGGCGGCGAGGATCGAGATCACGCCACGCCCGTCCTGGGTCGTGCGCATGATGTCGGACAGTTCCAGCGCCGGCTCGGCGAAGAACGCGTCGCCGCCCTGCTGTTCGATCTGCAGCAACGCGCGCTGGATCGCGCCGATCGACTGCGTGCTGACCAGGCCGTACTTCGCGGAGATGTCCTTGCGGTTGTCGCCGACGTGGGCGAGCAGGGCGCGCAGGTCTTCGAGGTCGAGCAGCAGCCAGCCGTTGTCGTCGGCCAGCTTGAACACGATTTCGAGCACGCCTTCCTGGGTGTCGTTGAGTTCCAGCATGCGGCCGAGCAGGGTCGGGCCGATTTCGCTCACGGTGCCGCGCACCGGGTGCCCGAGCTTGCCGTACAGGTCCCAGAAGATCACCGGATTGCCTTCGCTGCGGTAATCCGCGACGCCGATCTCGGCGATGCGTTGCGGCAGCTTGTCGCCGGTGGTGCCCGCGACCGCGAGTCCGGCCACGTCGCCCTTCACGTCGGCCATGAACACCGGCACGCCGAGCCGCGAGAAACCTTCCGCGAGCGTCATCAGCGTCACCGTCTTGCCGGTGCCGGTGGCGCCGGCGACCAAACCGTGGCGGTTGCCGTACTTCGGCAGCAGGAAGACTTGTCCGCTGTCCGCCGTGGTAACGGCCTTGCCGACGAGGATCGGGTCCATGTATTGCAGCTCCGTGAGAGGAAAGGGCGATTCTATGCGCCGCGTCACATTGCCGCGAGCGGGTTGCGGTGCTTCGCGCGGGGCGGCTACCCTGCGTTCACTCCCCGCATTTCCCCATGCCCATGCCGATTCCCTTCCTTCGCCCCGCGCATGCCGCGGCATGCCTGCTGCTTGCCTCTTTCCTCGCCATCCCGGCATACGCGCGCGATAGCAGCCGGGTCGAGGCGCTGAACCAGCGCATGGCCACCGCCGAGGCGCAGTACACGCAGGCGCTGGACGATGCCGACGCCGGCGACGAGGGCGCGAAACCGCGCGCCGATGCGGCGTTGAAGCAGATGGAATCGGTGGTGTCGGATTGCGGCCGCACCCGCGGCTGCGACCTGCAGGCGATCCTCGCCACCTACAAGCGCCTGCTCGAACGCCCGGTCGCCGACGACATGGACGACGAGGACGACGATCTCGACCTCGATCCGGTCAACGTCACCGGCAATGGCGTGCCCGCGAACGCGAATGCGGATGCGCTGCTCGACGCGAACAACCGCCGCTTCGTGCAGCGCGTGCAGTTCAACCCCGCGGTGCAGGCCGGCATCCGCCGCTGGCTGACCGACATGCGCCCGGCGTTGCTCGCGAGCTACGAGAATTTCGAATACCTGAAGCCGCAGATGGCGCCGGCGTTCCAGCGCGCCGGGCTGCCGGAAGCATTGCTGTTCGGGATCATGGCCAAGGAATCCAACGGCAAGGTGCACGCGGTGTCGCGCGCCGGCGCCGCGGGCCCGATGCAGTTCATGCCATCGACCGGCCGCACCTACGGCCTCGGCAACGACGGCAGCGGTTTCGACACCCGCTACGACCCGCGTTCCGCTGCGGCGGCGGCCGCCAGTTACCTGCAGCAGCGCTACCTCGAGTTGAACAACAGCATCGAGCTGTCGCTGGCCGCTTACAACGGCGGCGAGGGCCGTGCGCTGCGCGTGTTCCAGTCCAGCGGCGGGCGCAGTTTCTGGGATTCGGACGTCTACAACCAGTTCCCGGCGGAGACTCGCGATTACGTGCCGATGGTGATCGCCGCGGCGTGGTTGTACCTGCATCCGCGCGAATATGGTCTGCGCTGGCCGCGGGTGTCGTCGAATCCCTCGTCGATGCGCCTGCAGCGCCCGACCTCGCTCAACGAGCTCGGCATCTGCCTCGGCAACGCGCGCTACAACGACGGCTACCTGCGCGCGCTGCGCAACCTCAATCCGCGCTACGACGTCAACGCACCGTTGCCGGCGGGAACGATGCTCACCGTCACCACCCGCATCGCCGGCTTGTACGGCCGCTACTGCGTGCAGGGCGAACGCGCCGACCTCGCGCGGCAATTGATGGCCAGCGACGCACGCACCGCGGTGGTCCGGGTCGGCGACATCGCGCCGGTACCGGGTCCGGATGCGAATGGGGTGCCGACCACTGTCGCCACCGGCAAGCCGGCGCCGGTCATGCCGAAGCCGAAGCCCGCGAAGGCGAAGACCCACGCCGTGCGTCGCGGCGAAACCCTCACCCAGGTCGCGCAGCGGTACCAGTGCGACATGCGCGTGCTGGCCAAGGCGAACGGGATCAAGGCACCGCGCTACATGGTGAAGCCGGGGCAGAAGTTGAAGCTGGAAGGGTGCAGGGGCGATTGAAGATCGCGATGCTTTTTCTCGTCATCCCGGCGCAAGCCGGGACCCAGCTTTTGATGTGGGAGCGATGAAATGGAAGCTGGATGCCGGCCTTTGTCGGCATCACGGTATTCGCCAATCTGTCGCGGCTGGAAGCCATCCGCATGGTCGCGCCCGAACGGGCGCTCCTACACGCGCGTCGCGAGGCGCTGCCCCAACTTCACCGGCATTTCCGCCGTCAACTGCGGCGCGAGTTCGGCGACGCCGGGCGGTAGCAGCACGATGGCGGTGCTGCCGTAGTTGAAGCGCGCCATTTCCGCGAAGCGTTCGACCACGATGCCACGGCCGCGGTAGTCCTTCGTCGTCACCGGGCCGCCGTAGGGCGGGATTTCGACGCCGCCCCAGACCGTTTCCACGCCCGAAACCAGCAACGCGCCGACCATCACCACGCACATCGGGCCGAAATCGGTATCGAAGTGGCAGGCGAGGCGTTCGTTGCGCGCGAACAGGCGCGGCACCGAGGCCACCGCATCGGTTCCGACCGAGAACAGCCGTCCCGGCACGTGCACGGTTTCGCGCAGGGTTCCGGTCCACGGCATGTGCACGCGGTGGTAATCGCGCGGCGACAGATACACGGTGGCGAACAGGCCGTTCGCGAACGGCGCGGCCGAGGCTTCATCGCCGAGCAGTTCCGCCGCGGTGAAGGATTGTCCCTTGGCCTGGAAGATGCGGCCGTTGTCGATCCTGCCGCACTGGCTGATGCGGCCATCGGCGGGCATCAGCAACGCGCGCGGATCGGGGTCGGGCGTGCGCGCGCCGGGCTTGAGCGCGCGGGTGAAGAACGCATTGAAGGTCGGGTAGGCGCACGGATCGGATTCCGCGGCTTCGGACAGGTCGACGCCGAACTTCGCCACCACCGTGTCGATCAGCTTTCGAGAAATCGCCGGATTCGCCGAATACGCGAGCTTTCGCGCCAACGCCGACAAAGCGCGGTGCGGCAACACATAGGTCAGCGCGGTCAGCGGACTCATGCTTTGCTCGTCGCCCCTGCGCAGGCAGGGGCCCAGTGTCTTTTGCTTCGCCCCGCGAATTTGCAAAAGCAAAGACGCTGGATGCCCGCGTTGAACAGCCATTCGGCTGTTGGAAGCGATGCGGGCATGACGGCAAAAAAACTCATCGCGACGGCATCCCGGTCAAGGCGGCCATGTCGCTCGCGATGGCTTGCGGCTGCAGCGGCGGCTGGATCACGCCGGCCATGCGCGCCTGCGGATCGAGCACCGCGATCGCGGCCGAATGGTCGACGCTGTACTGGTCGGCGGGGACGCCTTCGGGCGCGGGGGATTTCGCGAACACCAGCGACAGCGATTTCGCAAATGCTTCCAGCGCCGGGACGTCGGCGGTCGCGGCGAGGGTGTCGGGGTCGAAGCCGTGCGCGTATTCGCCGATGCGGTCGGGGGTGTCGCGATCCGGGTCCACCGACACGAACAGCAGCCGTGGCCGGGTACTGTCGGGCAGGCTGCGCCACTGTTTCTGCGCCTGCGCCATCTGCGCCAGCGTGGTCGGGCAGACGTCCGGGCAATGGGTGAAGCCGAGGAACACCAGGGTCCAGTGGCCCTTGAGTTCGCCCGGCACCAGCGCGGTGCCGTCGGACTGGCGCAGGTTGAACTCGGGCAGCACCCGCGGCTGCGGGAACAGGGAGACGACCTGCAGCGCCGGGGCATCGGCAGGCGCGGCGCGGTGCCAGCGCAGGGCGATCGTGGCGAACATCGCCAGCAGGGCGAGGCCGGCGAGAATGAAGGGCAGGCGCTTGGACATCGGATCCCCGACTTCAGGCGGTACTTGAAGTTCGGCCATGATAGCCGCGCCGCCGCTATAATTCGCTGCCTGCCGCGCCTCCCGCGGCGACCGGGCCGGAGCATGTCCCAGGAACTGCAGACGATCATCGACCTGATCCGCTACGGCGCCAGCCGCTTCAACGCGGCCGGGCTGACCTTCGGCCACAGCTACGACAATGCGCTGGACGAAGCGACCCAGCTCACCCTGCACGCGCTGCACCTGCCGCACGACCTGCCGCCGGCCTACGGCAACGCGCGCATCACCGAAGCGGAGAAGGAAGACGTGCTGGCGCTGTTCCTGCGCCGCATCGAGGAACGCATCCCGGCCGCCTACCTGTGCGGCGAAGCCTGGTTCGCCGGGCTCAGCTTCAAGTCCGATGCACGCGCGCTGGTGCCGCGTTCGCCCATCGCCGAACTGATCGAATCCGGCTTCGAGCCCTGGCTCGGCGGGCGCGAGGTGCGCCGCGCGCTGGACCTGTGCACCGGCTCGGGTTGCATCGCGATCGCAATGGCGCACCACAACCCCGACTGGCACGTCGACGGCACCGACGTCAGCGACATGGCGCTGCAACTGGCGCGCGAGAACGAACAACGCCTGCACGTCGGCAACGTGCGTTTCGTCCAGTCCGACCTGTTCGCCGGGCTGCAGGGCGAGCACTACGACCTGATCGTCAGCAATCCGCCCTACGTCACCGACGACGAGACCGATGCGCTGCCGCGCGAATATTCGTACGAACCCGAACTCGGCCTGCGCGCCGGCGACGACGGCCTCGACATCGTGCTGCGCATCCTGCGCGATGCACCGCTGCACCTCACCGACGACGGCCTGCTGATCTGCGAGGTCGGCGAAGCGGAGCAGGCGCTGGTGCGGCTGCTGCCGGAACTGCCGCTGATGTGGATCGAGTTCAAGGTCGGGCAGATGGGCGTGTTCGTGGTCGAACGGCACGACCTCGTCGCCCAGCACGCGCGCATCCGCCAGCTCGCCGATGTGCGTGGGTCATCGGCGAAGGCCGCGAAAACCGTGTCGTCCGCCGCGGACGAGTCTGCGTCCGAGAGTCTGTTCTGACCGCCGTGCGCGACGATTGAACACCTTCGGCCAGCTGCTGCGCGTCACCACCTTCGGCGAATCGCACGGTCCGGCCATCGGCTGCGTCGTCGATGGCTGCCCGCCCGGCATCGCGATCGCACCGGAAGACTTCGCCCACGACCTCGCGCGGCGTGCAACTGGGCGTACTCGCCATACATCTGCACGCCACGAGGCCGACGACGTCGAAATCCTCAGCGGCACCTACGGCGGGAAAACCACCGGCACGCCGGTCGCGCTGCTGGTCCGCAACACCGATGCGCGCAGCAAGGATTACGCGAACATCGCCGCGCAGTTCCGCCCCGGCCATGCCGATTACACCTATTGGCAGAAATACGGTAGCCGCGATCCGCGCGGTGGCGGCCGCAGCAGCGCGCGCGAAACCACGATGCGCGTGGCCGCGGCGGTGATCGCGAAGAAATGGCTGGCGGAAAAGTTCGGCGTGCGCGTGCGCGGCCATCTCGCGCAGATCGGCGACGTGCTGCCGCGTTCGCACGACTGGAACGCGGTCGAGGCCAACCCGTTCTTCTGGCCGGATGCGGCGCAGGTCGCCGAGCTCGAAAGCTTCATGGACGCGCTGCGCAAATCCGGCGATTCGGTCGGTGCGCGTATCGTCGTCGCCGCCGATGGCGTGCCGCCGGGCTGGGGCGAACCTATCTACGGCAAGCTCGACGCCGAACTTGCCGCGGCGATGATGTCGATCAACGCGGTCAAGGGCGTAGAGATCGGCGACGGTTTCGCCAGCGTCGCGCAGAAAGGCAGCGAGCATCGCGACGAGGCGACGCGCGGAGGTTTCCTTTCCAACCACGCCGGCGGCATCCTCGGCGGCATTTCCAGCGGCCAGCGCATCGTGGTGTCGGTGGCGTTCAAGCCGACTTCGAGCCTGCGCCTGCCGGCGCGCGGCCTCGATGTTGGCGGCAACGAAGTCGAGATCGCCGTCACCGGCCGCCACGATCCCTGCGTCGGCATCCGCGCCACGCCCATCTGCGAGGCGATGCTGGCGCTGGTGCTGATGGACCAGGCCCTGCGTCACCGCGCCCAGTGCGGCGATGTGGGGGATGTATCGCCACGGATTCCGGCAAACAAGGATTGATGCTTTTGTAGGAGCGCACCTGGGCGCGACTGTTTTTTCCTTCAAATACGGGTCGCGCCCAGGTGCGCTCCTACAGTGGATCCGGCAAGGACTGATTAATGAGCAACAACAAGGCGTACAAAGTCGCGGTCGTGGGCGCCACCGGCGCGGTCGGCGAGGCGATGCTGTCGGTGCTGGCCGAGCGCAAGTTCCCGGTCGGGGAGCTGGTCGCGCTGGCGAGCGAGCGTTCGGCCGGCGATTACGTGAAATTCGGCAACGACGAAGTGATGGTGCGCGATCTCGCGACCTTCGACCCGGCCGGCGTCGACATCGCGCTGTTCTCGGCCGGCGGTTCGATTTCGAAGCAATACGCGCCGAAATTCGCCGCCGCGGGCGCGGTGGTGATCGACAACTCCTCGACCTTCCGCTACGACGACGACGTGCCGCTGGTGGTGAGCGAGGTGAATCCGCAGGAAGCGAGGAATCGCCCGCGCGGGATCATCGCCAACCCGAACTGCTCGACCATGCAGCTGATGGTCGCGCTGAAGCCGCTGCACGACGCCGCGAAGATCGAACGCATCAACATCGCCACCTACCAGTCGGTGTCGGGCACCGGGCGCAAGGCGCTGGAGGAGCTCGGCAAGCAGACCGCCGCGCTGCTGAACTTCCACGGCGTCGAGCCGGAGGTGTACCCGGTGCAGATCGCGTTCAACGTGATCCCGCACGGCGGCGATTTCACCGACAACGGTTACACCACCGAGGAAATGAAGCTGGTGTGGGAGACGAAGAAGATCCTCGGCGACGATTCGATCCGGGTGAACGCGACCGTGGTCCGGGTGCCGGTGTTCTACGGCCATTCCGAGGCGGTGAACATCGAGACCCGCGACAAGCTCGACGCCGCCACCGCGCGCGCGCTGCTGGAGAAGGCGCCGGGCGTGGAAGTGGTGGACGAACCCCGGGGCGGCGGTTATCCGACCCCGGTAACGCACGCCTCGGGCGCGGATCCGGTCTACGTCGGGCGCATCCGCGAGGATTTCTCGCACCCGCGCGCGCTCAACCTGTGGGTCGTCTCCGACAACATCCGCAAGGGCGCGGCGCTGAACGCCGTGCAGATCGCCGAACTCGTGGTTGCGGAACGCGCATGATGGCCCGGTCGTTGCAGATCGGCGTCGCAGGCCGCTAGAGTCACCGGAACCAAGGGGATGCCGTGAGCCGCCAGTCTTTCGTCCACAGGATCGTCCCGCTGCTCGCGTCGGCCCTGCTGCTGTGCGCGACGCTGCCCGCATTCGCGCTGGGGCTCGGGCAGATCGCGGTGAAGTCGAAGCCGGGACAGCCGCTGGTCGCGGAGATCCCGATCATCAGCAGCGATCCGGAAGAGCTGCAGGGCCTGCAGGCGCAACTGGCCTCGCCCGACACCTTCGCCCGGGTCGGGCTCGCGCCGCCGGAAGGGCTGGTCGCGGACCTCGATTTCTCGTTCGACCAGGATGCAGCCGGCCACCCGCTGATCCGCGTCACCACCCAGCAGCCGGTGCAGGTGCCGGCGCTGACCTTCCTGCTCGAGGTCGACTGGGGTTCCGGGCGACTGGTGCGCGAATACTCCGCGCTGGTCGACGCGCCACAGAGCGTCGCCGCGCCCGCGCCCGAACCGCTGCAGATGCCGACCCCGGCGCCGGCGGACATCGTCGAACGCGCGCCGGAGCCCGCGCTCCCGGAGCCGGTTGCGCAAAACCCGACGCCCACGCCGGCACCCGCGCCGGAAGCGAACCCGACGAATGCGATCCCGCCCAGTGCCCCGGTCGCGCGGCCCGCGCCTGCGCCCGTCGCCGCGAGCGTATCGAACGCGGACGGATCGGTGTCCGTGCAACGCGGCGACACTTTGGGCCGAATCGCGCGCGACCTCGACGCGGGCCAGGGCCACAGCCTCGAGCAGACCATGCTCGCGCTGCTGCGCGCGAATCCCGAAGCGTTCATCGACGGCAACGTCAACCTGGTGAAGGCGGGCGCGGTGCTGCGCATGCCCGATGCCGCGGAGTTTTCCGCCATCGATCGCCAACAGGCCGCGGCCATCGTCCAGCAGCAGGTGCAGCGCTGGCGTGGCGCGCGCGCCGCGCGCGCGCAGCCGCAGCCCGCGGTCGCGGCAACCGCCGCGGGGCAGGACACCTCGCGCGCTGCGCAGGCGTCTCCGCGCGTCGCAGGCGCCAGGCTCGAAATCGTTCCGCCGTCGTCCTCCGATGCGCGGCGCGCGGGAACACGTTCTGGCATCGAGGCCGGGGGCGAGGGTGAAATGCTGCGACAGGAACTGCAACAGACCAAGGAAACGCTGTCGGCGCGCGATGCCGAGGTGGCGGAACTGAAGTCGCGCGTGGCCGACCTCGAGAAGCTGCAGAAGGAACAGCAGCAACTCATCACGATGAAGGACGGCGCGCTGGCGAATGCGCAACAGGACCTGGCGAAGACGCGACAGGCGCAGGCCGGGTCGCCCACGACGGGAACGCAACCGCAGCCGGCGCATGCGTTCGCGTGGTGGCCGTGGCTGCTGCTCGCCGTGGTGGTCGCGGCGCTTGCCGGCTGGCTGTTGCGGCGCAGGCCGCGTCCGGCGCAATCGCTGCCTTCGCGCTTCGACAGTGCGCGCCTCGCCGCCGCGGTGCCGGCGCAGGAAGCGAAACCCGAATCGAAATCCCCGGCGAAGCCGGAAACCGCGACGCCCGCGTGGACCCGCGACGAATCCAGGCCGGCGCCGGCCGCACCGTCGCCCGTGCCGACCGCGAAGCCGGTATGGCAGGCGCCGCAGGCCGACACCATCGTGCCCTTGAACACCACGCCCGCCGGCCGCGAACGCCTCGAACTGGCGCGCGCCTACCTCGACATGGGCGACCTCGCGACCGCGCGCGGCCTGTTGCAGGAAGTGGCCGACGGCGACGACGCCGACGCCCGCGCCGAAGCGCAGCGGCTGCTCGGGGGCATCGCCTGAGTGCGATGCGACTGGCGCTCGGCATCGAATACGACGGAAGCGGTTTCTCCGGCTGGCAGCGACTGACCCAGCCCGGCGAAACCGGGCTTCCGACCGTCCAATCCGCGGTGGAAGGCGCGCTGTCCACGGTCGCGGATCATCCGGTCCTCGTGACCTGTGCCGGGCGCACCGACGCCGGCGTGCACGCGGCCTGCCAGGTCGTGCATTTCGACAGCGATGCGACGCGCGAACCGCGCGGCTGGATGCTGGGCGCGACCAGTCGCCTGCCTGAAGCGGTGAGCGTGCGCTGGTGCGTGCCGGTCGCCGACGATTTCCACGCGCGTTTTTCCGCGATCGCACGGCGTTATCGCTATCGCCTGCTGAACCGCGCGGTGCGACCGGCGCTGCAACGCCAGTGGCTGTCATGGGAGCGGCGCCCGCTCGATGCGGATGCCATGCATGCCGCGGCGCAGTCGCTGCTCGGCGAAAACGACTTCACCAGCTTCCGCACCGTGCATTGCCAGGCGCCGCATGCGCGCCGGAACCTGCAGCGGATTTCGGTGCGCCGCGACGGCGATGTGCTCGCCATCGAGGTGCAGGCCAACGCGTTCCTGCACCACATGGTCCGCAACATCGTCGGTTCGCTGATCGAGGTCGGTGCCGGCGAACGACCGCAGGCGTGGATCGCCGAGGTGCTCGCCGCCCGCGACCGTACCGTGGCCGGCCCGACCGCGCCGCCGCAGGGACTGGTGTTCTCCGGTCCGCTGTATCCCGGCAACTGGAAGCTGCCGGCCGAAGTCACGATGGAAGCGAATCCATGAACAAGACCCTGTTCCGCACCCGCATCAAGTTCTGCGGCCTGACCCGTCCCGGCGACGTGCGCCTGGCCAGCGAACTCGGCGCCGACGCCATCGGCTTCGTGTTCGCCGAGCGCAGCCCGCGCCGGATCGAACCGGAGCAGGCGCGGGCGATGCGCAACGCGTTGGCGCCGCTGGTGAACGTGGTCGCGCTGTTCGCCGATACGCCCGCGGCCGGCGTGCGCGAGGCGATCAAACAAGCACGGCCGACGCTGCTGCAGTTCCACGGCGACGAGGACGATGCGTTCTGTCGCGGTTTCGGCGTGCCCTACATCAAGGCGATCGCGATGGGCGATGCGCAGGTGGAAGGCGCGGCCGCGCTGCAGGCGCGCTATCCGAACGCCGCGGCCTTCCTGTTCGATGGCCACGCGCGTGGCGGTAGCGGCGGGCAGGGCGCGCGCTACGACCTGAAACGCATTCCGAGCGGGCTCGACAAGCCCTTCATCGTCGCCGGCGGCCTCGAGCCGGAAAACGTGTTCGATGTCATCCAGGCCACGCTGCCCTGGGGCGTGGACGTGTCCAGCGGCATCGAATCCGCGCACGGCATCAAGGACGGACACAAGATGCGCAAGTTCGTGGAAGAGGTACGCCGCGCCGACTGCCACGTCGACGAAGACGAGAACGGAGCGAGTTG
>Ga0075163_10001815_pt1 | contig 28868 bp, 27 predicted proteins | sample JI1023141ADNA_FD_71478 | JGI IMG/M metagenome (GOLD analysis project Ga0075163, IMG submission 71478) | Wastewater effluent complex algal communities from Wisconsin, to seasonally profile nutrient transformation and Carbon sequestration -... | ecosystem: Engineered > WWTP > Effluent > Algae...
CTTACCCAACTGGGCTGAATTGAAAGCTCTCGCAGTTGAATTATTTTAAAAGGGGCTCGTATTAATTTAATACTACCCCTTTTAAAATAATCCAAATCCGAGGCTTTGAATCAGCCGACTTGGGTAAGTTTGAACTGGAAGAGGTATATACCTACTTTAGAAGGGAGAGGTCCGGAAGGTCCTCTCCCTTTCTTTATCTTGCTTTTAACCCCCTGATGGGATTTAATAATCCTTTCAATTCGGTAAGGAAGGATCATGGCAAAGCTCATACTAAATGAAGAAGAGATCGAAGTGGAGGAAGGAACTCCTTTGAAGGAGCCTTGTGAGGAGGCGGGGGTCCCCTTTGCCTGTACGGAAGGGATCTGTGGAACCTGTGTGATCGAGGTGAAGGAGGGGATGGAAAATCTCTCCGAAATGACACAGGAAGAACTCGATTTTCTAGGAGAAACAGAGGATGAGCGATTGGCCTGTCAATGCAAAATTAAACAGGGAACGGTAAAAATTGACTTCTAAAGACTTGATCACAAGAGAGATGACAATTGATGAGATTTTGGGGAAATTCCCTGAGAGGAGTCAACGGATTGCGCAGGAGCTGACAAATGCAGGACTTCACTGTGTGGGGTGCCAAGGTGCAACTTGGGAGACCCTTGAAGTGGGGATGATGGGGCATGGTTTTGGAGAAGAGGAGATTGAAGGGCTTGTAAAGAAGCTCAATGGCGTTCTTGAGGAAGAGATCGACACTTCAACGATTACGATGACTGAAGCTGCTGCAACACGGTTTAAAGCGATTTTAATGAGTGATCAAAAAGAGGGGTGGGGGCTCCGTTTTGCAGATAAGCCTGGAGGCTGTGGGGGCTTTGAGTATGTCCTCGAGTTTGCTGAGACTCAAAAGGCCGATGATGAGCGGTTTGAATCTCACGGGGTTGCGATCTATGTGAATAGGAAGATGCTCCCCCGCCTGATGGGGTGTCAGATCGACTACTTAGAAGGACTGATGGGTTCAGGGTTCAAAATAACCAATCCTAACGTCAAAGGTTCATGCTCTTGTGGGAACTCTCAGAGTTATTAATGATCCGCTCTAATTCGAATAGCACTGTTTGCTTTTGGCTTTGAAGGGTAAGAATCGGGAAATCATTACTAGCGGTGGTGTTGTCCTGAATAATCTTTTGGACTATCTTCTCCTCTTCTGGAGATAGTTTGGTATTATTTTCTAAGTTTGCTTTAGCTGATTTTACATGTTCCAAGTATTCTGATTGATTCTCCTTAGTCTTTTCCTGAAGTTTAGGTTGTGGAGAGGACCCCTGGCCTGTTGGGCTATGGAAGGAGGAAAGGGATAATGGTTGAGATGCTGTGAATGGAGAAGAGTTTTGTGTAATAAATACGGAGCTAGATGGTGAAGGGTGCCCTCCTGGTGTATGCGATGAAGACAAAGATTGGACATGATTAAAATTTAGATTGTCCTCTTCCTCTTCTTCGTCAGAATCCTCATCATCTGAAGCATCGAAGAAGGATCGACTAGGTGAAGAGGGGTTGTTAGTAGAAAAGGGGGATGCATGAGAAGGGGTGTTGGTGAGCTCGACGAGGGTTTGCCAGAGGTCGTTGGCTTTGAAATGCTGATCAATAAGGTCATTAGACCTATTGATAACGTCTTCGATTTTGGTCAACGTCAAGACATCCCAGCCATTAAGTTTGTCTTGTGTGATATTGGGGTCGCTTGGATTAGCTCTTATATGGACTCCATGGGTGTTCCGGATCTTTTGTTTGGTATATTGGAGAAGAGACGCTTTTAATGCTCCGACAGAAGATGGGTTATTTGTGCGTTGTCTTTGGAAATAGGTGCGGAAATCAGACGAAATATTTTGGAGCAGATGATTTGGAATTTGAGAATTAAGGGGATACTGATTTAGTTGTGCCATTAAGTCAAGGGTTTCTTGTTGCCATGCAAAATCATCGGTAGCTGTTAGGTAGTCTTGATGGTTGCTTATAGCTGCTTGTGAATGGTCAAGAAGCGCGGAGGTTTCTGCATAGTGGGAACCCTGGCTGTCTATGTGGATAAGTTCTCTTCCTTGTAGGGTGAGATCCTGCGTAGCAGCGGTTTGATGGGTGTCGATCGCAAGTGTGGCAACTTTTTTGATTTTTTCGATATTTTGACGAGGAAGGGGGATGACCTCGTCATCTTCGATTTTAAAGATAAGATAGATCTTCCCATTGAGTTTTACCTCTAAAGCATGCTTCCTGATCTCTTGCAGGCTAGGGCCTCCATATGATGAAGGTGGAGATAATGGTTCGAAATCGAAAGATGGATTCTCCATAATTTTGCTCTTTTTTTATTTAATTATAGCATATTTTTGAATTAATTTATGTATATAATAGGGGGTTTTGGTATGGTGAGGAGAGAAGGGGATATATACTGTGTTGGTTATAAATGACTTATGCAATAGAAGGTGATATTCTAGATGGAAGAGAGGTTTCAGTCGGTCTTGATTTTTGGTCCTCCGGGGTCGGGAAAGGGGACCCAGGGGAAGTTTTTAAGTAGTGCGGGGAACCATTTTCATCTCTCATCGGGGGACGTCTTTCGGGGGCTTTCACCAGAGTCGCCTGCGGGAAAGCTTTACCATCGGTATGCGGGGGAGGGGAAGCTCCTTCCCGATGATGTGACGATTCAGATCTGGCACCACTATGTGATGGGGCTGATTGCGACGAATCGGTACTTTCCTAAGGAGCAGCTCCTCCTCCTGGATGGGATTCCCCGCACGGTGAAGCAGGCGGAGATCCTTGAGCGGCACATTGAGGTGGAGAAAATTATCCTCTTGGAAGCGGAGCATGAGGAGGTCCTCATTCAGCGGCTGAAGCGGCGGGCTTTGATCGAGAAGCGGCAGGATGATCGGGATGAGGAGGTTTTGAAGAGGCGGATGGAAATCTATAAGAATGAGACATTTCCGGTTTTAGAGTATTATGGAGAGGGGAAGATCGCTCGGTTTAAAGCGGAGCAGCGCCCTCTTGAAGTTTTAAGAGATATCCTCGTTTCTCTCTCTAATATCCTTTCCTAAACCAAAATCAAGATTTAAGGGTGAGAGGTTTTTCAGAAAGCTTTCTACAGGTAAACAGAGAATATTCCCTTTTTTTATTCGCTGTTTTCCTCTATAGAGAAGAAGGGGAATTGACTTGGGATAATCGCGTTGAAATTGCTCGAGCCCAAGGGGGAGCATTCTATATTTGAGATGTTGATTCAGATCGAAGGTATCTCCAATTTCTGCAGCAAAGAAGGGGTGCATAAATTGGTAGCCTTGTTTGGTTTCAATAAGGCTATGAATCGCCCCTTGTTTCTTACTTTTGCTACCTATTATGCAAAAAATAGTCTAAAAATTGCAATGCTTGCCGCATTTTTCATAAGTTGTTTATCTTAAGTCTGATAGTGATTTGAGCTGTTTTTTTAAGTCTTGACATTCAAATAGGTTTTCTATATACTTATTATGCGGGTTTTCCGCGTGTAAGGAGGTTTAAGATGGCGTCTAGTGTGGCGTTATTCCAAGGAGAAGTTAGTCATTACTCTCATGAAATGGGAGGAGAGGAATCTTTTGCCCTTGAAAAGACCCCTTTCCTGACTGATCGGGTTGGAAAAGAGGTGATTGCCTCTCTTCCAAAAGAGGGAACACCAAAGATATGTGAGATTATCCATTTTGCAACCGGTATGTTTGCTGTTCCCCGTATGGTAGTCGGCCTTCAAAATGCTATTTTGGGAAAACCTGATGTTGCGGGAATGCAGGGGCTTGGGCTGACCTCGATTTTTAGTGTTTATACTGGAACTGTTACCGGTCAGCGAGGGTATGCAGAGTATACGGAGGCGAGTCAGATTAATGATACAGCGGGGCAGGTGATAGGAGCAACTAACATGGCCCGTTCTCCAATGGAGATTATGGGGGGATTAACCTTTACCTCTTTCCGTGTTCTTTCGATTGCGGCGACGTATACAAGCTCAAAAGTTATTGTAACAGCGCAGTTTATCTTTGGAACGCTTGGCTCAGCTTTTTTTGCGTTGACCTATGCATTTCTTACAATTCCAAGTGTGATGACTTTGTACAAGAATATTTCTTTTAGCTCAAAGCTCAATGAGGCAATGGGGAAGGGAGAGAGCCCTTACGCAAAGGCGAAGTTTGGGCTCCTCACTCTTGTGGAAGAGTGGAAGGGGACGGAAGAGGAGAAGAAAGCCTTTTTAGAAAAGGTTGCAAAGGATCCTAAGATGGAGGGAAAAGGAGTTGATCCTTCTCTTTTAACGGATGATGAACGATCATTTTTACTGCAAGAAGCGATGAAATACAAACCCTCAGATCCTTTTAAAAGAAGTATTCTTTATGAGCATTTCCAAGAAGAGTTTGTAAAATTTAAGAAAGAAAAAGAGGCGGAGTTTATTCGGAAGACAGGACCTAAAGCGGCTGCATGGATGAAAGAGGAGCTAGCAAAACCAGTAGAGGAGCAACTTCTTCATAAAGTAGACTGTAGACAAGGGATCGATCAGGCGAAAGAGGTTTTGAAAAATATAGAGAAAGAGGCTTGGAAAAATTGCCTACTTCATGTGGGAATTGTGGTAACTTGTGTGATAGGTGCAACCGCTCTTGTTGCTGGGTCTATTTTTACCGGAGGGGCCCCTGTGATTATCATTGCGGTGGCATGGGTGATTGCTTCGATGGGAACCCTTGCGATTGATGGATATTTCCTTTATGAAACATTGAAGGAGGGGGAAATGGACAGGAATGATAAAATCTTGTTCTTTGTGGTCAATGTTCTCCTTATTCTTGTAGCAGGAGCGGGTGTTTTCTTTTCAGGGGGACTTGCTCCTCTAATCATTGGATCGGTGATGCTTGTCCTATGGATAGGGGTAGCTGCCTATTCTTATTATAAGTGGCGTAGCCATCCTGTCGAGCTTCTTCCAGAGTCTTCTTAGGATCGTATTCGTCCTTGACAACCACCTGTGGTTGCCTGCAAACTCCAGATCGTTGGCGCAATAATCTTTTTTCTCTGTTAGGATAGATGTATGGACTGGGATCTTTTTATTCACGAATTTTTGTCGTTTATTGGCTCGGAAAAGGGACTATCTGTGAATACGATTGAAGCGTATGGGCGAGACATCCGTCGTTTTTGCGAGGGGGTTAAAGAAGTAAAAGAGGAGGCGATTATCGCTCATCTGGGGGACCTTAAGGAACAGGGATATGCGAGTAGTTCGATTTATCGGAGTTTGATGGCGCTCCGGGTCTTTTTCCGTTTTTTGAAGCGGGAGGGGCATTTTGAAAAAGATCCCACGGAACTTTTAGAGTCGCCTAAGATGTGGCAATTGATTCCGGAGGTGCTGATGAGTACGGAGGTGGAGGCTCTCTTAGAAGCGCCAGATCAAGATAGTGAAGAGGGGATGAGAGATAAGGCGATTTTGGAGACACTTTATGCGACGGGGATTCGTGCAAGTGAGCTGTGCGGTCTTAATATCTATGATGTAGGGGAAAATATGGTCCGGGTTATGGGAAAAGGGGGAAAGGAGCGGGTTGTTCCGATCGGAGAGGAGGCCCTGAGCGCCATTGATGCTTATCTTTCAAAGTGGCGTCATGATAAAGGGGAGGGGCGCCCCCTTTTTGTGACAAAGAGGGGAAAGAGGATGAATCGGACAACTCTTTGGGAGCGGGTGAAGTTTTATGGAAAAAAGGTGGGTATTCAAAAGGAGATCTCTCCTCATACTTTGCGTCATTCGTTTGCAACCCATCTCCTCGATCATGGGGCTGATCTAAGGGTGATTCAAGAGATGCTCGGTCATGCTGATATTGGAACAACTGATCGGTATACCCACCTTTCTAAGAAGCGTCTTTTCGATGCTTTCGATACCTTTCATCCTCGAAAGTAGTTGATTTTTTCCACTGCAGACGTATTCAAAATGTTTGGCAGTAAAATTTTTTTCTGTTAAAACTTTTTCCAGTACGCTTAAAATATTGCTATTTATGCCAAAAATATCTGAGTTTTATGGTCTTTTGATCTATATGTATTTTAGTGATCATGCACCACCTCATTTTCACGTCCTTTATAATGAATTTGAGGCATTGATTGAAATCATAGAAAGGCCTAGGGTAATAACCGGATTTTTACCAACGAGAGCAAAAAAAATGGCTATTGAGTGGGCACAACTTCATTTGCAAGAACTTAAAAGGAATTGGGAAAATGCATCTCACAACAAAAAACTTTCCAAAATTGCGCCGCTTGATTAGATATGAAAGCATGAAGTTTAAAAGAGCAATCATTGTTGAGTGTGACCCTAGGCCAAATTATCAAATTTGGATAAAGTTTGATGATGGCTTATCGGGTGTTGTGGATCTGAAAGAATTTGCTGAAAAAGGGGTGTTTGCTGAAGCTTGGAGCTCTGAAGAGAAGTTTGAGCAGGTTAGGATTGATCCTATAACAAGAACACTTACATGGGGAATAGGTGATAATGAAGTAGACCTTGATCCTTATGTTCTTCGTGAAAAAATTTCTTAAAAATTCGCCTTATAGATAATCGCCTCATGTGCACATTTGGAGTCTTTACTTTCTAAAGATTCTAAGATATTCATTCCCAAAAAATTAAGAGAACTTTGAGGAGGTTTTGCTATCAAAGAAGTTAATAATTAAAATATTGCGGTATTATTATTAAAAACTTCATTTTTTATTATCTATTATTTTAATTGTTTATTTTTTGTTTCCATTATTTATGATTTTGTTAAATAAATTTAAAATGGTGGAATTATGTCTATTTACCCAACTTCTAAATCATTTGATGAAACTTCTAGGTTTCAGAATGTAGAGATAAACAAAGCAAGTGTTCCTGAAGAGTATAGTAAAGGTGCTGATGCTATTGCGGAAAGACTTTCCGAAGAAGACTTGGCTAGAGAAAAAAAAGAAGCACATGACTGGGCCATGAACAAGATGCTTTCTGCGATAAAGGAACATGAAAAAATAGTAGCTGCTGTTTCTGAAGAGGAGGTAACATTGTTTTTAGAAAGTGTATCGGGATGCATCGATCTCAGGATTGCTGAACTTGATAAAATCAATTTTTCGAGAGGATACGAACTCGATCGCTGTATTTATCCCAGTGTGGAAGAGTTTAAACCTATTGCTTTTTGGTTAGATTCTCTTGATAAGAAGTATAAGATATACAAGAAAAAAAGGGATTTACTGCTGAATTTCAGAAAATATTTCAGCCTTTTTTAGACACGTTAACAAAAACAATCCGTCAAAAAGCGTTAACTTCTCGACATCTTCGATACGAAAAAATCTTACTAAATCCAGAAGATCTTGATTTTGAGTTTAATAAAACAGTCACAGAACTTCATATCGATGCTTTAAAAAATAAACCTTTTCAACCTTTTCTAGAGCTTAGAGACCTTTTAAATTTGAGACAAATTCCAACAATGGAGCGCATTCCTTCTATGCACGAACAAAGGGCATTTCAATTTCTTTTGACTCTTCATGAATATGAGAAATCTCAATAAGAGCCCCAGAATTTATAAATTCTTCGAGTCTTATAGCTGTTTCGTAAACTCTTTTGCAAGTAGGTGTCGCTCCTCTTTCCCATCTGTATCCAAACATGCAAAAGATCCAATCTGCTAAGGATGGAGAAGGACGTTCAATAGTGAAATGGCACATTTCCGAAGGAGGTCCCCATTGTTCGAAAAATTTTATGGGCCCTTTTGGTGTATGTTTGAAAATGATACAGTGGTAATGATCCATTCTTACACCACTAGTGTTGCATATAGTTATACCGTGGATTGGTATGTTAGAAGACATTTAAATTCATCCTTTTTTGTTTTTTTATCTCTATTAACCTGAGTTTTGAGTTTATTTCACTCATTCTCAGGGATTTTTCTCTCTGGTCAGAGATTGAGGGGATGACTCTACCTTTTTTGAAATAACAAAACAAGAATAAAAATTTGAGTGTAAAAGCTTGAGCTATGCGCTTCTGCAAGAGTTACGGATTTTCTATCGTGCTAGCCGGAGTTTACAGGATTTGCAATAGCATCTAACACAATTTTTATCTGCTATCACCTATCCTGTAAACTCCGGCTAGATGGTGTTTTTTGTTTTCGTTTTTGAAGGCGCTCTCGGAAGGATTCGAGGTAGGTGAAGATGATGGGGGTGAAGAAGAGGGTGAGGATCTGGGAGACGATGAGTCCTCCGACGATGACAAGTCCGAGAGGGCGGCGTGATTGGGCGGTAGAGCCGCCGATCCCAAGAGCGATGGGGACGGCTCCCATCATGGCGGAGAAGGTAGTCATAAGAATGGGGCGGAAACGGGCGCAGCACGCCTCATAGATAGCGGAGTGAAGATCTTTTCCTTCCCGTATCCCTTCGTTTGCAAAATCGACAAGCATGATTCCATTTTTTAGGACGATCCCAAGGAGCATAATGATTCCGACAAAGGCGTAGAGAGAGAGGGGAACACCAAAAATCATCAGGGTGAGGACTCCTCCAAGCGCTGCGGGGGGAAGGGCAGACATCACGGTTAAGGGATGGATGAAATTTTCATAGAGAATGCCGAGAATGACGTAGATCATAAAGATGGTGATGATAAAGAGAAATTCGAGGCTCGCAAAGGATTGTTGGAACACCTCTGTCGATCCGATTTGAATGGCATGCACATCTTTTGAGAGGGTTTCTTCCGCTAGATGCTCAAGATTCGCAAGGCCTGTTCCGAGAGGGACTCCTGCTCCTAGATCATAGGAAATGGTGACGGAAGGGAGGGTATTGATATGGGTGACGCTCAAGGGGCCTGTTTTTTCAACCCAAGAGGCGAGGGAGCGCAAGGGGACTTGGGTGTTGAAGGTTTGGTTCATGTCATTATTTTTATCGGTCGTTGGAATAGGGGTTTTTGAGCTGGCAGAAACATAGAGTCTATCAAGGACGGAAGGATCTTTGTAGGCGCTGGGAACTGTTTCAATAATGACATCGTATTGATCGGTTGCTCCGTTGATTTGTGAGAGTTTTCCTCCAGAGTAGGCATACATAAAAGCTTGTTCGATCGCTTGAGCAGAGACATTAAGGTCGTAGGCTTGATCGCGATTGATCTGAACATTGAGATAGGGGGCGAGGTTATGGAGACTGCTCGTGACTTGATGGAAGGAGCTATCTTGTTTCATTTTTTCTATGAGCTTTTCTGAGTCTTCGTAAAGGGTATCACTATTTAGTCCTTGAAGGGTATATTGGTAGTTTCCCATACTTGTTGAGGTTCCCACGTCAAGGTTGATAAGGGGAAGGGGGCGGAGGAAAACGGCAACACCAGGAACAGAGTTGAGTTTAGGAAGGAGCTCATGCACCACGCTTGACATGGAACCCCGCTCTTTGAAGGGTTTGAGGCGGATAAACATGAGCGATTGATTATTCGCAGGGATGGCTCCTACAGCGATATGTTCTTCTACATTCGGGTCATTTCGGATAATCTCAGAGAGCTGATTTTGATATTCGATCATTTTAAAGGGAGAAGTGGCGTCGGATGAGAGGGCAAAACCATCGATAAAGCCAAGGTCATCACCGGGAATAAAGTCGGTGGGAAGAGACATCCCTAAGTAAACGGTTGCAACAAAGGAGGCGATTCCAACAAGGACGGTGATAAAACGTCTTTTGAAGACGATATCTAATCCTTTTTTATAGAGGTTTAAAAGACTTTCATTGAGCCGTTTTGAGATCCGCTGAATAAAATTATCTTTCTTTTCTTTATCTCCTCCGACAAGAAATCGACTGCAAAGCATAGGGGTTAAGGAAAGAGAGATAAATCCTGAGATCAAAACAGCAACAACAATGGTGATTGCAAATTCACGGAAAATCCGTCCGATAATTCCTGCCATGAAAACCATTGGAATGAAGACGCAGGCGAGAGAAAGGGTCATCGAAAGGATCGTGAAGCTGATTTGTTTTGATCCATTCAGGGAGGCTTCCCAGTTGGTTTTTCCCATTTCAGCATGGCGATGGATATTTTCAAGGACAACAATGGCATCATCGACAAGAAATCCAATCGACAGGGTAAGGGCGAGGAGTGAGAGGATATCGAGGCTAAATCCAACGAGATACATGATAGTAAAGGTTCCGACAACAGACATGGGGAGGGCAAGAAGGGGGATGATCGTATCGCGCGCTTTTCCTAGGTAGAAAAGAACAACAAGGACAACAAGGAGGAAAGCAACGATCAGAGTGAATTCAACATCGTTGATCGATTCGTTAATAAAAACCGATTGATCGAAAATGGTTTCGATTTTAACAGAACCGGGAAGTTCCCATCGCATCGCATCGAGCTCTTTTTTAACCCCATTGATCACTTTAATGGTATTGGCGTCTGCCTGTTTAATCACAGCAAAGACAACGCAAGGAGTTGTGGTCTCTTTGGTAATAAAGTTGAGGGAGTACTTATCGTTTTCAAGGGAGTCGAGCGCTTTTCCAAGATCTTTTACCTTTAAGAGGGCGTGGTTGTTATTCCGGATAATGAGTTCGTTATATTGATCGGCGTGGTCCATTTGCCCATCAACGGTAATGGTATATTCTTGATCGGGTCCATAAAGGTTTCCTACAGGAAGTTCGGGATTACTATTTTGGATCGCCATAGCCACTTCGTTGATCCCAATTTGGTGAGAGGAGAGGTAGTCGGGGTCTACTTGGATACGGACAGCAAAGGGGGAGCCGTAAACATTGATGTCAGAAACGCCATCGACCATTCCTAGACGGAGCCCAATAAGGGAATAGGCATATTCATAAAGTTCTCCAAGAGGGATGAGGTCAGAAGAAATGGAGAAGTAGAGGACAGGGGTTTGAGAGGGGTTTGTTTTTTTATAGGTGGGGTAGTTGGGGAGATCGCTAGGAAGATAGGGCTGCGCTTGGTTAATGGCTGATTGAACGTCGGTAGCAGCCGAGTCGATATCTCGGTCAAGATCAAATTGGAGGACGATCGTGGAGCTTCCATTTGAGCTCGAAGAGGCAATTGTCTGGATCCCTTCCACTGCGGCAAATTGTCTTTCAAGAGGGGAGGTGACGGTATCAGCCATGGTTTCGGGGCTTGCCCCGGGATAAGAAGTACTTACTTGGATAGTGGGGTATTCGACATCGGGAAGATCACTGATGGGAAGAGCTCTATAGGCAAGGATCCCAAAAAATAGGATCGAGATCATGACAAGAGTTGTCATAACGGGGCGGCGAATAAAAGGTTCAGAAAAATTCATTCGGTTTCCTCATTTTGAACAATACTCACTTTTGCTCCTGGATAAAGGTTGATTTGACCCACAGTCACGACAGTTTCATTTGCCTTGAGTCCTTCCGTGATCACAACTGTATTATTTTCTTGCAGTTGCCCTGTTTTTACAGTCCGTTTTTCAACACTCTTATTCCCTTTTACGACATAGACATACTTCCCCTTAGAGCCATTTTGAACAGCGCCAGAAGGGACAAGGATTGCTTGATCTAAGGTATCAAGGATAAGCTTGACTTTGACATATTGATTGGGCCAGAGAAATTTGTCTTCATTAGGATGGGTCCCTTTAAGCTTGATCATCCCCGTAGAAATATCGATTCCATTATCGATAAAGGTTAATGTCCCTTTCCGCGTAGAAGGGGGATCATCATCAACGGTCACATAGACTTTAAGTTCCCCTTCTTCACTTTGGTACCGTTTGACTTTCGGGAGGTCTTTTTCATTAATATAGAAAGTGGAGTAGATGGGGGAGATTTGGTTCAGGGTCACAAGGGTTGTTTCGGCTGATTCAAGGACAATATTTCCATCGCGGACCTGACTTTCTCCGGCACGTGCACTCAAAGGAGCATAGATCGTGGTATAGCCAAGATTGATTTTGGCACTGTCAACATCGGCTCTACTTTGTTTGACGGCAGCATCATTTGCAATCACATTGGTGATCAAATTATCATAGTCATTTTGAGAGATGTATTCATCTTTAACTAGCTGTGCATTCCGCTCTGCTGTTCTTTCAGCAAACCCAAGATTCGCAAGATTTTGCTCGAGTTCCCCTTCGGCTTTATCAAGATTTGCAATATAGCTTCTTTGATCGATAAGATAAAGAAGGTCTCCTTCCTTAACATCTGCTCCATCAGCAAAGTAGGTTTTCATGAGCTGCCCATTGACTTGGGCCATGATATTAACCACTTGATAGGCCTCTATATGGCCTACTGTCGATATATAATAAGGGACGCTGTGGGCTTCGGCCTTTGCAACATGGACCGGGATGGGCTTTGCCTCTTTCTGAGGGACTTTCTTAGAACACCCTAAGAAAAGCAAAAGGATTAAAAGAGCACTATACCCAAACAACTTCAAAACTTGGATTTTCGGCGGCGCCAAAGCACCAAAATTTGCCGATCGTAAGTGACCCCATATTTCTAATATTAGGTCACTTACGATCGACGAATTTCGAAAGCTTTCGCGTTCGCCTAAAACCAAGTTTTGAAGTTGTTTGGGTATATATCCACATTTTTTCATCGATCAATTCCTTTTTCTTCAATCAGTTCTATATAAGAAGGATTCTCTTCCTCTTGAGGAGGGAAAAGGATACCTGTTGCAAAGGCGAGGTTGGCAACTGAGGTATACCAACTATTTTGCGCCCCTGCTAGTTGGGCCTGTGCATCTGCAACAGAGGTTTGTGCATTGATAAGGTCAACAATTGTCCCTGTTCCGACCTTATATTTTTTGAGACTCACCTTAAAATCTTCTTTAGCAGAGATGAGATACTCTTTCGCATATTCAAGAGACTCTTTCGCATAAGCAACATCACTTCGATAGTTAGAAACCCCTTGGATAACATCGAGTCTTACTTGATCAAGTGAGGCGCGCGCTTCTTCTAAATTTGCGCGCGCTTTTTTTATCGAGTTTTCGATAAAAAATCCCTGGAAAAGGGGAAAAGTCAGGTTGACCTGCGCTGAAAAATCATAGGTATCATTGATTCCATGTTGGTAGTATGTCCGTCCAATATCGAATTGTCCTGTAATTGTCGGATATTTTTGCCTTTGTGTAGCAGTGAGACTCGCCTCGTTAGATTTAACATTTGCTTCTGCTGCAAGAAGATCGGGACGCATTTGATTGGCTTTCATAATGAGCTTATCGAGTGTTTCTAATTTGAAGGGGACAATTTTATCCGGGTAATCTTGGAAATAGATGACTTGATCGGTCGGGAGCCCCATTTCAGCAACAAGTGCGGTATAAGCGGTGTGAAGACTTTGTTTTTGGCTTACAATGGCAAGCTTTTGAGAAAGGAAACTTGTTTTTGCTTGGACAATATCGGAGACATCAGCGAGTCCTTGACGGAATTTTTCCTCCGTTGCATCAAGAGAAACCTTAGCGTTGATGACATCTTGCTCCCTTGAAAGGAGGAGCTCTTTTTGGTAAAGGTAGTTATAGTAACTGATTAGGAGCGTTTGAATCGTTTGCTGAATCTGACTGTTATGGGACCAGTCAGCGTTGTAGAGCGATTGAAGGGCTGCGGCGCTTGTGTACCGAGTTTGTCCAAAATCCAAAATTGTATAGGTAAGATCAAGCGCTCCCCCATACTGCGTTTCATAAATGATCGAGCGCTGAGCCCCTGCATTTTGCGCATAGCGCGAGCGGGTATAATTACCATCGATATCAGCTAAGATGAAGTAATTTTGGAGAGACTGTCCATACTCTGCTGCACTGACCCGTGCTGCTGCCCAACTTTGTTTTGTGCTTGGGCTCCGAGAAAGAGTAATATCGATCATTTCTCCTAAGGAAAGGGGAGCTTCTTTGGAGAATGCGTGATAATCTTCTCCTTCTTTTTCAAGGCTGCTCATATTGGAAAGACGGCGGATGGCTTCTTCAGGGGGATTCCAAACCGTATCGTTTCTTTTTGGAGCATAAGAATAGGGATCATTTGCTCCTCTTACATCACATCCTTCAAACAAAAGGAAACAAAGGCATAATCCTAGAATATACCCAAACAACTTCAAAACTTGGATTTTCGACAGCGCCAAAGCACCGAAATTTGCCGATCGTAATTGACCCCCTATTTCTAATATTAGGTCACTTACGATCGACGAATTTCGAAAGCTTTCGCGTTCGCCCAAAACCAAGTTTTGAAGTTGTTTGGGTATAATGCGCATCATTAAAAATACCGTTTTATTTCCTCTTTATTTTATCCTCCTATTTATATCAATCTTCTTGTTTTAGTTTGTGTTTTCAGGGGAAAGGTCTTTGATTTTTTCCCCAGATTCCGAAAGAAGTTCTCCTTTCCACTCTGAGATATTTCTAACCTCTGAGGAGAAATTTGCTCCTATAACGACGATGTGTTTCCCTTTATGGGTGTATGGTTTGAAATACTCTTTTTCATGGATTTGTTTAAGAGCTTTTTCTGCACTATCATTTAGCTTAAGCTCAAGAACATAGATTGTTTTTGCAACTTCCAACACAACATCGATCCGTCCTATATTTGTTGCTTTTTCAGAGATAGGATTAAATCCCATTCCATAAAGCATAGATAAAAGCATCGCTTGATATGTCCGTTCCTTTGCATCAATAAAGACTTGATAGGCAAAGCTAGAAAGGCCCAATTCTATATGCTTAAATAATAAGGCTGGATCATGCTTTTCAAGCGCTTCTACAAATTCTTTGGATCCCCTTATATCAGTCATAGGAGCAAAGCTTTTTATAAGAGAATGAACGAAAGCTCTTCTGACCTCTTCGTTGGGAAGCCCTATCTGATAAAGCATTGAGATGGAATTATAATCCTGAATCGTAAAATATCCTGCCTGATACATCAAGGCAGGGAGGCCAATTCTATCTAGATAACTAATCCCCATTAATTCTTCTTTTGTAGCTTTTGTTCCATCTAAAGAGATCATAGACTCAGAATATTTTTTTAGCTCACCAATCAAAAAAGTAGGGGTTCCTGTTTCATACCAATAACCTCCAATTTTTCTATCTTGAAGAAAATTAAGAGTAGAAAAAGGGTTGTAAACGCGGGTCTCTTTTTCTGAAAAACGGTAGCCATTGTACCATTCACGCATCTCTTGTAAGATCTCTTCCTCGGTCACCTCTTCTCCAAGCTCCTCCCTCCTTTCCTGTGCGATAGCTTGTATATGAGGGGCAAAATAAGTTTTAAGATCTTCTCCTGTATAACCCATCATATCAGCAAATTCACCGTTCATCGTGAGGTCTCTTAGGTGATTAAATGATGAAAAGAGGGAAACTTGAGCAAATTTACTGATTCCTGTGACAAAAGTAAAACGGAGATAGGGGTCTAAGAATTTAAGTGTTTCAAAGAAGTTTTGAAGAATCTCTTTATTTTTATTGGCAATCTCAGGATCACTTAATCGGGCGATCAGTGGCTTATCGTATTCATCTACTAAAACAACAACTCTATTTTTATATTTATTTGATAAATGAGCAATGAGTGTACGTAAAGCGATTTTAATGTCCTGGTTGATAATGGATACACCATGCTCGTTAGCAATCATTTCAAGAGATATCTGTAAAGAAGCTTCGAATTTTTCAGAAGTAGTGTTTGCAACCCCTGCGAAATCGAGATGAACAACTGGATATTCTTTCCAGTCATAATCACTGCTATATATGGCGCATCCTTCAAATAGCTGTTTGTTCCCTTTAAAAATTTCCTTTAACGTGCTGAGAAATAAAGATTTCCCAAACCGTCTAGGGCGAGACATAAAATTACAAGGAGGCCCCTCTGTTATAAGGCGTCTAGCATAATCAGTTTTATCGACATACGCATATCCTTCCCTTAGTATCCTATCGATACTTTGAATTCCAATCGGCAATTTTTTCATGACATCTCCTGGTCTCATATCATCTTACAAAATCCCAAAGTTTTCGCAAAGAGTCTCTTGTAAGAACAGTCGCATGATTCAAAGCCTCAAATTTGAATTATTTTAAAAAAAAGGGGGGGGGGAGTATAAATTAATACAAGCCCCCTTTAAAATAATTCAACTGCGAGTTACAAGGAGAAAAATGATGGTTAAGGCGCACAATTTCACACTAAAAAACCAAGAGGGAAAAGAGATTTCCCTTAGCAACTATAAAGGAAAATGGGTCATTTTATATTTTTATCCCAAAGATGATACTCCAGGATGTACAACGGAGGCTTGCGATTTCACAATGCTTAGAAAAGATCATCCCAACCTTGTGATTATTGGTATTAGCCCTGATTCAGTAGAAAGTCATGTGGCATTTATCAAAAAGCATGATCTGGGTCTTATGCTCCTTTCCGATCCAGAAAAAGAGGTTCTTAAAGCTTATGGCGCTTGGGGAATGAGGAAAAATTATGGGAAGGAGTATGAAGGAGTCATCCGCTCCACTTTTCTAATCAATCCAGAAGGAGAGATTGCACGCACCTGGAAGAACGTCACAGTAGCAGGGCATGCAGAGGAGGTGTTTAAACACCTCGCGAAGTCCAATCCTTCACATTATTGAAGAGAGCGGCTTGCCGCTCCGTTGGAGGAGGATGAGAATGCCAAAGACCTTGGATTTTCTGATACCATGTGGGAAGATAGTCATAAAGGCCATGGGACTCAGCTTTTAAAATTTCTTGAAGGAAGAGGGCTCCTGCAGGATTGTATCCTCCTTTTACAGCAAGTTGGGTTCCATATTTATCGGCTTCGAGCTCATGGTGGCGACTGCCCATCAGGAAGTAAAGCTCTACGCCAAGCTTTATAAGCCAGCTAAATACAAGATTATGAATGTATTGATATGTTTGAAGAGTGTTTTTTTCTCTTTCGAGTTGTTCTTGACTTGCTGTGGTGGTTGGATTATCGGGCTGGCTAAGGTGTGTGGTCCGGGTTTCTAGACCATTTTTCCAGTTATTGATTTTGATCTGTGAAAAAGCGCTCAGAGTAAAGATGAAAGCTTGAACAAGAAAGCTCCACTCAAGTTTACGTCCGGTATGTCTTGCATCAGCATGAGTCATCTCATGACCAAGAAGAGCGGCAATAACATCATCTTTGGTTACCCCAGCATAGCTGATAAATTCATCCGTTTCTGGATGGGTATATCCTTTAAGCCCCATTGCATCCTTATGATTAACATAGTAGTCAATACGCTCAAGAATCCCCTTATAAATGGCTATTTTGCCTCCAGGAAGACACCAAGCATTAACGACATTTTTATTTAGAATGTGTACTTCATAAGGGAGATCTCTTTTCGCGTGACCTTGGAGGTTGCTCAGAATCTGTCGTACTTGAGAAAGCTCAAAATGATCGGGCACTGCTCCCCCTTGAGAAAACATCATTCCGGGATAGAGCGTTGTTCCCATGGTTTTTTCAACCCAAGTAGGAAGGAACCCAAACTCTCTTTTTCCTAAAACGGGGTTCACTCCATAGAAGTAGTCAATCAATGCAAAGAAGGGTTTAGCTAGAGAGGCAATGAGTGAAGTTTCTCTGGGAAGAGAGTCAAATTCTTGAGATGTAAAAGATGTATCCGATGCGGTTTCTACTGGTTCCATATTATTTGCCGGGTAACATCTTTTTGATCAGGAGCTCCTTAACGACATCGGGAGAAGCTTTCCCTTGGGAAAGCTTCATGACCTGACCAACGAGAAAATTAAAGGCCTTGTCCTTTCCATTTCGGAAATCTTCGACCGATTGAGGATGAGCGGAGAGGACCTCATCGACAAAGGGTTCGATAGCTGAGGTGTCGTGAACCGCTTGGAAATTGGGATTTTCTTTAATAATGATTTCGGGGTCTTTTCCCGGTTTTTGGACCATAACATCGGCAACCTCTTTTCCAATCCGTCCTGTGATCTTCTTGTTATCGATGAAAGTAACAAGTTTAGCGATATGTTCAGGGAGGATCCCCGATGTGGTCAAGTCGATCTCTGAGTCTTTAAATCTCCCCACAAATTCAACAGTGATCCAATTACAAAGAGCTCCTGCATGACTAGAAAATTTTAAAGCTTCTTCAAAGTAATCAGACAGAGATTTATCATTGACAAGGATCGAAGCGTTGTATGCGCTCAGTTTAAGCTTTTCTGTGTACCGCTTGAATCGCTCATGAGGAAGTTCAGGAAGATCTTTTCGGATTTTTTCAATATAATCGGTGGTTAAGATGATGGGAGGGAGATCAGGTTCAGGGAAGTAGCGGTAATCTTTAGCCTCTTCTTTAGAGCGCATAAGGATCGTTTCTTTCTTATCGATATCAAGACGAACTGTTGCACTGGGAACAACAAGACGAGGATCTTCATGGGGACGCTTAGAGTATGCCTGGATCTGGCGGCGGATCTCCGCTTCAATTCCCATTTCCATATGAGCGAATGAGTTGAGGTTTTTAATTTCAACCTTATTCCGTAAAGTTTTATCACCTTTAGGGCGAACAGAAACGTTAGTGTCGATCCGCATTGACCCCTCTTCCATATTACAATCAGAGACACCTAAGTATTCAAGAATGGCGCGAAGGGTTGTTGCGTAGGCAACAGCATCCTTGGGAGAGAACATGCAAGGTTCAGAGACGATCTCTAGAAGGGGAACCCCCGCTCGATTATAGTCAACACCTGCAAAATCGGAAAAATGTTTGAGCATTCCCGCATCGTCTTCTAAATGAGCATGGTGTAGTGGAAACGTTTTTGTTTTTCCTTCTACATCAGCGACAATCTCGCCCCCAATAATAATAGGCATGTCAAATTGAGTGATTTGGAAATTGCGAGGAGAATCGGGATAAAAATAGGATTTTCGGTCGAATTTACTAAATGTAGCGACTTTTGCATGGACTCCGCATCCAAAACGGATGGCTAAATCCACAGCTTCTTTATTGAGAACCGGAAGGGCTCCCGGTTGACCTGTATCATTAATCTCAATGTTGGTATTGGGTTCATCCCCAAATCGATTAGGGGAGGAGGCAAAAATTTTTGAGCGGGTTTTAAGCTGCGCATGAACTTCAAGGCCAATGACTGGTTCCCATTCTTCGTAAGAAACTGTCATGACGGTGTCTCCTTGTCAAAAAGGGGAGGGATGAATCCCGTAAGTTTTAATGTCTTTTCAAATTGGTAGGCAAAATGGAGAACTTTTCCATCATCCATTTGAGGTCCTAAAAGTTGAAGGGCGTGGGGGAGATCCTCTTCATCTTTTCCCGTAGGGAGGCTGATCGCTGGAAGCCCTGCTAAATTTGCACTGACTGTATAAAGATCTTGGAGATACATCTCAAGGGGATCTTGAATTCCACCGATTTCAAATGCAGGAGTGGGAGTTGTCGGCATTGCGACGATATCACATTTTTCAAATCCCTTTTTGTACTCTTGAATAATAAGAGAGCGGACCTTTTGAGCCTTCTTATAATAAGCATCTTGGTAACCAGAAGAGAGGACAAAGGTTCCTAAAAGGATCCGTTGCTTAACCTCTGCACCAAACCCCTCTTCGCGTGACATATCGTAAATCTCGTCAAGAGTGCGCGCTTTTTCTGACCGTTTTCCGTAGCGGATTCCATCAAAGCGGGCAAGATTTGTCGAGGCTTCTGCAGTGGAAAGGATATAGTAAGTCGGGATAGAGTATTTCAGAAGACTTAAATCGATATCTACAATCTGAGCTCCTGCTTGCTTGAAAACTTCAAGATTTTTCTCAAAAATGGAGCGCTCTTTTTTAGAGAGCCCCTCTAAGAATCCCCAAGGGACTCCCACTTTTTTCCCTTGAATGGATCCTTCAAGATGATCAAGATAAGGTTCACTTGTCTTTTTAATATTTGTTGCATCTCTGTCGCAAGGTTTTCCCATGACTTCCATCATAAGAGCAATATCTTTGACCGAGTTTGCAAAAGGGCCAATTTGATCCAAAGAAGAGCCAAAAGCGACCAGACCGTACCGAGAGATCCGCCCATACGTGGGTTTAAATCCTACTGTTCCGGTAAAAGCAGCTGGTTGACGGATCGATCCTCCTGTATCGCTTCCTAAAGAAATAGGGGCAAGGCGGGCACTTACACATGCTGCCGATCCTCCTGAAGATCCTCCTGGAGCATAAGAAAGATTCCAAGGGTTTTTAGTGATTTGATAGGCTGAGTGTTCTGTTGAAGAGCCCATTGCAAATTCATCGAGATTTGTCTTTCCAATGATAAGGCCATCCTCTTCTTCAATCAGTCTGATTGCTGTTGCATCAAAGGGAGCGACGTAGTTTGAAAGAAACTTTGAAGCGCAAGTCGTTATCTCTCCTCGCACCTGAATATTATCTTTAATAGCAATAGGAATCCCTGCAAGTTTCCCAAGAGGCTGCCCAGCGGCCCGTTTACCATCCAATTTTTCCGCTTTTTCCATAACTCGATCAGCAAAAACATTTAAAAAAGCCTTCACCTCTTCATCAAGAAATTGAATTCTTTGGAGAAATCCAGAAGCAATTTCAGAAGCGGTCAGGTTCCCTTCAAGGAATGCTTGGTGGAGCTGACTTGCCGTTTTCTTATACATCCTTCCTCAGAATTTAATGACCGTTGGAACGCGCACCATTCTACCAACACGAGAAGGGCTGTTTTTTAAAAAAGTTTCAGGATCAAGAGAGGCAGATGGCTCATCTTCACGCATAAACGACTCTATTGCTTCACTGACATGATTACAAACAGGGACGTTCTCGGTGTTGACTTCTCTCAGTTGATCCATATATCCTAGAATCGATTGCAAATTTTTTAATAAAATTTCCAATTCCTTATCTGTGCAGTTAATCCGACATAGCCTTGCTAACTGGATCAATGTATCTTTATCAAATTCTTCCATAGCTTTCTCATACAAAAAAAGGATTTTAATAAAATAGCTTGTATTCGTCAAAAGAAAAAAGCCCCCCGCGCTTATCGAATAGACGCGGGGGCTTATTTTTTAGAGATGAGTTTTATTGCCTAGATTCCAGTTGCATTCAGGATAGGGATGTCCATTCGGAATGGTCGTGAAGTCATAAATGACAATATTATTAGAAGGTTTTCTAAATGATGGAGAACTGAATGTCCAAAATGTAGGTTCTTCCAAAAATCCACTCATCGTATTAGTAGGATTCTTTTGTTTTGATGATGGAGGTTTAAGGAAGAATCCTAGGAAGTTGTCTAAGTGCCAGTTTCCCATATATCGTTTATGTGGAGGGGTAAATTCCGTACTAAAAACATAGTAAATTTTTGAGAGAATATAATTTGAAGCCTGCACCGTTCCCCATCTATAAGGGGTAGGGCTCATATAATATTCAGCATTGACAATGTTTTGAGTTGTACTGAATGCAGAAGAAATTTTCATCGATTTATTTGTCGTAGGATCTTCAACGATATTTTTTCGAGTCTCTTCAGCAACATAGGGAGGGCGGAGGACAAAAAAGCTTGTTGAGCTAAACTGTCCAGTATGTTTTTTAACATTCCCCGTCCTAAAAAATGTATACTTTCCTTTGATTTCGTTGGTTCCCTTATCAATTGAAATAGTTCCGGGCCCTTTCACAAAAGGGATTCCCATGATTGTTTTTACAAGGTAAGAAGCAAGGGTTTGAGAAGCTTGAAGATTAGCCACTGTTGGGTCTTTAATGACCCCTAAATTTTGATAAATGGGCTCAACAAGACGCTCATCCGCAAAAGTCAAATAAACATGATCAAGTAAAGGTGCATTATTACTCGGCCTCCAAGAAGGGGCAAGCATTTCTTCTCCTTGAGCAGGAAAATTCATCGGTAGCGTTAGTCCTATTTTATTAGGTATTGGAGAGCGTATATCAGTTAGGAGAGGGAAACGGGCAAGATTTGCATAAATTAAGTTTTGTTGGTCGAGGTTAAAAACCACAGCTGTTCTAAGAGAGGGGAAATGGTTTTCGGGAAGCTCTTCTACTAGATTGTACTTGTACTGATCAAGAGCATTGATCACCAATTGGATCTCCCCTTCATCGATCCCTTCAAAGGTTAATGTGATCCCTTTAATTGTTGGGGCAAAATTGAAGGTTGGATTAGCAGTTTCATTAAGCAAAGAAACCCACTCAAGTTTTTCAATAAATCCCTGAAAGTTATTGAAATAGTTCTTCACTTTAAAAAAATATTTCATGTAATCGACGATTTTATCGGAATAGGTAGATGGCTTGAGTTTAAAAGGACCGGGATCAAAAACAGCTTCAACTTCTGCAAATTTGCTGAGCTGAAGGGCCCAATAGAGAAAATTATTATCAACTTCTGCATTAAAGTTATCTGGACTAAAAAAGGTAAATGAGCCTGGATCTAATATTTTTACAAGAGCACGTCGAATGCCATGTTTCTGACAAAATTTAACTTTATCTTTGAAGAGTAGTTGGAGTTTATGAGTTTTTTCCTCTTGAGAAAGGTTTTCGAAATTCATGCGTGTATAGTCTGTCCAAATACTTGGATTGAGTTGTTTGAATAAATTTGCATGTCCTCCTATGCAAAGGGCAATAGCTGCCAAGAAGATAAAAAAACGTGATTTTGATCCGTTCATGGGAAGTAGACTCCTTCAAAAGTTGACTTTAGTGTCTAATCTATAAGGTTCATTCGTGAAATTAGCCCATCTTTCGGCATCCTTTGTCCCCCAAATTGTCGGTTTTAGGAAAACAAACTATACTCAACACCTGGGCATCATTGCTCAGCAGAACTTTGTAGACTAAACACTAGTAGAGAACTTGTGTTTGCTCGCCTTGGAGACAAATTCTTAGCACAAGCTCCCTTTTCAAATAAAAAATTTAAACGCCATCTCATTTAACGTCAAAACTTTTTTCTAAAAATTGATGATAGGGGGTGACAAATTTCAATAAAAGGTCTTATGATAAGGAAGTAAGATAGGATAGGAGGATAGACCTATGAAAGTAATTAATGTTATCGCACTGATACTGATCCTTGTAGGAGCCCTTAACTGGGGACTGTGGGGATTATTCCATTTTGACTTTGTTGCATGGCTATTTGGAGGAGACGCTAGTTGGGTGGCGCGCCTCATCTATGTCATTGTTGGACTTGCAGGTGTTTGGGGGTTAAGCTTTCTTGGAAAGTGTAAGACGCTCTGCTGCGGTTCTTGCAAAAAAGACCATTAATTCTTAAGGCGCAAGCAATTCAATTGCTTGCGCCTTATTTTTCTTTTGAAATAAAAATTATTTTCTATTACCCTTCTCCTTTTCAAAGGCTTGCACATTTTGTCATCTGCATCTTTACTTTTCCGATCTCTTCAGTCGCCCTTATCCATTCGTATTAAGGGCTCCTTCATCGATCAAAAAATTAAAGCGCAGATTTTAAAATTTCCTGGGTCTTTAAAGTGGAATCAGTATATACCCCTTCCACTTCAAACTTACCCAAATCGGCTGATTCAAAGCCTCGGATTTGGATTATTTTAAAAGGGGTAGTATTAAATTAATACGAGCCCCTTTGAAAATAATTCAACTGCGAGAGCTTTCAATTCAGCGTAAGTTGGGTAAGGTTGAGCTGGAAGAGGTATATTTTCTTTTGCAAGAAATTCTTTACTTATTACACAATAGCGGTTTGAAATCCGACTAGAAAAGGTATGAGTTCAAGAAATAAACTTCAATTTCGTTCTCTCATTAATCATTCTCCTAAAGAGATATTCGGGTGGCATCTTCGTCCTCGAAGACTTGAGCGTGCAATTCCTCCATGGGAATCGATGCAAGTGATTGACTCTAAAGGAAGGGCTGATAAGATTGGCTCTAAGGTTGAAGTTTGTAGTAGGCTTTTTGGGATTGTAAAAGTTTGCATGAAAATGGAGTATATTGAGTTTACCAAAAATGAACGATTTACCGTTGTTTCTCGAAACGGAACGACTGAAAGCTATCGGTATGAAACGACTATCACCCCACAAAATGACCACTCCGTCGAAATGATCGACTCCTTTCAATATTCTTTCTCTTTTCCTTCGTTCCTAAAATCCCTTTTCGAGAAGGTCATTAAAAAACGGATGCATCGGATCTTAAAGTATAAGCATGACATCATGGATCATGATTTAGCAATGGTTGAAAAATATCCCTTTGAAAGACCTCTGAAAGTTTTGATCACGGGTGGTCATGGACTTATCGGAAAAAACTTGGGATATTTTTTAGAGTTTATGGGACACGATGTTTGGCAATTGAGTCGCAAAGGGATGGGTGAGGAAAAGAAGATCTATTGGAACCCTCAGACAGGAAAGTGCAATCAAGAGAGCTTTGAAGGTTTTGATTGCATGGTTCATTTAGCTGGTGAAAATATCGGAGAGGGAAGATGGACGAAAAGGAAAAAAGAGAGGCTCTTTAATAGTCGGGTTAAAGGAACGGAGCATCTTGTTCAAATTATTAAAGGGCTTAGAAATCCTCCCAAGGTTTTTATTGGAGCATCTGCAGTAGGATACTACGGAGATCGAGGAAGGGAAGTTGTGAATGAGACCTCAGGTCCTGGTCAAGGGCTTTTTATTACAGAGCTTTGTGAAGAGTGGGAGCGAGCGACAAGGGACTTAGAAGAAAAGGGGATTCGGGTTGTCAATGCCCGCTTTGGGATTGTTCTGACAGCAAAAGGAGGGGCTCTTAAAAGAATGCTCACCCCATTTAAATGGGGAATGGGAGGAAAGATTGGAAATGGGCATCAATATATGAGTTGGATAGCAATTGATGATGTGATTGGAGCCCTTTATCATATTATAATGACACCTAAAATAGAGGGAGCTGTGAATGTGGTTTCTCCTAATCCTGTTTCTAATGATGTTTTTACAAAAAAATTATCTGAGCGACTCAATCGCTGGAAAGGTCCCCCCTTCCCTGAATTTTTGGTTCATCTCTTTTTAGGACAAAAGGGGGAGGAACTCCTTTTAACGAGTACGCGGGTTGAGCCCGCCCGTCTTTCCGAGACGGGTTACCATTTCCAATACCCTAAACTTTATCAAGCTTTAGAGCATGTTGTCTAAAATCTTGCATAAAAAATTGATGTAGAGCATAATTGGGCGCAGTTATGGAAAATTTAAAAAATCTCATCTTAGTTTCCATTCGAGTCAATATTGTGCGCCAATAGGCGCAAATAACCCCCATCCCAGTACATAAATTTTTTACTAACGAAACAAACCAGGAGAAAAAGTGAATAAATTAAAAAGTACATCGTTATCGACGGGGCTCGCCATGTTCTCAATGTTTTTTGGGGCGGGAAATATTACATTTCCTCTCGTTATTGGTCAGAGTGTTGAGGGGGGGCTCATTTGGGCATTGCTAGGACTTATTTTAACAGCCGTTATTGTCCCTTTTAGCGGTCTTATTGCTATCACCCTTTATGAGGGAGATTATGAAAGCTTTTTTGACCGTATTGGTCGTTGGCCAGGGCTTGCTGTAATCATTCTCCTTTTAAGTATGATTGGACCCTTTGGAGGGATTCCCCGCTGCATTACTCTCACCTATTCAACACTTAAGGTCTATTTTTCTTCGATGAACCTTTTAACTTTTAGCTTGATTTCTTCCCTCATTATTTTCTTATGTTCATGGAAGAGAAATCGGATCCTTGATCTGATGGGGTATATTCTTTCTCCTCTCCTTCTCCTTTTCCTTGTTGTAATCATTGTGAAAGGGATCTTTTTCTCAAGTAGCGATCCTGTGGGTTCTTCTCATGTGGCCCATCCTTTCTTTTATGGCCTCAAAGAGGGGTATAATACGATGGATCTTCTTGCAGCTTTTTTCTTTTCCTCTATGGTCTATTCAGGCCTTAAGAAACAGCAAGAGGGAAAAGAAAAAAAAGGACTCCTTCTCCCTGTCTTTAAAGCGAGCCTTATTGGTGCAGCGCTCCTCAGTTTTATCTATATCGGCTTTAGCTATGTTGCTGCTCAACATAGTCTTACCCTTGAAGGAACAGGGGTAGATCAACTCTTAGGACGAATTGGGCAGATTATTCTTGGTCACCATGCGGGACTTATTGTTTGTATGTCGATTGCTTTAACCTGCTTAACAACAGCGATTGCTTTAACCGTTGTATCAGCAGAATTTCTCCAAAAAAGACTATCAAGAGGTAAACTTTCCTATGAATGGTCTCTTATTCTCGTTCTTGCTTTGACGGTATTTGTTTCAACCCTCGAGTTTAAGGGGATTATTAAACTTTTAGCACCCGTACTGCAGATTATTTATCCCTCACTCTTAGTTCTTTGCCTTTTTAATATTTTTCATAAAACATTTGAATATAAAAGGGTTAAGCTTCCTGTATTTGTGACACTAACCTTAGTCATCTATTTTCAATATTTTATTTAAATTTTTATAAAACCCCCCTTGCGCAATTAATTTTTTCAGTCTAATCTAAGCATAGGGGGCGTTATGAAAGAGAAACTCAAGTTTAATCCTTGGCTAAATATTTGGGTGCATCCACGCACGACGATTCGAGCGATTACTCAAACCAATAAAAATTATCGACTCCTCTTACTTTCTACGATTTACGGTTTTCAGCTAATGCTTCAATCGATCCAATATTTTTCATTGGGTCAAGGAAATTCTCTTGCTTTGATCCTCTTATTTGCCATTATTTTCTCGATTCCGGTGGGATACATCACGTTTAATGTGTGGAGCTTTTTCTATTATTGGTTAGGAAAGCTTATTAAAGGGAAGGGAAGTTTTAAAGAGGTGAGAACAGCCACTGTTTGGTCTAGTGTGCCAATCGTGGTTGTTCCCTGTTTGAGTTGGATTATCTTAATGATCTTTCACGGTAATAGTCTGTTCACTCTGGGATATGAGACCCAGCTCACAGGGGGAGCTGCGATTTTGACAGGGGCACTTGGGATTATTCAGTTTGCCTCTTGGATTTGGGGACTGGTTATTCTTTTACATGCTTTAGGGGAAGTGCAAGGATTTTCTGCTTGGTTAGGGCTGCTTAATGTAGTCCTTGCTGGGCTGGTGATGTTCATCCTTCTATTTCTCATTGGGTGGGGTGTATCGGCATTGATACACGTATCATAAAATAGGGGGAAAATATGATAAATTTTATAAAAAAAAGAGCATTACTTGCTATGAGCGCAGCCTTTCTAACGACAGCAAGTATTGGAGGCGCTCCGATTAAACTTGCTGATAAACATCAAGTGCCAAAAGTTGAGTCGGTATCTAACTGGAAAAAATTCCATTCGGTCCACGGAAAGTGTATGGTCTCTCTTCCTGCATCTCCTGAGCATGTCAAACAAATGATGCCTTTCCCTGAGCAAGGGTATAATCTCCGCTATGATGTTTATGTCTCTGCTCATGAAAAGAAAGCAGTCTATATGATGCTTATTGCGCAGTATCCTCCTTTTATCAATGAATCACATGCTGAAATGTCCTTAGAGAGTTTTCTTAATGGTCTTGTGACACAAAACCATGATAATGAATTGATTTTTGCCGATCTCATTAATGTTCAAGGACACAAAGCGCTTGACTTCTTCATCAAATCGAAAGGGGTTTATTTTAAAGGGCGAGCAATCATGGCGGAAAATAATCTCTACCTTTTAGCAATGGAATGCGAACAAAATAACTACCTAGAAGGGAACTATACACACTTTATTGAATCGTTTGAATTGGTAAAATAATGTCAGGAATTCTCGATCTTATCTATTTAACAATTACGCAACTTGCGGTGACCTGGATTCTTGTAGGGATCATGTGGTTCTCGCAAATTGTTCACTACCCCCTCTATAGAAAAATCAAAGAGGGGTTTGTCGAATATGAGCGCTCTCATATTCAGCGTTCGGCCTTTCTTGTGGGCCCACTTATGGTTATCGAGGCGGTGACGGCCTTTTTGCTCATGAGTGAAGTTCCTGAAGGGCCCCTTACTCTCCTTGCTGGGCTTAACCTCATTTTCCTGATCCTCATCTGGCTCTCGACCTTCCTTTTTCAAGTTTCTTTCCACCAAAAACTTTCGATCCATTTCTCTCCAAAACTCCTCCGCAACCTCATTACCTCCAACTGGGTTCGGACGACCCTCTGGACTCTCAAAGGGCTCCTCATGGTCTGCATCGTTTACCATCTCTTCCAATTGACGACTCTTGGGAAAAAATTTCTCGGTCTATAACCGAGTCAGTTTACAAAGTTCTTTAGGAAAATTCGGATAGGGCGTAATTTCTATTGTCTCTAGGGAGGGGAGAATGGTATGAAGAAGGTATGCATAGCCCGTCACTTCCAGATGTTAAGACTGTTAATGTGAACCACAGAGACTCGTGGCAGGGAGCTCTTACGCGTCATTTTCGGAGTCATTTTAGAGCAGATTCTTTTAAGAACATCATGTTATCTATTTTAACATTAGGTGTTTACCCTTATAAAAAGTATAAGAAGGCAAAGCGAGGCATTGCGCAGGCCTTAGCAGCGCGCAAGCTTTTTTTCTTTCGGGCTTTGCAGGATCACATTGAGGCCTCACGAAAAGGGCAGACCCACACCGATCCCCGCCAATCTCTCAACGCGATTTTTATGAAGGTGCAATCAGAAAAGGTTGACGATACCGAAGAGGCTTTGGAATTTAAGGCCGTTTATTATCCAAGTGAACTCCTCCTTTTTATCACGAATCCTATCCGGGATAATAAAAGCATTCGTTTGCATAGGATGAAGTCCCATAAACATCTTGATTATATCCGGATGTGGCATGAGCTTAAGAAAAAAGCGCGGATCAACCAATATAGGCAGATTCAAAATATCAACTTCTGCAATAAGACGTTAAAAGAGGAGCAGTGTCTGACATTGCAGGGGATTCATGATCGCCTCCAAAGGACCTCTGTTTGTCGCAAAAATAGCTGGCAAGTTACAAAGCTCCGAGAACTCGGCAAGGCATTCCAAGAAATTGTCCTTGCTTACCAAGACTTTGAGGAGATCAGCGACACGAAGCCTGAGCTTTATCATCTCATCGAAATTCTTGCTAAAACATCGCAAAAAGATATCGAGACACTTCAGACCTATTTAGCAAGTCGCTATCTTCCTAAAAATCTTCCCTTAGAAAATCGACGTCAACTCATTCAACTGGC
>Ga0075163_10001816_pt1 | contig 28864 bp, 31 predicted proteins | sample JI1023141ADNA_FD_71478 | JGI IMG/M metagenome (GOLD analysis project Ga0075163, IMG submission 71478) | Wastewater effluent complex algal communities from Wisconsin, to seasonally profile nutrient transformation and Carbon sequestration -... | ecosystem: Engineered > WWTP > Effluent > Algae...
GGATGAGTCATTGTTCAATCTTGCAATGACGCACAAGGGGGCGTTGGCTAACATTAAGATCGCTGATGAAGCCGACACCAATGATGGTGCTTCCTCTGGTAGGACCGAAGACTCCGGCGAGGGTAAGTTCTAATCGTCGGATAGGTTCCACGGCCCTTTGTAAGGGGAGGGTCGTGGAGCTGCTACACAGGGGGACAGAATGGACGATCATGCGGAATATGTCGGAGACATACGCGAGTTGAAAGGTAAGAGGGCCTTAGTACGACCTGATGCCACGTATGACCTCGATATAAGCGAAAGAACGCTTCTTGCGCAATTTGACGACCCTAATTTAGTGCACCCACACACTAGAGTTGCACTAGGTTTCAATTGGCATGTTTTTTCTGTCAAAGATTTTAAACTATTGGTGGTGGTTCATGTGTGACCAAAGGGGCATTGACAAGTTCATGTCTTATGTGGACATTTTGCCAAATGGGTGCTGGTTTTGGACGGGGGGCAGGTCACGGGGCAAGGGTAATAAGAAGTGGTATGGCAGTTTTTGGCACAAGGGCAAAACAATCAGAGCACATAGGTTCTCCCATGACGAAATTGGTAAGAAAGATTGTCCTCCGGGGTATCATCGTGATCATAAATGTTGTTTTTCTCTATGTGTCAATCCAGATCATATTGAAGCAGTGACCCACGTAGAAAACCAACAAAGAAAAGTAGACAGGATTAAGAATGGACATCGCTGAAAATGCTGAAAAAGCACTGCGGATGGTGCGAGAGGCAAAAGACATCAGTTACGACACAGAGACGTCCGGGCTTGATTGGAAGGTAAATGCGCCCATTGGCTTTGTGGTCGGAGCGCCAGAAGGCGAAGTGATAAAACCAGAAGACGTGGTATACGTGCCAATCCGACATGGCGGTGGGGGAAACATCATGGGGGGTCGGCCCCTCCAGTCGCCCACTGACGCATACGCGCCGCATCCGTGGGAAACGGAGCTAGCTAAGGCATTTGACGAACGGAATCGAGTCCGTCCCAACGTAGGCCGTGTAATTGGCCACCACATAAAATTTGATTGTCATATGTCAGCCAATGTAGGGGTATATTTAGGGCGCAGAATGGCCTGTACACAGGATCACGAGGCGATGCTCAACGAATATGCTAGGTCGTTCAGTCTGGAGAGCAGCGCAGAACGCCACGGGGTAACGGCCAAAAAAGGGGATGATCTTTACAAGCAGATGTCGTTAGCTTTCGGGGGACCTGCCGAGCGTTCTGTCATGCAACATTTCTGGCGTACTGCTGGCAATGACCCGTTAGTCGTGGACTATGCTACAGGCGACGGCGTTTCAACGTACGAACTGTACAAAGACCAAATGAGGCAAATACAAGAAGAAGAGCTTACCACTATATCTGAGCTTGAAAGCGACCTGATATGGACAATTTTTCGGATGGAGCGGAAAGGGATAGCGGTAGACCCCAACAGGATTGACCAGTTGCGTTTGGCAACAGAAGCCGAAATCGAAAACTTGCTTGGGTCCTTCTTCCCCGGATTTAACACCCGCTCTCCGGTCATGGTACGAAAAGTAATGGAGGAAGCAGGTCTTAAAGACTGGCCTACCACCGAGAAAGGGAATCCCTCTTTTACAGAAAAATGGCTCAAAAAGAGCGACGTAGGCAAGAAAATTATTCAAATACGGCAACACTCCAATTTGATTGCGTCATTTGTGAACCCCTTGTCTGAGCGTCATATGTTTAAGGGGCGAGTACACGCCACGTTGAATCAGTTGAAATCAGACGACAAGGGAACGATTTCAGGACGATTCTCTTGCAATGACCCCAACTTACAGCAAGTACCTAAGAGAATTAAAGCCGTAGCCAAGCCATTCCGTCGCCTTTTTGTGGCAGACCCCGGCTACATATTTTGGGAACGTGATTTTAGCCAGTGTGAACCTAGGCTTTTTGCCCACTACTCTCAAGATGCGAACCTCATCAATGGATACAATGCTGAGCCTTTTGTAGATGCTCACTCAACTGTTGCCGAATTGCTAGGGGTTGAGAGGGACCCGACAGCCAAGCGGATGAACATGGGCATTTTTACGGGCATGCAGACGAAATCTTTCGCAGATCACATGGGTTGGTCACTGCCTGAGGCCACTGCGAAATGGAACGCATGGTTCAACATTTTCCCCGGTGTTAAAAAATTCCAAGACAATGCCAAGGCACGACTCCTGAATAGAGGTTATGTATTTACACTTCTTGGTCGCAGATGCAGGCTTGAGGAACGTAGATTCGCCTACCGGGGGACGTCTAAGATCATCCAAGGCTCAAACGCCGACATAGTAAAGTACAAGCTATTAGAGGCCGATCGGGCGTGTGAGGAAAATGGGGATATCGTTCAAGTCCTCATGACTGTTCATGACAGCTACAACGGTCAATTCCAAGACACTCCAGAGGCGCGCAAATTGTTTAACGAAATTGTGGCTCAAATGGAACGGGTCCAAATAGAGCCGTTCAACTTGTCCGTCCCTTTCGTTCTAGAAGGAACCGAAGGTGGTGACTGGTGTGAGGCTACTTTCGGTAAGGAGTCGTAATATGGGGGTTGCTACTTTTGAGGGCCATATCCTCAGGAACACGGGTAAAGCGGTGGAATTTCAGTCTGTATACTGGGAGGGTGGTGTTTGGTTTCCTACGTCTCAAGTTCAAATTGAGGAAGACGGGGATATGACCGTAATCGTCAAGGTGAATGACTGGTTGGTGAAAAAGCGTAACATACTTGAGTTCACCCACTACGCTCAAAAAGAAATCGAGGAGATTGCGAAGACATGACCCGGTACCCCTCAGAGATACAAAACGTCATAGATGTCCTAGTACACAGATTTAAATGGCAAGTAACTTTGTGCGGTTCAAGGCATACTTGTAACCCTGTCCCTGAGGGGAGCGATTGGGATTTTCTTGTGTACATACCTCATACAATTAGCTCTGAGGATATGTCTCACATGATTGAATTAGGGTTTTACTGGGAGGGTTCCGAACACTACAAGGATGCTGCACAGAATTTCATGAGTTGGCGTTCTGATTTAAATATGAATTTAATACTAACTACTAGTTTGGAGTTTAAACAAAAGCACCTTTTAGCGACGGCAATATGTAAAGAACTGAATCTGATGGATAAAAATCATAGAATTGTGTTGTTTCAAGGTATACTCTATGGCAACTTTCCAACATCAGAGGATATACCGCTTTGACCCTTCGCCAAACAGAACTAAAATTTCAAAACCACATAATCGATAGCTATGAGAAATGTGGGGGTAGGGCTAGAAAGTGGGCCTCAGAATGGCAAAAGGGTATGCCAGATTTGATTTGTTCTCTGCCCGGTGTTGGAGGACATCTGTTGGAGGTTAAACATCGCCCAGAATTTGGTCCAATGAAACGTATAATCAAAAATCCGTTGGAACCTAAACAAAGGGATGAGGCCAAAAAATACATGGAAGCCGGATGCGACGTGTTTGTTGCCATTGTGGCTTGCGAGACTTTGGCGCTTAAGTCCCGTCTGCTGTTATTTGACCCACTGGCCGACTTGATGCACTACAACGAAGAAGAATCAGTGCCTTACGAACCGGGTAAAGGATACTACGTCCGAGGTCTGATAGAAGAAGCAATAATAGGAGCAAAAAATGGCTGATATAGAGAAAGTGCTGGAAGAACGCGGAGGAAATTATGGCCCATTTAGTGGACATGCTGATTGTTCTCAAGCGTTAAAGAAAGAAATCAGGTACAGACTTATGATGAACAATAGTTTCATGAGTTTGCCTACTGTCAAACAACATGCAATCCTTGAGGGTTTGGATATGATTGCACATAAGATTGGTAGAATTTGTAATGGAGACCCCACGTTTGAAGATAGTTGGGTAGACATCGAGGGGTACGCAAAAATTACAAATAAAGTTCTGAAAGGGGAACTATGATGGAGATAATGAAAATAAATACAGCCCTAAATAACGCAGGGTTTGGTGGCGCACCGGGGGCCTATGTTCTTGTGGATGGACAGTTTGGGTCGACGGGCAAAGGATTAGCTGCGTCCCTTCTTGCTAGCCTCTTCCACAACAAGTTTAATGTCGTGTCCACCAACGCTGGTCCCAACTCCGGTCATACGTCGTATTATGGTGACGAAAAAATCGTCTTGAGGCAGTTGCCCACTTTCTCAGTGATCGCCAGTAAATATGGGCGTAGTGTACATACGCAGATAAATGCCGGGGCTATTATTGACATCAAAGTCCTTGAAGCTGAGCAAGAACAGTACTCCTCAGGAGGATTTGATTTGTGGGTCCACCCTCTTGCAGCAGTAGCGGATGATGCGACCAAGGGGGATGAGGCCGAAATGGTCAGCAGAATCGGTTCTACTGGTAAAGGGACCGGAGCGGCACTTGCTAACAAAATCATGCGCGCGGAAAAAGCCACAATAGGGCAACGGGCTGGTTACGACCTCTTGATCGGTAGGGTTAATATCCTGCCATCCGATAAAGTTTTCATTGAAGTGTCACAAGGGTTTAGTCTCGGTTTAAACCAGAGGTTTTATCCTTACTGCACTTCCCGTGAATGTACGGTGGGGGCTGCAATGTCGGATGCAGGCATTCACCCAGAATTTTTCCGTCAAGCCATGATGGTTGTCCGCACTTTCCCGATTCGGGTTGCTGGTAACTCAGGTCCATGTTATGAAGATCAGAGGGAAATAACATGGGGTGACCTTGGCCAAGAGCCAGAATACACCACCGTCACTAACAAAGTGCGGAGGGTATTTACATGGTCGCGTCAGCAATATAAGGAAGCATTAACTGCTAACAGACCGGACTATATCTTCTTGAATTTCTGTAACTACTTACGGCCTGATGAGCTAGAAGGATTTGTGTTGAACAATATCATTAGGGACTATTGGTCCGTGATGAATCGAGCGCCAAAAGCCGTACTGCTTGGTTTTGGCCCTAAAATCGAAGACGTCAAACTGTATGAGGCAGGACCATGGTGAACGTAGCAAATGACCTTAGGGTTCCTCTCCCCGAAGAATTGGAACCCTTCCGCGCCGATCTGGAGTATTTCTTCTCCACGATGGTCCGGAAACTACACGTGAATAGGCATAAGGGGACTTCGAAAATCCTCGACGTCGATTCGCTTGTGAAAGCGATTAGGTCGGAAACGGACGAGCTTGAAAAAGCCATTCGTGAAGAGGGGCAGTTTGATGCCCCTCTGGAGGCTTGTGACGTCGCCAACTTTGCATTCCTTACGTCCATGGCCATTTGGCATATGACCCGCAAGGATTTTGATGAGCAAAGAAAAAAGCAGAAATCAGTGTTTGCGTTGGAAAGAACAATGTCAGCAGAAGATGCCTTTAGACGTCAAATGAGTGGGGTAAAAGACGGAGGGTCGTTTCCAACATGACGATTAGAGATATGGTGGCGAGACATTCTGATTTTGATGATACGAAAGACTTCGCCCCTACTCCACCTTTTGCCACACGGGCGCTATACCACTATGTAGCGCCCGACTTAGCCGCCGCTGCCCCGCTACTGACCGCGTGGGACCCGGCTGCGGGGCATGGGCATATGTGCCGGGTGATGGCAGAGTATGACCACCTGAGCGTCCGGGGGACCGACATAGTACCATCAGAAGAACATGGGGTAGAGGGCCTAGACTTCCTGAAATCTACGGACAAAGCTGATGTTATTATTACTAACCCTCCTTACACTCTGCTAAATGAATTCATTGTTCAAGGCTTGGAACGGGCTAATTCGGCTTTCGCAGTGTTGGTAAGGGTCCAAGCTTTGGAGGGGCAAAGCAGATACAGGAATTTATACAGCGTGTGTCCCCCCTCAAAGATAGCATATTTTTCGGACCGTATCCCCTTTAAAATGGGTAAAGTGGTACGAAAAGCGCCTAAGATGTTCTTCCATGTCTGGCTGTATTGGGAGATACCACAGGTGCGCTATCGTAAAGAAGCCCCACAATGGGTTCCGTCCATGTGGATACCACCTAACGTACAAACGCTACTAGAAAAAGGGGAAGACTATGAGAACTGATGTAAATAGAATGCTGCGTTGGTCCCGCAGGCTTTCTTTCGTACCTAGATGGGTGGTAGTACCCACATTGCATAAACAAAACGTTGCAGAGCACACGTTTCATGTGGCGCAGCTATGCCGCTGGCTACTGGCCCGCCATGCGTCCGGAGGGGACGGGAAATTCGTACTGGAGGTTTTGGAGGACGCCCTTGACCACGATGAAAAAGAAGCAGCGGAGGGCGATATTCCGTCTCCACGTAAGACTAGACCGGAGCCATTCAGCCAGAAAGAAGTGATACTAAAATGTGCTGATCTATTGGAGGCACTTGCTTTCTTACAAGAAGAAAGAAACTTTGGGGGACTTCATTGGGTAGCGCCTATCTGGGAAGATGTGTATTCTAAGTTCCACGAAGCGTGGTTATTGTTTGAATACATAGATACGAAAAAACCTCTAACTTCCGACATTGTTAAATTTACGCTGTGTGAAGTTAATGGTACAAACAACAAACACCATCCGGGACTTGAATAATGGAAGATTTCCCATCAGTCCCATGGCTGATTGACTGTGAGCCACGTGAGGTTCAAATCGAAGCCATAGCCCGGTCCTACTACGGGTATAAAACCCGCAATTCCCTGAAAGAAGAAAAAATACCAGTGCGGTTCCGGGAGAACAAACCCGCAAAAGGGTGGAGCCACTACCTCGAAATGCGCCTAGGGAAGACCCCCACCCTCCTTAATGAATATTCCCTATTTGAAAGGGACTATGGGATTAAGAGGTTCATAGTGTTTAGCCCAAATTCGTACAAAGAAGACTGGGCCAGAGAAGTGCCTAAGTTTGGGCTTACTATCCCTTTCATGGCATATGAAACATCGAAATACAAAGAGGCAGTAAAATTCGCAAAAGAAAGTAAGGGTTTTTTCGGGATCGCTATTAATTACGAAGCGTTACAGTACTCACAAACGCAAGAGTTTTTGAATGACTGGGTGGACAGTTTTACTTATATAGGGGCTGACGAGTCTATTAAGATCAAAAACCCTCAGTCCATTACCACAAAAATGGCTCTGGCGCTTACTAAAGAAGCGGGAGTGACACGTAATCTTTCCGGTCTGCCTATGACGCAGGGGCCTCAAGATTTGTATACCCAATTCCGTTTCGTGTCAGAACAGAGTGGGGTTAATTTTTATTCTTTCAGGAATCGATTCTGTAAAATGGGTGGCTTCAAGGCCAAAAAAGTAGTGGGGGCTAAAAACGAGGAAGAGCTTAAAAAACTGATCGAAAAAAGCAGTTTTGTGGCTAAACGTAAAGATTGGGGGAAACCGACTCACCCAGAATTTTATCAAGTAAATCTGGAATTGACACCAAAACAAAAGAAACACTATCAAGATATCGATAGAGACTTTATTACCATGCTCGATAGTGGTGTTGAGGTAACTGTTGACCAAGTAATTTCTAAGATTATGAAACTACAACAAATTTCTTCGGGGTTCCTGTATCTCGAAAACGACAAAATAGAAGAACTAGAAGACCCCATTAAGACGCCGAAAATGAAAAAACTAATGGAGATGTTGGAGGATGAAATTCCCGGAAAAGTGATTGTCCCTTATCACTACAGCAAATCGGGTGACGTTCTCATGGAAACTTTAAAAGAATACAACCCCGCTATTATTCGGTCGTCAGAATGGATGAGGAAAAATGAAAAGGAAGTGGGGAGTGAAAAAATCAAATTCAACACTGATTCGTCTTGCAGAGTTTGTCTGCTGAACATTTCAGCTGGTAAGTACGGACACGATCTGTCTGGTGTCGAAGGGAATCGATGCACCACTATGATTTTTTATGAAAGGACTTATTCTCTTGACGATCGTACTCAGATCGAAATGAGAAATACTGCAGCTTTCCAAGATTGGACTAATGTGTATATGGATTTTGTGGCCAGCAAAGTGGAATCAGATGCTGTGAAAGCACTTGAAAAGAAAGAAAACGTAGTGGCGGCGGTATTTGGCTCTTATAACCCCGACAAAGTTCGCCTTTTATATACGTAAAACTGCTTTTTGAGAAATTAATGGACAGTTTCTGCGTACCTTCTAAGACCTAGTATTATTGCCCTGAGTCCATCAGCCTCTTTTGCCACGTCTCTATATTTACCTGCGCAATCGGCAAGAAGGGTCCGGGCAACGGACCCATCAATTGCGGAGGCGGTGGCGGAATTTGCACGGCTATTTGCGGCGTTGACGGTTTCTCGCAAGCGATCAACAGCATCGTTAGCAGCAGAGAGGCGAGTTTCAAGGGCAAGTTGTTCATTGTACGCGTCCTCTGCGGCTTTTTGAACGCCAGCAATTACGATTTTTTGTTTCAACGCAGCTGCTTCTTGTGCTGCCGCTTTTGTTGCTGCTTCTTTTTTGTTCCGGTCCAGTTCTTTTTTAGTCCAAACAGCCTCTGAGAAGCCGTACCCAATTTTGTAAAAGTATCGCGCCGTGATGGCGTTGGACCCCACCAGCATTACTATAAGGGCGATTATCAGCCACGATTTTGGTATCAGGCCCATGTTACACCAATTGGAAGTGAGGGGCATCAATGAAGTCGACGCCCGCATGTTGTTTTTTATAACGTTCCACGGCCTCTTTAATTCCTTCCAGAGTGTCTGGGTATTGATCCATACGCTCATACCAATTCCCGCCCCACATTATGGGAATGTTTAGCGCTCTAGATGCTTTCGACATGGCGACAGCAATAGGATAGTGTGCTTTCCATGTATCATCGTAAAAGAAAGACCCATTGCCCCAAGGTACCAAGTCTACGGCTTTCCCGAAACCATCAGACTTGACTTGGTGGTTTGAAGGCTTTTTGTACCCGTCCTTTTGGGTGCTGCCCTGTTTAAACAGTTTATTTTGTTCTTCTGCTGATCTGGCTCCCCCATTTTTCAATAAGCAGAAGTCTTGCTCAGTTATTGTGATGGCGTGTTTTACTACTTCCACAAGTTTAGGGTCTACTCGGTCTTCAAGAACCGCTAAACTATCCTTCCCCAAAGTGTACATCAGTATGGCCCTTTCAGATTGAAAGCATGAACCCAAAACACGTACTATCAGCACTTCCTAAAACATACGCCACAGCCATCAGCAACAAGATGAGTAAAGGACGTAGCTCACGCTTAAGCGAGTGTTTAAGTTCTGCCATCGTCATCGTTGTCTCCTTTCAGATCGCGGCGGCGACGTTCGAAAATGTCGAGAACAAGACCAGACAAACTAATACCACCAATTCCAACTAAGAAAGATGAAAGCCCCGCCATGTCCCCACCGGGAACTATTTTACCAACTGTACTCTCGATAATCGGAAGAGCGATAGGGCCAAGATAAACGGCGCAGATAGCCCCTACCAGCAAAGTGCCAGCACCCTCGCGCCATGAAGGTTTAAGGGTGAGCCAACGAACAATACCCCCTAATGCACCTGCTAGAGCGGCTTTACCCGGTTCGGAGCCGATCCATGAAAATATGTCGTTCCTGTCCGCCATTTCTGCCCTCGTTGAGTATGATCCCCGGTTCAGCCGGGGACCCGTGACATGTTGTTATTAGAACGGCTTTTTGACGTTAGTGGAGTCGTAAGTGCCGATGAATTTAGGCGCTTGGTTCCGATGGACTTGGTTCCCAGTGCCAGCAACTTTGAAGCGACCACAATCCGCGACAACCTTGTCTACGTTGCCAAAGTAGTTGTCTTCAACAATGCAGTTTTTACCGTTATTAATAGTAACACCTGTGTACGACGTTGTTTCAACGTGGTTGCGCCGCATGATGATGCCATCCATCAGGCCATTATACATGCCGAAACCCTGCAGTTTTTCACGTAGTGGGTTGTTTCGGCGAACAGTCCATTCGATGCCGACATTATCCTCGTACAAGTTGCCCACCATCGCCTGATAAGTGCCATTGGGGAGCTTTTTGAAGGATTGAAACAGGTCACAGTGATTGGAGTTTACAGTGTGGGAATCTGTTCCTCGGTTCTTGACGACAACACAGTTGTTCCCATTAATACGATAGGCGTCACCAGTGAATCCAAAAACTGTATTCCCTGCCACATAGGCTTCATCCGCCAGAGTCGAAAATCCGAAATTGACCCCGGTCATTTTACAGCCTTGGGCTAAGTTCTGTTTACCCAAAAACTGAATGCCAGACCAAGCCCATGCGGTCCAATCCGCTTTGGTCCAATTTGTGAAATCATCAGCATCATCACGAGCTTTGATATCGAGGTCTTTGAAAATTATATGAGCAGAAGCTGCATCAGTCTTTACAAGATACTTCTGAACGGAGGCCATCTTCGCCCCAATCGAGGGGACTACAGAAAACCCTGAAAGACAAAAACCAAAAGATTTCAAGACAGACACATCACTAAAATTAGCTGGGTCTGACGGGTCTTCTGGAATGATGGTTGCTCCAGCAGCGGAAATCCCATTGAAAACAAGAGAACCGAAATTACCCTTGCGTACATAGACGATAGCCCCCGGCTTAGTCATGTTCAGAATATCTGAAACAGATTTAGCAACTGCACCGCCAACGACTGGAGGCGCAGTAACCGGGGGAACCGTCACCACAGGCGGTTCTTCTGCCGGGGGAACCGTCACCACAGGCGGTTCTTCTGCCGGGGGAACCGTGCTGCCTTTAATTTCAGACAGTATTGCTTCTGCGTGAGAAGCGATTTTATCTATGTCGATCATTTGTTTTCCTTCATGTTACAGTTCTGCAGTTAGCACCAATCGAAAGTTAGCGGGTGTCAAAACCGTCGCAGTACCGCCAGCCCCCATACTTGAAATACCAGTATTTAAAACACGATACACAATGTTTGTAACATCAGCCCTCAATTGTAGGAAAGCTGTGTTGACACGCAGCCTATCCCCTACGCTAATGCCCCCTTGAGCAGTTAAACACACCAAGTACCCACTAAGATTTCTCGGTACTGCGCCAAGTCCATGGGCAATTGACCCAGAAGAATCATTAGTGTATGCCGTTTGTGCGCTTTCAAACCGTGCAAAATTTTGCACATCTGTCCAGCTTGACCATACGTTGGCGAGGACCCCACGTATAGCGGCTTTACCCGTACGAGACATCACCAATTGTGTGCCATTACTGTTGTCTTGATTGTAACTAAGAAGCATGTCGCCAACACTCGCCCATGTAGGGATGTTGGTGCTTCCTGTATCAATCAAATAAAAGTCCGCACCGGGAACCGTTGCCCCGCTTACAGCCGTATTTGCGTTTCCAGTTAACCTGAAATCCCTGCGGACAACTTCGTTGTAATTGGGGAGTTTGGTCCACGTCGACCAGACACCAGCAATGTACATGCGTTGCCATCTGTTGTTTCCGGGGTACGCGTGTACGACGCAAACGCCATTAGTGGCATCGGCAGAATAATACACCCCTACTCCAGCCCTACCTACCCCACCTGTCTGACCTTCATAGCCTGTAGGAAGAAGGGACGTGGCGACGTCTCCCGATAGGTAGGTGTTTCTGTACAGCGAAGCTTGGTCCCAATCCGTAACAGCTTTTGCAAAAGACCCCACAACATTCATGTATGTCACGCCTGTGCCATCACAATAAAGACTGTAATTCACGCCTTGCGCCAAAGTTACGCTAGAGCCACCTCCACCCGAGGAAATTACTAAATTGAATGCCCCAGTAGTGTTGTTTTTTATGAACCACTGACCCTGCACCAAATTAGGGAGTTGATAGTTTACGTTGTTGCTCAATACCCCTGAAAAAGACAGACACATGTTTTTATACTGGGCCTGAGTAAGAGCAGTCGGACCAGTCCCCACAGCTGTAACGTTTATAAGCGTCAGACCGCCTAAAGCAGCATCGATGATGTCAAAATTTGCGTTGTTTGGTGTGTCCCAATTTGGGTTATTGTGAGGCTGTTGCTCCAGACCCTTGTTTTGTGTAGTTACTACCATTTTTACCTCACGAATATTTGTTGGCTATGTTAAGAGCCTTGACTATGTGTTCGTCAGGCGTCTTAAGAAGCGACTCTGTGGTTTTGGAGATGTTAGATTTCGCTGCATGTGCTGCGCGCACCAATGCTTCTGCCGCTGCTTCGTGGTCAACTGCACCACCCCTAGCTCTGCCTTCTCTATTTTCTTTGTCCTGTTCTTCGCCTAGAACAGCGGCACCATAGGTGAGAGGTTGTGAAGTAGCGGCATCCACCAACGTGCCAGCTGGATTCCCGAAATTGCGACGAAAAGCTCCAGCTAAGTATTGACTATTACCAGCTACGCGGGGAGACGTGTTAATGGCGGCAGTAGCTAAAGCAGGCAAAGCACCGGGGTGCGCAAAATAAGCCCCTGCGCCAATCAGACCAGTTTCCATAACCCCACGAAGCATTGGCGGAGTAATAGGGTTAGCCGCTACGCCAGCTAACATATTTGGTATGTACCTGCCAGCGTTGGTTTTGGACAAATCAGCAAGAAGATCGCGACCTTTGCCTGTTTTTACCGCGCGCAACATTTTAGCCAACTTAGTGGTGTCAGCCATTTTATTGTTGCTAGCGCCGAGAGTAGACCGGAAATCCCTAAGAGTAGCCGACCAATTTTGAAAATCGCTCATGGTTTTTTCATACTCAGGAGCTATTGACACAACCATCTTTTTAACATGGTCCGCAACAGAACTAATTTTACCTTTAAGCGAAAAATTATTAGTATGTTCAGCCAAATCTTGCAGAGAACGTTTCAGATTGTCTAGGTCCACGAAAGTGCGGGACGAAGGGTGTGAGTTGGTTACTGTGTCTAAAATTTGGTCATAGGCGTTTTGAGCGATGTCCTTGCCCTGCACAAAACGGGTGGTGTTCCCTGATTGGTTTACGTAGTCCATAAGTTCTTTGAGAGGACCCACAGGCGCACCAGACACCGGATCCATTAGAGTGTCCATGGGAAGTTGTTGAGTAGATTTTCTATAATTATTGATGTCAGCCAAATAGTTTTGAACTGCAACATTTTTAAGCTCAGCAACTGCTTGGTCAGCACTGTCTACTATTTGACCAAAGTCCCCCTTGCCTTTTATGAATTGATTGAAAACTTCACGACCCATCTTGTCAGTGCTGAGTCCTATATCCCGAGCAGTACGCAACAAATAACTCGGAACCCCTGTGGCCGCGCCTTGAACAATAGGGGACGCTGCACCAAGAGCAGCTACAGGGGCTTTGACAACAGACTTTGCCGCATTAAGCGAAAGTTGAACGGGATCGACTAGACCAACAGCTTTAGACGCTACCTGTGCTGCAGTTTCCCCCGCACCTGCTGCTTTAAGACCGCCACCTACTACGGGAGCCAAGGAAGCAACGTCCATACCAATTGTAGCAGGGTCTGTGGCGAGGGTTTTCTTAAAACCCTCTTTACTGCCATAAGTGTCCTTGTAGTGACCAAGAACGCTGTCAAGAGCTGCGATAGACTGTTCCTTGTCTTCCCATTTTTTCGGTTCACCACCGAATTGTCGAACGAGGAAATCCCCAGTTTTCCCGGCTGCTCCTTTACCTAAAGTAAGGAGAGCATTCCCTGTTTCTTTAGGGTGAGTAACTGCTGACCATATGTTTTTCACTTGGCCAACGGTGCTAGGGACAATGTTTTTAACAGCCCTTGACCCTACTTCGGACCAAGGCATTGCGCCGTAATCTGGTTCAGGCTCAGGCGGAGCAGCGGGTGTTGTTTCGGTTTTAGGCTGTTGAATTGTAGCAGAATAATTAGGGTCCAAAGTGGTCCCAGTGAAAAAATTCTCTGCTGGTGGGGCCATAGATTTCCCGACTTCTGGAGAAGTTGGTTCTGTTACAGGGTTATGTGTCTGCGACAGCGTTGGGTCTAAAGTTGTGCCAGCGAACAGGTTGGTTTCAGCCATTAGTTCGACCCTCCGTAGAAATAACGGACTAGATCAGGGCTATAGCCCATTGCCTTTAAGGCTTCTCGTGCTTGCTCGATAGGAGCCTTCCCACTTGCGATGATAGGGAAAGCATTCTTGCCGGGTAACGGTTCTCCTTTGGGACTTAGGCCCAACATGAGGTATTGCAGTTCCGTACGTTCCCGGATATATTTTTCTTGCGGGTTTTCTTGAGCAAATGCCTGATCGAACCCAGTGAAAGAAGAAGTAGGGTTAGCTCCACGATAGTGACTTGCGTACGCACCACGGTCAATGAGACGTTGTTGATCCGCGAGAATTTGGGCAGTCAACGTGGCAGAAGCAAGGGGCGTCATCGTCAGGTTCGGAGTGGCATTCGCAAACTGGCTAAGAGCGTTAACACTGTCCTGCCCGAAACCTTGCGACGTCATGGCCGCTTGCATAGTTTGAATTTTCTGCGCGATCTGGCCAGCGGTCGCTACATCGCCAAAATACGAATCCCCCGGACCTGCAAGGCCAAGAGAACGCGCTATAGTGTTGAAGATGCTGTCAGCCGAAGAAAACGCACTAAAACCGGAACCCGCAGCGCCAACACCAGTTGCAGTAGCCCCGATTGAAGTTGCTAGTTCTTTCGTATAGGGTTCTTGTCGACGAGCAACGTCTGCTTGTCCGGTGATATCAGTGTACACCTTTTGCGCGTTCGCAGCAGAAGCAGTGGTATCTTCGCCATGTGCGCCAATGGAATCCGCCATGGCCGCTGCAGTTCCTACGTCACCAAATACCACACCTTCTAGGGGCGTGACTGGGGCCGGGGCTGGGGTGGCTATAGTAGCACCGCCCGTGACGGGTGCCGCGTCCGTGCCGGGAGTCGGACCTGAATCGGCCACTGGCACGGGCGGAGGGACTCCGCCGTCCGTGGTGCCACCCGTGGGCGGTGTGCCTGCTACATAAGCCGACGAGTTGATCAGCTGAGGCTTTTGGCCCTCAGGCAAGGATTGGTAGCGCGAAAGAGGCATGATAACGACAGATTTGGTAGTCGGGTCCAAGACGTAGACTGCAGGGCCGATACCCGGAATGGTGGTGGTCGCTTTCTGCAGGTTGTCCGTGAGGATGCCTTGGGTGACAGATTCCGTTTGAGCCGCTTGTTCGCCAACGAGGCCGGTGTGTGCTTGAACATTCGAAAGATTGGCCATGTCTTTTTGACGTTCCATGTAAGCCTTAGCGCCGCCGCCAATTCCTTGCAGAATGGCAGAACCGAGGTAACGGCTGTTGGAAGAAGCCATGTCCCCTAGACCCACAAGGAAAGGCAAGATGGAATTGGCATTGCCGTGTTTCAGACCTTGCCAAAAATCACCCATACCGTGGGGGCCATCCCCACCTGCCAAGCCAGAATCTCCATAACCACTGGTTCCACCCGACCCGTCCATTGTTGATACATGGGTCTGAATGTCGTAGCCTTCCGCCAGCCCGTTATTGCGGTTGTTCCACGATTTGGCGTACTTTCCGTACTTGGCAGGGTTTTTCTCAATAAGACCATTCAGGAATCGGGTACGGAGAACCATAAATTTCTGAGGGTCACCGCCAGATTGTTCCAGAAGAGCACGAGCACGACCAACACCTGCCATCACGGCAGTGTCAAAAACCATAGTTGCAAGTTGAGGGTCTTTAGCGTAAAGAGCGTCCCCACCGATCGGGTCCCAGTATTCTGTCTTATAAATACCTTTAGCCTGATCTGGTGTGATTTTCGTTACATCAATGTTCGGGTGAGCGGCTTGGTTAATACCATAATTTGAAGGGGTGCCATTAGAATCGTTGGGATTAAGACCACCTTCTGCGTTCATAGTAAATTGAACAGCAGACTGGAACCCGTTACCAGACACATTTGTTGGTTTCGGGTTCACTACCGGAGGCTCAAGCATAGGCGGTGCCACACCAGCCGATTTAGGCTCCGGGGCCGGAACGGGGGCATCGGGGCGCGCATGGGGCGTGGGGCTGGCAACAGGGGCTAGTCCGGTGGCAACAGCAGGGGAAACAGGTGGCCGTGCCGGGGGTGCTGGCATAGGCTGCGCTGGAGCGCCGGGGGCCGGGGAAACACCCTCAGAGGCCACCCTCGGGGGCGGCAGTTCAGCCACTGTCAGCCCTGTTCCATGGTCTATACGAGAAGGTGGCAACTCCGCCGCCGCAAGTCCAACTCCGCCATCTGTTCTTGGGGGCAGAGGACGCGGGGCATTAAGAGAGTCTGAAAGATATGAAGGGGGAACCCCTGTGTTCTTCTCAAGAACGGGAGGTTCTTCTTCAAGCAGGTCGTTCACCTGAGCAGCAGAAATGATAGGAGCACCCCCGCCTGCAAGGCCAGTACGTGCAACTCCGCCATCTTTCATGAACATCATAGCAAGTTTCGCTAAGCTGCCAAGCGTTGAAGCAGTCTCTCCAATTTGGCCCATAGTGCTTTGGCCCGGATGAACGCTCACTTTCGATTGCAAATCTGCGAGGTCGTGACTCTTGTTGTTGCTTTCAGGGACATAACCTTTGGGGTCCACAACGTTCTTAACGTCATTATCAAGAAGATCGAACCCGGCTACCCCGCCAGAAGACATTCCACTAAAGAACCCATTTTTAGGGTCCCATTCTCCGCCATAGCCGAGAATCCCCTTAGTACCATCTTCGGGTGTATCGCCTTTCTTGCCCACGGCGAGGCCCTTAAGGCTCTCGAAACCGTCAGCAATGTTGGTGCCTGCTCCTGCAACAGACCCTAGTTCCGAAAGAAGTCCTCCTTCGGGTTGGTCCTGTGGTATTTGCGGGAGCATAAGTTGACCAACTGGCAACCTAGCTTCGGGTACGTAACCACCACCGTTCTCAATTCCGTAGAAGCCGCCGCCACCGATGCCACCGCCACTTGCGCGGGATGCTCGGTCATAATCAACAGTTTTATAGCCCCCAGCGACACCAACAGCCTCAGGGCGCTTTTCTTCGACTTCATCCGCCATAAAGCCAACATGGGTTTGGCCATGCGGGTCATTCTTGTACTTGTAGGAATAAATTGGCAATCCATTGTCGGCATCACCAATTTTCCGTACGTCATACTTAAGGCGACGGTCAGAGAAGAACGGAGCGGGCTGAGTTGTAGTGGTAGTGCTGCCCGAAAGAGAGCCAGTCCCCATAGCAATATCAGCCAAGAATTGTGCAACTTGGAACGGGTAAGCTTTCTGCTGTTGGAATTGGTTATATAGGGCAGAAAGACCAGCCTGACTAGTTTGCTGACCGAGGGTTCCAGCATTAAGTTGGGCTTCTGCCCCTGCCAATCCAGCTTGTTGACCTGCCACCCCTATATTAGCCAGTTGACCACCAGCCCCCTGCAAGCGAGCAAGATCAGCCTGCCTAGCAGCAAGATCAAGTTCTTGTTGGCCTTGCGCCGTGGAAAGGGCAGTGTTATATCCTGTATTTAGGGTATTAGCATAAATGTTTGCTGCGGCAAGGTTTTGCTGTTGATTCAAGTTTGCAGCCGCAATTCCTGCACGATCACCACCAAAAGCACCAGAAGCAATTGCTTGCCCCATTTGGCCAGATTGTTGCTGTTGATTGTTCTGGTTGATAAGCGCTGATTGAGAATTCAAAACAGTGCCAAGATAGGGCGAAAGATACTTATTAATTGCAGAGCCATCGAGATTCGACGGAAGAGCAGAACCAGCGCCAGCCAGCGTCAATGCCTCTCCGCCCATAATCGCAGGCATGTGAGAATTTGCTGTATTATTAATGTTGCTAATGGCCCCCTGCTGTTGATTGTTCAAAGGAGCCACAAAAGAATCAGGATTTGTAGAATAAATCTGAAAAGGCGTTTTAGCTGCTTGAACTGCTTGAGAGTTTACAGCATTATACCTAGCCAATACCTCTGGAGGAATTTTTACCTGTGACGTTGTAGTGCTGGTTTTTCCGCCCATATTAAGTCTCCTTTACCAGTTGAGACTCATCAACAGGTTCTTCCTTGAGGCCCGTCTTAGCATTGTACAGGAAATACACGCCAGCAGGCTCCCCGAAAATCCTCTCGTAAAACCTTACTTTTGCAGCAGTCCTGTGATTGGAAAGAACGCCAATGGCTAGGGGCATGTTCATTTGTTCAGACACCATCTTAGCAAACTCTGCTAGCTTCCTAGCAGGACCTATAGTGTGAGTTGAGCGACCCCCAGCCGACACCCGATGGCGAGGATCGACGTATATCGCTTTTTCTTCTAGAACTTTGTGCGAGCTGTACCAGACTTCCCCGACTTGAAGGACCACAGCGCCTAAAACCTCTCCGCCCGGTTCCCCTATGACGCCTACAATCCCAGTCCTACGTTCCAGAGCAGGATAAATTACATGTAGCAATTTGCTGATATCAGGTTTAACGAAAGCATTTTCATCAGTAGCCTGTAGAGCAAGCCGCATTATTTCGTCTAAATCGTCAACAGTTCCCACGCGTACTTCTAAGTCTGACATCTTATTAACCTTTTTTGGGACCCGGAAGTTTTTGTAGTGTTTTTATGGTTTTGGCTCGCATTTTCTTAACAAAACTGTCAAGAATTTTATGTCCGTATTCTAAGTTGCCATTACCAATTCTGAGGACGCTTTTGGGGGACAACACATACTCTCCGCCAGCAGCAATGATTGGAACCGAACTCTCGCCCTTAGTTCCCCCACCGTGGGCTTTTTTCATGCCGTAAGGCAATTCAGAGGCATTGTACATTGCTTCATTCGTCCCATAAGGGGTTTTTCCAGAAGCGTAAGGGTGCCCTTTTACTTGGCTGTCTTCTTCAAAAATACTGTTCGCTATTTTGAACCCGGCCAAAGTGTTGCCTTCGCCCATGGCCGAAATTATGTCTGCGGGGATCACATAAGACCCAGAATCCACATGCATAGGAAGATGGTCAGTTCTTCCAGCCACAGGGGAATGAATGGCCCCTTTATGTATTTTTGCAGCATTTTTTATTTCTAAATCCTGAGGATTCCCAACTTCGGGGTATGGATCAGGATGATGAGGGTGCTTAGGGTGTTCGGGATGCTTCAATTGCCCACCATGGGCTTTTGCGCTGCGCGCCATTTTAAGAGCAACCGACACCGCATTTGAATTTTTAGCATGCAGTGACATCTTACACCCCGTTTGTAGCTCAGTATACCACACTCTAGACTTGGCGTCAAGTGCCTCCAGAGTATGAAACTACCACTGTCATTCCAGCCCCCGGAACCACTACTAGTCCATTCACGAAAGGTATGTTCCAATTATATACGTCAGCCGACATTTTAATAGTGCCAATTGGATTGGTTAAAGTACTAATCGTGGAACAATCATAAATCGTTCCGATAGTAGTAATGGAAGCGCCCATAACACTTATATTCACTATTCTTCCAGTCCCGGCAGTGACTAAAGTTGCGACAGTAGGAGCAATGATCGCAGACCTCTTGTTACCCATCACAGACAAATATGTCTGTCCAAGTTGGTTGACGGCTGTAACTAGGTTTTTGGCTGTAGTTAAAAAATCAATGGTGTTCATGGGGATTTCCCATCAGATTGTACCTTATATCGGATTCTGCCAAGTCTCCAGAATGATCCTACGTCATTGCTCGAAATTTTCACTGAGACTAAGCGGCCCCTGAACCTAGGTGTTACATAAGTGGAAGCTTGGGTTACAGTGAAAGGACCATGCACTTTTGGGGTTTCTCCGGGGTAGTTAGCGACATAAAATGTGATAGACACGTTGGCAGAATTGGCAGCGCCAAAGTACCCCCATTTCATATCCATCCATACTTGGTCGACAAACATCAACATATCCCCTTCATCTAGGGCAAAATACCCAGTTTGAAAGGATGAATCTATGGGCTGTCCATCGGCATCAGCAGATGTTTCATGCTGATAAATATACCCTAAATCGTCCGAACCAAGAGGAGCACCTAACACACTCTGATCCACCCAAGCAGTACGCGTTAAATCTCCATAGTCCCAACAATCAAGAATAGTATTGTACTTAACATACTTAGTAGGACGCCCATTAGAACCCATAGTGGGGAAGTACCAAGTCACCTCATTGAACCGAGAATTGGCCCCTGCCCTTACTGCTTGGTAATTGCTAGCGTCGATGTTCTGGAACACTACGTCCCATACGGGGCAAAGGAGCGGACGTACTGCACCCCCTTCGTACACGAAAAACTGGCTCTGACTCATCCAGTATACTTTTTCGCTTAGAACGGCTACAGCCTTGTGGTCCACCAGTCCGCACCCTGTGCCTACTTCGTTAAAAGAATACACATAGGGCAGACCAATGTATTGCATAGCCCACAAGTCGACATCGGTCCATATCAAGCCTTGTTGTGGCGCTTGAATACCACCTATAATCTTAGACCCTTTTGGAATACGGTAAGACCCTGCTTGATTAGTAGGGGTCCCAATCCAAGAGGAAAAATTGCTGATGTCGCACCAGCGTACCAAAAGAGGGTCCTGAATGCCTGTGAAAGAAGAGCCGTAAGCCACAATCTGTCTTTGAGGCATAGACACAAAAGCACCAGCATTAACTATGGGGCTGTTGGGGAGCAATTCAGCATACGATGAGCCAGACGAAGGACTCCAGTCAAAAATTGGGCCATCTTGCCTGCATGCAATTAAGTCTTCACCCCAGTTGTCAAGACACCAATCATCAAGGTCTAGGTCCCCATCAGGAGGGAAATACCATCTAGTGATAGTGATAGTTCCTGCCACTGTTTGTGGGCCTGACAACGCTGTTGGCGTTACAAACGAAACAGTGCTAGTAGCCCCTCGTGTAGCGGCAGTAACCACCCACGACCCATTGAAACCAGTAGGGGTTACACCTGTAATTGTGATTGTTGATCCGGGTGGAACATACAAATCGCGGTTAAAAGTAACTGTAGCAGTAGTCCCAACTGCACTTACAGCAGTAGTTGTGGCAGTTCTTCCTATTGCCAGTCCTACGCCTGTTCCGTATCCGCCTGCTCCGTATCCACCAATCCCATAACCTGTAGAAGTGGGGAGAAGACCGGAACCTATGAAATACTTAAGACGAGCCTGCCCCCCGTTTTCACTCACAGTAGCCACAGAAGTAGCCACACTGCCCGCCAGTATTTTAAAAGCATCCCCAGAGGTCACAGAAATAACTATATAGTCTCCGTACAGTGAAACCCCTCCCACAGTAGTAGGAACTAATACGGTGAAAGTGGAGCCAACCGCCAATCCATGATTGTTTAGCGTAACAGCAACTGTGTTTGAAGCCAGCGTTGTCGTAAAAGACGGTACAGCACCACCATTGGCTACGCTGGATACAGCGTTTACTGGAGCACCGAGGATGTCTCTAGCAATTATATAATAATCGTCTGGGGAATTGAAGTAAGTTTGGTAAAGACCCTGCAAAACAATGCCGCCAACGCTTACAGGGGTTTGGATAAATACTTGGTTTCTATCATTTATATTGCTTCCCACATCTGTTATATATACATTTGGAGAACCAGCGGTGGTCGTGAAGGACACAGCCAAATTAATGTCATACACCTGTGGGGTAATGTTTGTCAAATTAGAACCAGTTATGAGCTGTAAAGTAGTTTCCGTGCCTACTGCCAATCTGGCTACAGCCCTAAGGTCCTGCCAAGGCCACATAACTCTAATAGGATTGCTAATGGCAATTGGGAAGAATTTAGTCCACCCCCCCAATTTCTGAACAATGCCAGTTCCTGTTGCAGAATCTGGGATAAAACGAACCAAGTTGCTGATAGAAATAGCCCCTTGATTGTCAGTTATTGTTCTATTTACGTCAACGCCGGGGCGAAGTTGTAAAGCGGAATGTGGCATTTATTACCCACGGGTTGGGGTTGCAAGTGGGGATGGGTCCATCGAAGACCATCCAACTGATTCGTATTTCTTGCGGACTTCTTCCTTGACAGCGCCCTCAAGAAGTATCTTATACTGCTGTTCATAGCTTTGCGCCATTTGGGGATCGTCACTTTGTCGCCCAAAATTCCGCTGGTACCCTGAGACATATATCATAGAAGCCATGGTGAATAGGTCCGGTAGATACTGGCTTATAAACGTAGTAGGGTTGGAAACTGAAAGAGACTGGGGACGAACAGTCCCTATGATTTCTACGTAGTAATTGGCATCAGGAAATGGCCCAACTAAAAACAAATTGTCGTTGAATGGTACGTAATACTCTGGAAGCCCAGTGACAGAAGAATCACCATACACCATGTCTAGGTATTCTTTTGTAGTTGGTGTCATAGGATTTCTAACCCCTAACTCTGGATCACTGACCGGGTACGGGGTAATAACGTTTATTTGCTCACTTACCACCATGGCTCCCATTGGAATGGTGATTTGTCTACTTCCTACGGTCAAAAAATACCCTTCAATGCTTCCTGAAACCACCAAAAGGTCCAAGTCCCTTAGAATACGCAGTTCCGCATATTCAATCATTGAGGGGATATTAGAGACAAAGTTAGGATCAGCCGGGTCCACAACAGCCAACAAAGCTATTTGATTGACATACGTGGCATAGTTATAACCGGGCATGGTGGGGTTCTTTCTTTAAGACTTCAAGTATCAGAGAAATCTTGAGGTCTTGGGTTGCTGATAGGTACAGGATCGGCGGGAATGCGTATGGCCCGCAGTTGTTGTTGCGGTTTATCTAAACAAGGCTTGCAAACCAAAAGACGTTTATTTACTTGAGACGTTCCGGCCCAATCTGTTTGCCACGTAAGATCATCGTGATTGTATCGGAAACCACACCTATCACAAATAGCATGCGCCCTAGGGTTTGCAGATGAAGTCTTAGCGCGTCCAGCTCTAGAAGCATAGCTCATGTTCTGTAATACCCCCCAATCATAGGAGATACAAAGAACGGTACATTCTCAGTGTCCTGTTCAGCAGCCACGTCAAAACTTTCTTGTGCCACAGCGGCAAGAGCCGGGGCAGCAGCAGGGGTCCAAATTTTTGCCAGACGATAAGCTAATCCATCCGCAAAAGCTTCAAGCCAACGGTAAGGAATATCAACAGTCTGAGCTTTTTTGAGACTTGCGTCTTGAATGCGTGTCACTCGATAATACTTCAGAAATTGCGCAGACACCCCATCAGGGACAGGCCATAAAGTGATAGTGGGCGAAATGAGACGATCAAACCAAAAAACAGTAGTGGTACCCTGTATTGATTTATTTGGGTATGATGCGTAGTCCCCCCTACTTACTGGGAGAATGATCCTATCCGTAGTGGCCCCTGAGCCGTTATCTAGAGACATATACGCATCAAGTATCATGATAGTGGAAGGATCGACATTGTAAGTTGATTGGCCAGCAATTATAGGTTCTGTGACTAAATCAACCTTCCACAAGTTAACGCCTTTGTTTGACCAACGAGCCAACATCATGTTGGTCGCCATTTTGGCGGATTCCATGTGCTCTTGAAGAATTGAAGTGGTTCTAATGCCTGCCATATTGAAGGCGTATAGAACTATTTCCCCGAGGTTGGGATTAAAATTGTAGGTTCCTGTGGTGGTCATTTTACAACCTTCCCGAGAATAAACTCGCTATTCCCCTTGCGTCCTGCTGCAAGAATTTCGTGATATTCTACGGCAATTTCAGGGCATTTGAACCTTTGCAAACACCCACAAATTGCGACGGTATCCCCTCCCCACATTTCTATCCATTTACTAATGTCTGTGCCATCGGGGGGCCAAACGATAAGAAGAAGTGTCCTATCAGCATAACACCATAAGTATCGGTGGTCGCCTATAGACACCCCTTCCCCCGGATCAGGGTCTACGCCAATAGCGTCTATACCTTCATCCCTGAGAATACGGAGCCAAGTTCCTTTGCCTGCTCCGCATTCTATTATTTTGTACTTAGATAGAGCTTCGACTGTATCAGGCGTGGGTAAGGACAAATACATTAATTCACCTTGCCAAGTACCAGTTTTACTTGAGTACCACCAGATTGTTTAACAGCACTGGTGATCATGAGCGGGGTGTCTTCAACTGCTCTGCACCACATCATTAAGCCCCATGCGTACAAAGCACCAGCGCGTCCTTGACCCACATCGGCATCCATCGGGTGAGGGCTGATGTCATTGCTGTCCGCTTTAACAACTTGGGGGTGAGACGCAAAAAAGTCGGTTCCGGGGTTAGCCATAACCCTTAATCGGATACCATTTCTAGCGTTTTGAGAATCAGTATAGCTCGCCGAAGTGCCTGCGCCAGCATAACGATGTGTTCCTGCATGTAAATTAGCAAGAGGAGTCCCCACGGTAGAAGCAGCCTGAGTCAGCATAGAACCAAGGACCGTTTCGTAGTTGGCTGTGGGGTTTGAGTGTCCCATAGGGTAAAGAACATACGGCTGTATTACATTAATGAGATTTTTAAAAGAAGCCCAAGTGCCAGACCATACACCGGGGGTAACCCATTCATACAAGGAATACCCGCTAACACCCACAGTGGAAAAACTTATCGGAACACCGGGGAACAGAGTATTTATTTCGATACACGCTTGTTTCATGCCACGAGCAACGCGGCCATTCGCATTTAATGGGCTTAGGCGTTTTTGACGCCATGGGGTGCCGCCAGCGTCTAGGAAAGTTATGCAAGCCCGCATGTTGTCAGGATTGGCTTGGCCATTGCCTGTTGCGAATAAGAAAAACCCTTGCGACTGATGCTCGCTAAGCGCAGAAAACCCGGAACCTTTCCAAGCATGGGTGGACACAATATCCCCAAGTTGCGCACCACCGCCATCCACAGCTTTGAAATCACAAGTCAGCCATCCCGCAGTCATAGGCACAGAAGCAAAAGTGCCACTTGTGAAAGTGCCTCCAGTAGGAGCGGGATCGATCACTTGAAAAGCCTTGATAACAGTACCGTCTTCTTTTCGTAGTCTTGCGTGGATTGCCGCAGGTGTAATCCCTGCATAAGTGCCGCCCCCGCTTCTTATATCAGCCAGAGCGGTAGCAGTATCTCCTACTGTTCCAAAAATCACTTGAGAGGCCATCGGTAGAGCCACAGCAGGTGTCAAGAAAGAAGGACGAATGGGACCGGAAGACAGCATAAACTTATCGACCGTAGTGCCTGTAAAAGTCAAGTTGCCTGCAATGCCGTAAGCATCGGCCAAATCATCCTGCAAAAGCATGCGATATCGCCATTTCTTAACACCTGATGTAAGCTGAGTGTCAAGAGTTGCGAGGCTCTGAGTGCCATTGGCAATGTTTTGGATAAGTGTAGTGTCAGGAACGCCCCCAGATTCAGGGAATAGGCCAGTAAGATAGAACGCTTCTTCCACAGGCCCATAATGCCCATATGATACACTGTTCCCCGCGCTGATTCTACTCCAAAGATCAGTACCACCAAAATTCGAAGTGTACACAGCTGTAGTAGCCGTTGTATTTACAAGAGGCGCGGAACCCGGAACACAGGCAACAAGGTGTACGTTAGCAGCAGTTGCAATGATCATAATAAGAAGATCGGAGTTTGACGGAAGACCTGTGAGAGTTGCTACAGGAAGAATTTGGGTACCACCAACACGCAAGTTAGCTGTTAGCGTCCCCGCATTTTGGTTGATGCGTATGTATCCATCATTCCCGCTGGTGCCTCCTGTACCCCTTGTGAGAATGTTGTATGTAACATTGTTTTGATACCCATTCAAAGGCTGACGAATGAAAACACCAGTAACAATGCCAAGGTTTGCAGCCTTTGCGGATGCTCCCGCTGGAAACACAATAGCTGTCGCTCCTGCGTTTCCTTGAACCGATGCATTCGATTCTGAAATATAAATGCTCATACTGCTGTCACCGGGGCGCTTGCAAGGGTGTCCACAATTGGGATACCGGGGAGAAGGGTAAGCGCGGGTTTAGGACCCGTCGCATGCTGAACGTAAATTGAGCTGATGGAAGTACCCGTGGTATTGGCTGTTCCAACAGTGTCTTGAGCGGAATAAGGCTCACCTGTTTGTTGTTGCTCGAAATGGAACCTGATAGACGTCTCGGAGCCAGTAAAACCCGCCACCACCAAGTCTCCTGACACTACGGAAATAGTGAGGCCAGCAGCGGATAGGGTCTGCCAAGCGCCGAGGTTGATACTAACCCTCAGGGCATTCATTGAAGTAATAGTTGTCGACCCCGCTTCGTTAACTAGAACGTGGGGGAAGATAACAGGCGGAGTGTAGGCCGGTGGCCTTGTTTGCATGACTATAAACATTAGACGTTGTTCCCATCTGCGTCGTACATTCCAGTCCAGCTAGTCCCAATGGTGTTTAATGGGTCGTGTGTCCTGTGCCAATACCCAGCAACTGGCCAACCTACAGAACCCGGAACCACTTTGCCTACCCAAATTTCTTGGGAACGTGAAGAAGCTCCAAGTTGAGGACCTGCAAAAGCCCAGTGAGTAGCTGCCCCTACTTTGGGCTTGATTTGATCTATGTAGTTAGTGTCAGTCGGAACACCATCAAACCAAGGAGCGTAACTGGCAAAATTGGGAATTGACCCATTTTCAACGCTTCCAGTAACCATCAATTGACCATTGGGGCCGGGGTTCGTTGGATTTGTAGTGTTCTTGGCCGCAACAATGTTGTAGTCCACATCAGACCAAGCGCCTTGGATTTGCGCTGAAAGACCGTATTGCGGAGAACCTATAGGGCCAGTATTACGGTAGAAGATCGTGTTATTTCGCGCAGTACCATTTGTACCAGTAGCAAACTGAATGGCATTTTGGCAATTGATGGAGTAAATGTTTTCTTTAACACTCCACCCATCAGAGTAGTTTGTGTTCGAAAGAAACATGGCACCAGATATGTTGTCATTGCCACCTGAAATGGTGCCCAACATGGCAACGTTACCCCACCAGTCAACATTGCTCCAAGTGCCTTGATGGCTTTGGAACAAATCACAGTGAGCGCCTGCAGCGATAATTATAGTTCTTCCAAACCAGTTACGCCGAACTGTAATGTTTGTGGCCGTTCCGATGCCAGAGGCTTTCATCAAATCCTCTGAGCAAACGTCCAACACATTGTTCTCAAACCGGATGCCACTAGTGGCCGAGCCAGTTAGACCGAAACACTGCGTCTTGAACCCAACAATTAAGTTGTCCAAATACGCGTTATTTGTGCCATTTGTAAGAGCGCCTACAACAGTTGGAGCCACCCCTGCAAGTATGTTCGCTTGAATCGCATTACGCGACCAATAACAGCCCGTGTTCCCAGTGGAAACAAAAGCTCTAGCCGCAAACCCATACATCGTGATGTTCGTACAACCCGTCATACTAACGGTATTGGTGATATCACACCCAGTCCCGCATTTGAAAGGGTAAACGGTACCATCAGTATAAGGGCCAATGGACCGAATCACCACTGGCATAGGAGCGTTTCTATTAGCAATAGTCAAGCTGGTAAGAGGAACGGTTAGCTGCAAAACACGTTGTTGATACGGAGTTTTTCCGGGCGGAGTGGTTCCTACTGGGTCCGCTATCCAACTATCGAGGATTGCTAGAGCGCCAGCTTGAGTCGTAAAGGTGGCGTCTGCAACAAGACTTGAGGAAGGCGGGGCAGTGACTGGAACACTAACTATCTGGTCAAATGACCCCGAAGAATTAGTAGCTCTAACAGTAAGCGAATATGGACTGTTAATTGCCAGCACAGAAGATGAAAGAGACAAACCACCTGACGTAGTTACTGTAAAAACGTTGGAAGTGTCAAGAATTTTCGTGAAAGAACAACCACTTTGATCGGCTATGAAATTAGCGACGTTCTGATTGATAGGCTGAGATTCCAGTAGAGGAACGCTAACAGGAGAAATAGCAGTAGGCGGTAAAAGAGCATTAGGAGTGGTGGCTGTAGTACCGAAAGTGTAATACCCTGTAGTAGGAGTAGTAACCCCTTTAATGTCCTCATAGTACCACAGAAGCGTAAAAGTGGTGTTAGCCGCAAGACCTGTTTTTGTAGCGTGAGTATTACCCACCTGCACATCAACATAGTCAACAAGGTCAGCCCTCACCTTCCCACCGGGGGAGGATGTCATCAAGTATTTAATTGTCCCATTGGCCAAATTGGTAGTCCAGTTTGCAATAAGCAAGCCGGGAGTCCCAGTTGCTGCAAACTCGTAAAGATTGAAAGCCGGAGTACGTTGTACAGGGACTTTCATAATCGTACCACCCTTGATAAGAGTAATACGATCAGACCCCGCCTGCCAATAAAGGGGAATGTTCATGTCAGGGCCACTTCCAGAACAACAGTGACTTGGGTGAGAGTTGAAGCGCTGTCCACTTTAAACCTAAGAGTATCAAGAGCAGCAATGTTCTTTGTCCAACCTGTCAAAGTAGAATCTTGGTATGTAAGGGCAGACGAAAGAGTTGGCTTAGCCGAGGCAGTAATAGTATCTGCAACAGTCGGCGGATAAGAGCCATACGTGTCTTTCCAGATGTCCAAAACAATCGAACCAGACACATCTGCCAAAAGAGTAACACGGGTGATCGTGCAAGCCCATGGCATAAATAAACTGAACTTAATCCCAGTAGTAATAGGTGAACCACCGCCATCGATCACCAGAGTAATCGGAACGTTCTGGACAGAAGTCATTGAAGGCCCTGCGACCGGAGAACCATTCAAGTCCAATGAAAGAGCTTTGCCTGCAGCTGGTTGGGTTTGTGCCGCCAAAATAATGACGCCATTTGGGTCCGAAAGAGACACTGCAAGGCCATCGGTCTGACTAACCAAGGCCGAAGCATCATACTTTACAGTCCCCGCAACCCTGTCAACGACTATGTAATCACCCGTTGCAAAACTGGTGATAGTAGTCGTAAGGTCCATAATCCTTGTATCGGCCATTTATCACCCCCAAATGAGTTTAGCGCCAGTGTTTGTGATCATCTTATCGTTGGTATTCGTGATAAGATAGTTGCCTGTTCCGCCGCCACCGCCGCCGCCAAAACCGTCTCCAACAAGTCCATTCCCAGCTGACAAGCCAGTA
>Ga0075163_10001817_pt1 | contig 28854 bp, 11 predicted proteins | sample JI1023141ADNA_FD_71478 | JGI IMG/M metagenome (GOLD analysis project Ga0075163, IMG submission 71478) | Wastewater effluent complex algal communities from Wisconsin, to seasonally profile nutrient transformation and Carbon sequestration -... | ecosystem: Engineered > WWTP > Effluent > Algae...
AATCGAAAAAGTTTAAAGGATTGTTTGTGGCATGTGGAAAGTGTCGGTCAAATGTATCTAATACGTGTAAGGAATTGAATAAATCAATACAGAAGTGTCCATATCCTGACCGACATTATTTTAAAGCTGTAGTTTCAGTTGTAGGAACTAAAAATGAAAGGAAGACTAAAAACTTAAAAACTCGGGATTATGACGAGGCCGTAAAAGAAACTATAGATTTCTCTCGAGAAGTAAAGGAGAACAGAAATGGAGCACAAAAGAAAAATGACACAAAGGAAATTATTAGGCTGAAAGAGCAAAGCAAACCCAATTTACTTGTCCATGCTATGGCAAGATATATTGGTTGGTTAAATAACGAAGAAGTACCTGCGCACTTGAAAAAAGAGAGAAGCAAAGAGCACATTAAGGATGTAGAGCGAGCTTTTAAACTTTTTGTTACTTGCTTGCGGGAAAGAGGATATAACCTTGAGTCATTTACGATGGACGAAATCAACGATGACCTTGTTGGTCATATATTCTCCCATCTAGAAGAAAAAAGGCAATCAAATCGCACATTTAATAAAATCTTTTCTTTTTTGACATCATGGTTCAAATGGTATTCAGATGAATACAATCAACCAATGAGAAATTGGTTCGAAAAAGTGAAACGAAAAAAACTGAATCCCAAACCTCAATCAATTACGAAAGATGAATTTGAAGCACTATTAAACCAGATAACTCCGGAAAATGGAGTGCGGTACTATGATGGTGTTAAAGACAAAAGAACTTTTTATAGAGATTGGTTAAAGGACGCATTCCGATTAGCTTTGGTTACTGGAAGAAGAAGGGAGGAAGTAAGTAACTTATCTTGGAATCTTGTTGACATGAATCAAGGAATAATAACTATTGAAGATTTCAAGGTTAATAGAATTCAGAATAGAGTTTCAAATGATGAAAAAAAAGTAATTCATATACCAATAACGCAAGAATTAGAAGACTTGTTGTATAAACTTGGTTATGAAGAAAAAAAGGACACCAACCAATATCTTTTAGCGAATGATGTAAAAATAAGTAGGAAGAAAGTAATGGGAGATATTTTGAGTAGGGGATTTAGCCATTATTACAATCAGCTTAAGACAGGCAGAAAATTAACTTTTAAGAGCTTGAGGAAAACATACATCACAAGCTTGCAGCTTCAAATGGGCGCTAATACCAAAATGATAACTGGACATCCAGATAATGGAGTAATTGAACTAAATTATATCGATAAAATTAAAATTGCAAGAGCGGCTAGAAATACCAGCGTGTTTCAAGAAGAGTCTGAACGCGAAATAGAATTAAATCAGCTTAGAAAAGCTTCTAAGAGCAATCAAAAGAATAAAGACCTAAATATTTAAAAAATGAAGAAAATTAAAAAATTCCGCACCACATTTCCGCACCACACTGCACTACATTTTTTAATTTGGTATTTATTGGAAGGGAGAATAAAACGCTACAAAGCAAGTATGTCATGCTTTGTAGCGTTGTACCCGGGATCGGAATCGAACCGATACGGCCGCAATGGCCACAGGATTTTAAGTCCTGCGTGTCTACCAGTTCCACCACCTGGGCAATCTCTAACTTTTACGACTCCAATATGTGAATATAACCGTGGGAATCGTTAATAAAAAGAACTTGTTCTAAGAGCGAAAGACGAGGTTCGAACTCGCGACCTCGACCTTGGCAAGGTCGCGCTCTACCAACTGAGCTACTTTCGCAGTGTATTCACTTAACCTATAAGGGTTGGTGAATAAGGCTCGCAAAAGTAATTAAATTTTTAAATCTTCAAAAAAAAATTAACCCCCTGTGAGTTTTTTAATTTCATTGAGGCGCATTAAGGCTTCAACAGGCGTTAGTGTATTGATATCTGTTTTGTCGAGTTGTTCTCTAATTTGCTCTAAAACAGGGTCATTTAGCTGAAAAAAACTCAATTGATAATCCTCTTGTTTCGCTTTACCAATTCGGTTTAACGCACTTTGTGTATCCGATTTATCTTGCCTATTTACTCGATCACTCTCAAGTTCCAATAAAATTTCATTCGCACGTTGTAAAACCTTTTTAGGCATTCCGGCCATTTTTGCCACATGTATCCCAAAACTATGCTCACTACCTCCGGGCTTCAATTTGCGTAAAAAAAGTATTTTTTGGTCTATTTCCTTTACCGAAACATTGTAATTCTTAATTCTTTTCATGCTCCGCTCCATTTCATTTAACTCGTGGTAGTGGGTAGCAAACAAAGTTTTTGCCCTTGCAGTTGGGTGTTCGTGAATGTATTCGGCAATTGCCCAGGCTATCGAAATTCCATCATAGGTACTCGTTCCTCGTCCAATTTCATCCAACAAAATCAAACTACGGTCCGATATATTGTTCAATATACTCGCAGTTTCATTCATTTCTACCATAAAGGTTGATTCTCCCGACGAAATATTATCCGAAGCTCCTACACGTGTAAATATTTTATCGACCAAGCCTATACTGGCATGTGTAGCAGGCACAAAGCATCCCATTTGTGCCATCAGCACAATTAAAGCAGTTTGTCTCAACAATGCCGATTTCCCGCTCATATTGGGTCCGGTAATGATTATTAGTTGCTGCTGTTCATCGTCGAGGTACACATCGTTACTGATGTACTCAACACCAAGAGGCAATTGCTTTTCAATTACAGGATGCCGGCCATTTTTAATGTCAAGAACCTTCGAATCGTTTAAATGTGGTCGCACATAGTTGTTTTTTTGTGCAAGGGCAGCAAAACAAAGTAGGCAGTCCATGCGCCCAATCAAAGCAGCATTTAATTGCAAAGGCACAATGTAATCGCTTAAAGCCAATAGCAAATCGGCAAACAATCGGGTTTCAATAGCAAGAATTTTTTCCTCTGCCCCTAAAATTTTTTCTTCGTATTCTTTCAGCTCGGGAGTAATGTAGCGCTCAGCATTCACCAAGGTTTGTTTTCGTATCCATTCAACAGGAACCTTGTCTTTGTGTACATTGGTAACTTCTAGGTAGTATCCAAACACATTGTTATAAGCAACTTTCAACGAGCTAATTCCGGTGCGTTCACTTTCTTTTTGTTGTATTTGCAACAGGTAATCTTTTCCCGAAAAGGCAATTTTGCGCAACTCATCTAACTCTGCATCTACACCGTTTGCAATTACATTTCCTTTGGCAATCAATAGGGGAGGATCAGCTTGAATTTCTTTTTCAATACGCTCGGCAATAAGTAAACATGGATTTAGCTGCTCAGAAATTTTATTTAAGGTTTCATTTGCTGCTCCGGAACCAATTGCTTTAATAGGAGCGATGGCTTTTAATGCGCGCAGTAATTGCACCAATTCACGAGGAGTAATTCTACCAACAGCAACCTTCGAGGTAAGTCGTTCCAAATCGCCAATTAACCGAATTTCCTCTTTTATTTTATCGGCAAATTCCACATTGTTTAAAAAGTACGACACAACCTCCAAGCGCTCTTCAATAGGTTGCTTGTCTTTTAAAGGCAACGACATCCACCTGCGTAGCATGCGCGAACCCATAGGAGAAATACTTTTATCCAATATGTCAATCAATGTTTTTGCATGGTCGTTGGCCGACGAAAACAATTCTAAATTGCGAATGGTAAATCGATCCAACCAAACGTATTTTTCCTCTTCAATGCGCGATACAGTGGTTATGTGTTTTACCTTGTCGTGTTGTGTATCGGCAAGGTAATGCAAGGCAGCACCGGCAGCAATAACAGCTTCTGGGATACTCTCAATTCCAAAACCCTTTAACGATACAGTGCCAAAATGCTTCAGCAGTAGCTCATTTGCATAGTCAGTTGCAAAAATCCACTCTTCCAAGGCATAGCTGTAAAAGCCGTCACTATAGTGTGTGCTAAAAAACTTTCTAAATTTTTTGGGATATAAAATTTCGCTCGGGCGGAAACTTTGTATAAGTTTATCTACATAATCAAAATTACCTTGAGCCACCATAAACTCTCCGGTACTTACATCTAAAAAGGATACACCCAATACGGTATTTTTAACTTCTTGCGGATCTTCCACCAAATGCAAAGCCGCCAAAAAATTATTATTGCGATGGTCTATAGTCTTTTCATTATAACTCACACCCGGAGTAACCAACTCGGTAACACCGCGCTTTACAATGGTTTTAGTAAGTTTCGGATCTTCTAATTGATCGCAAATAGCAACCCGGTGGCCTGCACGCACCAACTTTGGTAAATAAGTATCAAGTGCATGATGCGGAAAACCTGCCAATTCAATGTAAGCGGCAGCACCATTGGCTCTTCGGGTAAGTACTATGCCCAAAATTTGCGCAGTTTTTACGGCATCTTCGCTAAAAGTTTCATAAAAATCGCCCACACGAAACAGCAACAATGCATCCGGATATTTCGCCTTAATGCTGTTGTACTGCTTCATTAACGGGGTTTCCGCAATATCGTCTTTTTTCTTAGTCGCTGTTTTACTCACCTAAAATTTCTTGATGAATCAAAAGTACAATTCCATTTGGCAATTTGATATACTCCCCAACCTTTGTTGAAAAAATATTCTACCACATGTTTTTTGGGCGTTCCCCCCGATGAAAAATCGGGGGTCAGGCTTTACACTGCAATCTTTTCATCCTGAAAAGGATTTACGTTACAATCCTTAACGCATAGTTGGTCATTTCAAAATAATCCGCCCCAATTGCAGCGAAAAATGTTTCTTAGCTTCCAACAAAGCTTGTTGCTGCTCAATTAAAGCTTGCAGGCTCTCCTCATTTAAATCTTTAAATTCTTTTAATTGCTGTTGATTCTCAGAAATCAACTTCATCACCTTGGTGTTTTTCAACGAAAATAGCGCACTATATACCGATTGTTTCAACACCATTTCTTCGGTTTGCACATTAATGTGATGTCGCTCCCAATGTTGACTTAGCTCGTATTTATTGCTCACCATATCAATGGCCAATTGTTGAATTAACGGGTCGTGATGTTGGGTAAAATAATTTACATCCGGCACTTTTTCATCGGCTAAATGTTGCGCTACTTCAGCAAAAATTAACTCGTAGTTTTTATTTTCAAATGTTAATTGGTCGTTCGTAATTTCAAAATGTATGCGCTCAGCAACAGTGGTAGTAACGGTTTGGGTGTTTTGTTCCTCATCAACTACTTCAAAATTTATTTCACGATTTCCAAAATTAACCAGCAAGCGAATAATGTCTCTTTCCTGAAATTCAATAGCATCTTCAACAATAATATCTTGTTCTTCATCTGCTATCGCCGCTTCCGAAAAACTGCTTGTAAAGTTTTCATCTCCTGCTTTTTCGGCTGCAGCACCAAGTTTCTTGCGGCGTAATTTATTCAGCTCGGTAAGCAAAATCTGCTCCCCCATATCCATTATCCTGCTGCACTCTTTTACATACACCGAGCGCGATATAGCATCCGGTATAAGCGAAATAGTTTCAACAATATTATGAATGAGCCCGGCTTTTTTTATGGGATCATGTCGCGTTTCTTCATACAACAAGCCGGTTTTAAAGCGAATAAAATCAAGAGAATTTTTAGAAATAAATTCTTCCAATTCGGCGCTACTCACTTTTTTACTGTATGAGTCAGGATCTTCTCCATCCGGAAACAACAACACCTTAACATTCATTCCCTCCTCCAAAATCAAATCAATCCCTCTAAACGAAGCTTTTATTCCTGCTGTATCTCCGTCATACAAAATGGTGATGTTTTTTGTATACCGATGTATCAAGCGAATTTGCTCCACAGTTAAGGATGTTCCACTCGAAGCCACCACATTTTCAATGCCCGCTTGAAACAATGAAATAACGTCGGTATAACCTTCCACTAAAAAACAAACATCCTTAGCCAATATCGCTTTCTTTGCGAAGTACAAGCCATACAGCACATTGCTCTTGTGGTAAATTTCGGTTTCAGGTGAGTTAATGTACTTGGCAACTTTTTTATCCGAACCCAATATTCTTCCACCAAATGCAATTACTCTTCCCGATATGTTATGTACCGGAAATAGTACACGACCCGAAAATCGATCAAACAAGCGTTCTCTTTTTTCGCCGGGAATAGTTTGCTCATCGGCAATATCAACTGAGGGCGTTTTCTCGCTACGTATGGTGAGCCCCGAACGAATTAAATAATCGGTTTTATAACCTGCTTCAAGAGCCGCATCTGTAAAGTTTCGCCATTTGTCGTGCGAATAGCCTAACTGAAACTTTTCAATGATGTCCTCTCTAAACCCCCGCTCTTTAAAATAGCTTAAGCCAATGGCAACCCCTTCGGGCGATTGATGCAATTGTTCAGTAAAATATTTTTGTGCAAAAGCCGTAACTAAAAATATACTTTCACGCTCATTGTCGTGTTCAATTTGTTCGGCACTTAGCTCCACTTCCGGAACCTCAATATTGTATTTTTTAGCCAGGTATTTTAATGCTTCCGGATACGAGAGCGACTCGTGTTCCATGATAAAATTTACCGAATTTCCACCTTTCCCGCAACCAAAACATTTGTAAATTCCCTTTGCCGGAGATACGGTAAACGAAGGTGTTTTTTCATTGTGAAAGGGGCAATTGCCTAGTAAATTAACACCCCTCCGCTTAAGTGACACAAAATCTCCTACCACCTCTTCTACACGGGCAGTTTCAAAAATTTTATCGATGGTTTCTTTTGGGATCACTCGCTTATTTGAACTGCTAAGTTAAGTAAATTAGCAGAAATAGTTTAAACCCCATTAGAACAATGGAAAACGTGCTTGATATAAATTAAAAAAAGGATACAATTATTCTATCAGCAACTTTTTCGTTTGCATGTTTTTTCCATCACCCAACCGTAAAAAATACACCCCGCTTTTTAGGTTTGTAAATTCAATAATTTTTTGATCAGCAGAAACTGTCGATGATGTAATTAATTGGCCTACGACTGAATACACTTCATAATACGAAACCCCACCTTCAAGAATGATTTTCCCATTGCTAGGATTGGGATAAAAATTTAATAAAGGCGCTCTAGTTAGCTTTGGTAGTAAAGTAGGAACACAAGCAGTCCATTCGTACTCAATGTTTACAAAAGGAGTAAATGGTCCGTTTGGAGAGGAAGCGTATTCGTAGTTGAAATTTATATAGTTTGAATTCGCATCAAATGTATTTTTCCCACGAAGCAGTAGTTGAAATGCTCCGGTTGAAATATCAAAAGTGTAGCTATAAGAAGAATCAGCAACTAATTTTAATGCCGGGTTAAGGTAGTAATTTAAGCTGCTATCAATTAGTGTTTCAAAGGTTTGTGGAGCATTCCACAAAAAAGTTTTAGAGAGTATTAAATTAGCATAGGAATCATAGCTTGAAACCTTAGTGTTAGCAGTATAAGGTAAATTATTTGCGTATTGAATGCTTTTTTCATAACTGAGCAAATTGGATGTACTATTCAAATAAGCCATGGTATCTATTCGTTGGAGCATATAGCTAGTTCCTCCCGATAAAAAATAGCGTATCGTTTTCAACGGCCTATTTTGTGTATCAACAAATGTAAAATAGGTTTTTGAGCTAATAGTCCAACTGGTAGTAATCGTATCATAGCTAAATTCGTAAGAGGAGTCAGGTCGACTACTTGTATAAAAATGTTGATAAGCAATAGCTGGATTCCAGGTCCCTGAAACTTCTTGAAAGGTTGTGTCTGCAAGCAAATTGGATTGATGATAACTATAGCTTGTTTTAAATTTAGAAAGCGAAGCTCCAGTTGTATTGTTAAATGTTTGTATTATAAATTGAAAAAAATTACCGCTCGTATCGTAGTTTGCATAAGTGTAATCTGAAATCAAAATTAATGTATTGTTAGAGTTTCTTCTGTAAAAGCTACGTCGCGTTAAATTGCAATTAGTATCATAATTACTCACAACACTATCTTTTAACGAATTTGGATTGCCAAAGGGTGCTTGAAAAGTTTTTCGCAGTGTATTTACCCAACCGCTTGAGTGTTGAATATTTTCAGTTTCCTGTAAATTTTGTGAACTAACATTGTTGGCAATTAAACTTAATAGTAAGAGTATTTTTTTCATAAAAATTTTTTATAAAAGTAGTCTAATTAAGGGCGGTTCAATAAACTAAAAAGCTAGAATCTTACTACCCTATGCACGGTGATATTAAACCTCGTCAATGATGGTTCAAAAACTATTTTTAAACACTGAAGCAAAGCAACTAAAAACAGCTTCAGCTATCGTTTTAAAGAGGGTAAAAAAGTTTTAAAATCAACTTTGTAGTACTGAAGGAATTTATTGTTCACATTACCAGTACTCATTAAACACAGCTTGGTTAGTTTAATTAAGCATTTACATTAAAACAGAAAAATTTAGGATATGAGTTAATTTATAATTTTGTAAAACACAGCACCCATAATGCAATGAAAAAAACTACGCTAAGGCTATTTGTATTTATGTTGCTCAGTGCTTGTTTGATGTGCTTTACAAGTACAGCATCACAATCCCGTAAAGTGCTAATTATTGGCATCGACGGCTGCCGCTCCGATGCCTTGCAACAAGCAAGTACCCCGTATCTCGATTCGCTCATCAGCACAAGTTTATACACCTATGATTCCTGGCATTGTGGTATCACCATTTCAGGCCCTTCTTGGTCAAGCATCATGACCGGAACCTGGTGGAATAAACACGGAGTAAAAGCTAATTCGTATGCCAACAGCAGTTTTAATAGCTATCCTTACTTTACTAAACGAGCCAAAGAAATTAAACCCAATTTGCGTTGCGTACAAATTTCGGAATGGGAAGCGTTAAATAATTTCGTTTACAACGATGGCATGGATGCCAAAATTCAAACAGCAAACGGAGGCGATTCAACCACCGCTGAAGCATTGCGCCAATTGGCCGATACCAATCTCGATTGCCTCTTTGCTTATTATGAAGCGGTTGATCGCGAAGGTCACTCCAGCACTTTTAATCCCGGCAATGCACAGTATTTAACGGCTATAGAATACGCAGATGCTCAAGTAGGAATATTGCTCAATGCGCTAAAAATGCGAAGCAATTATGCAGGCGAAGATTGGCTAATTTTAGTGGTAACCGATCATGGAGGAACCGGATTTGTGCATGGAGGAAACTCTTGGGCCGAACGACATATTTGGTTCATTGCATCAAGCAACTCTGTTACTCCACAACAAATTTCAGCCTCCGACCCTGGTACCTATAACTTTTTAGCAACAGGAATCTTTAATTCTACAGGTGTAAATAAAAATTTGATGAAACAATCGCCGGTACATACCGATGTTGCTGTTACAGCATTGCATCATTTAATTTACGATTCGGGCATTCAACCTGAAACATATACAGCCTGGAAACTAGATGGAAAGTCTTGGCTAACCAATACCATTAGCGTTAATTCCATAGCGGACAACAATAGCTTTTTGGTATATCCAAATCCTTCACATGGCATCTTTACCGTGAAGTTATTGAACACCAATTCTTCAAAGCAAAAACTTTTTGTGCATGACTTACTCGGAAGGGAAATTATGCAAAACAATATTCCCTCCGGAACAAGCAGTTTCACAGTAGATTTAAGCAATTTTTCACCAGGAACATACTTTCTAAAACTTGTTAATGGTAGTAAAACCATTGTTAAAAAAATTGAACTTATTCAGTAAAAATTACAACCTTCTGCATACTTAAATTCTCACATTTTTTAAAAGAGGAGCAATGGTTTTAACGAAAGATCACTGATTAACAAAGTGCTGTTAGCTCCCAATATTTCGCCTTAACAGATATAACGCTTACTCTTTAAATTACACTCCTAAAGAGAACAGTAGTGCGATACAAAATAAAAAGCGGAGCTCCACTAGGGAACTCCGCTTTTTATGTGAGTGATTTAAAAATCTAAGCTTTTACCAATCCAAGTTTCTGTTTCAATCGCATCGCTAATAAATACATTGCAGGAACTAAAATCAAGGTTAAAAAAGTGGCGAAACTCAAACCAAAAATCATGGTCCAGCTCAATGGTCCCCAAAACGCAACACTGTCTCCTCCAAAGAAAATATGCGGATTAAACTCCGTGAATAAGGTCACAAAATCAATGTTTAATCCTACCGCCAAAGGAATTAAGCCAAGTATAGTTGCCGATGCGGTTAAAATTACCGGTGTCATCCTGGTTCGGCCGGCCTCAATAATCGCGGCTTTCAACTCCATTCCCTGCTCCATAAGCAAATCGGTAAACTCAACCAGCAATATTCCGTTACGCACCACAATTCCCGCTAAGGCAACAATACCAATACCGGTCATGATAATAGAAATTTGCATATTAAAAATCGACATACCAAGCAATACTCCAATAACGCTAAACAAAATCTCACTCAAAATAATTAATGGTCGGCTAATCGAATTGAATTGCATCACCAAAATCAAAAAAATCAAGCCCAATGAGGTCATTAACGCTGCACCTAAAAATGCTCCCGTTTCTTTTTGCTCCTGCTGTTCACCGGTCATATCAATACTAATTCCTGAAGGTATGCTAAATCGGGCAACAGCATCTTGCACTTTACCAACAACCTCATTCGGATTTGCACTGCTCAATACATTGCTCGATAAAGTAACAATGCGTTTTTGATTTTTACGTTTTATTCCACCAAATGTATTGTCGTAATGTATTTTCGCAACCGAGGCAAGAGGCACCTGACGTATCATACCACCCATATTCATATCGCGGTAAGTAATTTTTAAATTCATCAACACATCAATGTTGTTGCGTTGATCTTCTTTGTAGCGCAACTGTATTGGATATTCGTCATTGGCATCTCTAAATTTGCTTACTTCTGCACCAAATACAGCATTGCGAATTTCACCACCAATTTGAGCAGTACTAATCCCTTCACGATTTGCGCGTTCTCTGTCAATATCAACCACAATTTCGGGCTTGTTATTTTGTATGTCTGATTTTAATTCTTCTACGCCCGGTATTTGTAACGAATCAAGGTAAAGTTTCAAACGCTTCGAAACCTGAATTAAATCGGTAAGATCATCACCAGTAATTTCAATACTCACAGGCTTCCCTACCGGCGGTCCTGCTGCTTCTTTATCAACTGTAATTTCAGCCCCAGGAATTCCTTTTACTGCTTCTCGTATTTTGTCTAGATAAACACTGGTAGACGCGCCATTTCTATGTGCAAACTCCACAAAGGCTACCGATACCTTTCCTTTATTTGGCGCTGTGCTTCTATCGCCATCATTGGGATCGGTAGCACCAACAGCAACGTTCGAAATAATAGATTCAACAATTGGATTGGGTTTGCCATCCGGTTCCATCACCTTGTATACACGATCCTCAACAATGCGCGTAATGGAATCGGTATATTCGGCATTGGTACCAACCGGTAAATTAATGTAGGTATACACAAAGTTGGGATCACTGTTCGGAAAAAGCACCACTTTCGGCTTTACTATTCCGGTTAACACAAAACTAAATATTAATAATCCAACTGTTCCAACCAACAACCAAATAGGTCGTCGACCCTGCAAAGCACGGTTCAATAAACGGGCATAACGATCTTGAACAGCCGGCCAAACTTTAGTTTGAAAATTCAATATTACCTTGGTAAAAACGAAACGATTCAATAAAATTAAACCATACAGGAATAGAATAAAATTACCCATTCCAAAGTTTCCACTTATGTAAAAAAGCAACGCCACTGCGGCAAAAACAACTCCGGTTATTTTTAATCCCTTATTCTTTTTGGCTTTAACCAATGGATCATTATCATCTTGATGCGGCTTCATAAACTGTACGGCAAACACCGGATTTATAAGGTAAGCAACTACAAGCGAAGCGAGCAATGTTACAATGAGTGTAACCGGTAAAAAGAACATGAACTTACCAATTATTCCTTTCCAAAAAGCCAATGGAATAAAAGGAGCAAGGGTGGTTAAAGTACCCGATAATACCGGTAAAAATATTTCACCGGCTGCAATTTTTGCAGCTTGTTTTATAGGTACTTTTCCATTGTCGAAAATTCGGTGTGTGTTTTCAATTACCACAATTGCATCATCTACCACAATTCCAAGTGCAAGTAAAAACGCAAACAACACAATCATGTTCAAGTTAAATCCAATGCTCGGGAATACCAAAAATGCAAGAAAACATGAAAGGGGAACCGACATGGCCACAAACAAGGCATTCGTCGCTCCCATAAAGAACATCAAAATAAGAGTTACCAATATAAATCCGATAATAATCGTGTTTATTAAATCATGCAAGGTTACACGTGTAGAAGTAGATTGGTCGCCAGTGATGGTAACTTTTAAATCTTTTGGAAACTTTTCTTTTTGCAAATCTGCAATTATCTCGCGCACCTTATCCGAAGCCTCAATAAGGTTTTCTCCGCTTCGTTTTATAACGTTTAACGTAATTACATTTTTGTGTGCCAAACGCGCATAGCTTTCCTTTTCTTTAAAACCGTCTTTTATTTCAGCTATGTCTTTTAAGTAAACAGTTGCACCCGACGAGGAGCGAATAATTATATCGTTTAGCAGACGAGGATCTTTAAACTCGCCCAAAATACTGATGCTGCGCTTCATGGCATCCATTTTTACCAACCCGGCACTCATGGTCATATTCTCATATTTCACAGCCATTTCAATGTCGCGCATGGTAACATCGGCCGCTTCCATTTTAAACTTGTCGACATTAATCTGTATTTCACGATCCAGTGCTCCAACAATGTCAACACGGGTAATTTCGCGCATTCCTTCAATTTTATCTTTGGCATCATCAGCAAAATTTTTAAGTTTATTCAAGTCAAAATCACCCGAAATATTTACATACATAATGGGCATTTCGCTAAAATCAACTTCAATAACATTCGGCTCACGAGTAAGTGCTTGCGGTAAATCAGTACGCGCCTTGTCTACAGCATCCTTTACCTTTTGCTTTGCCAAAGGCACAGAAACGTCGGTATTGAACTCAACAATCACATTCGAAAAATCCTGTATCGAATTGCTGGTAAGTTTTTTTACACCGCTAATAGCTTTAATTTGTTTTTCAAGCGGTTTAGTTATTAGGTTTTCCATGTCTTTCGGCGATGTCCCGAAATTCACAGTGCTAACATAAATGGTAGGAATAACAATGTCCGGAAATTTTTCTTTCGGCAAACTGTTATACGACATTATACCTGCAAGGGTAATGATAATGGTCATTACAAAAATGCTGGTTTTATTGTTGATGGACCAGGTGGTGGGTTTAAATTCTTTTTCTAAATCTTTCATAAATCGAGTTATAAACGTATTAAGTTAGTTGTGCGGCTTGTCATCCTGAGCGAAGTCGAAGGAGTGTGTAAGCCTAAGCAGCAGAGCATTTTTTGCAACAACACTGTTTCGGGTTTACACATTAGAGTCCGGCTTTTAAATATTAAAACTTGATGTTATCACCATCATTTAAATCCTGATAACCGGTAGTAATTAACTTATCGTTAGCTACTAAACCTTCTGTAATTTCAGCCATTCCACCATATTCTTTGCCTACTGTAACACGTTGTTTTTTGGCAATATTTTTACCGTTTTCGATACGGGCCACCATCACAAATTGACCTTCGTCGGAGTTTTGAATGGTATTAATTGGAACTACCATTGCAGAAGGGTTGTGGTAATCAACAATTTTTAAAACAGCAAGCATGTTTGGATGATAATCGGGTTGCGATTGCAAGACTGCTTCAACACCAAAAGTGCGTGTAAGAGCATTTATCACTCTTCCTTTAAAACTAATCTTTGAAGTTATGGTTTGGTTGATGTCGGGAAATACAATTTCTACATCATTTCCTTCTTTAATTTTTGATGCATAACTTTCAGCAACATCTGCTTTCGCTTTTAGTTTCGAAAAATTAACTATGCGTATGCCGGGAGCTCCAGGTGCGGCAGCTTGTCCAAGTTTTAAATATACCTCGTCAACTGTTCCATCAATAGGCGATTTTATGCGCATCATGTCTATCATTTCATTAATGCTATTCAGTTGTTTTTCGAGCGATTCTTTTTGTGTTTTAGCTTGCAAAAACTGCAACTCCGAACCAATTTTCTGATTCCATAAACGCTCTTGCTTTTCAAAAGCGGTAATGGCCAAATTTAAGCCGGGCTTCAGGGCTTCACGTTGTGCCACATACGAGGAGTAATCAAGTTCAGCAAGCAGTTGACCTTTGCTAACACGTTGCCCTGCTTTGACTAAAATAGTAGAAACAGATCCTGGCATTTGCGAAGTAATGGTCACATTTTCTTCTGCATCCACCTTTCCTTGTATGTCAACATAATGCTTAAATATTTGCATATTCAAGGTGCTTATAGCAACGTCTTTTACTTTTCCAACAAATGTGCTATCGCCGGAATTTACTTCTTTCTCAAGTGCTTTAATTTTTTCAGAAATTTCAGCTTCTTGTTTTTTCAACGACTCAAGTTCGGCTTTTTTATCCTCCGATTTACCTGATCCGCAAGCTGCAAATAATACAGCTACTCCTATCACTAATACTATATTTTTCATAATTATGGTTAGATTTATTCTTGTTTTTAATGGTGTTTTATTTAATAATTCCGTTGGCTCTTTCCCAATCAACTTTCGCAATGAAGTAATCATACAAAGCGCTGTAATAATTAGTTTGAGCCTCTTTTAAAGAAGTTTCGGCTGCAATCACATCTGAGTTTGAACCAACACCTTCCGTATATTTTATTTTAGTAACATCGTAAATATTTTGTGCCAAAACGGTATTTTTCTTCTGGTTACCCAACGAAGCAATTGCATTTTGCATTCCTGCTGACGATGATGCAACATCCAAATCAACGGCACTTTCAAAATTTTTAATACTGTTTTGTGTTTTCTGAATTTTTAGCTTGGCTTGTTGTGATTTATAATGTTTCTGAAAACCGTCAAATATGGGAAGGTTTAAGGTTGCCCCAATAATTCCTGTAGGATACCAACCTTTCTTTGTGTCAAAAATATCAAACTCGGCTCTTTGTGCAGCAGCGCTTACACTTCCATATGCAGCAATACTTGGTAAATAACTTAAGCGATAACGCTTCAATTCTAGGTGATTCAGTTTGTCCTGATTCTGCAATAACTGATATTCAATTCTATTAGAATAATTAGCTTTAGCGCCAAAATTAACATCTGCCGGGACTACACTGTTTAAATCTAATGTGTCGCTAAGTGTTATTGCTGAAGAAAGCTCAACTCCCATTTGAAACTTTAAGGCATATTCTGTAAGTTGTTGCAAACGTTCAAGCTTTTCCTTTTCAACCACTAGATTATTATAGATTAATTCAACTCGGTCAAGGTCAATTTTTTCTACAAATCCATTGTCGTTTAAGGCTTTGGTATCGTCTTTTAATTTTCTGGTACGTTCAATATTGGCTTCCAACAATTGCATGCGTTTATTAAAAACGAGCACGCCATAATACGCTTTTGCTACAGCAACTTGTGTTTCAATGCGGGTGCGATCTGCGTTTTTGTGGGAAAGTTCCAATAAGGCCTTTGATGCTTTTAAAGCCAGAAAGTAATCGCTACTAAACACGATTTGCGAAGCACTAATTCCCGCAGTAGCATTGTATTTAGTTCCGAATTTTACCGGTGCATAACTTCCTTCCGGTCCGCCAAAAAACTGTGCAGGAATCAACGAAGTAGGAATCTCAATAAAATCCTTCAAATCAAAACTTCCATTAATTTGAGGAAATCCAATGCCCCGGATTTCTTTGTTGTAATTTTTGGCTATTTCATCATCTAAATTGGCATTGAGCACATTTACATTGTTTTTCACCGCGTAATCCTGGGCTTCTTTCAAAGTAAAACTCTTGCCTGACTCGCTTTGCGAAAATCCATTGCCTGCCAATAGCAGCATCGCAATAAATAATCGGAGTTGGGGTGTGGTTTTGTTTCTCATATTGTATGTGGCTAGGTTTATTCTTCTTCTATTAAATGTTTGTATTTATTAATTAATTTATGTCCTTTTAAGGTAGAAATCCCATGCATAAAGTGATCGAGCAACTGCATTTGCACAGCAACGGGTTTGTATTTATCCGGAGGAAAAAGTACAGGATTAAAAGCCATTTCCACTTGCTCAACCCGCAGTTTGGCAATGATGCGAATGTCCATATCCTTGCGATACAAACCTTGTTCAGTACCTTTTTTTAAATTGTCAATGACCATTTTCAGCACCTTCTCTTCCTTAAATGTTCGAAAGCTTTTCCATGCTTTAGGATGGTATTTTTGCATGTCGTAAAATAAATTCGGATTCATGCCACTAAACATCTCTGCCATGTATTTCATCATCAGCAATATTTCGTCAATGGCATTCTTCGATTCTTCTGCGATTTGGGTAAATTTACACTCACGATTGTGTAAATCTTTTTTGCAAAGGGTACTTACTATTTGGTCCTTGTCTTCAAAAAAGGAGTAGATGGTTTTTTTTGACATGCTCAAATGTTTGGCAATATCATCCATGGTTACACTCTTAATTCCAAAGCGGTAAAAAAGTTCTTGAGCTGCGTATTCTATTCGTTCCTGAGTTTCCATTTTTTAAAATCGGGCGCAAAACTATGGAAACAATTTTAATTTCCAAAGTTTCCACAAGTTATTTTTTGTAGCCAATAGTTTTTATAAGATAAAGTAAAGGAAGCACCAATTCGTTCACATATAGTTTACATTATCTTAAACACATACCAGCATCTTCTGTTGATGAATATACAAATGCTAAAGGCTCCTTAAATGGTTTAGAGATTTCAAGGCTCAGCATAGAGCAAATTCAGGGTATAGTTTAAATTTACTAATATTGAAAACCATATTCACAAAACTTTCCAATGAAAAAGAAGCATTACATTTCTCTCGCAGTAATCTGCTTATTGATTATTTTATACAACATAGGTCCTGCACCTTTAAAACCCAAATTATCGCCAACACTTCCTAAAATTCAGGCAAGTGTTGTAACCCTCGACCATTACATCCAACAACACGAAAGCAAACACAAACTAAAACCCAATAATGAAGCCCGCATTGTTTGGGCAAACGATAGCCTAAAAATGCCCACTGCGTATTCAATTGTTTATTTACATGGCTTCAGTGCTTCACAGGAAGAAGGTAATCCGGTACACCGTCAATTGGCGAAAGAGTTTGGTTGCAATTTGTATTTAAGTCGTTTGGCTGAGCATGGTATTGATACTACCGAACAACTAATAAACTTTACAGCAGATAATATATGGGAAAGCGCTAAAGAGGCGTTGGTTATTGGAAAGCAGCTTGGCCAAAAAGTCATTTTAATGGGAACCTCAACCGGTGGAACACTTGCCTTAAAACTTGCAGCCGATTATCCAAACGATGTGGCTGCTTTGATTTTATACTCTCCCAATATTGAAATTAATGATCCGGCAGCTTTTTTTGTTAACAACCCCTGGGGTTTGCAAGTTGCTCGAATTGTAAAGGGCAGTAAATACCTTACTCCACCCGATCACAGTGCTGCTTATTTAAAATACTGGAACAGTCCCTACCGATTAGAAGCAGCTGTGCAATTACAAGAATTACTGGAATGCACCATGAACAATGAAACATTTAAAAAAATTCATCAACCGGTGCTTTCCCTGTATTATTATAAAGATGAACAAAATCAAGATAAAGTTGTACGGGTTAGTGCAATTAAAAGTATGATGCAAACTATTTCCACACCTAGCGAATTGAAAGTTGAAAAGGCAATTCCCAATGCCGGCGATCATGTATTAGCTTCACCTATAAGATCAAAAGATTGCAATTCGGTATTTTTAGAAACAAAAAAGTTTTTATCCGAAATGTTGAAAAGTAAATATGTCCCTCAATGAGTTAATAGAACTTATAAGAGAAATGGACTTATTAACAGTTGCAAAACGGTTGGTTTTTAGACTTTTGAAAATCAGCAAGTTGGGAGCAGCCCCCAATTATTTTTCAACAAATAGTAAGCTAAAAGCCCAACTTTACCACTTACCGAATATAAATGCAATTGGTCGAGAAATTAAAAAATGTAATGATTAATCGACAAAATAAATTTGTTGTTATAACATTTATTAATAGTTTTACCCAAGTCAAATATAGGGGAGTGTGCCCCCTAAGTTAATTAAAGTATATAGTATGGTTAAGTTTTTTACATTTAATTCTACTTCTTATAAGCCTTTAACAAAAGCCTTTTTGGCTCTTGTTGCAGTTGTTTTTATGCTAACATTTAATTGCTTTGCACAAAGCAAAAAATCAAGTTCAAAACAGAGTTCATCAAAAAAAGCAAACAATGCAACTGAAGCTAAATTAACAAAGGTTGAAGCTCCTCTTTTTGATGAAAAACAATTCTTAGCACAAAAAAAAGGCAGAATAATTTCTGACGAACTTTTAAAAGAATACGAACGAGTTGTTCCCGGCTACTCAAAAAAAACAGTAGTATTGGATGCTGAACGACATACTTTTACCGACAACAATGATGTTGAATTTATAATTGGGATAAAAGAAAAGTACAACATTAAAGACCCTTACATTGAAGAATTAGTTGTTGTGTTAAATAATATGAGAGAGAGCAAACTTAGTCCTGAAGAAAAAAAATTAAGACAAATGAGAAAAGAAGAAGAGGAAAGACAAAAGGCCTTATTGCCTGTTGCCCCTTCAATTAGTAATGAGTAATTAACACCTATATATATAATCCCTAATAATCAAAATCAAATCAATTAACTAAATCTAAACAAAATGAAAGACCACTACACAAGTAAAGTGAGGCCCTCGTTTACACGCTGGCTGACGTGTCTGATGCTCCTGGTGGGGCTTTGGACATTTAATTTGAATGCTCAAACATTTACCACATCTGGAACATGGACCGTTCCCCCAGGTGTAACTTCAGTCCTTGTTAATGTCTGGGGTGCCGGCGGTGGCGGCGGCGGCGGTTTTAACGGCTGTTCTGCACAAGGCCTTGGAAGTGGCGGAGGTGGAGGTGGATTTGCACAATCCACATTATCTGTAACTCCTGGAGATGTCTATACAATTACCGTTGGAGCAGGAGGTGCCGCAGGTGCTTATAATGCTAACGGTGGTGCTGGAGGTAGCTCCTCATTGTCAGGACCTGGAGGTACAGTTGCTGCTTCCGGTGGAGGATTAGGTTTAGGTGGTGGTGCATGCGGAACAGTTGCAGGTGGTGCAGGTGGTGCAGGTACAACTGGAACAATTTTGTTCAGTGGTGGTTCAGGAAGTTCTGGTATTCATACAGGATCGTCTGCTACCGGTGTAAGTGGAAAAGGTGGAGGTGGAGCTGGTTCTGGTTCAAATGGAACAACTCCCCCAAATACATGTGCAGGAGCTGGTACCGGTGGTACTGGTACTTATCCTGGAGGAAATGGTGGAAGCACTGCTAGTTGTGGTGTTGGTACTGATGCGATTGGGCAACCTGGTTTACTTCCTGGTGGCGGTGGTAGTGGCGGTCAAGGATGGACTGCAACTACATCAACAGGTGGAGCAGGAGCTAGTGGTATGATTCAAATTCTTGCACCTTGTGCAACTCCTACATTACAACCTACAAGTTTAGTTTTAACACCAGTATCCCCTTCTATTATAAATGGTAGCTTTACTGCTGCTGCTGGAGCTGACAGTTATTTAATCGTACGTTATCCGAATGGAGCAACACCTTCTGCACCTCCAGTTGATGGAGTTACTTACACAGCAGGTTCAGCTCTTGGAAATGGAACTATTGTAGCATCAACAAGTGGAACTACTTTTAGTGCAACTGGTTTAACTTTATCTACAACTTATGACTTTTATGTATTTTCTAAAAATGCTACTTGTACTCCAGGAACACCTCCTTTGTATTTAACAGCATCGCCTTTAACAGGTTCTGCGACAACTGCAGCTGCTGTAACGGCAAGTTTGGGTGGTTTATGGAGTAATGCTGCGACTTGGGGCGGAGCAGTTCCAGCTTCTACTGATCCTGTTGTTATTCCTGTTGGTATCACAGTAACTATTGATCAACTTGTTACTGTTGGAACTTTAACAGTTAACGGTACTTTACAATGGAATGGAACTTCAAATGCTTTGACTGTTAATGGAAATTTAACAATTGGAGCTGCTGGACGTTTTTTACCATATACTACAGCTGGTACAGGGCAAGCTCTTAACATTGCCGGAAATTTCACCAATAATGGATATGCGAATTTGGCTTTAGTTAGTACAATTCTTAACCTCAATGGAAGTCAAGTTGCCGGTGGAAATGCCAATCCAACTTTGGGAGGAACAGGTACTTTTGAAGGTGACGGAACTAGAGGAATTATAAGAAACTTGTTTTTCCAAACTAATGGAACATCAACAATTAGTACAACTCAAAACCTAACAACTTCTGGTTTGGCTCATACAGCGGGAACTTTAGTTACAAACGGCAAATTATTAATAGATAATACAGCACAAGTTTACGGACAAGCACTTAACACACAAGTAGCTAGCGTTGCAGTAACCAATATGGGTACAGCTATAACAGCAGCACCTGTTGCTTTTGGTGGTGCTGTAACACAATACGCCAATGGTCTTGCAGCTACTGCAAATACGAGATATGTTTCAGGTAGCAATGTATACTTATGTACTACCGCAGGAACATTTAATGCAACTCCTCCAACTTCTACTGGAGCGACCACATTTACAACTAGTGGACCTACCTTATTATATATTGGAAACGTAGGAACTTTAGGTGTTGCTTACATTCAAACAGCCTTAACAGTTGGAACGCAATACTTTTACAATGGTAATTTATATACAGCAGTTGCAACAACTGCATCAGGAACAACACCTCCAACACACTTAAGTGGTACAGTTGGAAGCTATCGCTATGTTGGTACTGCAGCAACAGTAAGTGTAAATTACGATGCAACTACTCAAACTGTAAGAAGTGTAACAGTTACCAATCCGGGTAGTGGTTACAATACAGTTGCACCAGCTCTAACATGGAGCATAGGCGCTGTAGGAGCTACGGGTACTTTACCAACTAGTTCAGTTGTGTTTTTCCAAGGTATCGTAGGGCCCGCAACTTCTTCTACTCAAAAATCAGGTGTAGCTACATTTAGTGGTGCCTTAACTATTAATAGTGATCAAGGAGCTAGTGTTGCAAGTGTTGACCCTCAAGCTTCTTCAGGTGTTGGAGCAATTTCTTGTACGAATGGTGGTGTAAACTATACAGTAGCACCAACCGTTGGTATTGCAGGTCCATCAGCTTTAAACTTAGTAACTAATCCGGGAAGTGGCTACGCTGCAAATCCAACGATTATTGTTTCTGGTGGTAACCTTGTATCTGGTACTGCTTTAACCACATCTAACTTTACAATTACTTGTAACCAAGGTAAAGTTGTTTCGGTATATTTGAATACCGGAACTACGGCAACTTATTCAACTCCTCCAACATTGGCTTTTTCAGCTGGTACAGCAACATTGGCTTTTCCAGCTGGATGTTGGGCTACTGCAACTGCTACAATTGGAGCTAACGGAGCTTTAGGAAATTTCACAATTACAAACGCTGGTTTTGGTTACCAAGCTGCACCAACTGTTGGTGTTGGAACAACTTCAGGTACTGCGAATGGTGGAACTTTCACTACAGTTGCTGCAACTTTTTCATCAAGAATAGCTGCTTATAACGTTACTTATAATTTCTTTACTCCTGCACCGGTTAACATGGTGAATACTGAAGGAGCTGAAATCCCATCTAATAGAAAATTAAACTTGATAACTTTAGCTGGAGCTGGTGCTTTCGGTGCTAATTTTACAAGTAACTTAATATTGTGGGGAACTTCACCTTTTTCATTCACAAGCAGTACAAATAATAACCGTATTGATATGGGTGGTAATAATATCTTGTGTACTTGGAATGGTTTTGCCGGAACTACCGGTTCAACTACTACAGGTGTAACCAATGGTAGCATTACTTTAACAACACGTGGAGGCGGAAATACAGGAAGTACCTTAAACTTTCCATTTGATGCAACCTTTACCTGCTTTACAGGAACAGGAACCAATGCTGCAAATGGTGCTTCAGTTGAACGTGTAACTGTATCTCGTACGGCTGCTCCAACAGGAACAGGAGCCACAATGATAGGTACACGAGGTTACCGCATTCAAAGTAATGCAGGTTCTGCTTATGGTACCAATCCTACTGTTACTTTGAACTTTAACTCAAACGATAATTTAATTTCTGATAATCCAAGTTTATTAATAGCACAATCAACTGCTGCTACAGGACCTTGGACAATTAGAAGTATAGCATCTGGTACAGGCGCTTTGCCGGGAACAGGAAGTAGAACAACTGCTACAACAGGAGTTGGTCCAATTGTTCCTACCGGTGACGATTACTATGGATGGTCTTCAAGTTTTACTCCTCCACCTGCACTTGATTTTGTGGTAACCCGCACAACCGGTAATACCTATACTTCAATAGCTCCAATAGCTAGTGGTGGTAATGGAACCGGAACGCTTTCTACAGCTGCTGGTGATGAGGGAACTCAGTTAGTACCTTTTACAGGGTTTACCTACCAAGGTTCTCCGGTAACAGGATTTACAATACATACCAATGGTATGATTATTTTAAATAATGGTAATTATACTTATACAACTGCTAGCAACTGGGACAATACCCTTGGTGCATTTTCAGCAGGTGGTACGCCCGATATTAACAAAAGAAACGTAATTGCTCCTTTTTATGATGACTTAAACAAGGCTACTCCTGTAATTTATCATAAAATTGTTGGAAACGTTGCAACTATCGAATGGTTCAATACTACCTTCTTTGGTTTATCAGGTCCTCAAATGTTCTATCAAATTGTATTAGACGGATCAGACAATAGCATTACTTTCAATTATGGAAACATGCAGTTGTACAACGGAACTCAAAATATCCGTTATGCATATACTTGTGGTTTAAGTGGTGCTTTTATACAAGTACCTGCACAAGCTGGCCAAATATTCCAACAACAGTATGAAAATACAACTTTTTTCACGCATGAAAACAGTACAGTTTCAAACAGAGGAGCTAATGGTTTAGCAATCTCACCGGAGCCAAGAAGTAGCATTAAATTTACTCCTGGTACTTATGTACCCGTAGCAGCTCCTTCTGCAACAGCTCCTGCTAATGATGATTTCGCATCAGCTATTTCTCGACCTGCATTAACCTCTTTCCCTAGTAATATTGCTTGGGATAATGGTACTAATACTACAAATTTATATACCACGCGTTTTTCAACGCATTCAACTTTCCCTGATAATGGCTGTGCAACTTCTGCTACAGCGAAGGATGTTTGGTTTAAGTTTAATGCAAATAATACCGATATGACCGTGCGTATTTATGGTTCAGGAGGTTACCTTCCACGTGTTGGAGTTTATGATCAGTTTGGAGCTCCTGTGGGGTCTTGTACTTTAGGTACACAAGGATTAACTACCAATGCTGTTTTAAGCGGATTACTTTTAGGTGACGATTACTATGTTCGTGTTGCTCATGATATTACAGGTGTAAAAGCTACAGCAACAGCAACCGTTTCTGGCGGTGCAGTTACTACATTATCGATAGTTGATGGAACAAATTATACTGTTCCTGCGCAAGCTTTTGGATATGTTCCAGCTAACCAAGGACCAAGAATTACCTTAACTGGAGGTGGTGGTACTGGTGCAGTTGCATCCTTATCAACTCCAACAACTCCTACAACCGTATTAGCTACAATGGGAGCAGCTAACATTACCTTTAATGGTGGTGCAGGCTATTCTTCTGCTCCAACTGTTGATATCGAGAGCCCAGATTGGGGTATTACAGGTGAATTTGGAATAATTGTGTTCGCAGTTGCTGCAAATGATACTTGTGCTACTGCTATCACTCTTACAAACACCAGCAATACATCTTGTACTTTAGGTCAAAACTCTAGAGAAACTGTATCTACAGCTGCAGCTCCAATTACATCAAATACTTCACCTGCTGCGACTTCAGGTACAACTGCTGACGACGATGTATGGTATAAGTTTACCGGTGTTGCTCAAAACACTAAAATTACAGTGAGTGGAGCAAGTGGATTTGATGCCGTGGTTCAGGTATTTACAGGAGCTTGTAATACAGTTGCCTTGCCAAGTAATATGACCTTGGTTGCTGAAACAAACTTAACCGGAGATGATGGAGTTGAAACAATTAATTTAACTACAACTGTTCAAACCTATTGGGTGCGTGTATACCATGCAGCTGTTGGTTCTGGTACTCCAGGGTCATTTTTCAATATTTGTGTTAACTTGGCAGACAATACTCCTCCAGTTATTGCTAATATAGTTGCTTCACCAAGTGGACTTCAATGTACACCTGTTGCACATACTATTACTGCAGATGTTACTGACGACTTTACCGTTGCTAGTGTTAATTTAAATTGGACATTAAATGGCGTAGCTCAAACTGCGATTCCAATGACCTTAGGAACACCTCCATCTTATTCAGCTGTTATTCCTGCTCAATCTGCAGGTGCTGTAGTTGCATATACTATAGTTGCACAAGATGGTGCTGCCCCTACACCAAATAGCACAACATCAACTGCAGGTAACTATACTGATGCACAACTACAAGGTTCTTTAGCATTAAGCGCTGGTGTTGATAAAACAGTTAACGTTAATACTGCTACTAATTTAACAGCTTCTTATAATCACCCAAGTGGTTGTTTAAAAATTACAGAAATTACCTTGTTTAAAACCGGAACTGGTTCAACCCCTTCTTACCCTAGCTATGCAGTTGGAGATGACTTAGTGGAAATAACAAATACCGGTACTTCTCCAATTGCCCTTGGTGGAGTTCATTTAAAAACTGAAGGAGCAAGGACATCCGACTATACCTTCCCTGCTGCTACTGTGCCAGCCGGAGGAGTTGTTGTGGTAAACTTTGGAATTGGAACAGATGATATTCCAAACTTAGCTTTCTTCGAAAATGGTTCTGCTGATTTATTTAGTTCTGGAACAAATAATGGTATTTGGTTAACTACATCTGCAGGTGCTGTAATTGATGCGGTTGCAACCAACGGTCATACTTTCTCAGGAGGTAGCGGTGTTACTGCTGTTGATTGGACTGGTGCAGGTGCTACAGGTTTAAGTGGCGATGCCGGTACTCGTTTAACAGGTGCTGATGTAAACAATCCAACCGGATGGTTAACAGCAAGCAGTTCAACTCAAAATATCGGAACTGTAAATGGAGGTGTACCACTTTCTTGTGTATCTTCTTATACTGTGACTTGGACAGGTGGAAACATCGTTGGTTCTATGACAGGCGATATGATTACTACACCGGTGTTTAGTGTAACCCCTTCAGTTTATACATTTAACGTAGCAATTACTGATGGAGTTTGTACAGTATCCGACAATATTGATGTAACTACAGTTACACCAACTACTCCGGTTGCTGCCTTTACAGTTAACAATACAACCCAAACAGCGGGTGGTACTGTTTCAACAGCTTTATTCACCGATTTATCAACGAACATACCTGATAGCTGGTCATGGAACATTACCGGTCCGGGAACTGTTACTTATGTAAACGGAACAAGTGCTACTTCTCAAAACCCACAGGTTCAATTTAGCACAGGTGGTTTGTTTACGGTTGCTTTAACAGCGACTAATGCTGCCGGTTCAAATACCTTAACGCAAACAAATTACATCACTGTTAACTACATTGATATTTATCCTCCGGTTATTGCGAATGTTGCTATAACCCCGGGAGCTAGTTGTACTCCGGTTGCTCACACAGTAAGTGCTGATATAACCGATTACAATGTTATAAGCTCTGCTGTAATCGTTTGGACATTAAATAATATTGCTCAAGCAGATATTCCAATGACCTTAGGTACTCCTCCAAGTTATTCTGGAGTTATACCAGCACAGGCTTCAGGAGCTACTGTTTCTTGGTTTGTAAGAGCAACTGATGCAGCTGCGGTTCCAAATGTTGCAAATGGAACAGCTCAAAGCTATACTGATGATTATTTAACAGGATTAGCAGCTTTAAGTGCAGGTCCTGATGTTACTAAGAACATTGGTGGGACAGCTAATTTGTTAGCAACATATACTCCACCTAGTGGAGCAACTGGTTGCTTAAAAATTACTGAAATTACCTTGTTTAAAACAGGAACAGGTTCTACCCCTTCGTACCCATCTTATGCGGTTGGTGATGATATCTTAGAAATCACTAATACAGGAACAAATCCTGTTGCTATAGGAGGTTTACACTTAAAGAATGAAGGAGCAAGAACAATGGATTATATATTCCCTGCGGCTACTATTCCTGCCGGTGGTGTTATAATCGTAAACTTTGGTGTTGGTACCGATGATTTAATCAACAATGCCTTCTTTACTGGAACCCAAACTGGTTCAACTTCAGATACTTGGTCTTCAGGTACTAATAATGGTATCTGGTTAACACAAGCTAACGGAACAACAGTTATTGATGCTGTTGCTACCAATGGACACGTATTTTCAGGAGGTAGCGGTGTAACTGCTGCTGATTGGAGCGGTGCGGGTGCAATTGGTACTAGCGGACACGCAGGTACACGTTTAACAGGTCCGGATTTGAATGATGCCACCAATTGGGTAACCGCTGGAACGTCAACTCAAAATCAAGGAACAGTTAACGCAGGAGTTCCATTATCATGTAATAACTCTGTTGCTACATATACCATCACCTGGACAGGTGGAAATTTGGTTGGCCCTTCTGTAGCTAATCCAACAACAACTCCGGTGTTTATTGCTCCTCCTGCTGTACTTACTTACACAGCAACCTTGAGCGATGGAACTTGTTCTACTTCAGACAACGTAGTTATTACAACTCAATTCCCAGTTGCACCAGTTGCTAATTTTAGTGTAAATAGCCAAGCTCATACAATTGGAGCAACCATTAGTACTGCAGTATTTACTGATTTATCGACAAATATTCCAGATACTTGGTCATGGAACATTACCGGACCAGGTACTGTAACTTATGTTAACGGTACTACCTCGACATCACAAAACCCAGAGGTTCAATTTGGGGCAGTTGGTCAATACACTGTTGCCTTAACAGTAACTAACGGTGGAGGCACTGATACTAAAACAGAAACTAATTACATTACTGTAACTGCTGTTTATTGCTTATCTAACGCTACTAGTACTTCAGATGAAGAAATATTCGAAGTTAATTTCGCAGGTATTTCAAATAATACAAACTGTGGTCAAACCGGTGGTGGAGCATCATTGTTAAATGAATATTCAGATTATACTGCTGATACTCCTGCTGAAGTGGCTGTTGGATATACTTTCCCATTCTCATTTACTGCAGGATCATGCGGTGGAGTTTTCTCAGCTGGATATAGCGTATATATTGACTATAATGCTGATGGAGATTTTGCTGACATTGATGAGAAAGTACTTGGTTCTGTAGCTACTACCTCTATTCCAATCCTTGGAATTACATTTACCGGTAGTATTACTATACCAATGACAGCTACTCCTGGATTAACAAGAATGCGTGTAGTGTTGACTGAATCTAATGCAACACCTCCAGCTTGTGGAACCTATGGTTTTGGTGAAACTGAGGATTATACAATTAATATTAATCCTGCTCCGGTTGCTGCACCATCTTGTCCTAACTCAGTAGTAATTGGTGGTTTAACTTGTATTACCGCTACAACTGTACAATGGACAGCTGCTACATCAAACTTCCCTCAAGGATACAAAGTGTATATCGGTACTGATGGAGGAGGAGTAACAACTCCAACAAGTTTAGTAGGCGGTTCAGATGTTGGAAATACCTTTATACTAAACATGCCAACATTAGCTCCGGCAACCTTGTATTATTATCAAGTTACCGCTTACAATGGTATTGGTGAAAGTGTTGGATGTACAATTGGATCCTTTACTTCAGGAGCAGCAACTACTCAAACACCAACTCAATCTCCGGCTTCTTATACAGAAACTATGGATAATGGTGTATTCCCTCCTGCTTTACCATGTGGTGTAACAAGTTCTGACGAAAATTTCCCGGCAGATAATACAACTTGGTATACCGCTGCCGGCGCTTCTGAAGCACATGCAGGTACTCGTTATTTAAGAATTGATAAAAATGCAAATAACACAACTGCAAAAGACGATTGGTTCTATAGTGCTCCAATGAACTTAACTGCAGGTAAATTGTACCGCATTTATTTCTGGCACCGAGTAGGAACAGCTGGTTCTGAAAACTTCGAAGTTTTCTTAAGCAACAGTAATGATGCAGCTACCATGTTAACAACTTCAGCTGTATTTACAGGAGCTAGTAATTTGTTAACTTACAAACTAGACTCTTCTGCAGATATTTTACCAGCAGTAGGTGGTATTTATTACTATGGTTTTCATGCAAATGGTGCTGCTAATGGTCAAAGCTTGTTCATGGATGATATTCAGGTAAAACAAATACCTGTTGCAGCTATGGATCCTGCTTCTTGTATTACAATTCCTAGCTTGTACGATCAATTGTTGGTACAACCTGTTTACCAGGCTCAAGACTACAAATTCAAAATTGAGAACCTTGCAAACAGCTTTAGCTATGAGTATACTCGTAACTTACCAATTCCTGATTTCCGCTTGAAATGGGCACCGGGAGTAACCTATGATCTATCGTACGATGTTTCGGTATCTTACAAAAAGAACAATGTATGGAGCCCTTATGGACCATCTTGCGTTGTAACCATGGGCCCTTTCCCAACCACTCAATTGCGTGGAGCATCTTGTGGAGCAACCCTTACTGATTTGTATACTCCTTTGTATATTGACTCAGTAGGTGGAGCAAACGATTACGAATACAAAATTGTACAAAACACATTAGCATACGACCATACT
>Ga0075163_10001819_pt1 | contig 28852 bp, 15 predicted proteins | sample JI1023141ADNA_FD_71478 | JGI IMG/M metagenome (GOLD analysis project Ga0075163, IMG submission 71478) | Wastewater effluent complex algal communities from Wisconsin, to seasonally profile nutrient transformation and Carbon sequestration -... | ecosystem: Engineered > WWTP > Effluent > Algae...
AAGTTTGTTTAAACGACAGTACACAGCTTACCGCAATGCCTGGCTTTACCAATTATTTATGGAGTAACGGCGATACCGGAATTTCAGTAACTGTGCAACCCGGGCTTTACTTGGTAACCGCAAACGATATTCACAATTGTATTTCCACTTCTTCGCCGCACTCCTTACAGTCCTATCCTGTATTTAAACCGGCCATAAACGGAAACCTAAACTATTGCTTTGGCGATAGCACCAAACTTTCAGTATATCCTAATTATACAAACTTCCGCTGGAACACACTCGATACAACTAGCAGTATTTACGTTACACAAGGAGCATATTATTTAAGCATTATTGATGGAAATAGCTGCCTTCAAAAAAGCGATACGGCGTTTGTAAACGAATTACCTTTTCATGCAGTAACAATTAGTGGAGGTCCTAATTATTGCCCCGGCGATAGTGCTTTGTTGATTGCCAGTCCCGGATTTTCAACCTATGCCTGGTCCAATTTATCAATCAACGATTCACTGTATGCAAGTTCAGGAACCTTTCAGGTTTTGGCTATCGACTCAATGGGTTGTAAAGATAGTACTGTTATAGGCCCTATACTGCCTTATCAAGTAACTCAACCTGTAATAAGTGGAGTGTTCATCACTTGTGCCAACGATTCAACTAGTTTACAGGCTAGCCCCGGCTTTGCTAACTACCAGTGGTCTACCGGTGCGCTTGGAAATACAGCATTGCTTCCTCCGGGAAATTATACTGTTACAACTATCGACACGCATCAGTGTTTAAGTACCTCCGATACCGTTACTGTGGAATCTTATCCTGTGCATACTGCTATAATAAGTGGCGATAGTATTTGTTGTGTTAATGATAGTGTTTTACTTTCGGCGAGTTCCGGATTTATCTTCTATAGTTGGAATTCGCAGCCGGGAGGAATTTCACAGCTTTTACCTCCGGGAGTATATACTGTTGAAGTGACCGATTCGAACAATTGTAGGACCATTACCAATGCGCACACAATAGCTGCATTTCCACATCAATTACCTGCAATTAATGCTAGTCCATTTTACTGCCAAGGCGATAGTGTTTTATTGAGCTCCAGCTCTGTTTTTCCGGCATATTCATGGTCAAACGGTAGTAATGCAAATCAAACCTATGTGCAAAGTGGATCATATTGGTTACAGATTACAGATAGTTTCAGTTGTGTATTAAGAAGTGCTGCTGTTGCCATTCAGCAATGGCCGGTAACAGTTCCTCAGATTTTAGGCAAGCAATATTACTGTGCAGGAGATAGTGTTTTATTGCATATTTCACCGGGCTTTACACAAACGCAATGGTCAACCGGAAGCACTACTAATGCTATTCAAGCGCAAGCAGGAGTTTACCAACTTACAGCAAAGGATTCTAATAATTGTACCGTACAATCAGCGTTGTTCGCAGTACAGCAAAGTATACCCAAAGCTGAAATTAACGGCAATCAAGTTATTTGTGAAGGCGATAGCAGCAAACTTTCGTTGAGCAATGTTTTTACCACTTATGCTTGGAATACCGGTGCTTCATTTTCTGAAATATGGGTAAATCAAGGGATGTATTATGTGGAGGTGGAAGATAGTATAGGATGTAAAGCAGGAGATACCATACACGTTAAAAACTATCCAATTCCCAAGGCTCTTTTTGTTGCGGATGCAGAATTGATTGAAACTGATACACCACTTCAACTTACAAACCAATCCTACTGTAGCGGAGGCACAATAGTGTCAACCAATTGGACAATCAACCAACAAGCAATTGCTAACAGCTATAATTTATTGCACACGTTTAGTGATACAGGAATTTACATGATAGAGTTAGTTGTTACTACGGATGAAGGGTGTACGGATAGTTATGAAAGAATTTTTCGAGCCGAAGGACTTCTACAGTTACCCAACATTGTAACACCCAATAACGATGGAAGCAATGATGTGTTTGTAATAAAGCATCTTAATACCGCTAAAACAAACAGATTATTGGTATATGATCGCTGGGGGCATGTGGTTTTTGAAAGTAAGAAGTATGAAAATAATTGGAATGCATCAAATGTAAAGGATGGGGTGTATTATGTAGTACTTCAAACAGAAGGCGAAAAGGAGCGCACAGGAAATTTAACCATTACGCGTTAACAAAGCTGATATACTTTTCCCGGCAAGGATTTCACCAATCCGTTAAACTCAAGATTTAAGAGCAACGCAGCAACTTTACTCATGCTTAATTCTGAAAGTAAGGTAAGTTCATCAACCGGCAAGTTGCCATGTTTGCTGAGTATTCGAACAATTGTTTCCTCTTCGGTGCTCAGTTCAACAAATAATTTTTGTTGCTTTGGACGCACTTTTTCTTCGGCTGTCCAGCCAAGCAAATATTCAATATCCTTAGCCGACTCAATAAGTGCAGCTTTATTTGTTTTAATAAGCCGGTTACATCCTGTCGAGAAGGTATCGTTTAAGCGACCGGGAACCGCGAAAACATCACGGTTGTAAGAGTTTGCAATTTCGGCAGTAATTAGCGCTCCTCCTTTATTACTTGCCTCTACCACAATGGTTGCATCCGAAAGTCCTGCTACAATGCGATTACGTTTCGGGAAATTTTCGCGGTCGGGATTTGTTTCACTAATAAAGTCAGTTAGCAATCCTCCCTTTTCAATAATTTTATCGGCTACCATTCTATGTGCCGGTGGATACAAGCGATCGAGACCATGGGCAAGTACAGCTACTGTTTTTAATTCATGTTGCAATGCTGCTTTATGCGCACAAATATCAATACCATAAGCCAAACCACTGATAATGGTGACTTGATGTATTTTTAATTCTTCAATCAATTGATGGGTAATATTTTTACCATAGTCGGTAGCATTTCGGGTTCCAACTATACTTAACATTTTACCTTCGTTAAAATTGGTAGTGCCTTTGTGGTACAAGAGTAGTGGGGCATCCTGACAATGCTTTAATCGTTTGGGGTAATTATCAGATAAATAATACAACACCTCAATTTTATGCTGCTCAATAAATTTTACTTCCTTCTCTGCTTGCTTTAAAACTTTTTGATGCAGGATAGAACTAGCTGTAGCTTCGCCTAATCCGGGAATTTTAAGAAGTTGGCTTTTCTTGGTTTTAAATACGGCAGTTGGGCTTCCGCAATAAGCAATAAGCTTTTTAGCAGCAACATCACCTACCCCAGGAATAAGGGTTAATGCAATTGAATGATGCAGCAGTTGTTGCGACATCATAACAAGAAGAAATTAGAAATGGTACTCGCTGTAATTTTTTGAGAATTCGTTTGCAGCAAAGCTGGTGTTGACTTGCAAGTTGTGGTATTCGTAGCTTTCATAAAAACCAAGATCGTCGTATACTTTTAAAAACACCGGAAGATTCGTTTTTTTAGTCACATACAATATCGTCTTATTGGAGTAATTATTGGGCACCAAAAGTTGCTTTCCCTCAATATTCGTAGTATAATCTTTTATCCACTGATTGCGCTCTAAAATGCGGTATTCGCCACAATTAAATTCGTTGGCAATACTGGCAACCGTTTCACCTTTTTCAACGGTATAATTGATGTATTTAAAATCAGGATAACTGGCAAATAGTTTATAACATTCGGTATTATCCCAGGTAATATCACCGATATAGGTAAATATTTTTTCCAAAGGAATTCCTGCTTTAAAAATAGATGCACGGGTAGTTTTAGCAATGTATGCGAAGCCTAAATCATGAATGGTATGATGTTGATTTTTGCGCATAATATCACCAACCGGACTTAAATTCAAGGTAGTATACGGAAATCCATTCGGATATACCCAGCAATCGCCTTTGTTTTCGCCTTGTACCCACAATACTTCAGTTCCTTTATTGGGGTTTTTTAAAAACACTTTGCGTGGATTAACATTGATTTTAATTTCAGAAACAGCATTGTGATTAATTTTATTTACCCGTTCTGAAATATACAAAGTATAACGCATGGTTTTTACATCCTGAATTGCATCAAACATTTTTTCGAGAATTTGCACACTCGTTAATGCCGGTTCATGCGAAAATACAGGAACTCCAATAAGCATTACTACCAGTAATGTAAACTTAAAGAGAAGGCTATTTTTTAAAAGATTCATTTGTTGTGCTGCATTACAAATATAGCATTGAAAGACGATTTTAAAAAGCGGTTTTATTACCCAATCATTTTAGCTTGTTTGTAGAAAATGCGATAAAGCTTTATCTAAATTGTATTCTATTTTGTGCCAAATCAATCAATGTTTATAAACACATTGCCTGCATGTATGGTTCAAAAATTTCGTAAAAAAGTTAATAGAATCGTTGTTCAATATAGCAAATGATAAAGTGCTTATTTTGAATATTAATAAAACTAATGTAGAAACAACACAATTTGGTACTAAAAGGGATGGTTAAAATAAACGCAGTTTAATACAACAAATTATTATAAGGATAGCGGATTACATGCAGCGCTTTCACTTTTTCGTAAATCGTTTTTCTAAATTCTTCTACGTTTTCTTTTTCGGTGGCCGAAATAAAAAGACAAGGTGTGTTTAGTTTCGACATCCAGCTTTTTTTTAGTGTTTCAAGCGTTAAGTTTTCGCGTAAAATTGGAGTTAAATCATCGGCATCCTTTTCAATAAAACTATACTTGTCGATTTTATTAAAAACCAAAATAGTAGGCTTGTCCAAGGCCTTAATATCGCGCAATGTTTCGTTTACCACCAGAATGTGAGCTTCAAAATTTGGATGCGAAATATCAACTACATGCAAAATTAAATCCGCTTCGCGCACTTCATCAAGCGTTGATTTAAAACTTTCAATTAAATGTGTGGGTAATTTTCGAATAAATCCAACCGTATCTGACAATAAAAAAGGAAGGTTATCAATGACTACTTTTCGTACGGTAGTGTCGAGTGTAGCAAACAACTTATTTTCGGCAAAAACCTCACTCTTACTGAGCAAATTCATAATGGTACTCTTGCCCACATTGGTATATCCTACAAGGGCCACGCGAATTAATTCGGAACGATTTTTTCGTTGCGTTGCCATTTGCTTGTCAATTTGCTTGAGTTGTTCTTTCAGCAAGGATATTTTTTGACGCACAATTCTACGGTCGGTTTCTATTTCCTTTTCACCTGCACCTCCACGGGTACCGGTCCCTCCGCGCTGTCGCTCAAGGTGTGTCCACAAGCCGGTAAGGCGGGGCAACATGTATTCGTAATAGGCAAGTTCGGTTTGGGTTTTTGCATGCGCTGTTTGCGCTCGAGCTGCAAAAATATCGAGTATTAAATTGTTGCGGTCAATGATTTTACGCTTTAGTGTTTTCTCAATATTGCGCAATTGAGAGGGACTCAACTCATCATCAAAAACTACCCAATCAACCTCATGCGAATCGATGTACTGACGTAATTCTTCCAATTTTCCCGACCCAATGAACGATCGGGGATCAGGATTAGCAAGGCGTTGCGTAAATCGCTTCAGTGGAATGGCTCCTGCAGTTTCAATTAAAAATTGCAATTCGTCGAGGTACTCGGTAATAAGTACCTCGTCTTGTTGCTGATTGATAACTCCTACAAGTATGGCTGTAGCTTGTTTTTTACCGGTTTCGTGCAAAGTTTTTTGTTTACAAATTAATGCTTCATGGTTTTTACATAAACAGCAACAGCATGTATTTGCTCGGCGGTTAATTGATCTTTAAAGGCAGTCATGTTTCCTTTTCCATTAGCTACCAAATCGGCAACACCGGCTTCATCTAGCGATGAAAGGGTGAGGTCAAGTGCACCCATAAATCCTTTATTACCATCTTGTCCGTGGCATTTAACACAATAATTGGTGTATACTGTTTGTCCTACCATCAAAGTATCGCTTGAGTTAAGGCCCATATCGTTGCTTCCAACTGCTTTTTGTTTGCGGCTCATTTCGGCCAATCCGTACGACATAATAATCATGAGCAAAGAAACAATAGCCAACACTTTATTCGATTTTTTGTAGGCAATAACAGCAACTGGTATGGAAGCCAAAACAAGGCAAATTTTAATAATTTGAAATGATTTAATACTTCCAATTTCAACCAACATCCAAATCCCAGTAATCAGGAAACTAGCGCTAACTATCATTTCGAGAACTTTGGTTAGCTTTTTAAATTTCTCTAAATTTTCGGTTTGATTGGCAACTAGTAAGATGGTTTTGATAAGGTAAATCAATAAAAACAGAATTACCGATACTTTGTGGATAGTTAATAGATTCATGTGTTGCTGTGTTTAGTGTATGAACGAATTCAAAAATTTAAAGATATCCTAATTTACTTTTCACGCGTGCTAAAGTTTCTTGAGCAATTTTTTTGGCTTTTTCTTCTCCAATTTTCAATTTACTTTCCAGTTCATCCGTATGAGTCATATAGTAATTAAAGAGCTCACGTTGCGATTTAAAGGTAGTTAAAATACAATCGAGTAAAGCCGTTTTTGCATGCCCGTAACCAAATCCTCCACGCAAATAATTTTGACGCATGGTTTCGGTTTCTTCGGGACTTGCAATAAGTTTGTACAAATTAAAAGTGTTATCACTATCCGGATTCTTCGGCTCTTCCAGCGATTTGCTATCGCTAACAATGCTCATCACTACTTTTTTAAGCTCCTTTTCGGGAAGAAAAATATTGATGAAATTGTTATAGCTTTTACTCATCTTTTGTCCGTCGATTCCGGGAACTATCATTACACGTTCGTCAATCAGTGCTTCCGGAATAACAAATGTTTCACCCATGAGGTGATTAAATTTTTCGCCAATATCGCGCGTCATTTCCAAGTGTTGTAATTGATCTTTACCAACCGGTACAAACTGTGCATCGTACAACAAAATATCGGCAGCCATCAACACGGGATAAGTAAACAGTCCGGCATTTACATCCGACAAGCGCTCTGATTTATCCTTAAACGAATGTGCATTGGCCAGCATCGGGTAAGGCGTAAAACAGTTTAAATACCAAGTTAATTCGGCAACTTCGGTAATTCTACTTTGGCGATAGAAAATATTTTTATCGGTATCAAATCCAAATGCCAACCAAGCCGCTGCAGTGCTAAGCGTGTTGGTTTTAATGGTGTTTGCATCTTTAACAGAGGTAAGCGTGTGCAAATCGGCAATAAAAAACAAGGATAAGTTTTCGGTTTTTTTCGACAATTCAATAGCAGGCAAAATAGCACCGAGTATATTCCCCAAATGAGGAACTCCTGTGCTTTGAACGCCTGTAAGTATGCGAGACATAGTTTGGGATAAATAAAATTTTGTGTCGCAAAAGTAAGATTATTGTTTTAAAGAAGTAAGAAAACATTTCTCCATTAAAACATACAAAAAATGTTTTTTATCCTATCAGCGAGTAAAAGCAATTTTTAGAAATGTTTTCCTCGTCATTTTTTTTAAGATATTTGCCAGCAGCAATCCCTGTTAAACTGTAAGTATGGCCGATGAGCTAAAGAAAAAAAAGGAAAGCCGTTTTATTTATCGCATTAAAAATAAATTCCGTTTGGTAATTATGAACGATGCCACCTTCGAAGAAAAGGCATCCTTTGTACTTACCCCACTCAACGTTTTTGTTTTTGTAGGCGTGCTTACCTTGTTTTTGATTGTGGTGGTGAGCTACATTATTGCCTTTACTCCCTTGCGCGAATACATTCCGGGTTATGCCGATGTGAACATGCGCCGCAATATTAAAACACTTGCACTGCGTGTTGATTCGTTAGATGAAGCTTTGCGTAACAAGGACATGAATGTTGCAAACCTTGCTGATATCATTAACGATAAATTAAAAAATCCAAAAATAAATCCCACTCAAAAGGACAGTACCAAAAAATACGACAAACTTACTCTTCGCGCTTCGGTTGATGATTCATTGATGCGCAATGAAATCGAAAATCAAAGTAAATATAGTTTAGCATTAGGCGTTGAAAGTTCTGCCAAAAGCGGGATTCGAAATTTTTTCTTTTTTGTGCCACTCAAAGGCGTTGTTACCGATTCGTACAAATCAGGGATCTCGCATTATGGCGTAGATATTACTGCTCCCGAAAACGAAGCCATTAAAGCAACGCTCGATGGAACCGTAATTCTTGCTAATTGGACATCCGAAACCGGATACATAATACAACTGCAACACGAAAACAGTTTAGTAAGTATTTACAAACACAATTCAGTATTGCTGAAAAAAGTAGGCGACCGCGTAAATGCCGGTGAAGCCATTGCAATCATCGGAAACTCCGGCGAACTCACAACCGGCCCACATTTGCATTTTGAGCTTTGGTTCAACGGACTTCCCGTGGATCCTCAAGAATACATGAGTTTTAATTAGAAAGAGCGGTTAATAAAGCCGTTGAAAATTCATCGTGTTTAAGTTTTTCCTAGCGCTTTAATGCGTAAATTTGAGAAAAACCTCTAGCATCATGAAAATCAAGTTTTTACTTAAAGCATTACTTGTACAGATATGCATCATTAGCACATTGCAGGTACGTGCCTCTTTAAATAACTATAATTTTACTCAGCAAGTCGATACCATTTCTCCGCTTATAGGAGGAACCAATTTAGTTGCATACTATCACAACACAACGGTTTATTACGGCGCTGTAAATCAGCCTTACGGTACAACCAATACCAACAATTTGTTTTTTAGTGGAATTCCAATCGGCTTTAATTTTATTGTAGATGGTCAAGTAAATACGGTTTTTGGAATAAACTCAAGAGGCTATTTGATGGTAGGGAATAATTCCTTAAACATGAAAGTAACCCCAGCAACTAATCCTATTTCGGGTAAAGTTAGTGCAACAGTTATTTCGGCTTTAGGCGGTTATTTATGTCAAACCAATGCATCTCGAATACATTATTCAACCTTGGGTACTGCCCCTAATCGCATATTAGCTGTTCAATTCGACAATATGGCAAGGCGCTATTCAATGAACAACGATAGCCTTAGTTTTCAAATTCGCTTGTATGAGGGAAGTAACAAAATTCAATTTATTTATCACAAACTTTCAGTGCTGAAACAAGGTGCCGATCAATATTTTGAAATTGGAATTCGAGGAATCGATTCGAGTAATTACAGCAATCGCCGTTTAACCGGAAACTGGGAAAACAGCAGCTGGGGATTCACTAACAAGAGCACTTGTATGCTCGGAAAGTACAACTATCCTGCGTTGGGTGCAAGTTTCACCTTTAGTCCACCGGATACCGCTTGCATTGCCTCAAATTTAAGCGGAACAATTTTTCCAAGTAGTTATGCTGTATCATCTACAGATACTTTTACGCTTATTTTGGATGCAATTAATTTAGCTGCAAATACTTCCATTGAGTGGCAAAAATCTACCGATAGCGTGAACTATACACCACTGCCAAGTTTAGCAACACGGTTTACTTTTTTATCACAAGACAGTACTGCATTTTATCGTTGCAAACTGAGTTGTGGAGCAAGTAGTTATTTCACCAATAGTTTAAAAATCACCCAGCTCAGCAATACTCAAACGTATTGTACTTCTTACTCACGCTATTCTAATGCAATTAATATAGGTCAAGTTAAATTTTCGAATTTGGTAAATGGCAATGCTATTCCGGCGCTTAGTTCACAGGTTTTTAATGCGTATACTGATTATTGCAATGTAGCCCCAGCTGTAGTTAATCAGGGAGCTAATTATGAATTTTCCGTTAAGGAAATTTTTCATGTGAATTACATAAAATCAGGTGTTATGGTTTTTATTGACTACAATAAAGACGGAGTTTTTGATAACACCACAGAAACTATTTTTTTAGGAAAAACCAAAAGTGGTGTCAATGGATATGAAGCTCGCAGTTTTATACAAATTCCCGATTCAGCGCCGCTTGGATTAACCAAAATGCGTATTGTATTGTACGACCCCAATACCCAACTACCAGTTGAGCCTTGCGATGCATCCTTTTATGGCGAAACCGAAGATTACCTGGTACAAATTATGCCAGCACAGCCCTGCACTTCTGTCCCCGATACACTGTACACAGGTGCATCAGTAACCGAAGTTTGCAGCACAGTTAGTTTTCGCATATTTGTTGCAAGTGCCTTGGGTTCGGGATATAGCTTTCAATGGTTTGTTTCGGCCGATTCATTAACTTGGGCGAGTGTACAAGGTGCTACTTCTAACACTTATTTTTTAAGTCAGAATCAACAAAGTTTTTACAAATGTTTAGTAACTTGTTCGGGAGCCGATTCGGTTTATACCATCCCTTTAAGGGTAGGCGCATCGCCTTTTTACTTGTGCTATTGCGATTTCAAGGCAATCAATCCTTCTTTGTATCAAATCAAAAATGTAAACCTCTCAACCCTAGATAATACTTCCGGAAGTAAACAAAAACTTTATTCCAATTATACTTCCATAACTCCTACACCTCTTGTTAAAAGTGGGAAATATAATTTTTCGGTTACTTATGAAGCCGAATATTATAAATCAACCATGCTCATAAAAGCATACATCGATTATGACCGAAATGGAGTATTTGGAAACAAAGCAAACGAAATTATCTCTCTCGGAACCTTAGCTTATTCATCACAATTATCCAATACAAAATCAATTTTACTAAGTGTTCCCGATTCAGCTAACATTGGTATTACCGGACTTAGAATTGCCTATTGGGAAGTAAATGCAAATTCAAGCAATAATGGATGCGGTTCGTTCAATCACGGCGAAGTAGAAGATTATTTAGTAAACATTATGGATGCTGATTCATGTGTTTCTCCGGTATTGCCGGGATTTGTGTTGGCCAAAGAAACAATGGTTTGTAAAGGCAAGGCAGCACATCTTTCCTTAGGAGGAATAAACTATTCACCAAACTATTTGTACCAGTGGCAATCATCGACAGATAGTTTAAATTGGAATAGTGTTGCCGGACAGACATTGTTTTCTGCTTCCATAGTTCAATCAGCAAAAACCTATTATCGATGCAAGGTTTCGTGTGCTGACTCTTTTTCGTTTTCAAAGATTGTTGTTGTTGATGTGGCTCCTTTTATTAATTGTTACTGCAGTTCAGCAGCTTACCCGGATGATTTTACGGATATTGGAAACATACAATTAGCTGGAGTTAGCTATGGAAGCGATACTTTGGCAACAAACACCTACGGCGGAAATACCTACCGCGATTTTACCGATTCATTAGCCCCAATTACACTTGAGCAAGATGGTAACTATACAATGAAAATTATTGCTGCTAAAACCAATCGTTCCACCAACTATATAAAAGCTTTTGTGTGTATCGATTTTAATCAAAACGGGGCTTTTGAAAGCAGTGAAATTGTTAGCAGCGGTCCATTTACAACTACAGCAGTTAGCAGGGTTAGTTTTAGTTTAAGCATTCCCGATACGGCTATTCTTGGAATTACCCGAATGCGTGTTGTTTTATTGGATGGTAATGCCGGTACCAATAACTTTTTGCCTTGTGGGAATTATTATAATTATGGTGAAACCGCCGATTACCTTGTATCAATAATTCCAACATTGCCCTGTGTACCCTATACTCTTAGCAAACCAATTTTTAACGATACAACACTTTGCTTAAACTCATTGCTATTAATGACAATGCCCGGTGTTCCTTTGCAAACAGCGTTGAAGTATAAATGGCAAAAGTCATCGGATACACAATCTTGGACTACTTTAAATTACTCAGTAACAAACAATTTTCAAGATACTTTAAAAGCTGCATATTATTACCGTTGTATTGTAAGTTGTGGCAGTTTTGCTGATACATCAATTGCCCAATTAATAAATTTAAGACCTACGTATTTATGCCATTGCACTTCTTATGTAAACAACAATGATTATGTAGATATTGGAAATATTAAAATTGCCGGATACAATTATGGGGGTGATACGTTAGTTAATTCAACTGTTTCGAATTCTTATACTGACTATACCAGCGCGCTACCGCCAATTGTGTTGCAAAAGGGAGGCTTTTATCCGATAACAATTACAGCTTCAAAATCTACCTCTTACTCTTCTAATCCTAATGCAAGTGTGTATATTGATTTTAATCAGAATGGGCAATTTGATGCAAACGAAAAATTCGTAACCGGAATTTTCACAGGTACTTTTCCTCATAAAGGTTTTACCAATATTGATGTGCCGGCCACAGCATTACCGGGAATTTCGCGCATGAGGGTGGTACTAAATGCCCCTTATTACAAATATCCTTTTGGTCCACCGGCTTGTGGTATTTATTATGGTTATGGTGAAACAGAAGACTATTTCGTAAACATCATAAATCCCATCCCTTGCGATCCTATTGTGCATGGTACCATTAGCACCCCTACTATTTTTCCTATTTGTACGAATCAACAAATAACGCTCAGCTACAGCAATGGTACTAATTCTCCATTGTACGATTATTCATGGCAAAGTTCTACCGATAGTATCAACTGGACTGTTGTTCCCAATCAAACAACCCAAACAATAAGTGTTACTTTAATTAACCAAAAATATTTCAGATGTATATTAACTTGTAGTCCATTTTCGGACACCTCTAATTGCTTGTCTATAACTTATAATTCATTTTACAATTGTTATTGTCCATCTTACGCATCTATTGCAGGTTTAAGCGATATTGGAAATATTAAACTAGCAGGTTACAGTTACGGAGGCGATACATTAGCCAATCAAATTTTGAACAATTCCTACACAGATTTTACTACCACCTTAGCTCCAATTGTTTTAGAACAGGGCGCACATTATCCTATGCAAATAACAGCTGCATTATCTAATTTTTCGCCGGGTTATAATACACTTGCAACCGTATATATCGACTTTAATCACAACGCTATTTTTGATGCAAACGAATTTTCAGTTGTAAAAAACTTCAACAATTATTTTCCTTCGGTTGGTAACGGTATTCTTCAGCTTCCAGCCAATGCAATGCTTGGTTTAACGCGCATGCGAATAATTTTAAGCACAGGACCTCAAAATTTAAATAACTCATTACCCTGCTCCGCTTATAAATATTATGGCGAAACCGAAGATTATTTGGTATCGATTGTTCCACCCACGCCTTGTCCAATGTTGAATCATGGGTATATTGCGACTAACAACACCACTATATGTCCAACCGAAAAGTTTGTGCTGACCTACGTTGGAAATTCAAATTTAATTCAGAGTAATTATCGATGGCAAAGTTCTTCTGACAGTAGTAACTGGACGAATATATCGGGAACTTTGTACGAAGTATATTCTAGCTTGTTGAGTGTGGCAGCTTATTACAGGTGTATTGTAACTTGTGGAAACTCTGCCGATACTACCCATGCCATTTATCTTCAAAAGAAACCTTTTGAAACCTGTTATTGTACTTCAACTGCACTTGATTCGGGAATAGTTGACATTGGATTTATTCAACTCGGTGATTTTAAAAATGGGAACGATACATTACCATTAAATCCAAGCTCCAACCGAAAGTATAGCGATTTTACAACTTCATTGCCTCCCATTCAACTCTATTTTAATTCAAAGGAATTTATCTTAATTCGACCTGCCTTTACTGTTGATACAGTCATAAATTGTAAAGCAATAGTTTCTATTGATTTAAACCACGATGGTTTTTTTAGTTCATATGGGTATGAAACTATAGTAGTTGATAATTTTCAATTACGTTATCCATTTACAGGTTTTGCAACAGTTTATACTTACAACGCACTGCCGGGGATAACACGCATGCGCATTAAGCTGGTTGCCGGTTCTGATATAGACATGAACAGCCCATCTTGCGATAACTATTTATACGGTGAAACACAAGATTACTTAGTGAACATTGTGTCTACTACTCCGGCTTGTCAACCATTATTAAAAGGAAAGGTAGTAGCACATCAAAAATATGCATGTACTTACAATAACCGAGAGGATATTTTTTATTATAGTGGTACTACTTTTAACCCTGCTTTGTCTTACAAATGGCAATACTCCACGGATAGTAGTGTTTGGTATACTTATGCAAATACAAATGTTCCATCAATAAGTTTCCAAAACATGAATCCATCATTCAAATACCTGCGTTGTATACTGTCATGTGGAGTTTTTAAAGATACGAGTATAGCATTAAAAGTAATTTTTGGAAACAAAAACAATTGCTTTTGCAAATTTCAAACAGCAAGTACGATTCATCAGGATATAGGAAATGTAACTCTTTTATCACTGTTAAATGGAAATGCACTTCCTTTTTTAAACAATCCCAAAGCTATAAACCGCTATTCCGATTTTACCAATCTTGCACCAGTTGATCTTACTATAGGTTTTAACTACCCAATTTCAGTAAGTCAAATTAATCAAGGTGCTTTTCGTGATGCCAAGGTGGTTTGCTATATTGATTATAATTCAAATGGTTATTTTGAAGATTGGGAAGAATCTATAATAGGCTACTCTTCCGACACATCAGCTGTTCCGGGAAAAGTAACCGGTACTATTTCGATACCTTATTATGCTATTACATCTGTTTTGTTAATGCGCATTGCATTGGCCGAAAAAACGAATAATACTAAAATAAACCCTTGTTCAATTTATAGTCAACCCGCTACTGGAGAAGCTGAAGATTATTTAGTAAAAATTGTTCCCAATACCAATTGTGTGCAACCGGTTGCGGGAAATGCATACGCACCAATCAATCGCTATTGTTTGGCTGACTCAGTATATCTTCAATTAAAAAATTATAGCTTAATAAATGGTCAAAGTTATCAGTGGCAATACTCCTATGATGGCAATGTATGGAACAATTCCGGAGGAAAATTAAATTATCCAACCCGAATCTTACAAATTTATAACCCAACTTATTACCGCTGTATTGTTTCATGCAATTCGCTCCAAGACACTTCAACTTCTGTGTTTATCGGCATGTTACCACAAACAGCCTGCAATTATTGCGGCTCCTCAACAAGTTCTTATCCACTTGGAGGTTCTGAATGTTTTTGGAACGATAAAATTATACATGTAAAATTACAAGGCACAGCCCTCGATAACGCCGATACTAATTGTTATAAAATAAACAATAGTTTTTCATACACCTTTCCGGATGTAGGCAACACTACAGCATTAATTGGGCGAGGCAAAACTTACAAACTGTTTGTTACTACTTCCAAAACTACCAATGTTTCGGCTTGGATTGATTTTAATAACGATAAGGTATTCTCAGCTTCTGAATGGTTTAACGTAAGCGATACTTCTCAGGCTTACGTGCCCGATTCTATAACTTTTACTGTTCCACTAAACGCAACACTCGGAAATACACGTATGCGCATTCGCTCACGTTATGCTCAAAATCAAAACGACAACAACGATGCATGTAGTTATTTTTTCTCGGGCGAAACCGAAGACTACGTGCTTCGAATAGATTTAGCTAGTAACACTGAAGTACTTTCTCAAAATTTTGATGTTTCAATTGAACCTAATCCGGCTAACGAATTTATTAATGTTACAGTGCACAGTGTCGAAAGCGATAAATATCAAATTCAGTTGTTAAACATGCAGGGTCAATTAGTTTATTTCGGCGATTTGAAAAAGGAGGAAACTGTTTACCGAAATAGCATCAATGTTCAAAAACTGGCAAAAGGAATTTATACCTTGCAACTCAAAAGCAGTAATAATACTATTAACCGTAAAGTGGTAATTCAATAAAATTAAATACGACTAACAATACTTATCTTAACAAGCTAAAGCTATTGGTTATTTGTCTGTACTACTTTACTAGGAATAAAAAAAGCGACCGTTAAATTGAAATAACGGTCGCTTTTTTTTACAATAAATTCTGCTTATTCAAAAGCCGAAATTCCGGTAATGTCTAATCCGGTAATTAATAAATGTATATCGTGTGTTCCTTCATATGTAACTACCGATTCAAGATTCATCATGTGACGCATGATTGGATACTCTCCTGTAATTCCCATTCCTCCGTGTATTTGACGAGCTTCGCGTGCGATTTGTAAAGCAATATTAACGTTGTTGCGTTTTGCCATACTAATTTGTGCTGGTGTTGCACGATGTTCATTTTTTAACACGCCCAATCGCCAAACCAATAGTTGTGCCTTGGTGATTTCGGTAATCATTTCGGCAAGTTTTTTTTGCGTTAATTGAAATCCACCAATGGGTTTACCAAATTGAATGCGCTCTTTCGAATAACGCAAAGCCGAGTCGTAGCAATCCATTGCCGCACCCAAAGCTCCCCAACTAATTCCATAGCGTGCAGAGTTTAAACAGCTCAAAGGACCTTTCAATCCTTTTACATTAGGCAATAAATTTTCTTTTGGAACCTTTACATTGTCGAAAACCAATTCGCCGGTTGCACTGGCACGTAAACTCCATTTGCCATGTGTTTCAGGAGTTGTAAATCCGGGCATACCTCGTTCTAAAATTAAACCCTGTATCACACCCTCTTCATTCTTTGCCCATACTACAGCAATATCTGCAAAAGGAGCATTGGATATCCACATTTTACTACCATTCAACAAATAGTGATCGCCTTTGTCTTTAAAATTACTAAGCATTCCATTCGGATTTGAACCATGGTCAGGCTCAGTTAACCCAAAGCAACCCATCATTTCACCGGCAGCTAATTTGGGTAAATATTTTTTTCGTTGTTCTTCACTTCCAAAGGTGTAAATCGGAAACATTACCAATGAACTTTGCACCGATGCAGTTGATCGCAAACCTGAATCACCACGTTCTAATTCCTGCATTAACAAACCATACGATATTTGATCCAATCCTGCACCGCCATATTCTTGCGGAATGTAGGGACCAAAAGCACCAATTTCTGCCAATCCTTTTATCCATTGTTTTGGAAAAGTTGCAGTTTGACAAGCTTCTTCAACTATAGGGCTCACTTCTTTTTTCACCCAAGCACGAGCAGTATCGCGTATAAGCTTATGTTCGTCGGTCAATAAATCATCCAACAAATAATAATCGGGAGCAATGTATCTATCTGTAGCCATTTTTTTGTTTTTTTTGAGGCGCAAATATAGTTTTTATTGAATGATTAGACAATTTGAAATAGCCTTTAAAGTATCTTGTTACAAGGTTTACTTTTAAGCTTTTTTATGTTAAAAGAATAGCAAGTTTGAATATTATTACAGTTGATAAATCGTTATTTTTGTCACTTCAAAAATTGCTTTTAGTGAAGAAAATTAGTCGATTACTTTTTCTGATATTTATACTTGCCGCAGCTATTAGTCAGGCTCAGGATAAAGTTTACCGCATTGTTGGGAGTATTAATCCAGAAGGCGGTGATAAAAGCCTTTCAAAATTTGAGATAAGCAAAGATGGTGGTGCATTTAAAAGCATCGCTGTGGATGCTACCGGACGATTTGAAGCTAAACTTGATTTTCAGAAAGAATATATTTTGCGCTTTTCTCAAACGGGATATTTTTCTAAACTTATTTCTATTTCAACTGTGGTACCGGCTGATCGAATTAAAGATGCCTTTCACCCAAATGAAATTAATGTTAGCTTACTGGAAGAGGTGCCAGGCGTAAACGCAGATTTTTTGAAAGACCCTGTTGGGAAAGTAGTTTTTGATGAGGACTACAATGATTTTTATTTCGATGATGAATACAATGGCGAAATGGATAAAAAAGTTGCCGCATTAAAGAAAGCCATTGAAAAGCAGAAAGTATTAAACAAGAATAATTCAGCTGATGCAGAAGCAAAAAAGAAAGCCGAGTTAGAAGCAGCTGTCAAAGCAAAAGCCGAAGCAGAAGCCAAAGCTAAAGCCGATGCAGAAGCAGCAGCAAAAGCCAAAGCCGATGCAGAAGCCAAAGCGCTCGCCGATAAAAAGGCAAAAGATGAAGAAGCAGCCCGATTAAAAGCGGAAGCTGATGCTAAGAAGAAAGCTGAATTGGAAGCCGCTGCAAAGACAAAAGCCGAAGCAGACGCCAAAGCACTCGCCGATAAAAAAGCAAAAGAGGAAGAAGCAGCTCGTTTAAAAGCGGAAGCCGATGCTAAGAAAAAAGCTGAAATGGATGCAGCTGCTAAAGCCAAGGCAGATGCAGAGGCTAAGGCGCTTGCCGAAAAGGAAGCAGCTGATAAAGCAAAAGCCGAAGCACTTGCCAAAGCTGCAGCTGAGAAAAAGGCAAAAGAGGATGAAGCTGCTCGTTTAAAAGCGGAAGCCGATGCCAAGAAAAAAGCGGAAATGGATGCCGCTGCACAAGCTAAAGCTGACGCCGATGCCAAAGCAGCCGCTGAAAAAGATGCAATTGCAAAAGCCAAAGCCGATGCCGAAGCAAAGGCACTCGCCGATAAAAAAGCAAAAGAGGAGGAAGCTGCCCGATTAAAAGCAGAAGCTGATGCCAAGAAGAAAGCAGAAATGGATGCAGCAGCTCAAGCTAAAGCTGACGCCGATGCTAAAGCAGCTGCTGAAAAAGATGCTATTGCTAAAGCCAAAGCCGATGCCGAAGCAAAGGCACTCGCTGATAAAAAAGCAAAAGAAGAGGAAGCTGCCCGATTAAAAGCAGAGGCCGATGCAAAGAAAAAAGCGGAAATGGATGCAGCAGCTCAAGCTAAAGCTGACGCCGATGCCAAAGCAGCCGCTGAAAAAGATGCAATTGCAAAAGCCAAAGCCGATGCCGAAGCAAAGGCACTCGCCGATAAAAAAGCAAAAGAAGAGGAAGTTGCTCGATTAAAAGCAGAAGCTGATGCCAAGAAGAAAGCAGAAATGGATGCAGCAGCTCAAGCTAAAGCTGACGCCGATGCTAAAGCAGCTGCTGAAAAAGATGCTATTGCAAAAGCCAAAGCTGATGCAGAAGCGAAAGCACTTGCAGATAAAAAGGCAAAAGCCGATGAAATAGAACGCTTAAAAGATGAAGCAGAAGCCAAACGTAAAGCCGAAATAGATGCACTGGCCAAAGTTAAAGCCGATGCTGATGCGCGTGCATTGGAAGAACGAAAAGAACGCGAAGCCGCCGCAGCTAAAGCTGTTGCTGATTATGAAGCTAAGCGTAAATCGCAAGCAGCAGCAGAGCCCACCAAAACTAATAGCGCATTTAAACCAATTATGGGAACCTATTCAAACTCAGGCGTAAATAAGAATCGTCCGTTTGGATACATTAATTTTGGCGATGGTAAAGGGAATCAGGATTTAACTAAGGAACAATACGAAGAGTATTTAAAATTATATCCCAAGTAAAATTGGTTTTATAGTGATGTAAACGCTATTGCTGCAATACTCACTTTGGTTTCGGCTACACTAAGCAAATGTTGTGCACACGATTCAATGGTTGCACCGGTTGTGATTACATCATCTACCAACAAAATATGTTTACCTTTTATTTTTTCGGTATCGGTAATTTTAAATATCGTTTTTACATTTTCCCATCGCAGGTATTTCGATTTTTTAGTTTGCGTTTCACTCGCAAAACTGCGAATCAAGGTTTCGCTGTCGTATGGTAAATGCATAGTTTGCGATAAACCTTTTGCAAAACATTCACTTTGGTTATACCCTCGTTTTTTTTGCTTGTCGGGATGCAATGGAACCGGAATAATTAAGTCTACACTGGCAAATTTTTCATTACTCAGTAATTCGCTACCATACAAATTTCCAACCTTTACCCCAACTTGTTGTTGACCTTTGTACTTTAATTGATGCAATAAATTTTGAACCTTTCCTTCTTTTTTAAAATCATAAAAAGCTGCCGCATGTTGCACATTTACACGACCCCAAAAAAGTTTGTTCAAGGCATTTTCATCAAACGTGTGAAAATTTGTTTTGGGCAATGAGTAAATGCATTGATTGCAAATGCAGTCTTCATTTTTGTATAGCCCTTCTCCGCATGCCATACAAACACTTGGATATACCAAGGAAATAAAATCACTTATCCAACTCATGTTTAGTTTTTTCCCGTTCAACCAAAAATTACCAACAGGTTCATATTATTTATAAAATTCAATTACTTTTGCTCATGAAACACAACCTCACTTTTAAAAACTTAAAAATAAACTAATGGAAACAAACAACGAAAAAAAATCCGGTAATAAACTATTAATGATTTTATCCGGAGTTTTATTCCTCCTTGTACTATTTTTGGGATATCAGTTGTATAACCAAAAAAATGCAACAGAAATGGTAACTGCCGAAAAAGAGAAAGTGGATACCGAATACGCAGCTACTAAATCAGAACTTGCAGAAGTTCAAAAAGCTTACGATGGTTTACAAACAGATAACAAACAGCTTCAGTCTGAACTGGATGCAAAGAAAGAAGAGCTCGAAGATATTGCTGCTCAACTTGAAAAGGAAAAAGGAAACCGTTCAGTAGTTGCCCGTTTGAAAAAAGAATTGGAAACTATCCGTGGACTTATAAAGGGCTATTTAAAAGATATCGACTCTTTGCAATTAGCTAACAAAGTACTTACCGAAGAAAATACTACTGTTAAAGCTGATCTTAGCACTGAAAGAGGTAAATCAGCTCAATTGGAAGCTGACAAACAAGGTTTAAATGAAAAAGTTGCATTGGGATCTCGTTTGGTTGCAGCTAATTTGTTTGCAGATGCTATGCGTGGCAAAATGATTGGAAGCAAAGAGGTTTCTACCACAAAAGCTTCACGTGCCGATCGTTTAAGAGCAGTGTTTACATTGGCTGAAAACCGCTTAGCTAAAGCCGAAGAAAAAACTGTTTACATGAAAGTTACAGGTCCGGATGGTCAAGTATTATCAAATGGTACAGACGATTCAAATATGTTTACAATCGGTAGTGAAAAACAACTTTTCAGCAGCAAAAAAAATGTTGACTATACCGGAAAGGGTGTTGAAGTAAGTATGTTTTTTGACAAGAAAACTGATTTTAAAGCAGGAAAATACAATGTTGAAATTTTTGTGGATGCCGCTTCTATCGGTAGCACAAGCTTCGACCTAAAATAAACAGTTCTATTTTAATAGTGTAAAAGCCTCCGGAAACGGGGGCTTTTAACATTATAGTATTTAATGTACTTTTGGTGCCATGCGATTTGTGAAACAAGTATTAATGGTTATTTGGAAAATTTTTTTCGTGTTCAATTTTGGCATCACGTTAATTATTTTCTATCCCATTTTTGCACTCCTACTTTCACGCAAAGAATGGTTTCCCAAAGCTTTTATTGGAATGAAAATTTGGGCTCGTGTAATTTTATATATTCCGGGAATACGCTTTAAGGTTCATTATGAAAGTAAATTGAGCCCAAACAAAACCTATGTGTATGTTTCTAATCACAGTTCGTATTTAGACATTGTTTTAAGCTATTGTGCCATCCCTTTTTATTTTGTTTTTATGGGAAAACAGGAATTAAGAAAAGCCCCCTTGTTTAATATTTTCTTTAAGGAAATGAATATTTTGGTCGATAGAAAAAGCAAAATTGGTTCACATAGAGCATTGGAAGAAGCTGCAAAAAAAATTGATGAAGGTCACAGCGTGGTGCTATTTCCCGAAGGAACAATATCGCGAGAAGCTCCTAAACTTAGAGCCTTTAAAAATGGGGCATTTAAATTAGCAATTGATAAGCAAGTTCCCATTGTTCCTATTTCGTTTATCAACAATTGGAAACTATTACAAGACCGCCCATTTTTGCAAGGTCTTAGTCGACCTGGATTAGCGTTGGTTGAAGTGCACCGTCCTATTTCAACAAAAGGACTTACGCTCGACGATTTACTCACACTTAAAGCACAAGTTGAAAACGTAATTGAAAACAGTTTAAATAAACACCACCAAAAAACAAATTAAATGAGCCGTATAAGTAACGAAACTATTGATAAAATTGCACATCTGGCGCGCCTCGAATTCGAAGATGAAGCCAAAGTTGAAATAGCCAACGACATGAATCGTATGCTCGATTTTGTAGATAAACTGAATGAATTACCTACCGATAATGTTGAACCACTTATATACATGAGCCGTGAGGTAAATGTGCTTCGCGAAGATTTTGTAACGCAGGAATTAACTCAAAAGGAAGCACTCTTAAATGCACCCAAAAAGGATTCAGATTATTTTAAAGTACCTAAAGTGGTTGAAAAAAAGTAGTTAGTATAAACTACAACAAAGCCCGAATTGGCTTAAAACAAATTATTTTTTTGGGTCAAAATAGCAATTCAAAATCGAATCCATTTTTTGTTTTCCATCTGCAATTAGTTTCGATTTTTCAAGTGTTTCTTTGGATAAAAACTTTGATAATGGTTGCGCTACCTTATTAAAATTACCAAATGCAGCAAGCAGTTTTGTATCCCATTCACCATGATATCTTAATAAATCATCCGGCATCACACGGCTGCGCAAACTACCGACTTCTGCTTCAGCATCAAAGGGCTCGTTAATATTTAAATAGCCATAATCATCCGTAAGTTGCTCACCCGGCAAAATATCTCGTACAGCCAATTCATAATCATATGCAGTAGTAATGCAACTCGAGTTAAAACTGTGATTTACAAATCGAGCATGGTCCCAACATAAAATAGAATTTCCGTTGTGATCGCGGTAACAATAGGTATCTAAAATTTCCTGATATAAATTTCCAAATGCAGCAAGTTCAGCCTCGCTGAAAACTCGGTCAAGTTTATCTAAAGCCCAGGTAATGGTGCCTTTTGGAATAAGTTTAGTGGCTACAACACCGAATCCAATTTTTGGACTAATAAAGCGAAGTTCAGTATCCGGATGAATCATTGCTTATATTTTTGAAAGTGATAAATGTAAAAAAGCATTTATCAAAAATGAAAAGTTAAGCACAAAAAAAAACGAATCCATTTAAGAATTCGTTTTTTTTACTTGCATTTAATTTTAACAATATTCTTCAAATGCCATTTTTAAATTGTCGGCAATCATTTGTGCACTGCGGCCTTCAATGTGATGGCGTTCAATAAAATGAACCAGCTTTCCATCTTTGTACAAAGCAATACTTGGAGAGGAAGGCGGATAAGGAGCCATGTGTTTACGAGCTTGTGCAACGGCATCCATATCAAATCCGGCAAAAACCGCAGTTAATTTATCCGGTTTTTTATCGCCCGATACGGCCATTTTAATTCCCGGACGCGCAGCTCCTGCAGCACATCCGCAAACTGAATTTACAACTACCAACACTGTACCTTTGCTGTTTTCAATAGCAGCATCAACAGCCTGTGGAGTAGTTAAATCTTCAAAACCAACAGCATTTAATTCTGCTTGCATTGGCTTTACTAATTGTTCGGGATACATATTTTTAAAGTTAAGTTTATTACAATTTCCCCATTAATTATGGGGCATGCAAAAGTACAAAATCATTTTCTAGAAACCTTTTTTTTTAACGTTTTTCTGTATTAAGATACAACTGTTAAAAAGTTTATTCTTTTCACATTCAATTCACTGATTTTAAGTATTCTCTTTACACCATTGTTTTGATTTACTCTTAATACATCTAACACATGCAATTACCATCTACTCGAAAAATTCTTGGACTGGCATTCGTTTTATTTCTTGCACAAACAGCCATAGCTCAAGTTGTACGCCCTTTCACTACCTATTATCAAACCAATCAAAAGGGAGGTATTGTATATATTTCCAATGTGAGTGTTTCCTGCGGAAGCGCTAGTGGTTGTGCTGCAGCTGAAGCTGAATTGCCTCCTGCAGGTACCACTCAAAACAACGATTTTAACCAAGAATACATCGATATTGACAACGATGGCGCAACCTTTATGTCGTCAAGCGATAGCTTAAATTTACCTGCTTGTAGCAACATTACCTATGCCGGACTTTTTTGGGGCGGATCGGTTAACAACGCTACTCCTAATTTTGCCAATCGCGGAAAAGTAAAAATAAAGGCAAATGGCGGCAGCTATGTTGAAATTGATGCCGATTCTATTGTAAGCAATAACTCAGGCTCTATTACCTATCATTGCTATAAAAACATTACTTCTTTTGCGCAAACAGCCGGAAGATTTGCCCGTTATACTATTGCCGATTTAGTTACACAAACAGGTTCTGCTAACCGTTTCGGCGGTTGGACACTTGTAGTTGCTTACCGCAATGACCTTGAAACTCAAAAAAACCTTACTGTATTTGGTGGTGTAGCAAACATCAGTACCACCTTTACTCCGGTTCAAATTGATTTAAATGGATTTCTAACTCCTCCAACCGGTCCGGTTACCCTCGAAATGGGAGTTGTTGCTTACGATGGTGATAGAGGATTTTTGCAAGACAGTATGTACTTTAATGGTGCAGGAACATACATTCCTGTTAGTGATGCATTAAATCCTTCGCGAGATATTTTTAATAGTACAATCGGAAACAAAGGTGTAGAAAACCCTTTTCGCATTCCGCTTTTACACAATACAATGGGTTGGGATGCCGATATTTTTGCACCGGATAACAGCACGAAGAATTTTATTGGAAACAACGCTACGTCTGCATCTTTGCGCCTTACTACCGGAAACGAAAACTACTATGCTCAAGTAGTTACCACAGCAATTGATGTGTACGAACCGGATATTCGATTAGGAAATACAACAATTGATATTAACGGTGGATTGCTACTTCCAGGCGATACGCTTGAATACACAGTTACCATGCAAAATCTGGGTAGCGATACTGCAATTAATGCAATGATTATTGATACAATTCCGTTTAACCTCGATTATGTGCCCAATTCAATTCGTGTAATTGCCGGACCAAATCAAGGAAGTAAAACCGACGTGGCTGGTGACGATCAAGGTGATTTTGATGCTGCTGCCAACCGTATTATTGTTCGTATTGGAAATGGTGCAAATGCCACAACCGGTGGTTCTCTTGCCGATAGTCCTTCAGGAACCGACAGTACCACCATTAAATTTAGGGCCACTGTTACCACCGAGTGTATAAAATTGAGATGCAGTGAATTTGTAAACTCACTCGCATCAGGTGTTGCAACAGGATTTTTATCCGGGAACACACAAACAAATTTTAGTAATCCAAGTATTTTTGACGGACAAGGTTGCCCGATTCCTGGATTTACCAGTACCTTTATTACCCTGCCGCCAACCTGTGCTTTACCACCCGATACTGCATTCAGTGCTTGTCCTCCGTTTCAGTTTTCAACATTAGCAACTGCCTTACCGGGATATGTATATTTTAACGCAGGTTTTAATCCGGTAGCAATCGCCAGCGCTAGCGCAACCTATTTTGGTATCAAAACCTTAACAACCGGTTGCACCGATACCATCGCACTTAACATTACTATTTTTCCATCTCCAGCTTTTACTTCTATCACCCAAACTAATCCAACTTGTGGTTTACCAAATAGCGGTTCTTTTGTTGTAAACGGAATTAATCCAAGCGACTCAATTGCTTTTACTGTGGGAGCTTCGCATAGCAATGCTAGTACCTACGTAGTTGTTTCGAGTTTAACTCCTGCAAATACATTTCAAAACCTTACCGCCGGCACCTATACCATTCGTTTAAAAAATGCTACTTCCTGTACACTCGATCAAACGGTTGTTTTGGCACCGGCTAGTAATTGTGCTCCGGTTGCCGCAGACGATGCTTTTACTACACCTGAAAATATAGTACTTAATAATACTGTTGCCACTAACGATGGTGATTTAAATGGTGATCCTTTAACCTTTACAATCATTACCAATACTGCCCACGGCAATACAGTAATGAATGCAGACGGAAGTTTTACCTATACTCCTGCACTTAATTACAACGGACTAGACACACTTGTTTATAAAGTATGCGACAACGGTGCTCCTTCACTTTGTGATACAGCAATTGCAGTAATTACGGTTACACCTATTAATAATGCTCCTATAGCTGTTGATGATGTTGATACCATAAACGAAGACACTATTTTAAACTCAACCGTAGCAACTAACGATAGCGACATTGAAGGGAATGCACTTACCTATAGCCTGCTTACAAATAGTGTCAACGGAGTAGTTTTAGTAAATAGCAATGGTACTTATACCTACACACCTTCAGCTAATTTTAACGGTACTGATAGTTTCACCTATTTGGTTTGCGACGATGGAATCCCGTCACTTTGTGATACAGCTTTGGTTACCATTACAGTAAATCCGGTGAACGATTCACCAATTGCTGTTGATGATACGCTTTTTGGTGGAATTAATTTGGCACTTAACGGGGATGTTTCTGTGAACGATAATGATGTAGATGGCGACCCTCTTAGCTTTTCTGTTATAACGAATCCAATAAATGGAGTTGTGGTGATGAACTCAAATGGAACATTTACCTATACCCCAAATAATGGGTTTAGCGGTAACGATACTTTATATTATACTGTTTGCGACAATGGAGCACCAGCGCTTTGCGATACAGCAATGGTGGTACTTGGAATTAACACCATCAACCTGGCACCTGTAGCTGTTGATGATAGCGGAATTATAACCGATGAGGATACACCAGTAAATGGCGATGTTAGCACCAACGATTTCGATCCCAATAACGATCCACTTACGTTTAGTTTACTAGGCAATGCTGCTAATGGCAATGTAGTTGTTAATTCGGATGGTACATTTACTTATACTCCCGCCTTAAATTTCAATGGTACCGACTCATTTACTTACTTGGTTTGCGATACCGGTGTTGCTGCTCTTTGTGATACGGGACTTGTAACCATTACAGTTAATCCTGTGAACGACGCCCCTGTTGCAATTGATGATGTTGTTTTTGGTGGATTAAATTTATCGGTTAATGGAAATGCATCTACCAACGATTTTGATGTGGATGGTGATACACTAAGTTATTCGTTAGTTGCAGGTCCTGATAGTGGTAGTGTTGTATTTAATAACGATGGTACTTTTACATATACTCCCAATAACAATTTCGTAGGTAACGACACTATTTATTATGCTGTATGCGATAATGGAACTCCTGTATTGTGCGATACAGCGTTTATTGTAGTGGGTGTAAATACCATCAACCTTGCTCCAATAGCTACAGACGATGCAGGCTTTACCACTCCGGAAGATACTCAAATCAACGGAGATGTTTCCTTGAATGATTTCGACCCTAATGCAAATCCCCTCACTTTTACCTTGCTTGCGAATGCCACCAATGGTACAGTAATTCTGAATTCAAATGGGACATTTACATATACACCCAATGCTAATTTTAACGGCAATGATAGCTTTACCTATCAGGTGTGCGATAATGGAGCTCCGGCATTGTGCGATTCTGCTACTGTGTTTATTACTGTTAGCCCGGTAAACGATGCGCCATTTGCAGTGGATGATGTACTTGCCACCACTATTAACACAACGGTTAATGGAAATGCTGCTACTAATGATTTTGATGTAGATGGCGATTCGCTCTTTTATTCAATAATTGGATTACCTGCGAATGGAACTTCCATATTGAACAGCAATGGAACATTTAGCTATCAACCAAACACAGGATTTACTGGAAACGACACCATTGTGTATCAAGTATGCGACAATGGAAGCCCTGTGTTGTGTGATACTGCCATAATTGTAATAGGAGTGAACCTCGTAAATTTTGCACCTTCTGCTGTTAACGATACGCTTACTACAAATGAAGATACTCAATTGTTAGGAGATGTTTCAACCAATGATACAGATCCGAATTTAAATCCACTCAGTTATACAGTATTGGTAAATGTGCTTCATGGTACTTTAGTGCTAAATGCAAATGGTTCGTTCACCTATACTCCGGCACTCAACTACAATGGCCCGGATACATTTAGCTACCAGGTTTGCGACAATGGAATTCCCGCACTTTGCGACACAGCTGTAGTATTTATTACAGTAACACCTGTTAATGATAAACCAGTTGCTGTTGATGACAATACCTCAACCAACAGTCAAACTCCTGTTAGTGGCACAGTAGCAACCAACGATTTTGATGTGGATGGAGACCCACTTACGTTTAGTGTTTTAACACAACCAAATCTTGGAACCATTGTTTTAAACGCAAATGGAGCCTATACTTACACTCCTTCAGGAACAGCCGGGGTAGATACAGTAGTTTATGTAGTGTGCGATAACGGTTCTCCGGCTTTGTGTGATACCGCCTTGTTAATTATTACAGTTCAACAAGCGATTACAACACCAACAGCAACCGACGATACATTTAGCACAAACGAAGATACTCAGCTTAATGCAGATGTGTCGCTCAACGATGCTACCGGAGGTAATCTTGTAACTTATTCAATACTAACCAATGCTAGCAATGGAACAGCTGTAATGAATACCAATGGAACCTTTACCTACACGCCAAATTTAAACTACAATGGTCCAGATAGTTTTACCTATACAATTTGTACCAATGGTCCATCTATACTTTGCGACACAGCAGTTGTTTCAATTACAGTTGTACCTGTAAACGACAATCCGCTGGCAATTGATGATAATTATATCACCAATTTTAACACTGCCCTCTCAAGCGATGTAAGTATAAATGACAGTGATATTGATGGTAATACCCTTTCATTTACTTTGGTTAGCAATGTTACAAATGGCTCATTAACGTTTAACAGTAATGGAACTTTTTTATACACACCAAATGCAGGATTTAGTGGAACCGATACATTTGAGTATAGCGTTTGCGATAATGGTACACCACAATTATGCGATACAGCATTGGTTACAATTGTAGTGAATCCGGATTTGCCTTTCGTACTTGTAGGTGTTGCTAAATCAGTATCTACACCAATTGCTGCCGGTAACGGAAGCTTTACAGTAAGCTATAAAATCACCGTTAAAAACTATGGTAATACAATTGCTTCAGACGTACAAGTAGTGGATAATTTAGTTGCTACTTTTCCTCCTCCGGTTACTTTTAGTATAACTTCACTTCAGGCAATTAATTTTGTTACCAATCCGCTTTACAACGGTACTTCTAACACCAATTTATTAGAGCCTATAACCAATCAATTGAC
>Ga0075163_10001820_pt1 | contig 28843 bp, 26 predicted proteins | sample JI1023141ADNA_FD_71478 | JGI IMG/M metagenome (GOLD analysis project Ga0075163, IMG submission 71478) | Wastewater effluent complex algal communities from Wisconsin, to seasonally profile nutrient transformation and Carbon sequestration -... | ecosystem: Engineered > WWTP > Effluent > Algae...
CGCCCCACCACCTACGTGCTCTCCGAGACGCGGAGCATCGAGGGCGTACGGGCCGCGGTGACCGCAGGCCGCACCTGCGTGCGCGCACCGGAAGCGTGCTCGCTCGAGGCCCGGGTACCCGACCAGGGCTTCACCGCGTGGTCGACGCTGGGCTCCAATCTCGTCGCCCCCGGCGAAGTCGAGCTCCGCGCCACCGGCAAGGACATTCAGCTGTACCGAGATGGCGTGGTGGTTGCGGCGCCCGCCTCCGGCGAAACGGTGCGGGTACCGGTGCCGGCCGGCAAGTGCTCGGTGCTGCGGGCGCGGGTGGGAATGGGCTTCTCCGCGCCCATCTACGCCAACTGCGATATCCGCACCTAACGGACGCCCGCCTACTTTGCCGGCCAGTAGCGGTCGATGATGGGCTCCAGCGGGTTCGTGTGGTCGTCGGACCAAGGCGCGCCCGAGGGAATGGTGACCTCGCGCCACAGGGGTCCCACGGCGAGCGCGGACACCGCGGGGGCGGCGCCGGCCATCATCACGTCGGTGCTGTTCACGCCTCGGGCCTCCAGCTCCGCGGACGCGTCGAGGACGCCGAAGCGCATGGCCAGCCCCTCCGCGTGAATCACGCGCGCCAGCGTCGGCTGCAGGTTCATGTGTCGATTCGATATGTGGAAGAGCACCACGCCGTCCGGCTTCAGCTTCGATAGGTAGAGGCGAAGGGCCTCCTGGGTCAGCAGATGCTGGGGCACCGTGTCCGACGAGAAGGCATCCACCACCAGGATGTCGTAGGGGCCGTTGACCGTCGCCGCGAGCGTGAGGCGGGCGTCGCCCAGCACGATCGGCGCGCTCGGCGCGCAGTCCGAGAGAAACGTGAAGTAGCGAGGGTCTCTCGCTATCCGCGCCACCATCGGGTCGATCTCGAAGAACCGCCAACTCTCGCCGGCCTTCGCGTAGCAGGCGAGGGCTCCCGCGCCGAGGCCGGCAACGCCGTAGGTTCCGCCGGGAGACGCGGCCTGTCTCCGCGCGATGACCGACCCCATCGGGCCCTCGATGGCGTAGTACGAAATGGGTCGATGCTCGTCGCCGGGCACCAAGGATTGCGCGCCGTGGATGGTCGTGCCGTGCGCCAAGGTTCGGCGCTTCATGCCGGTAGAGAGCGTTTCCACCGTCAACACGCCGAAGAACGAACGCACGCGCACGTCGGGAGACCCCACTTGGACGTCGAGCGCGGCCAGCAGCATGAGCGTCGCAGCCCCGGCGAATACCAGCCGCTGACTGCGCAGCGAAAGCGCGGCAACCACTGCGACGACGAACGCGCCGAAGAGAATCGGCGTTCCGATGGCCCCGGGCCAGGCGTGGCGCGCGACGCCCACCAGGAGCGGCGCCGCGGTCACCGCCAAGAGAGGCCCTCGCACCTTCCAGCTCCGGAGCTCGCCCCACGGCTCGAGGGCCAGCAGGGCCAACACGAGTGCGATGGGATACTCGCGCACGGTGGAGAAGACCTGCGGCGCGACGAGCCCACTCGTCAGCCCCCCCACCACGCCTCCCAGCGACACGAAGAGGTAGAACTCCGTCAGACGCGCGGGTTGCGGTCGGCGCGCAGCGAGCGCGTGGTGGCAGACGAGAGCACCGAGAAAAACCGCGCCGAGGTCGATGGGGATGGCGAGGATGGGCGGCAGCCGCGTTGCCGCCACCAGCGCCGCGCCGCCGCTGCCGACGACGGCGAACAGGCGACCGGAAGTCTCCGCGCCGACGAGGGGCTTCTTCCCGAAGGCGATGATGAAGGTGAGCAGATACAGGATGAGCGGAGGGGCCCAGAGAAACGGCGCTGCCGCCACATCCGTCGTGATGTGCGCGGTGGCCCCCAAGAGCAGCGCGACGGGAATGGCCGAAGTGCCCACCCACACCAGGCGCTGGCGCAAGCGCTCCCGCGGCGTGGTGGCGACGTCGGACGCCGCGACGCCGGGCGCCCCCTGATCCTGCCGTAGGGCAACGACACCGCAGGTGATGACGGCGACCACTACGGCCACGAAGGCGACCGTCCACAGCCGGCTCTGGACGCCGAGCCCCAGGTGGTAGTCGACGACGAGTGGGTAGACGAAGAGCGACAGCAGGCTCCCCGAATTAGATGCAACATACAAATAATAAGGATCGCGAGCGTCCTTCTGGCGGGTCCGCGCATACCAGTTCTGCAGGAGCGGAGCGGTGGCCGACAGCGCGGCGAAGGGGGCGCCGACCGACAACGTGAACAGTGCGAAGAGCCATGGAATCGGGAGGTCTTCGCGCGGAGGCCCGGCGGCGCGTGACACCGCGATGGGCAAAGCCGCCATCGCGGAGGCGAGAACGCCCCCGTGCACCGCCACCTGCGCGACCAGCGAGCGCAAGCGCGCCAGGCTGTGCGCGTACGCATACCCGGCGAGCAGCGCCGTCTGGAAGAACACGAGCGCAACGGTCCAGACCGCGGGCGCGCCCCCCAGGAGAGGGAGCGCCATCTTTGCGAAGAGCGGCTGGACGGCGAAGAGGAGAAGCGCGGAGAAAAATACGCTGCCGACGAAGACCGCCGTGACGGCTCGATGTGTGGATGCGTTCGAAGGAGCCAACGTCGGACCCGTGCGGCAATGAGTGGTGCGTTACGTTCCCACAGTGCCACGGGCGGCTGGAGACGGCTACGACGATTCCGCGCGACCCCGTCTCAGCGCGCGGGCGTCGCGCGCACCATGGGTACGAACGCCTTCACGAAGGCCTCGTCGCTGCTCGGTTGCTGCGCGGTGACGAGCTCGCGATCGACCACCACGTGGCTCGCCCACATGGGTGCAGTATCCACCTTTCCGCCGGCGGCGCCGAGAGCCGCGTCGGGATAGAAACGCACCTTGCCGCCCAGGAAGGCCTGACTCCCGCCCTCCTCCACCGTCTGCTCCTCCGCGGTGCTGAACACCGTCATGCGGTAGCCGGCGTACGGCCAGCCGCGCCGCAGCTCTGCGGTCCGCGCTTCGTCGTGGGCCGCGATGGCATCGCCCAGCTCCTTGGGGTTACCCGCGGCGGCAAGGAGCGCAACCGGACCGTGGCAGAGGAGGCCGGTGGGGCGCTGGTGAGCGTGGAACCAGCGCAGGGCCTTGCCCACGTCGGGATCCGTCGCGAGATCGCCCATGGGCGCATGGCCACCGGGAACGAACACGCCGCGGTAGCCGTCGAGCCCGCCCGCCACCACGTCGCCGAGCCGCCGCGGACGTGCGAGCTCCGGCAGGCTCGCCTGCAAGGCCTTCATGCGCTGGTGGAGCGCGCGGTCGCCGTGGAAGTACGCGACGTCGTCGGAGTGGATGTCCATCACCGAGGGCGTGCCTTCGGGGCTGGCGAACACCAGGCGAAGACCGGCCTTCTGCATGGCGTCCACCGGGACCATCAGCTCGTTGAGGAAGTAGCCGGTCGCGAGCGTCTTGCCTCCTTGCAGGTCTATGGCGTTGCGGCTCGAGAGGATGACGAGCACCGCCGGTACGTCGGCTTCTGTTTTCACCGCAGCACCCGAGGGCGTCGCCGACCCGGTTTGCGCGCCGCCGTTGCAGGCCAGGAGCAGAGCCAGCGCGAGCGCCTGCGCCTTCACGAGCGCACCTCGGCCGCGACCGACGCGTTCCTCGATGCCTTCAGGAGCTTCACCACGGCTGCCCCCACCGCCGCCGCCGAGGCCGGGTTCTGCCCGGTCACGAGGCGCTCGGAGACCACCACCTGGCTCTGCCAGTTGGCCGCCGGACGGTGCGTGGCGCCGTGCGCGGTGAGACGGTCGGCGAGCAGGAACGGCACCACCTCGGCGAGGCCCACCGCGCGCTCCTCTTCGTTGGTGAAGGCGGCGACCTCCCTGCCCGCCACCAGGTAGGCGCCCGAGCCCAAACGAACGTTCACCAGGGCCGCCGGCCCGTGGCACACCGCGGAGACGACACCGCCCTGCTCGTAGATGCGGGCGGCGACGGTGGCGAGCGTGGCCTCGTCGGGGAAGTCCCACATGGTGCCGTGCCCGCCGGCGTAGAAGATGGCGGCGTAGCGCGCGGGGTCGACGTCGCGCGGGGCAGCGCTGGCGTGGAGACGCGCCATGGTGGCGGCGTCGTCGAGCAGGCGCGCGTTCACCGGGTCCTTGCGGTCGACGCCGTCGAGCGGCACCTCGCCGCCACGCACCGACACGAAGTCGACGTCGAAGCCCGCATCGGTGAAGGTGGCCCAAGGATGGGCAATCTCGGCGACGTAGGCGCCGGTGGCCTTGCCGGTGCTACCGAGGATGGCGTGGCTGGTGAGGGCGATGAGAATGCGGGGCTTCATGATGGTCTTCCTTCTTCTCCGAGGGCGTCTCGGTGAAGGGAATGTGCGCCGCGCCGAGCTCGCCCGGTAGCCCACGAGGTGACGTAACAGTTGTTCTCTGATGTAATGAATCTCATGAACGGCGACGAGAGCACGGCCCACCTGGGCCTCGAGAGCACCCTCCCCAACTTGCTCTCGTTCTGTCGGACCTTCGAGCGCGGGAGCTTCACCCGGGCGGCCAAGGCCCTGCGGGTCACCCCCGCCGCGGTGAGCCGCTCGGTGGCGCGGCTGGAGCGATCCCTCGGCGCGACCTTGTTCCGACGCACCACGCGCGAGCTGCGCCCCACCGCTAAGGGGCGCGCCTACTACGAGAAGTGTGCGGCGGCGCTGCGCCTCCTGGCCACCGGCGAGCAAGAGCTCCTGGACGCGGAAGACGGCCCGGCGCCCCACGGGCTGGTGCGCATCAGCGTGCCCACCACCTACGGCCTGCGGCGGCTCTTGCCGCAGATGGGCGGATTCCGCGAGCGCTATCCCGGCATCGAGCTGGAGCTCCACGTGTCGAACCAGAACATCGACTTCGTGCACGAGGGCTTCGATCTGGCGGTGCGCATGGGCGTCATCGGCGACGCCGGGATGGTCGCGCGCAAGCTCGGCGACTTTCCCCAGGGCGTCTTCGCGAGCCCGGACTACCTCGCGCGGCGAGGCACCCCTCGCGGCATCGAAGCCTTGGCGGACCACGATTGCATCGCCTTCCTCATGCCCAGCACCGGGCGCGTACTGCCCTGGTTGTTCGCGTCGCCGAACCGCGATCTCCTACCCTCGTCCCAGGTGCGCTGCGCCGAGGATCCACATGGCGGCATCGCCCTCTGCAAGGCGGGGGTCGGCCTCTTTCAGACGTATCGATTCCTGGTGGAAGAGGAGGTGGCTCGCGGCGAGCTGGTGGAGGTCCTCCGCGGGCGCAGCGGCCGCACCCGACGCTTCTCGCTGCTGTATCCGAAAGACGGCCTGCGTTCGCGGGCGGTGCGGGCGGTCACCGACTTCATCCTCGAGCGCCGGTAGCCGAAGCGCCAAGGGTGTCCTACGATGCTACCCATGCGATTGCCGGTGGCCCTTGCTGTGCTGACCACGCTCGGTGGGTGCGCGAAGCCGCATGCGGAACCGGCCGTCGGCGCAGACACGCGCGAGCACGAAGCGCGCGTCGTGCAGGTGGACGCGCAGGTGGACGCGCTGGCCAGCGACGCTGGCGACACGGGCGACGCCCGCCCCTTCGTCGTGGTCTCGAGCACCGGCGACGGTGGCCCGCGGTGCGACATTCGGGTGCTTTCGCTCTCGAGCGCCGAGGTCTTCCGGGGCGTGCCGCGCTCGGCCCAGCGCGACCACACGATGTCGAAGCTGACGCCGGCGTCTCGCCAGCGCTGGAGATCGCTGGACCACGGCGTGTCGTACCTCCGGTGCAGCTATCGCGTCGAGATGAATGGTGCACAGTACACGTACGACTACGTGGCGCATCAGGGGTTCGCCAGCGACCCCAAGCTCGACACGGGACGCTGCGGCGAAGTCGACACCGCCCGCGACGCAGCCACCAGCGTGCGCAGTGCCACCAAGGACTGCAGCGATCCCCACGCCGGCGCCTACTGGGGATTCGATTTACGCCCCTGAATCGCCGTGGCACGTTCCTGCGCGGAAGTCCTCGGCTCGAGCATCGTATGCTCATCGTCGCGCAGGAGGCGCACAGGCTCGTGATTCCCAAGAAGCTGGTGGCCGTGACCACCCTGAAGTCGCTCCCCGATGGCAAGGCCACGCTCGTCAAGCAAGGCAAGCGGCGGCTCGCCTGCGTGCGCTCGAAGGGTGCGGTGCACGTGCTGGAGGACGCGTGCCCGCACGAAGGTCATCCGCTCTCGATGGGCCTCGTCCGCGACGGCGTTCTCACCTGCCCCTGGCACAACTGGAAGTTCGAGCTCGGCACCGGCCGCTGCGTGTTCGGGGGTGAGTCGGCGCGCCGCATCGACTCCGAGGTGCACGACGGGGAGGTCTTCGTGGCGGCGGCCGTGGACGATGTGCGCGATCGCGACCGAATCGAGGCCGACATGCGCCGAGCCCTCGCGGAGCGACGTGTCGACGGCGCCACCCGAGAAGGTCTCCGACTCGCGCTGCACGACGCGGATGCGCCCTTCGACGCGCTGCTCGACGTCGCGCTGACGGTGGCGCCCTACGGTCTGGGAGAGCCGGCCTGCGCCGTGGGCGCGGCCCGTCGCTTGATGCACGCAGGCGTGCTCACCCAAGCCGAGGCCCTGGCCGCCACCGCCGAAGGGATCTGCCGCGCGCCCATGGGGGCGCCCCTGCCGGAGGGAGGCCATCCCGCTTTCGAGGCCGATCGAAATGCCCTACTGGAGGCGCTCCTCGAGGAGCGACGCAGCGAGGCGATCGCGAGGGCAATCGCCGACGAGCGCCCATTCGAGGAGCTGGCCGCGAGCACGTTCTACCCCTTCACGTCGCTCAAACTGTTCGACGGCGGTCTCGCCCTGGTGCGCATCGCGATGGCAATCGACCTGGCGCGGTCGTTTCCCCACCGAGCGGCCGCGTTGCGCGGCGCCACCGCTCGCATGTTGGGCTGGGCCGTTGCCCGTTCCGACCTGCCGAGCTGGCGCGCGACGCGTGGCGGTATCGCCGAGGCGCTACGGAGCACCAATTCCGGTGAGAGCCGCGATATACAGGGTACTTACACGGACCATATCCTCCTCTCGGAGCGCAAGGCGGTGGCGGCCACGCTGGCGCGCCTGCGTGCGGGGGTCGCCGCGAAGACCCTGCTCCATCAGGCAGCACAGGCGGCGACGCACAGGCTCGCGCACTACGACGCGCGCTGGTCGGTCCGCGGAGGCTCCACCGTGACCGTGGCCGAGCCCGTGGTCGCGTTGCTCTTCGCTCGCGTCACGCAGACGCTCCCATCCGATGCGCGATTCGGCGCGCCGTTCGCAGTACAGGTCGCCGGTCTGTTGGGTCGCCTGGGGCGGGTCTCACTACCAATCGCCGGCGCCCGGGTGCCGGCAGGCGCAGGCAGTCGCGACCAACTTCGCGACGTGGTGCTCGCCAGCGCGCTCGCCGAGGCGAACCCGGCGCTGGCTCTCCTCGCTGCCGATGCGCTCGCCGAAGACCACGCGAGCCACGACCTGCTGGGGCCCATCCTCGACGAGCCCCGCGGCGCTCGTATCGCGCGCTTGGCGCTGAACGCCGAGCGCGTGGTCCGCACCCGCAAACCCCACGAGGGAATCGACTGACTCCCCAAAAGAGAAGCGGAGCGAACCTTTCGGCGCGCTCCGCTCGCTTCTCGTTGCCCGATTCGGTTCAGCGAACCGTGATGGGCGTCGTGCTGGGCTTGTACTTGTTGTCGAGCTCGCCGTCGACCACGCGCAGGGCGTCTTGGCCCCAGGAGTAGCCGTAGCCGGTGAACTGCGAGTTCTTGAGGATGGTCTTGTAGCTGTTCTGCTTGCCGTCGATGAAGGAGCCGACGAAGCGACCCATGGACTCACCGCTCTCGTTGACCCAGCTCTCGAGACCGTTGGTCACGAGGTCGAGGTTCTGGGTGCCGCCCTCCTTGAGGGGCTTGTAGTCCTTCTCGTAGTAGTTGTACGAGACGCAGCCGTTGATCATGAGCACCTGGTAGCTCTTGGGGAAGTCGGCGGCGGTGAAGCGGCTCGGGTCGAGGGGGCCGTAGCCGATGTACGAGTGGCCGTTGTAGACGAAGATGTCGGAGGTCTTGATGCCGCGCTTGTGGGGAGCCGAGTCGGTCTCGGCGCCGAAGTAGCTCTGGAGCTTGATGGTGACCGGCTTGGTGACGCCCTTGATGGTGACCTGCACCGGGGCTTCGAAGGTGACCCAGTGCTTGGCCAGGTTGTTGGCGACGGCTGCGCGGACCTTGTCGCGGTTGGCGTAGGTGACACCGGCCGGGTTCTTGCCGTCGAGCTCGAACTTCACCAGGTCGTCGAAGCTACCGAAAACGATGCTCTTGCCGTCGACCGTGTACTTGAGTGCGTCGGTGGAGGGCTCGACGCTGGTGAGCTTGAAGCCGGGGCGCGCGTTGAAGATCTCGCGAAGGCCGCCGTACCACATCTCGTAGCCCTGATCCTCGAACACCTCGTGGCGCTCGCCGGCGGCCCAGTCGGCCATCATGCCGCTGACCATGCCGATGACGACCTTGCCCGGCTCGACGCCACCGGCATACAGGCGGTCGTACTCGGGGTAGGCGGTCTTGGTGCTGGTGGCGATGCGGCCGAGGGCCATGCTCACCGGGATGTAGAGGCGGTTGGCTTCGCTCTGCGGAACCACCGTGGCCGAGCTACCGAGCTTGGCGCGGTCGGCGTCGATCTTCTGCTGCTCCTTGGCCATCGCGGTCTTGCAGCCGGAGAGCGAGGGGTCGAACACGTACCAGATGGACCCGTTCATGAACTCGCGGGCGTGCTGGTCCTTGGCGGTGCACTCGTCGAAGATGCGCTGGTTCGAGTCGGAGTAGTTGGGGCGAAGGAGCGCCAGCTGGAGCGCCGAGCGGCTGGCCATGGGAACCGGGACCACCGCCGAGTCGGTGAAGGTGTACGAGACGCGGAGCTGGTCGACGCCCGGGTCGCCCGCCACGTCGGGGTTCTTGACCTTGACCTTGGTCTTCACGAAGGTCGACGGGTCCACATCCTTGAGCTCGCGGCTGTTGACGCCGACGTTGGCCTCGCGGAGCGCGCCGAAGGCCGACTGGGTTTGCTTCTTGATGGCGGCGAGGATGGTGTAGTCGCTGGCGTTGGGCTCGACGAACACCACGCCGGAGAACTTCAGCTCCCGCTGGCGAGCGGTGAGGCTGGTGAGATCGTCTTCGCTGGCGTCGGTGTCCTCGGCGGCGCCGGAGCACCCCACGGCCGTGGAGCCGAGCGTGAGGGCCAGGAGGGGGAGAGCGACGATAGAAGCGAGCTTGGTCTTCATGACCAGGAGATTGAGCATGAATCAGGCCACGTTGTCCCACATGACCCCACTGCGAAAGCATTGAGGAAATACCGATGGCCCCGGGCGGGGCATGGATAATTTCGGATCCGGTAGGATAGTGTGTGATCCGGTCGGCACGGAAAACCACAGCCCCGCCGATGCCTTTTGCCGGGCGCAACCCTACCTCCCGCACCTCTCCCGTTTCGGCGTGTGCTACGCCGCTCCCTTCCCATGGACTCCAACGTTCGTGAAGTCTTCGACCTGGTCGCCCGATGGATTCATCTCATCGCGGGCATCATGTGGGTCGGCAACTCGATGCTCTTCAACTGGCTCGACCGGAACCTCGAAAAGGTAGAAGGCCGACGCAAGGAGCACATCGGGCGCATCTGGATGCTGCACTCCGGCGCCTTCTACGACGTGGAGAAGACCATGCTGGCGCCGGGCGAGATGCCCAAGGTGCTCCACTGGTTCAAGTGGCAGAGCTACACCACCTGGATGAGCGGCATCGCGCTGCTCTTCATCGTCTACTACATGGGCGACGGCTCGTTCCTGGTGAACAGCGGCGGACCGGTGAGCCCGGACCTGGCCAAGGATCTCGGCATCGGCATCCTGGTGGGCAGCGTGATCTTCTACGATCTGGTGTGGCGCTTCGTGGGCAAGACCATGGAGCGGCAGGCGCAGGTCATCTCCATCGCGGCGCTGGTGGGCCTGGTGTGGGCGTGCACCCACGTGTTCAACGGACGCGCCGCGTTCATCCACGTGGGCGCGGTGCTCGGCACGTGCATGGCGGGCAACGTGTTCCTGCACATCGTGCCGTCGCAGCGAGAGCTGGTGAAGGCCACCGAAGAGGGGCGCGAGCAGGACATGTCGCTGTCGCTCCGCGCCAAGCAGCGGTCGATTCACAACAACTACATGACCTTCCCGCTGCTGTTCATCATGCTCTCGAATCACTTCCCGAGCACGTATGGGCACAAGTACTCGTGGCTCGTGCTGCTCACCATGATGCTCACCGGCGCGCTGGTACGGCACATCCTCAACGTGCGCTTCACGTTCAAGGCTTGGATTCCCGCGCTCGCCACCACCATCACCGGCGGGCTCATCGCGCTCATCTACTTCATGGGCATTCGCGGCGGGAGCAGCGGCGGCGGCGGACCGGTGGAGAAGGTCGCGTTCAGTCGCGTGCAGATCGTCATCAAGGAGCGCTGCATGCCCTGCCACTCCGAGCACCCCACCGACAACGTGTACACCCAGGCCCCCAAGGGGGTGATGTTCGATACGCCGGCGCAGATCAAGGCCTACGCCGACCAGATCAAGGTGCAGGCGGTGGTCTCCAAGGCCATGCCCCAGGGCAACAAGACGAACATCACCGAGGGCGAGCGCGACCTCCTCGGCAAGTGGATCCTCGGCGGCGCCAACATCGAGTAGCGGCGCTACATGCACTCTTCTTTGAAGTGCTTCACGCCGCGCTCGTCGAGGGTATAGGGCGGATCGCACGCCGGTCGCGGGGCACGCGGCGACGAGGGCTGCGCCGAGGGAAGCGCGCGAAGCGCCGGACGGGCGGTGGGCGATTCTTCCGCGTCGGTCGCACGGGTACGGGGAGCCGCCGCAGGGTCTCGCACCATCTCTTCGCGCGGACGAACGGCCCCGCGGGCAGCGGTCCCGGAGGAGGCGACGTCACCGCGCAGCACGAGCAGAACCACCAGCAGCGCCGCCAGCAGTCCCCCGACGACATAAGGCGCGCGGTTCGCACGCGACCGCACCACCAACCGGGCCGCGGTGGCGGTGGTGGGCATGAGCTCGGTGCGCTCTACACGAAACTCGGCGCGGCCACCGAAGACCGAGATCTCGGGCAGGTCGACGGTGCCGCTGTGGGAGACCGAGCTCGCCTCGGTGGGCTCCGGCAACGGGCTCTCTGGCGCCGGGCTCGGCTCGCCACGTTCCAGCGTGGAAAGGTAGCTCGCCCGTTCGTCCACCGCAGCTCGGGCGCGTTCCCGCACGAACGCGGCGATATCCCCTTCCTTGGCGGCAACAGCCTCGAGCGCTTCGGAGAACGCGCGCGCGCTGGGAAAGCGTGGCTCGCGCGTGGGCGCCAGCGCCCGCGCCAGCGCCTCGTCGACGACCGCGGACACCGGGACGTCGAGCGACGCCAGCGTGGGCACCTGGGTCCGGAGCTGAAGCGCCACGAAAGGGCTACCGTCGATGCTCGGAAAGAGGCGCCTTCCGGTGAGGGCCTCCCAGAGCACCACCGCCAGCGCGTAGAGATCGGCGGTCACGTCGAGGGCCTCGCCGCGCAGTTGCTCCGGCGCCATGTAGCCGAGCTTGCCCTTCATGCCGCCATCGATCGTGATCTGCGCGCGACCCGCCGCGCGCGCCACGCCGAAGTCGAGCAGGCGACAGAGACCGTCGCGGCCCACCATGATGTTCTGCGGGGAGACGTCCCGATGAATCAGCTCCAGCGGCTCGCCGCTGGGGAGCGTGGCGCGGTGCGCTGCCTCGAGCCCGCGCAGCACCTGCAGCGCGATACCTGCGGCGACGGCCTCGGGCAAGGGACCGGCCTTCACCAGCTCCGCAAGCGAGGCCCCCAGCACGTACTCCATGACCACCAGGAGCTCGCCCTCCTGGTCGACCACGTCGACCACGCGCACCACGTTGGGGTGCTCGATGCGCGCGGCCAGGCGTGCCTCGTCGGCGAAGGCCGCCCGGGCGTCCTCGTCCTCGGCGAACTGCGGGTGGAGCCGCTTGATGGCGACCACCCGGGCGAACCCTAGCGCTCCACGCTGCACCGCGAAGTGGACGGTCCCCATACCGCCGGCCGCGATCCTCTTGTGAAACACGTAGCGCCCGCCGTCCGACATCTCATCGGTAGCGTAGCGCGCCGCGGGGCCCGCGGAAGCGCATTCAGAGGCCGTGGCGCTTCAGGAGCTTGTGCAGGTAGGTGCGGTTCAGGCCGGCGTCGCGGGCCATGGCCGAGATGTTGCGGTCGTACTTGGCGATGAGCCGCTTCAGGTAGTCGGCCTCCAGCGAGGCGATCCAGCGCTCGCGCAGGTCGGCCAGCGGGAGCTGGCAAACATCGCCCTCCTCGGGAATCGACGGCGGTACCGGAACGTCGCGCACCGCCAGCTCGCTCTCCTCGTCGAAGCCCAGCGCCAGCGCCCGTTCCACGTGGTTGCGCAGCTCGCGCACGTTGCCGGACCAGGTTCGTTTGCGAAGGCGCGAGAGGAGGGCCTCCTCCTCGGCAGTGCCGGCGAGCTTGGGAGCGAACTTGCGCACCAAGAGCGGCACGTCCTCCAGCCGGTCGCGCAGCGGCGGTACCACCACGTTCACCGCTGCCAGGCGAAAATAGAGGTCTTCGCGAAAGGAGCCGGCGTTGACCATGCGCCGAAGATCGCGATGCGTGGCGGAGACGAAGCGCACGTCGAGGGGCCGATACTCGCTCTCGCCCACCCGCTTCACCGATCGCGATTCGAGCGCGCGAAGCAGGCGGGGCTGCATCGAGAGCGGCAGCTCGGCGATCTCGTCGAGGAACACCGTGCCTCCGTCGGCCTCCTCGAAGGCGCCGGCCCGGGCGTGCGAGGCGCCGGTGAACGCGCCGCGGGCGTGGCCGAAGAGCGCGGGCTCCAGCAGGTGCTCGGGCATCGATGCGCAGTCGACCACCACGTAGGGCTGCTTGGCGCGCGGCGAGGCCTCGTGAATCGAGCGCGCCACCAGCTCCTTGCCGGTGCCGGTCTCGCCCATGATGAGGACGCTCAGCTCGGAGGGCGCCACCGCGCGAAGACGTTCGTAGAGCCGGACCATCGGCGGTGAGCCGCCCACCAGTCCACCGAAAGCCGCGGGGGCGGCAGCGCCGAGGTCTGCCGTCTCGTCGTAGTGCACCGTGACCTGGGTGGTCCCCACCTTGATGCGCGAGCCTTCCGAGGCCCGCACGCGCCCCACCAGCAGGCCGTCGACGTAGGTGCCGTTGCGGCTCCCGAGATCGCGTACCCACAGGCCATCGGCGCGGATCTCCAGCTCCGCGTGCACCCGCGAGACGCCGGCATCCATCACCACCAGCTCGCACCCGGTGGCCGTCCCGACGACGGCGATGGTATCCACCACGACGCGGTGCGCCCCGGCCCCGTCGCTCCAGGTGAGGGTCGCGCGCAGCACCTTGCGCGTGGTGGCGCGCACGGGCCGGGTCGAGCCGTAGGGGTGCTCCGCCATGGGTGCAGCATACACTGCGCGCGAAGGGTGTTACCATCCCCGGTGTGCGATGGACCTTCGGCGCCGCCCTTCTCGCTTGCGTCCTGGCGAGCCGCGCGGCCCATGCCGACGACGTGCGGCACGCCTGCGCCGAGGCCGCCACCCGGGGCCAGGAGGCTCGGCTCGAGCGCAAGTGGACGACCGCCCGCGACGCCTTTCGCGCGTGCGCCGACGAGAGCTGCCCGGCGCTGGTGCGTGAGGCCTGCGGTCCGTGGCTGGCGGAGGCGACGGAGAAGATTCCTTCGCTGGTTCTTCGTCTGTCCGACGCCACCGATGGGCTCGCGATACCGGAGCCCAAGGCCTTCGTCGACGGCAAACCCGTGCGTGCCGAGCTCGTTGCCGGCGCGCCCATGGAGCTGGAGCCCGGCCGCCACGTGGTCCGCGTGGAGGGGACCGGTTACTTTCCTCGCGAAGAGGAGGTGACGCTGCAGGAGGGCGAGCGCGAGCGAGCGCTCTCCATCGCCCTGCGGCCGCTGCCCCTGATGCCGCCCCTGCCGGATGAGCGGCCCGCCCCGCCGTCCCACGCGGCGCCGCTGCGGATCATCGGGCTCTCGACCGCTGCAGTGGGCCTGGTGGCCTTCGGCGTGGGCAGCGTGGTGTACGCCACCGGCCGCGCGGCCATCCCCGCGGGATGCGATCGCGACGCGCACGTGTGCGACACCTTCGCGAGCACCGTCGACGCCGAGAGCGCACGCAACCGCGCCAACGTCGGAGCGGGCCTCCTCTTCGGTGGCCTGGTGGCCCTCGCCGCCGGCTCTGCCCTGTTCGTGGTGAGCTGGGTCACCGGCAACCCCCGGGAAGGGAAGAAGCACGCGCTCGTCCGGGGGTTTCGCTGGTGAGAGGAAGGGTCTTCTCGCTCGCAGTCGGGTGCGCTCTGGCGTGCGGATGCGACACGACGCGCTTCGAGACCCGCCGTGGCAACGTCGTCGATCCGCCCGGAACCTGCCCATCGGCCTCGTGCAAGGAGCTGGTGAGCACCAGCGGCGGTGCCTGCGTCTCCGGCGCCACCGACGCCGCTGCGTGGACGCGCGTGGGAGCCACCGGCGCGCGGGAAGACACACTGGTCGTTCCCGGAGCCACGGCGCCCGCGCAGAACTTCGCGTTCCACGGGTTCACGCCCGGCGCGCGGTGGACCTTCTCGTTCGCGGTGCGGGTGCGCATCGTGGGCGATCCGGGCTTTCGATGCTCACTGGCGAAGCTCGCCTCCAGCGACGGGTCGCTGCAGCTGTTCTACACGCCGGCGGCGTCGCGCCTTCAGGTGTGCCTCTCCAGCGGGAGCTGCCGCGACGTACCCTTCCCTTTTCCCGATCTACGGACCGCACGTCTCGTCACGCTCACCGCCGACCGGGTGGATCGCGATGGTGCCGTCGGCGTCGCGGTGTCGGTCGACTGCGAGGCCCCGCTGGCGCTCGGAGACCTCACCGGCTCGGGGGTGGGCGCGGCGCTCGTGTCACGCGATCTGCGGGCGATTCTCGGCAACGACGAGTCGCAGTCACAGGAGCTCGAGGTGGCCGAGGCGGTGTTCTTCCACCGCGACCTTCCCTGAACCGCGCCTGGTTCGTGCAGGATCCACGCAGAAAACAGGCATCTCGCGCAACAGCTCGCGGGAAGCCCGGCCAATGGATGGGCATGATGGACGACTGCCCCGAGACGCTCACGCCCTGTGGTCGATGTCAGAATCTCATGCGCCGTCACGACGCCACCTGCCCCACCTGCGCCGTCGCGACCGCGTACCGGCAAAGCCGACAACGCATGGTCGCCGCCCCCATCGCCGGCACGGTCACGAGCGCGCCGCGCAAGTAGCTCGGGCGGCCTCGCCGGCTCGCCCTACTGGAACGATCCGAAGACGCGGGCCACGACGATGGCCATCAGCGCGAACCCGATAGACGCCACGAGGCCGCCGAAAGCCCAGGGCACTCCGCACGGCTGATGGCGAAGTGGCATACGAAACCAATCGAAGCCCGCGTTTGGGTTCCCGGGCGCGGCGTCGGCCGCCGTTCCATCGGCGGCAGGCTCGGAGGAGGGCGCTTGCGCCGCTGGAAGCGGCAGCCAGAAGAAGAGCTGAGCCGGCGGCAACGGCGAGACGCCACCGGGGAAGAAGAGCACCGCGGCGAGGGCGAAGAGACCGGCCGCCACCCCGAAGAACGCCGCCTCGCCGATGAGGACCGGCGAACGCGGAATGTCCGGCATCAGGATCCAGAGGCCCACCAAGGTGGCAACGAGGCCGACCGCCAGCGGCACCGGGAGCACCAGCTTGCGGCGCCAGCGCTCCTTGGCCTCGTCGCGGGCGAACATGCGATCGCCGTCGCCGAGGAGCTTGCCGCAATGCGGGCACGGCGCGGTGATCATCGCGCGGTGGACGAAGCCGTTCGCGGACACGTGGGCGCGCTGCGCGGCTTCTTGCTGGTGCTGCACGCTTCCGCCGATGAAGTCGTAGTTGGCAGTGGACCCGCCGTAGCCTTGTGCCTCCACGAGCACGTGCAGCATCGCGCCGCACTTGTCGCAGGGATAGCTGGCGCGGTGCTCCACGCCGGTATGCACCCGATACTCACGCTGCTGCAGCACTAGATACATGAGAGTCCCCCGGAGCTTCGCCCCATCGTCGAGCCGATTCGACGGTCGTCCTTAGCAGCCCGCGCGGACGCCGTCGCGTCGGAAATGGCTAGTAGGAAACGCCGAGGCCCGCCGAGAGCATGCGCTCGCCGAAGGCAACGCCCTCGGCGAAGAGATCGACCCGCTTCCACAGCACCACCGAGGCGCCGGCGCCGATCTGGTACTTGTAGACGTCGGTCCCGGTGAGGCTCTCGCCGCGGAGCTTCCAGAAGATGGGGCCGCCGAACACCCGCGCCGCGGCGTAGATGGTGAGCGCGTCGGCGATGGTCTTGCCGGCCACCGCACCGAGACGCAGGTCGAAGGCGTTGTACCCCACGTAGTCGGTGCGCGCTTCGTGGGTCTTGGCGGTGGCGTAGCCGAAGGTGCCGGTGAGGCCCACGAACGGCAGCACGCCCTTCTCTTCGAGCAGGCGGTAGGAGGCGCCGATGGCCAACGACAGGCCATGGGCAAAGTCGTGGCGCGAGTCGGGAAACACCATCTTCCCGGCGAGGAGGAGGCCGGCCGAGAGCTGAAGGGCCCACTTGTCGCTGGCACGGTACTCGAACGCCGCCGCCGCCAGGCTGCGCTCGACGTCGGCCTTCTTGTCTCCGGAGAACGCGATGCGGGTGGAGGAGAACGTGTAGTTTACACTCGTTCGAAAGCGCGGTGCGGTCTCGGCGTCGCCGTCGGTGCAGCGGAAGCCGGGCGGGGACCCGGGCGGTGGAACCCCGCAGCCGCGCGCGGGGGCCGGGTTCGCGAGGAAGGCGGCCGTGGCCACGGCGAGCGCGGCCACCGGAACGAGGACACCGCGGGCGGACGACGGCGATCGAAGGAAGGGCACGACGATTGCTATAAGCGCGAAGCGAGGACGTGCCAAGGGCGGGCGTGACCGGCGGGGGGCAGGCGCGGTCACCGCGGAGGGCGCCAATCTCCGCCTTTGCGGGCGTTTTTTCGGTGTGCGCTCCACCGAGCGCGCCAATTTGCCAGGTGTCCGAAATCGATAGGGAAGACGAATCGGCGGGTGGGCGTACGACTCTGGGAACCCATGTTGCGGCGGGCAAACAACTTCGCGCTGTGCGAGACCGGGCACAACCTGCCGCTGGTGGCCGAGGCCGATGCCCTCGACGGGCGCGCGTCGGTGCGTCGCAAGTGGCGTCGGTGGGCGCGCATCGCCCGCACGCCCGGCCAGGATCGGCTGGACCTTCCGCACTGGCTCCTCGACCCGGCATCGCAGGTCTACTTCCTGCTCAACCGCTGCGGCGGGGCCCAGCGGGCGCTGGAGGTGGCGGAGGCGCACCTGCGCCACGCCGGCACGTTTCGTCCCACGGTCGAGCTGTGCCTGCTCGACGTGCAAGCCTCGCTCGGTCGGATGACGCATGCACGCAGCTACGCGCGTATGGTCGCGGCCCGATGGCTCCGCGGAGGCGACGGCCGCCACGAGGCGTGCGCGGAGCACTGGGTGCGGCTTGCAGCGGTCATCGACGAGCTCTTCGGCCCGCGCGACGAGATCACGGTCCGCGTCGCGCGGCGGGCCGACCACGCCCCGCCCCGGGCCCTGCAGGACGCCTGAGCGCCAGCACTACTCGAGGGTCACTTCGATCGCAGCCAGGTTGGAGCGGAGTCCCCGCGAGTCGGTGGCGACCGCGCGCACCGAGAGCGACTTACCCTTCTGGCTCGCCGGCAGCGTGAGCGGCTGCGAGGGCTCGAAGGCGTACGAGTAACCGTCGTCGCTGGTGCTGCCCACGAACGTGCCGAGGTTGGGCACGGAGCCGCCGGTGCTGCCGATGGTCACGTCCACGCGCTGCGGCGCGAACTTCCGGTCCTCGTCGGTGTCGGTTCCTGGCTCGACGCCGACCACCACCTTGATGACGTAGGGCTGGCCATCGGTCTCGGCGCGGAGCGAGCCGCCGCCGCCGGAACCTGCAGGAGTCGAGAGCTCCACGCTGGAGACGCGAGGCCCCTTCTCGACGTTCTCCGGCACACCGATGCAGGCGGCGATGCCGAGCGCAGCGACGAAGAGCGATGCGGTGCGGACGAGCCGCGGAGCAAGAGTGACGAGCTTCATGGATTCTCCGTTGACCTATTTGCGAGCCGTGGGGGCGCCTTGCGCGCGAAGAGCCTGGGCCGCCGGGCTCCCGGCGATGGCGATGCCGGGAAAGTCGAAGAGGCGCGAGACGGAGCCGGCCTTGACCGAAGCGCGACCGGGACTGCCGCGATCGCCGGGGTGGCCGGCGGTGCCCCCGTGCCCGGTCGATCCGCGGACTCCTTTGCTCGATCGCGTGCTGCCAGCGGACCCTCCGTGGCCCGCGGCACCGCCGTAGCCCGCGTCGCCACCGCTCACGTCGACCTTCAGGAGCTCCCGCAGCTCGGGAAATGCCGCGTCGTAGGTGAGCTCGACGGTCCCGCCGTCGCCGCCGTTGCCGCCGTTACCTCCGCTACCACCGTCGCCGCCGCTGCCGGAGGGACCGAGGCTGTAGGTCTCCATGGTCCGCGTTCCTCGCGAGGTGGTGATCTCGTGGGTCTTGGTGGGCTCCCGCGCGCCGCGTCCGCCGCTGCCTCCGCTGCCCCCGGCGCCGCCGTAGCCACCGGCCGCGCCGAGCTCGAACGGGCGATTGGCGGGTGCGAGATAGAGTTGCTCGTTGGCGATGACGGCGACGAGGCGTTCGTGGAAGCGCGTGGTCACCAGCGTGGCCACCGCCTCGAGCTTGCCACCCCGTCGACCGTTGCCGCCGTTGGTGCCGGAGCGTCCGTCGCGTCCGCTCTCGCCGTCGCGCGACCCGGAAGAGCCGGACGAACCCGACGTGCCCGACGAGCCCGGCTCCCCATCCGCATAGGCTCCGCGATAGCAGCTGTAGTCCGGCGGGAAGAGCTCGGTGAAGGTGAACTTGGGATTCGGCTTGTAGACGATGGTGGCGGCGAACCCGGTCTGCACCGACTTCAGGATGTCGGCGTCCGGGTGCAGGTGCGCCTGGTCGTCGATCTTCACCAGCGGCGCCGCGATACCGAACGACGACGGCGCGAGCGAGTCCACGTCGGAGCCGATGGTGCGCGGCACCGCCTTGGAGCCCGGCCACTGCACCTGCGCATCCGCGTAGAGCTTCCCCTCGAAGCCCGGGCAAAGGCCCGGCTGTTTGGCGAGATGCACCCGCATGTCGAGCACCGTCGCGCTCTCGAGCTTGCGCAGCGCGGGCGCAGGTCGTTCCGCCGGCGGCTCCGAGTAGCCGAAGCACGCGGTGACGAGGGTCGACGCGAGCAACGCCGACGAGGCAAGGGAGCGGCTCATTGGGCACCTTCGCCGGTGTCGCTGGTGTCGTCAGCCCCACCGCCGGCCGAAGGTGGCGGCAGCCTTGGTTTGCGCTGCCCCGGCGCCACTGCGGTGCTCACCGGCGCCGCAGATGCGGTGGCCGAGGTGCCGGCCGCGCCGAGCTTCTCGTTGTAGGCCTCGGCGCTCTGGCGCACGTAGGCCGGGCGATCGAGGGCGGGCGGGGTCTTCCACGCGACGTACGGGGGCTCACCGCGACTGCCCACGATGCCGTACACGATGGCGCCGATGCCCAGCGCAGCGAGCCCGAGGCCGCCCCAGCGCACGCTCTCCGACGCGGTGGTCCCCTGCGCCGCACGCGACTCCGGCTCCACGTCGGTGGCGGGCGTGAGCGGCCGATCGACGAGCCGGTTGGCGAGAAAGAAGTGGGCGGCGAGACCGCCCAGGATCATGAGCGCGCCGGAGTACACGAGCACGTTGGCCTTCACCGTGTTGCTCTTGCCTTCGGCGAAGAGCTTGTCGTTGAATTCCTTCGATTGACGCTTGCGCGCCTGGTACTCGGCATCGCCGGTGGCCTCCAGCGCATGCTCGGAGGTGATCTTCTCGCCCCCCTGATCGATGGACCAATCGCTCCGCCCGTCCTTCACGTTGATGGGCTTGCCGTTGCCCTGGTAGGTCTCCGCGTAGGCCCCCGAGGGAGGCGCGTCGACACCGGGTACGATGCAGGCGTTGAGGGAGAGCGCCGCGAGCAGGGGCACGACGGTGCCGCGGCGAAGCGCGGAAGACGGGGGTCGGGATGAGAAGAGGTCCACGTCCCTGGCTCGTGCAAGACGCAAACCCACGTCCGTCACCGCCGGCGCAGAGGAAGTGCGCGGTCTTTTTCGGTGCAAATGCCCGATAGGGACCGCGAGAGCCCGGTCCCCTCGCCCGGCCCCCGGAGCGGTTCATAGGGACCGCGAGAGCTCACTCGCTCAGAAGCGAATGGTCGCGAATGCCTCGGCTTTGTGGGGTCGGCTCGGTGCCAGGAGCAGCGCAACGATGCCCGAAGCCAGCGTCACCGCCGCGCCGATGACGAACCCGGTGGCGACGTTGCCGTAAGTGATCGCGCGATCGAGGCGGTCGAGCCCGGCTTGCCTGCACGACGCGGGCCCGCACTCCTCACGCCGCGCGGTGTCGTTCTCCACCTTCGCTGCCACGCCGAAGGCGATGGCTCCCACGGCGGCGACCCCGGAGGTGACCAGCAAGCCGATGCCCACCGGCACGAGGATGCTGCGCCCCCCGGAAGGCGGCGCCGATCCGGGCGCCTCCGTGGACGGACGGAGCTCCGGCACGCGCACGCGCACCTCGCGTCGCTTCACCTCCACCCGCACGTGCCACGGTATCGTTCCCGGCGCCTCCGCCGACACCTCGTGAGCGCCGGTGTCCACCGGTAGCCGCGTTCCCCAAGCCGCCTTCCCGAGGTCGAGGCCGTCCTGCCGGACCACCATTCCCGGAGAGGCGCTCGGCACCTCGATGATCAGGTACGAGAGCCTGGGCTCGAGCTCGGCAATCTTGCTCGCGGCATGCTCCGCCCGGCGCACTTGCCCCAGGCGCGAGGCCACCACCTGCATCTCGTGATAGCGCACCCAGGCGCTGGCAAACCGGCCGGTGGCCTCGTAGCACTCGGCGAGGTTGAAGAGCGTCCCCGGCGCCACGTCGAGGCGCGCGCTCTCCGCGAACTTGGGGCAGGCCTCCGCGGCGCGCCCCTGGTCCATCAGCGCGCGGCCTTCCTGAAAGAGCTGCTCGGCCATGGCCTTGCCGGCGTCCTCGCGGCCAGAGGGTTCGTCGGCCCACGCCCGGCCACCGAAGAGCATCGTGGTGGCGAGGCCGCACGCGGCGAGATGACGAGAACCGAGGACCATGGGGTCGGCGCTCAGCCTACCACCAGGCCTCGCGCCGCGTCGTCGTTCAGCGCAGCGGCGGGATACCGTGCTTGGCCTTGAGCCGATGAAAGTAGCGCCGCGCGATGCCGGAAGCCCCGGCGGCCCGCGAAACATTTCCGCCGTGCACCGCGAGAATCTTCAGGAGATACCGGCGGTCGAACTCTTCGCCGAGGAGCGTGCGCGCCTGTACCAGCGGCAGATCCGCGGCCAGGAGCCGCTCGGCGATCTCGCCGATCTTCGCCTTGGAATCGTCGCGAAAGGTGGCCTCCGGGTCCACCGCATCGCTGCCGGTGGTGGCGAGCTTCACCACCGTGCGCTGCAGCTCGCGCACGTTGCCCGGCCACCGGTAGAACTCGAAGCGACGGAGCGTCATCGGCGAGAGCACCGCGTCGCCCACGTCGAGCCCTCGCCAGAAGAAGTCGGCGAGGAGCTTGAGATCGCCCTCGCGCACCCGCAGCGGAGGCAGCTCCACCCGCGCGCGCGCCAGGATGCCGGCCAGGCCCTCGAGCACGCGTCCACGCTCCACGTCGAGGTCGAGATCGCGTCGTGAGCTGCCGACCAGCCGCACGTCGAAGGAGGGGAGCACTACCCGGTCGGCGCGCTCCACCGGCCTGCGCTCCAGGAACGCCAGCAAGCGCTCCTGCGACTCGCGCGGCAGATCGCCGAGGTCCTTCACCAGCAGCGTGCCGCCGTCGGCCCGCTCCAGCTGGCCCGGCGATCCCTTGGTGCCGAAGAGCAGCGCGTCGACGTCCGGCTCGGTCGCGTCGCACACCACGAAGGGCCCGTCGGGCCGTGGACCTTGCTCGTGAAGGACCTCTGCCAGGAGCTCCTTGCCGGTGCCGGCCTCGCCCTCCACCAGTGCCGGCGCGCGCGAGGCCGCGAGCTGCGCCAGCACCGGATACAGCCGACGCATCACCGGGCTACCGCCGAGGAGCCGTCCGAAGCTCCCCTGCTTGCCGAGCCCGCTGGCGCCGGGTGCGTCGCTCACCGCTTCGGCCATGAGCACCGTGCCGCCGATGCGAATCTGCGCGCTCTCGTTCATCTCGGCCTGGAACACGCGAAGCCCCGACACCACGACACCGTTGGTGGACTCCAGATCCTCGATACGAAGCGCGCCGCCCGAGACGGTGGCGGCGAAGTGCCGACGCGACACCGAGCGGTCGCGGAGGCGCAGCGCGCAAGCCTCGCTCGTGCCTACCAGGTAGCGCGTCTCGGGTCCCACCACCAGGAGCGAGGCCCCGGCATCGGGGCCCGAGATCACGTGCAGCTTGAAGGCGACGTCGCCGGCGCCCTTGCGTCGCGGCAGCGCTTCGGTTCCAGGGTCGTGCTTCGGCTCCGCCATGACGCTTCGAGGAGAGCGCGACCCGAAGGATTTTGCAATCGGACATGGCGCCGCTCGCGAAGTGATAACCTCTCCCTGCCCGCTGTGACGCCCGCTCCCTCCGACGATAGCTCGACCCGCGAAGGCGGTGCTCCGCCCGGCGCCGGTGTGGCCGCGGTGGGCGAGCGCGTCGGTCGCTACCGGCTGTTCCGCCCCATCGCCTCGGGCGGCATGGGCACCGTGTACCTGGGCTGGCTCGAGAGCGATGGCGGGGTGACGCGTCCCATCGCCGCCAAGGTGATGCACGCGCAGGGGCCCGCAGCGGAGCGGTCGACGCCCATGACCCTCACCGAGGCGCGCATCGCCTCGCGCATCCGGCATCCCAACGTGGTGAGCCTCACCGACGTGGTGACCAGCATTCGTGGCCCGGTGCTCATTCTCGAGTACGTCGCCGGCGATTCGCTCTCGCACCTGCTCGAGGCGAGCTCCCATGCGGTCCCTTGGCCGGTGGCGGTGCGTATCATGGTCGACGTGCTCGAAGGGCTCCACGCGGCGCACGAGGCCACCAACGAGAGCGGGTTGCCACTCTCGGTCGTCCACCGCGACGTCTCGCCCCACAACGTGCTGGTGGACGAAGCGGGCATGGCGAAGATCGCCGATTTCGGCGTCGCCAAGGCCCTCGAGCGCGCCTACACGACGGAGTCCGGCGAGGTGCGTGGGAAGCTGGCCTACATGGCGCCAGAGCAGCTCGACGGAAAGGCAGTCGATCGCCGAGCCGACGTGTGGGGCGCGGGCATGGTGCTCTGGCAGATGCTGGCGGGCGCCCGGCCGTTCGCCGGCCTCGACGTCGGCCCCACCATGAAGCGCATCGCGACCGGCGCGGTGGACGATCCGACCACCGTACGCGATTGTCCGGAGGCCCTCGTCCGGGTGTGCATGCGCGCGGTGTCGGCCGACCTCGACGCCCGCTACGCCACGGCGCGCCTCATGGCCATCGATCTGGAGCGCGCGCTGGCGCCCGCCTCGCACCGGGACGTCGCCCGCTGGGTGAAGCGAAGCGCCGGCAGCGAGCTGGCCGCGCGGGCCGCGCTGGTGAAGGAGATGGAGAGCCTCGCACTTCGAGAGCGGAGCGACGCGGTGCCACGACCCGCCGTGCCAGCTCCCGCGTCATCGGCGCCGTTGGCGTCGACCATCAGCGTCGGTACGGCCCGGGCCCGCCCGCCGGTGCTGCGCTGGGCGATGCTCGGCACGGCGCTCCTGGCGATCGCTGCAAGCGCGGTGGTGGCCGCGCGCGGGATGCGTTCTTACGATCCCGGCGTCACCTCTGCGGCAGCCTCGTCCGCGAGCTCCCCGGCAGGCCCCACGGCGCAGGCCGCACCCACGTCGCAACCGGAGCGCCCGGCGCCGGCGGACCCCGGTCTGCGTGCGGGTATCGCTGCCTCCACGCGGCCGACGCCGCGTACCTGGCCGCCGCGGCCGACGCCCACCGCATCGGCCACCGCGACCGCCACGGCAGCGGCGGTCCCCAGCGCCGCCGACACCCTCGGACGCAATCAGCGTAACTGACACCAATCTGGCTACGGCTTTGCCAGGCGCAGGACACCGCCGCCGTAGAGTCCGACGTAGATGGCCTGGTCGTCGACCTCGATGTCCTGTACGCGATCGAGGTTCGTGAGCAGGGTGGTGGCCTGGGCGCAGCCGGCGATGGGGCACGCGTACACGCCGCCGGTGAGCGTGCCTTCGTTGCCCTGGGTTCCCCAGTACACCGAGGTGTCGTCGGCGGCGACGCAGTTGGGGAGCACCGCGGCGTTGAAGTAGGCAGTCTGGCTCGTGACGTCGGCGGTGTCGGCGCTGCGCACGAAGCCGGGATTGTCCTTCAGATCACCGGCGGTCCAGAACACCCGGCCGCGGCGCACCGCGACGCCGCCGCTGATGGCCGAGCCGCGGGCCTCGCCCACTGCCGTTGCCCCACCGAGGCCGGAGAGCGGAGCCCGGAAGAGCGAGTTGAGGATGGACTTGTAGTATACATACGTATCGTCCACCGCCAGCTTGAACGGCCGGCCGGCGGTGGCCAGCGGAACCACGCCGGAGCCGTCCCACCGCGAGACGGTGCTGCTTCCGTACTCGGCGAACACGAAGGTGTCGCCGGTCCGCGCGCCGGTCAGGGCCACGTCGCTGATCTCCGGGAGGGCAACCACTCGGGTCGGTGCACCGGCGCAGCCGTCTTTGGGGCAGCGGTACACGCCGCCGACAGAGGCGCTGGCTTCGCCGGAGGCCCACACCACCTGCCCGCCGCCCACGTCCAGGCCCCACGCCGCTGGGGTGGTTCCCAGGGTCTTGGGATCGGTGCCGTCCTTCTTCACCCGACTCACCGCACCCGATGCGTACGATGTATAGTACACATACTCGCCGTCGAGCGCCACCCCGCGAACGTCGGACGCGGCCCCGATGCGAACCGGCTGACACTTTCCGTCGGCGCACGTTCCACCGAGGCACGAGTGGCCGCAACGGCCGCAGTTCCCATCGTCGGTAGCGCGGGCCGGCGCCCCTTCCACGCACGTCTCGGCGTCCCGAGAGCCGTCTTCCCCGGTGCCCGCATCGACCGCTGCGCCCTCGATGGCCGCATCGGACCCCGGGTCGAGCGGTGGCTTCTCGATGCCGAGCACCTGGACGCACGCGAACGAACCGGCGAGGCACGCCACTCCGAGGACCGCGCGACCGGTCACCGTGCGGCGCCGCCTTTCCTTTCGACCTGACATGAGCTCCGTTCCCAGCAAACCCTAGCCCTCCCATTTGCGCAAGCGAGCCCACGTTCCAGCAAGGAGCGGACCAGCGCCGGTGAGGGCGCGCAAGGGCGCGAAGCAACCAAGGATCATCCGGAGTCTTCACCCGAGGGGCGCGCCAGCAACTCGAACGAGCACGAGGCCGCGACCGGAGCGCTGAGCTCTCGAGGTCCCTGTTCGCGGATCCGCCGAAGCGGCCACCACACCGGGACCTGGCGGCCCCACCCGCGCGTTTCGGGGCGAAGTGGCCCACAATTGCCCGCTTCCGCCGACGGCTCGACGATTGCTCATGAGCCTTCATGCACACGAGCACCTCTTGTCGAATCCTCCTCACTGGTCTCCTGATCACCACCGGCTGCGCGTCGTTGCCGGCCCCCACCGGCGTCACCGCCACTGGAGAACCGCTCTCGGTCCAGGAAGAGACCCACACCTACACGTACCGCACCAAGGAACGCGTGGGCGAGGTGGTATCGCGAGACTCGCACGGCCACCGCTCGACCTCGACCATCTACGCCGATCGACGGCGCACCGGCCACTACAAGGAGTGGACCGGGTACCAGGGCAGCACAGCCGTGAGCGACGACGATCTCTTCCGCCTGGCCAAGGACCAAGCCGCGATGGACGAGATCCAGAGCTCGCGGGAATCGGGCGTGACCCTGAATCGCGTCGGGTGGGTGACGACGCTCCTCGGCGTCGGCGCCACCGGCACCGGCATCGGGCTCGCGGTGGCGAACAGCAACGAGGAGCACGGCTTCTTCGACAACCCGCTGGCGGTCGGGTTGAGCATCGGCGGGGCCGTGCTGTGGGGTGTGGGCGTCTATCTGGTGACGCATGGAGCCGCCAAGGCCGAGGCCAAGCACCCGCTGGAGCAAAAGCGCGCCGAAGAGGCGGTCGACCGATACAACAAGTCGCTCCCGACGGAGGCCGCGGAGAAGTGATGGACGCCGCGAAATTCGCCCTCCTCCGGTGGGCCCGATAAGCTGACCGGGTGACCCCCCGACTGCAGAGCGCCGCGACCCTCCTCGCCCTGGCCACCACCGCCGCGCCGGATCTCCTCTCCTGGGGGCGCCTCAAGGAGACCATCCGCGACACCGTGGATGCGGATCCGATGGACGCGGCGCTCGGCTTCATCGGCACCGCTTCGCTCCTCTTCTACGTCGCCGAGAAGGGGCAGAACCCCAAGGTCGAGACCCTGGGCGACGCCTTCGTGTTCATCTCCACCTGCATGTCCGTGGGCTACTCCGACATCTTCGCGCGCACCGAGGCCGGCAAGGCGGTCGCCACCCTGGTGATGACCTACGGTCCGGCGCTCAGCGCCAACATCCTGCGCAAGGGCCCCGAAGACACGCGCATCGTGGAGCGCCTCGACAAGCTCATCGAGGCGCTCACCCCCGCGGCTCCATCCCCCACTAGCGTGGACGGCACCACGCCCGGCTCCCGCTGATGGCCGGCCTCCTCGCGCTCCTGGTGAGCTATCCGGCGGTGGTCTACACCGTCGCCCTGGGCGTCGTGCTCGTCTACTGGCTCTTCGTGGTGCTCGGCGCCGTGCACATCGACACCAGCCACGCAGATGGCGCGCTCGATGGCGCGCTCGACGGCGGCGACGTGGGCGGCGGCCATCACGCAGACGTGGGCGGCGATCACGGCGGCGGCGACGTGGGCGACGGCGGCGACGGCGACGCGGGCGGCGATCACGCGGGCGAGGGCGACGCGCCCGGTGGCTCCTTGGGCATGCTGGCGGCCCTCAAGCTCCGCTCGGTACCGGCCACCGTGAGCCTCAGCTTCATCATTCTGTTCGCCTGGATCATCGCCGTGATGGGGATGAACTGGGCGAGCCACGCGTTCCCGACGCTCTCCACCGCGCTCCTGGGTACGGCCATCCTGCTCCTGGCGCCGGTGCTGGCGCTCCCGCTCACCTCGCTGGCCATCCGGCCCCTGGCGCCGCTCTTCAAGCATCGCACCGCGACGAGGCAGAAGGAGCTGGTGGGCAAGATCTGCGTGGTTCGCACCGGCACCGTCGACGACACCTTCGGCGAAGCCACGCTGGAAGACGGCGGCGCCGGCCTGGTGGTGCGCGTGCGCATCGACGCCGGCGAGTCGCTGAAGCGCGGCGAACAAGCGGTCATCGTCGGCTTCGACGAGGAAAAGGACGCGTTCCTGGTGGCGCCCATGTCGGCGGCCGAGCTCGACGCGCCGCCGAAGGCGCGCAAGTAACGAGCCTCAGCGCGGGGGCGGCGGGAGATCGCGGCAGGCGGTCCCGAACTTGTCGATGGCCTCCTTGAGGCTCTTCGAGAGATCGCCGTCGCAGATGCTGCTGAAGACGGCGTTCTTGCCGGTGGCGGTGACGAAGTCGCCGAGGCGCTTGGCCTCTGCCGCGGAGCCGAACGTCGAGGTGCAGCTGGACTTGCCGGCGATGACCGCGGTGGCCCAACGGGCCCGATCGCCGGTGAGCCCGTCGAGCATGGTCACGTAGTCCTGGGGCTTCTCCGCGCCCTTGAGGTCGCTGCACGCGTCGCCGAAGCCTTCGTCGAGGTCCTTACCAGCGTAAGAGCAGTCGTCCTCGTCGGTGAGGAACACGATGGCGAGGAGGGCGTCCTTGCGCAAGAAGCCGGCGTTGGTGCCGTCGGCCACGCGATCGGTGAGTGCCATCTTCATGCACTGGAGCGGCATCTCTTCGGAAGGTCCGTTGGTGCCCACGGTGGCCCGGCATCCGAACGAAGCCGCCGCCTCGCCGCGGTCGAGCCAGCGCTTGGCGCCGCCGCAGTTGTTCCGGAAGGCGCCGTCGTCGCCCTTCACGTCGTCCACGGTGATGCCGAACGGACCTTTGAGCTTGTACGACTTGCCGGTGGTGGTGACGGCAACGCGATAGTCGAGGGGCCCGTTGGGCCCGGTGGTGGCGTCGAGCACGCTCACGAACTTGGGGAAGTTGGCAGCGAGATTGGCCTGCTCTTCGGACATGCTGCCGGAGTTGTCGACCACGAACAGGATATCCATCTTGTTGCAGCCGGCCCCGCCGTCGCCAGCGCCACCGCCGTCACCGCCGGGAACGCCGAAGCCGCCACCGCTGCTGCCGCTGCTGCCGCTGCTCCCCCCGTCGGCGCCATCCTCGAAGGTGGCTGTGCCGGATGATCCGCAAGCGACGGAGACGACCGCGAGGGAGGCGAAGAGAGCAAGACCGAGGGCGCGCTTCATGGCGGGAGTTTGCGAGGAACGCCCCGCGCGCGCCACCGCGTAATTGTGCCGAACCGCCTATTTTTGCGGGGCCTAGTGCGCTTTCGCGAGCGCACCGAGGGCTCTCGCCCGCGCTCAGCCGGGCGGCGGATAGTGCGTCGCCACGCACTCGAAGCGATTGCTGGCTGCCACGTAGTCACAGACCTTGGAGGGTGCTCCGGGGGTGTTGCCGGTTCCGCAATCGCCGTCGTCGACGCAGGCGTCGCGCGAGGTGCGGCAGAAAGATCCCGCGGGCGGGTGGAGGCGCCCGCCGGACATCCCGGCG
>Ga0075163_10001821_pt1 | contig 28841 bp, 26 predicted proteins | sample JI1023141ADNA_FD_71478 | JGI IMG/M metagenome (GOLD analysis project Ga0075163, IMG submission 71478) | Wastewater effluent complex algal communities from Wisconsin, to seasonally profile nutrient transformation and Carbon sequestration -... | ecosystem: Engineered > WWTP > Effluent > Algae...
CTGGACCGCCCCCCCGATGATCGACCGCCCCACGTACACCTGCGTAGAAGAGGGCCTCCGCTGCGTGGTGAAGGAGAAGTAGCGCTTCTCCGTTGACCTGCTCGCGCCTTGGGGTAGCTGGTGGCGATGCCCGAATCCGATACCGTGGAGACGCTGGGGGGCCTCTGTGAGCGGCGCTTCGGCGCCATCGCAGGCGCGCGCATCGCCGAGCACCTGTCCCAGGTGAGCCCCGAGGGCGACTGGCGCGTGGTGCGGGCGTCGGTCGATGCGCTGGCGCGCCGCTTTGCGTTCGCGCAGCGCGATGGGCTTCGGGTCGACGGTCGGCCCAGCGGGGGCGCCTTGCTCGGAAGGTATTCCACGCGCTCGGCCTCGGCCGAGAAGGGCGCGCGCCCGTACGTGACGGAGCTGCTCCGCGTGTCACCGCTCCGCACCAGCTGTAGCTGCGCCGACTTCGTGCGGAGCTCCCTCGGCCTGTGCAAGCACGGGCTGGTGGTGCTCGAGGCGCTCGAGACGGCGGGAAAGCTCCGGAGCGACGCCGCGGAGATGCCGCCGTCGCCGAAGCCGCGTCTCTGGTGGGACCCTCTGCAGCCGGTGCGCGGCTCGAGCGATCGACTGGCCCGACTCTCGCTCGAGGGCACGCGTACGGTGGCGCTGGGCGCGCACTTCCCCCATGGCGCGCCGTTGCCGAAGGAGCTCCGCGACCCTGCGCTGCGCGCCACGCTGGTGCGCGACCTCGAGCGCGCGGTCTCTCGCGGCACGGTGGAAGCCGACGCCGCGGTGCCCACGATTCTCCGGGAAGAGCGGGAGCGCAGCGAGCGTGCGGAGGCATCGGGGGCCGCAGCGGCGGTGGCGATGCGTGTACTTTCCACGTTGAAGCGCAAGCTGTATCCCTACCAGCGCGAAGGCGTGCGCCGCTTTCTCACGCAAGGTCGCTTGCTGCTCGCCGACGACATGGGCCTCGGCAAGACCACGCAGGCCATCGCCGGCTGCCACGCTCTCGCCGGCAGCAGCGCCATCAAGAAGGGCCTGCTCATCGTGCCGTCGGCGCTGAAGCCCCAGTGGAAGCGCGAGTGGGAGGCGACGACGAACGTGCCGCTCACGCTGGTGGAAGGGTCGCCGGCCGAGCGCACGCAGCTCTACAAGGGCACCAAGCGCGGCTTCTTGGCGGTGGGCTACGAGCAGCTGGTGCGCGACTTTGCCGAGCTCGAGGCATTCGCACCCGAGATGGTGGTGCTCGACGAGGCGCAGCGCATCAAGAACTGGGCGACCAAGTCGGCGGCCTACGTGAAGGCGCTGGGGCCACGCTTTCGGCTGGTGCTCACCGGAACGCCCATGGAGAACCGCTTCGAGGAGCTGGCGTCGATCATGGACTTCGTGGACGATCTCGCGCTCGAGCCCAAGTGGCGCCTTGTTCCCTTCCACGGCATGGGCATGGGCGACGGCAGCAAGGGCGTGGCCGGGGCCCGGAACCTCGACGTGCTGCGGGAGCGCCTGGCACCGTGCATGGTGCGGCGCGTTCGAAAGGAAGTGCTGGAGCAGCTTCCCGCTCGCACCGACACCGTGGTGCCGGTGGCCTTCACCGAAGGGCAGCGCGAGCCGCACGACGAGCTGCGGCAGCCCATCGCCGAGCTGGTCGCCAAGGGCGCCCGCAGGCCGCTCGGCCAGAGCGAGTTCTTGCGATTGATGCAGATGCTCACGTCGCAGCGCATGCTCTGCAACGGGCTGGCCCAGGTGCACTTCGAGCAGGAGTGGCCCCGCTGCGTGGGCAGCAAGCCGACGCCCGACCTCCTGAGTGGGCTGCAAGCGCCGAAGCTCTCGGCGCTGCGCGAGCTGGTCTCGGAGATCGTGGTGGGCCAGGGGCGCAAGGCGGTGGTGTTCTCTCAGTGGCGCAACATGCTCCGGCTCTCCGAGTGGGCGGTGCGCGATCTGCTGGAGGCGGCCGGCAAGCGCGCCGCGTTCTTCACCGGCGCCGAGTCGCCCAAGCAACGGGAGGCCGCCATCGTCGATTTCCACGACGACCCCGGGGTGGCGGTGCTGTTCCTGAGCGACGCGGGCGGGGTCGGCCTCAACCTGCAGCGGGCCGCCAGCTGCTGCATCAACCTGGAGCTGCCCTGGAACCCGGCGGTGCTCGAGCAGCGCGTGGGGCGCATCTACCGGCTCGGGCAGACCATGCCCATCGACGTGTACAACCTGGTGACCGAAGAAGGCATCGAGGGTCGCATCGCCCGGCTGGTCGCGCAGAAAAAGGCTGTATTCACCACGCTCTTCGACGGCACCAGCGACGAGGTGGTGTTCGAAGGCAACGGGTCGTTCCTCGACGGCGTGCGCAAGCTGGTGGACCCCATGGCCGTGCCGGCCGCGACCGGCGACGAAGGCGCCCTCGACGGGGAGAGCGCCGAGCCGATCGCGCGACACGCCGCCGCCGACGCCTTGGCGCCGGCATCCCCCACGACGCTCCAAGGCCTCGTCATTGCGAGGCTTCCCGATGGATCCGTTCGCATCGAGGCTCCGCCGGAGCTGGCAGGCCCCTTGGCGAGCCTCCTCGAAGGGCTCGCCGCGGCGCTACGCGCACCTCCGCCGTAAAGTGGAGACTGTCCCCCGTTCGGCGACATTGCCCCGCCGTAATCTGCTGCGTACGCTCCAGGCATGGGTCCACTGGTGCATCCGCGGCTGGCCGAGCTCCTCGACCTCTCCGTGCAGAGTCGCTCGGAGGCGGCCTACCGCGCAGCCACGGCGGAGTGGCTCGATCGCGCGGTGGGCTTCGATTCGCTGTACCTGGGCCCGGCGTTGCCGGAGACGGCGAAGGACCCGTTCGTGGTGCGGGTGGACGAAGCGGCGATGCATCGCTGCGAAGCGCAGGCCGACCTGCACTGGAACGATCGCATTCGCCTCAACCGCGGCGTGGCCCGGCGCGGCGGCGTGGCGGTGGACGTCGACGTGCTGCGTCCGCGGGAGCGTGACCGCATGTTCTTCTACCGCGAGGTGGTGGCGGGGTTGGGCATTCGGGTGTTCGCGGCGGGCATCCTGGAGGCGCCCGGGCGGCCGCCGCAGTGCATCTACCTGGGCCGTACCTCGCGCGGCGCCCAGTTCAAGGGCGGCGAGCTGGCCATGCTCCGGGCCGCAGTACCCATTTTGGCCATGGGTCACGCGCTCCACGATCGCGCTGCGGTCGCTCCTCCCGCGAGCTCCCCCGACAAGCCGCCGCCGCTCCCGACGGTGCGACTCACCGCCCGCGAGGATCAGATCCTCGTCTACCTCTCCAAGGGACTCCGCAACGCGGAGATCGCCTCCGCCCTCGGCACCTCACCGGCCACCGTGAAGAACCAGGTGTCGGCGATTCTCGCCAAGCTCGACGTGAGCAATCGCACGGAGCTGGCGGGGCGTGTGGCCGAAGGCGAAGTTCGTCTGGAGCGGCCGACCGGTTGATCAGCGCTTTTCGAGCCGCCCCACCAAGCTATCCATGGCGTGCTTGAGCTTGTGCGCAGCGCCCGTTACCGCTTCTTCCAGCGACGGAGCGTGGCTGGTCACGGCGGTGGGCGGATGCCCCTCGAGACGCGCCTCCATGACGCAGCGTTTGTCGGGTGTTCCGGTCTTCACCGCGTTCTCGTCGGAGAGGTGGACCTCCACCCGCGTGATGCGGCGTCGGAAGTGGCTCATGGAGTGCTCGACGATCTCCTTGATGTGGCTGGCGAGCTTCTCGGTGCCTTCGATGCGCGCGTCGGTGTTGAGCTGAATGTGCATGATAGGTCTTCTCCTGCCACCGAATACGCAGGAATCACGCCAGGATGCCGCTCGGTGTTTGGACGCGAAAAGTGCCCATTCCACCGCGCTGGGGGTGTGTAGGAGCGCACACCTGAGGGCCACCGGTGCGCCCCACGACCATTCTGCACCACCCGGCGTTCACTCGAGCGCGGTGCGCGGCAGCGACGCCACGAGGTCCTCCATGTCGTGGTCGAAGCGCTCGTCGAGGGAGTGCCGCGCGTCGACGTAGGCGTGCAGCCGCAGGTCGAGCGCCGGCTTGCCGTGGGCGCGCGCCGCGGCATTGCGGGAGATCAGCTTGCGCACCAGCGCGATGGGCGCGTTACGGTCGCCTTCGCCGTGAAAGAGCTCCATGCGAAGGCCCGGGCGCGCGGCGGCGATGACGTCGAAGAGCGGCTCCAGGTGCTCGCGTGCGGTGGGGTGATCGAAGTACGCCGAGGGCATGGCCAAGCGCATGAGCCAATCGTCGTCGTGGGTCTTGCGGGCGTGGGCGAAGGCCGAGAGCTCGCGCGGCATGAAGAGCGCCACCTGTCGGGCAGCGCCGCTCACCACCGGCTCCAGCGGCAGCCCGGTGAGCACCACCAGCTCCGTCCGCGAGAGCAGCGCCGGCTCGGCGCCACCGAGCACCCGGACCATGACCTGCGCGCCCTCGCTGTGCCCGTGAAGCACGAGCCGGGCGTCGTCCGGCATCCGCGTGAGCGCCCAGGAGGCGGCGAGGCGCCCACATTCCACCAGGTCCGCCAGCGTGTGCCGACGGAACACGTCGGCGATCACCCGCAGCTGGCCCCTCCCGTCGAAGCTGATCCCCGGCTTGTCGACGGTGAGCAGCGCCACCCCAGCTCTGCCGGCCATGCGCGCGAGTGGCCCCATGTCGCCCTGGGTCGTCGAGTAGGTGCCGGTGCCGCTCGCCACGAACGCGAGACGTGTGGCCCCCGCAGGGATGCGCAGATACGCCTGACACCCGAGGCCAGTGGAGGTGGAGACTCGGCGCGTCTCGACATCGACGGGCGGTACCGCGGGCGGCTCTACCCGCAGCTCGTGGAGCACCACCGGCGCACAGGCCGAGGGCTCGGCCTTCGGTGGCGCGCTTCGGGCATCCGGGGCCACGGCCCCCTGCTGCAGGCACCCGGCCATGACTGCCACCAGGAGAAGGATCCAAGAGCGGCGCGGCACGAGGCCTTGGACACACCCACGGCCCCGCGCTTGGGTCGGGCTCGCGCCGCTGCAACCACGAATTTCGGCGAGAATTCGCGTTGGTCGCGGGGCTCGGCTAGGGTGGACGGTCATGCTCGGACGGTGGCTCTACGTCGGCCTTCGGCCCTCGGCCTCGGTGGCCGTGCGACGCTTCGTCGCGACCGCGGCGGTGACCACGGTCGCCAGTGCAGGCTGTCGCGACGCCGGCCGGAAGCCGGATGTGCCGGTCGAGGCAGCCCCGGCGCCGACCACCGTGACCCAACGCAGTGACGCCGACGCAGCCTCTCACGAGGACGCCGACGGCGACGCAGCCGCCAGCGGATTTCGCATGCCCAGCGGCGGCAACGTGGGCATCTCGTGCGTCGACGCGCACCGGGTCATCCTCCAGGTGAAGGGCCGCCTGCCCTACGTGCCCGAGGCGCTCGACGCCAAGACCTTCGCCGGGGAGACCGCCAGCTGGCTCGACCCGCACGGGTTCTTCTCCTACGAGCCCGAATCGCCGGTGAACGGCGCCATCCTCGCGAAGGCCCCGGCGCTCCTGCGGGAGCTCGAGCGGCCCCGCTCCGCCACCGCCGAGTGCCCACGGGCCACCGAGATCGCGGTGGCTCTCGAGGCCTGGGTCAAGGAGCTCCGACGGGCGTTCGACGAGGGTGCGCGCGCGAACGGTGCGGCGCCCAAGCCCGACCCGGAGGCCGCCCGGCAACCGATGCCCGACACCGGCCCGGTGCTCGGTCGCGTTCGCCGGTTGGGCGAGCGCCGACGATCACTGCCGGCCAACCTCTCGAGCTACGGCGACGTGGCGCGAGCGCGGCTCTTTCCCGAGCTCGACGTGCGGGGGTGGACGGACTTCGTGCTGGCGAGCGAGCTTCGCGCGTGGGTACCGTTGCTGGACGCCCACAGCAACTGGGCGCCGCTCGAGGAGGAAGCCACGGTGTACGACGTGGACCTCGACGACATCGCCAAGGCGCGCTTGTGGGTCCGGGCGACGCCGACGCTGGTGGGCGCGCGCATCGACGAAGAGCCGCTGGCTCCGCTGCGCAAGGACGACGTGGTGCTGCGGGTCGGCACCGTGGACGTCGCGGGAATGTCGCCGGAGCAGCTCGACCAAGCTTCGGTGGCCGCGTTCGACGGCCAGGAGATGGCCAAGGTCACGGTGCTTCGGGGCGACGGCATCGTGGTCCTCGACGTCCCCGCCAAACCGCGCGGCGCCGTGAGCACCGACGCCGGGCCGGCCGCCGCGCCGTCCACCATCTCGGTGGACCACGTGCGCGCCGGAGACGCGGAGATCGCCGTCTTCACCATCCACGATATTCACGACGCGCTGGGCCCCGACGTGGGCCGCGCCATCGTGGACCTCAAGAAGGACCCCAAGGTTCAGGCCATCGCTCTCGATCTCCGGGGTAACGGCGGCGGGTCCATGGACGGCGCCATCGACGCGCTCGGTCACTTCTTGCCCGGTCTCCCGATGTTTCCCCTGCGTGCGGCACAGGGCGAGAACGTGCTGCCCGACGTGGCGCCCAAGCCGCCGCTGGAGGAGCAGTGGCTCGGTCCGGTCGCGTCGCTGGTCGACAGCGAGACCGCCAGCGCCGCCGAGATGCTCGCCGGTGCGCTCGCCGCCTATGGCCGCGGCGTGGTGGTGGGCACGCGCACCTTCGGCAAGGGCTGCGTGCAGGAGTACCTCGACGACGACGCCAAGGTCGGGGTGCTCCGGCTCACGACCCTTCTCTACGCCCTCCCCGATGGCAAGCCGGTGCAGCGCGTGGGCCTCCCGCCGAACATCGGCTTTCCGTTCACCACCGGATCGAAGGAGACGGAGGGGAAGACCGCGCACGTGGGCCCCACTTGGGCGGGCCCGGACGTGCGGCCGCGCCCCCTTCTGAGCTATCCGACCTGGCCGAAGCTCCAGGGCCCCTTCGGCCCGTGCAAGGACGAGCGCCTCTGCGCGGCGCTCGAAGGCATCGGCAAGCAACCTCGCCGCATCGGCCGTAAGTAGTCAGCGCCCCTACTCGAAGCGCTTGATGACGTGAAAGCCGAAGGGTGACTCGGTGACCGGCGCCAGCTCGCCCTCCTGGAGCAGGAACGCAGCGTCGGAGAAGGTCTTCGTCATCTCGTCGCGCTTGAACTTGCCCACACTCCCCAGCCGCCCGGCGGAGCCGGGATCGTCCGAGAATTCCTTGGCCACCGCGGCGAAGTCCTTGGTCTTGCCGTCTTTGAGGTCCTGGAGGATTCTCTCGGCGCGTGCCTTGGCCTCGGCCTTGCTGCGGGTGACGCCAGCGGGCGCGTTCTTCGCCCCTTTGTAGGCCACGAGCACGTGCTGGCAACCGATGCGATCGGGAATCGGCTTGGGCGCCGCGGCCGCGGTTGCCGTTGGCGTGGCTGCGGTCGTGGGCGCGCTGGGTGCGGTGGACGGAGCGGCCGAGGGCGGAGCGATCTCCGCCCCTGGCGTGGCCTTCTTTTCGTCGCATCCGAGGGCGAGGGCGACGCAGGTGACCGAGATCCCGAGACTGGCGCCCCTCACTTCTTCGCCGCCTTGGCGTCTTCCTTGGGAACCGGAAAGCCACGGTGCCGCATCAGTGCACCGATACCGGCATCGCGACCGCGGAACCCGCGGTAGCCCTCGGCGGCGTCGATGGAGTTGCCCACCGAGAACACCTTGTCGTGAAGACGCTTTGCGACGTCCTTGTCGTAGGGTCCCTTCCCTTCGAGGAACGCCTCGTACGCGTCGGCCGAGAGCGTGTCGGCCCAGAGATAGCTGTAGTAACCGGCCGAGTACCCCTCGCCGGAGAACACGTGACCGAAGTGCGGTGAGCGGTGCCGCATGATCATCTCCTTGGGCATTCCCAGGCTCGCGAGCGTCTCCTTCTCGAAGGCGCGGGCGTCGACCGGCTTGTCGACCTGGAGGTGCATCTTCATGTCGATGAGCGCGCTCGAGAGGTACTCCACCGTGAGAAAGCCCTGGTTGAACTTGTCGCTCTTGGCGAGCTTCTGCACCAGCTCCGGAGGAATCGGCTTCTTGGTCTGGTAGTGGAGCGCGAAGCGGCCCAGCACTTCCGGCGTGGACAGCCAGCGTTCCAGGAGCTGCGAGGGGAACTCCACGTAGTCGCGGGCCACGCTGGTGCCCGCCACCTGCGGATAGGTCACATTGGAGTTGAGACCGTGGAGCGCGTGCCCGAATTCGTGAAAGAGGGTGCGTGCGTCGTCCCAGCTGATGAGCACCGGCTCGCCGGGCGCGCCTTTGACGAAGTTGGCATTGTTGGAGACGATGACCGGCACGTCGCCGTCGATGCGTGACTGCGCGCGGTACTCGTTCATCCAGGCGCCGGAGCTCTTGCCCTGCCGCGCGTAGGGGTCGAAATACCAGTAGCCCACGTGCTTGCCGCCGGCGCCGGTGACGCGAAACGCGCGCACGTCCGGGTGGTACACGGAGACGCTGCCGTCTTTCACTTCCTCGAAATGGAAGCCGAAGAGCTCACCGGCGACCCAGAACATGCCCTCGCGCAGCGACTCCAGCGAGAGATACGGCTTCACTTCGTTCTGATCGAGATCGTACTTCGCTTTGCGGACCTTCTCGGCGTAGTAGCGATAGTCCCAGGCCTCGATCTTCAGGTTCGCCTTTTCCTTGTCGGCGACCTTCTGCATGTCGGCCACCTCTTCGTGCACCCGGGCCACCGCCGGCTTCCACACCGCTTCCATCAGCGACATGGCGTGCTCCGGGGTCTTCGCCATGCTGAGCTCGAGGCGGTAGTGGGCGTGCGTGGGATACCCGAGGAGCTTGGCGCGCTCGGCGCGGAGCTTCAGGATCTCGCCGATGATGGCGTTGTTGTCGTGGGCGTCGCCGTTGTCGCCGCGCATCTCGAACATGCGCCACACCTTCTCGCGGAGATCGCGGCGCGAAGCGTAGGACAGGAACGGGTCGACGCTGGAGCGGGTGTTGGTGACGACGAACTTCCCCTTGTGTCCGTGGCTCTCGCCGGCGGCAGCCGCCGACTTCTTCAGCGGCTCGGGGAGGCCCGCCAGGTCTTCTTCCTTGTCGAGGACCACCATCTGGCTGCCCTCTTCGGCCAGGATGTTCTGGCTGAACTTGGTGTAGAGCCCGGCGAGCTTCTGATTGAGATCGAAGATCTTCTTCTTGGCCTCGGGAGTGAGCTTGGCGCCGGCGCGGACGAAGCCCACGTAGTCGAGCCACAGGAGACGCGACTGCTCGGGGGTGAGCCCCAGCTTGTCGCGGGCGTCGTAGACCGCGGCAACGCGATCGAAGAGCTTTCGGTTCTGGCCGATGGTGTCGTCGAGGGCGGCGAGCTTGGGCTCCATGTCGCGCTGGATGGCCTGCACCGCGTCGTCGTTCATGGTCGACGTGTAGATGCCGTAGATGGCCAGCGCGCGCTCCAGCGGTTTTCCGGCGCGCTCCAGGGCGGCGATGGTGTTCTCGAAGGTGGGAGCCGCGGGATCGCCGGCGATGCGCTCGATGTCGACGAGCTTGCCCTTCATGGCCTCTTCGAGGGCCGGGCCGAGGTCGGCGACCTTCACGCGATCGAAGGCGGGGACGCCTCCGTTGGGCCCCTCCCACTTGGCGAGGATGGGATTGCTCGTTTGCCCGGTCTTGCTGGCGGCGTCCATGATCGTATTCGATGCTCCTGCGTCGGAAAGGGAATCGACATGGGGCGTGTTCGGCTCCTTGCCGCCGCACGCACCGAGGGCCGCCACCAGGAAGGCGACGGAGAGAACCGAGCTGCGCGCCACGCGCGAAGGCGATCGGAAGGATACTGAGCTGGTCATCGTGCGGGCGAAGCCTACTCGAAACCGGCCCGGCTGTAAGCCGCGGCGCGCGCCTCAGGAGTGGGTGTGCCGGTGGTGCAAATCTTCGCCGTGCTCGTGCGCATGCTCCTGCCGCGCGTGGGCGTGGGGGTGCGAATGCTCGCCCTCCGGATACACGTCGTGGGTGTGGTCGTGATGACCGTCGTCGTGCCGGTGCGGGTGCTCGTGGCGTGTCGCCTCGTGCACGTGCGCGTGCCGGTGTCGCTCGGTGAGATGCAGCCAGGTGCCGAGACCGAACAGCGCCGCGCCGGCAGCGAGGCTGCCGGTTCCCGCGCGATCGCCCAGCGCCCACGCCAGCACCGCGCCCACGAACGGAGCGAGGGCGAACACCGAGGCGGTGCGCGCCGCGCCGATGCGCCGTTGCGCCAGCAGGTAGAGGCGCAAGCTCAGGCCATAGCCGGTGGCCCCGCATGCGAGGAGTACCAACGCGCGGTCCGTGGTGGGCCACGCATCGCCGAAGGCGAAGGCCAGCGCCAGGGTCGCGGTGGCGCCCACCGAGGCCTTGGCGGTGACCACCCAGGCGGCGTCGCGATCGGCGAGCGGCCGGGCCAGGGCGTTGTCGAGGGCCCAGGCGAACATGCCGGCCACGAGCACCGCCAGGCCGAGCGCGGAACCGGAGGCCGCGCCGGTGGCGGAGGCGCGCACGATGACGACGCCGCCGGCCAGCATGAGCGAGAGTGCGAAGAGCACGCGCTTTCCCAGATGCTCGCGGAACAAGAGGCGCGCCAGGAGCGCGGTGAAGATGGCCTCGGTGTTGGTGAGGATCGACGCGCCGGCGGGGGAGCTCCGGCGGAGCCCCCAGGCAAAGAGGGTGGGGGCGATGGCGGCGCCCAGGACGCCGATGGCGACGACGCGCGCGAGATCCGCACGAACCAGCGGCGCGGCTGGCGAGCGCCGCAGCCAAGGAGCCGTTCCCAGGCCCGCGCCCGCGTAGAGCAGGAACGCCGTCGCGAAGGGCCCCGCCAGCGCGCCGGACCGCTGCACGAGCGGGGTGGTCAGACCGAACGCGAGCGCGGCCAGGAGCGCCAGCAGCACGCCGCGCGCAATGACCGAACGTTCGCGGTGCGCATCCATGAGGAGGCCGAGCATAGCAACTGCGCACGGAGGCGGAACGCGGCAGAACGGTATACGCTACGGGCATGGTACCGGCCCTGGCGTTCACCCTGCTCGCGACACTCGGGCTCGCGTACTGGGCGCGCTGGCTCGGCGGCCAGTACGGGGTTCCACCCTTCGTGCGCCACCTCGCGTGGCTCGTGGTGGGCGTGTGGGTCCTGGGGGCCGCCGGGTCGGTGCTGGGGTTGCGGCGCGCCTTCGGGATGGTGTCGGAGGTCGACCCCAGCCGGAAGGCGACGATGCTCGCGGAAGGCATCTCCGAAGCGATGAACGCCTTCGCGCTCTCGACCGGCATCCTCTTGCTCGTGGGTATCGCGGGGCTAGGGCTCACCTGGAAGTACAAGTGGGCCGCCAAGCCGCCGGAGGCCCCGCGGAATCCTCCGTACCGGTGAGACATGAGTGTATATTGCACGCATCGTCATCGGCGTCGAAAAGCCCCGGGCGGCATGCCGGTCCAATGCTTGAAGGCGCGACTGAAGGAGGCCAGATCGGCGAAGCCGGTACGACGGGCGACCTCGGCGAGCGGAAGGTCCGGGGCGCCCAGCAGGCGGCGCGCGATCCGCTCCCGCGTCGCCTCCAGCACCGCAGAATAGCGAGTCCCTTCGTCCTCCAAGCGGCGCTGTAGAGTGCGCGGGCTCATGCCGAGGGCCTTGGCGATGGCCTCGGTGCTGGCGTCCGTCTCGAGAGCGTTCTCGATGCGGGCGGCGACCAGCGGGACCAGGCTCGAAGCGCGAGGTGCTCGGGCGAGATCTGCCGTGGCCATGGCTTCTGCCGTGGCCACCATGAGCGGGTCGGCGCCGGCGAGCTCTTGCGACGCAGTGGCAGACGAGAGCGCGAAGCCGGTGCTCTCCTCCCCGAAGGCGATCTCCGACGTACCGAGCAGGGCGAAGAGCGGCTCGAGGGTGCGCGGCCGCGCGCTGGCGAGCCATGCGCGAAGGGGCACTACGTCGCCCCCTCCACGGCGGCAATGCCCCAGCAGAAGCGAGAGCAGCAGCTCGTCGACGGGGAGGCCGAGCCCCCGAGGGTGACCCGCGATGCGCGCCGCGACGCTCAGCGCGTCCGCCTCGTCGCGCACGGTGAGCTCCAGGTGAGGAAAGACGAGCGGCGCGTACCGCGCGCCCAGCTGAAGCACGTCGCGCGGCGTTCGCGCAGCACGCAAGGCCAAGGCGAGCCCGTCGTAGCGTCGCATGGGGAGCTCGGCGGGAAAGCGCAGCGCAGCGTGGGGATCGGCCAGCAGATCGCAGGTGCTGGCGAGCAGCGCCGCGAGCGCCGAAGGCGTGGTAGCCACTTCGTCCACGTCCGCGTCGCCGGCTTCCAGACCACAACGAGTGGCGAGCAGCGGCGCGTCCAGGCCGCGCGCGGCGACCAGCCGGAGCAGCGCGGGAGCGAGCGGCGAGGGCGTCGCAATCTCTTTCGGGGGCCGCGCCACGTCGAGGAGCATAGCCGAGGTCGGTGCGGCGGCAGGTTATGGCGCGATCCGCAAATGCCTCTGACGAGGGTCGTCATGGTGACGCTGGGCCCCGGGAGCTAGGTTGCGAGCATGGCATTCCAGATCCTCGACCACTCCGGTCGACTGCTGTTCACTTCGGCCCATGCCGGCGACCTTCGGGCGGCGGTGGTCGAAGCGGTGGTGCGCCGCGTCGACCTCTCGCGGGCGAGCCTGGAGGGGGCGGCGCTGGAAGGCGCCCGGCTCGACCGAGCCCAGCTCGAGAACGCGAACCTCGAGAGCGCGCGGCTCGACGGCGCATCGCTGCGACACGCGAACCTGGAGGAGGCGCGCCTTCGCGGCGCCGGCCTCTCGCGAACCATGCTGGAGGGAGCGAACCTCGAAGAGGCGTGCTTCGCGGATGCGCGTATGGAGGGCGCGATGATCGGCGGCGCCAACCTCGAAGAGGCCGATCTTTCCCGGGCCGTCCTCACCGGCGCCCGGCTCGATGGCAGCAACCTCGAGGAGGCCAGTCTCTCGGGCGCGGTGCTCGCGAACGCTTCGCTGGCACGGGCCAACCTGGAGCGGGCGCGCATGGATGACGTGAACGCCGAGGGTGCCATCTTCATCGCGGCCAACCTGGAGAAGGCCGACCTCCGCGGCGCCAACCTTCGCGGCGCCAACCTCCGCGGCGCCAACCTGGAGAAGGCCAACCTGGCGGGCGCGTGCCTAGCGGGCGCCGATCTCTCGGGTGCGAACCTCGAGAAGGCCGACCTGCGGGGCGCCGACTTGACACAGGCGAACCTCACCGAGGCCAACCTGGAGCGCTGCAACGTGACCGACGCCCGGCTCGCGGGCGCCATCTTCGAGGGGGCGAATCTGGAAGACGTCCGGGGCCTCACCTCCCCGCGCGATCTCGGCGGGGGTCCGTACCGATGAAAGGCGAGCCCAACCGCGCACGGGCGCGCACCTGCAGGTGCGGCGCGCGCTACGAGACCGAGGCCTTCGCGAAGCTGACACAGGTTCGCACCCTGGAGGCCGCCGAGCTCGCCACCTTCATGGTGGCCTGGCCCACCACGGTGGCCGTGGAGGTACGAACGTGCGCCGCCTGCGACGCGCCGCTGGCATGGCTCGCCGCACGGTCCGCGCCAGTATCTCGAGGAACCACGGGGTCATCCCGAACGAAGTGAGGGGCCGACTCCGCGATTGCGGGAGCCGCTACTTCTTCGCCCGGGAGAGCTGCATCACCGGTTCGCACTCCGGGCGCGATTCGGTGTAGGCGAGCCCGCGCCCCATGGCCACCTGGCAGCGCAGGTCTTGGATGGAATACACCGAGGGATTGCCGGTGAAGAGCGGTGCCCCTTTGGTCCACGCCTTCTCGTTCTCGCCGCGATCGAAGAGGGCCTTGGTCTCCACGTAGAGCGCGCGGTCGCCGGCCGGAAGGCCACGCACGTCGGCGGGCACGTTCTCGGTCGCGGGCGGAGGATTCGCCGCCGCCGTTTGCTGCGCCTGGAGCGCGACCAGGAACTCGCGCATGTACTTGAGGTCGGCGGGCACCACCGAGCTCGACGGACCGATGGTGTCGAGGCGGGCCAAGAGATCCTTCGGGAGGTCCTTGTTGGTCCACTCGCCGGCGGCGCGATGGCGCACGGTTATCTGCATCATACCCACATTTTCGGGGCCGAAGCTGGCGCGCTCCGGCGCGTAGTTGGGATTCATGATGCTCACGTCGACGTTGTCGTGCATGGCGCCGAGGGTGTGGCCGAGCTCGTGAATGAGCACCACCGAGGCTCGGTGCTTCCTTCGCGTGCCACGAATCTTCTCGCGTTCGGCCTCCGAGAGCTCGTCGAAGTTCCGCTCCACCGCGTCGACCTCGCGGGCTCTCGACGGCGCGCGCATCACCAGGTGGTGACCGAAGGGACGCGCGATGCCGAGCTTGTGCACGTCCTCGCTGGCCAGTGGCAGCGCTCCTACCAGGCCCACGTGGAAGTCCACCTCGTGGCCGGGCGTGTCGGCCTCGATGGAGTCGAGGGCCTTGCCGAGATCGTCGTCCGGGCCGTTCCACGGGCGAAACGATTCGAGCACCCAGTGGACACCCACGCCAGCGAAGGCGCGGTTCGCCTCGTCGAGCGACTCCTGGAAACGGCGCTCCGGCTCCACCACCTGCGACATGTACTGGGGCGTTGCGTAGGCGCGAATGCGCATTTGCTGGTGCACCGGCGCCGATGCCGAGTCGCTCGACGCGATGGCGGCCGGCACCGCGCGTACCGCAGCCCGCTGCTGCGCGCGCTTTCCCTCGCCCCACTCGGAATTGTAGAAGAAGCAACCGGTGGTCAGGAGCGACCACACTGCCCACACCGCACGTCCCCGCATCATGGGGCGGTCATAGCACCACCTCCGCCTCCACGGGAGCCGATTTCGGGCGCACGCGCTCCTTCCGCTCCTCGCGACGACGCATCATGAAATACACGATCGGCACGGTCATGCGCGAGAGGAGCAGCGAGGCCACCTCACCGGCCATGAGCGAGATGGCCAGGCCCTGAAAGATGGGGTCGAACAAGATGACCGCGGCGCCGACCACCACCGCCGCCGCGGTGAGCACCATGGGGCGAAAGCGAATGGCGCCGGCGTCGACCACCGCCTGCTCGAGGGGAACGCCCTCGCGCAGCCGCTGCTCCACGAAGTCCACCAGGATGATCGAGTTGCGCACCACGATGCCGGCGCCGGCGATGAAGCCGATCATCGAGGTCGCGGTGAAGAACGCCCCCAGCAGCCCGTGCGCGGGCAGAATACCCACCAGCGAGAACGGTATCGCCGACATGATCACGAGTGGGGTCTTGAAGGACTGGAACCACGCGACGTTGAGGACGTAGATGAGGACGAGCACGCCGGCGAACGCCAGGCCGAGGTCGCGAAACACCTCGTACGTCACGTGCCACTCGCCGTCCCACTTCATCGCGAGCTTGTCGGAGAGGAACGGCTGCGTGGCGGTCCGTTGCTCGAGCTTGTAGCCCTCCGGAAGCTGGATCTTGTCGAGCTCGGGGCCCAGCGCCAGGATGGCGTAGACGGGGCTCTCGACGCGCCCCGCGACGTCACCGGTGACGTACACCACGGGCATGAGGTTCTTGTGGAAGATGCTCTTGTCCTCGACCACGAGCTCCGCATGCACGAGCTCGCCGACGGCGACCATGTTCCCGCTGCGCCCCACCAGGCGAAGCCCCTGCAGGCGAGCCAGATCCGAACGCGTCGCCCGGTCGAGGCGCAAGACGATGGGTACGTCCTCCTTCTCCCGGTCGTCGTGCACCAGCCCGGTGGTTTCGCCGGCCGCGGCCAGGCGAATGGCGCGGACGATCTCCGCCTCGCTGACCCCGCTCAAGGCGGCCTTCTCCTTGTCGACCACGAATCGATACTTGGGCTGATCGTCTTCGACGTACCAGTCGACGTCCACCACCCCTGGGCTCTGCTCCATCTTCTCTCGGACCTGCTTCGCCACCTCGATCTGCCGCTGGTAGTCCGGACCGTAGATCTCGGCGACGATGGTCTCGAGCACGGGGGGGCCCGGCGGCACCTCTGCCACCTTGATGCGCGCGCCGGAGCGCTGGGCAATCGGGAGGATGAGATCCCGCACTCGCTTGGCGATGGCATGGCTCTGCGCTTTGCGGTCGCCTCCGTCCACGAGGTTGATCTGGATATCGGCGACGTTCGGGCCCTGGCGGAGGAAGTAGTGCCGCACCAGGCCGTTGAAGTTGTACGGGCCGGAAGTGCCCACGTAGGTCTGGTAGTTGGTCACCTCCGGCTGCTTGGCGATGACATCGGCGATCTCCTGCGCGACGTGATCCGTGCCTTCGAGGGTGGTGCCCTCCGGCATGTCGATGACCACCTGGAACTCGCTCTTGTTGTCGAAGGGCAGCATCTTCACCCGGACGAACTTGATGGCCACCAGCGCCATTGCGCCCAGGAGCAACACCACGACGCCACCGAGAAACAGGTGACGGAGCCGCGCGACGCGGAGCAACGCCCCCATCACCCGACGATAGAAGCGGGTCATCGCCCCTTCCGGCGCCTCGTGGCCCTCGTCGCCACCGCACTTCATGAAGCGGATGGTCGCCCACGGCGTGACGATGAACGCGACGATGAGCGAGAACACCATCGCCGCCGTGGCGCCGATGGGAATCGGGCGCATGTAGGGCCCCATGAGCCCCCCCACGAAGGCCATCGGGAGGATCGCAGCGATGACGGTCATGGTGGCGAGAATGGTGGGATTGCCCACTTCGTCGACCGCCCGCACCGCTATCTGCGCGGGGGTCAGCCCGCGACTCTCCGGAAGGCGACAGTGCCGGGTGATGTTCTCCACCACGACGATGGCATCGTCCACCAGGATGCCGATGGAGAAGATGAGCGCGAACAGCGTGATGCGATTCAGCGTGTAGCCGTAGAGATAGATGACCGCGAGCGTGAGGGCGAGGGTGGCGGGAATGGCCAGCATGACGATGCCCGACTCGCGTCGACCCAGCGTGAGCCAGATGAGGATTCCCACGCTCACCACGGCGATGGCCATGTGCATGAGCAGCTCGTTGCTCTTCTCGGCGGCGGTCGCTCCGTAGTCGCGCGTGACGCTCAGGTGCACGTCGGCGGGCACCATGGTGCCCTCCAAGGACCGAAGCTTGCGGTTCACGTCGTCGACCACCGAGACGGCGTTCTGCCCCTTGTGCTTGGCCACCGAGAGCGTGACCGCGGGCGAGGGACCATCCACCGCCTCCGCGGCGCTGCCCTCAGCGGCGGCGCCGCCTCCGAATCGAACGTAGGTGGAGGGCTCCTCCGGGCCGTCTACCACCGTCGCCAGATCGCGTACGAACACCGCGCGGCCACCCGCCACCGCCACCACGACGCCTCCCACGTCGCCCGCGTTGGCGAGGAGCGTCCCGGTCTCCAGGCGTATCTCCCGATCGCTGGCCGAGAGCGCGCCCGCCGGAAGTCGCTCGTTGGCTGCACTCAGGGCCGCGGCCACCGCCAGCGGCGAGACTTGCCGAGCTGCCATCTTGTCCGGGTCGAGGAGAACCCGCAGGTGCCTGCGCTCCCCCCCGGTGAGCGTGACCTCGCTGACGCCCGGAACCTGCTTCACCTGCTCCTGCACCTCGGCGGCAACGCGCCGGAGCTCGTAGCCGGAGTATCGCTTGCTCCAGAGGGTCACCGCGAGCACCGGAACGTCGTCGATGGACCGCGGCTTCACCAGGGGCGCCGAGGCCCCCGGGGGGACCACGTCCATGTGGGCGGCGATCTTCTCCTGGAGCCGCACCATCGAACGCTCTTCGTCCTCGCCGACCTTGAACCGAACGATGACCGACGCCATTCCCGGGCTCGATGTAGAGTACAGATACTCGACCCCGGGGATCTCCCAGAGAACGCGCTCCAGCGGTTTGGTGACCCGCTGTTCTACTTCCTTCGCCGAAGCCCCCGGCATTCGCACGAAGACGTCGCTCATGGGCACGATGATCTGCGGCTCTTCCTCCCGCGGCAGCTTCCACACCGCGAACGCCCCCAGCACCACCGAGGCCAGCAGCAAGAGCGGGGTGAGCTTGGAGTGAATGAAAGCCTGGGCCATTCGCCCGGCCGGCCCCAGCTTGGGGGCGCTCACGGTTGCTCCGTGAATCGCGCGCCATCGCGGGTCTGCGGCTGAGGCTCGGCCACGACGCGCTCGCCCACAGCGAGCCCCGAGAGCACCTCGACCCAGGTTCCTTGTCGCTCGCCCAGGGTCACCATGCGCAGCCGCAGGTGATCGCCGTCAACCGCGAAAACCCGGTCGAGCGCGCCGCTGGCCGCCACCGCGGTCGCAGGCACCACCAGACGCGGGCGGGTCCCCACCCGGAAGCCCACCCGAGCGAACATCCCGGGACGCAGCCCCGGAAGGTTGGGAGGGAGGTCCACCTTCACCAGGAACGCGCGAGAGGCCACGTCGACGTTGGGAACGATCTCGCCGAGGACGCCGGTGACCGGTTTGTCGAGCGTGTCGATCTCCACGACCGCCGTGTCGCCCAGCGCCACCATCGCAGCGCGCGACTCGTCCACCGCCGCCTCCACCCGGAGGTGCGCGTCTTGCTCCACCACCAGCAGCGGCATGCCCGGGGAGGCCAGGTTGCCGGGATCGATGCGACGCTCGATGACCCGCCCCTCGAACGGCGCGGTGATCCGCGCGTAGTCGAGGGCTACCTGCGCTTCTCCCATCTCCGCCTTGGCCTGTTCGATGCGCGAACCGGAGCCACGCAGGCGCGCTTGCGCCATCTCCTCCTGGGCGACGGCATTTCGCAGGCGTGCCTCGGACTCGTCGTATTCCTGCTGCGCGATGGCGTGATTGGCAAATAGCGCGGCGATCCGCTCGTGGGTTGCCCGCGCGATTCGGAGTGCCGCCTGCGCCGCGCGTAGTCCGTTTTCGGCTTCGATCCGAGACTCGACCGACTGATCGAGCCCGGCCCGCGCGCGCCGCACGCCCGCCGCGGAGTCGTTGGCCTCGAGGACGGCGAGGACCTGCCCCGCGCGCACCCGATCGCCCGGCTGCACGAGCACCGAACGAATGTAGCCCATGGTCTTGCTGGTGAGCACCGCGGTGCTCTGCCCGCGCACCGTTCCGCTCGCTCGGTACAGTGTGTCGAGCTTCTCCTCGTGCGCGCTCGCGAGCTTCACCACCAGCGGCGGCGAGTCCGTTTCGTGGGGGTGCGCGGTCTTCTCCCCCCCACACCCGAGCGCGGTAGCACCAAGGAGCACGAGCACGGTAGCAGTCGAACGAAGCATCGGTACCTTCCTGCGGCGCACGGCGCGCCCTCTCCTGAGAGCCAGCTCGGGAGAATTGGGTTCGGTGGCTCGGCGCTTTTTCCGCCAGCGCCGCGAACCCTTGGGCAGGCTCGCAGGCTCACACGCCCATGGAGACAGGCCAGCCGCAGACGACCCGAACGAGCATCGACGCAACATCTTCCTGGGCGGGCGGTGTTGCGGAGCTGGCCGCGAGGGCCGCGACCGGCGACCGTAAAGCGATGAATCGGCTGTTGCGGGAGATCGAGCCGGCAATTCAGCTACAGCTCGGCCGATATCACCTCAGCCGGGACGAGCGGGCAGACGCGATGCAGAACGCGCTCCTCAAGGTCGCTCGCGGCCTCGCTTCGTTTCGCCAGGACGCGCGATTCTCCACCTGGCTGTTCCGCCTGACGGAGAACGAAGCGCTGATGTTCCTCCGCTCGCGAAAGCGCCGCGCCGGTCGCCTGGTGACCGGCCTCCTCCTGGACGAGCTCGGAGCCCTCCCCGCCATGCGCGTGGACCGGCCGGCGGAGCTCGACTTCTGTGCCGCGCGCAGCGCCGGGCGCGTACGGCGCGCCATCGCGAACCTTCCGCCCAGCTACGGCGCCGCCCTGGAGGCCCACTACTTCGACGACCTCGACCTTCAGGAATCGAGCCGGAAGCTCGGTGTGAGCGAAGCGGCGGTGAAGAGCACGCTCTGGCGCGCCCGCGCACGCATGCGCTCGGTGCTTCGTGCGCACGTGCAGGAAGCGGCTCGCTGAGGAGCGCACAACGCGCTCATGCGCCCTGCCCTCGATAGGGGCGCAGACGCCCGTCCTCCATCTCGTACAGCACGTCGAACACGTCGAGGGCCCGATGGTCGTGCGTCACCACGAGCACTGCGGCCCCACGGTCGTGGGCAACCTTGCGAAAGAGCTCCATGACGCTCCGGCTCCGAACGCTGTCGAGCGCCGCCGTGGGTTCGTCGGCGAGGATGAGGGTGGGCTCGTTGGCGAGCGCCCGCGCGATGGCCACGCGCTGCTGCTCGCCTCCGCTGAGCATCTCCGGGTACGAATCCTCGCGATTGACCACTTCGAGATAGCTCAGCAGGTCGCGGGCACGGCGCCGGCCCTGCTCCTTGCCTCCGAGCTCGCAGGCCAGCTCGACGTTCTCGCGCGCATTGAGGAACGAGGTCAAGTTCGCCTTCTGAAAGACGAACCCCAGATGCTGCCGGCGCAGCCGTGAGAGGTCCGTCTGGGCAACGCCGTCGTCGACCACCAGGCGATCGTCGAAGAACACCTGGCCCTTCTCGGCCGGCGAAACGAACCCTAGCGCTTTGATGAGCGTCGACTTTCCGGAGCCGCTCGGCCCCAGTAGAGCGGCCACCGAGCCCCTGCGCAGCGAGAAGCTCACGTCGTCGAGCGCCACCACCGCGCTGGACGCTACGCCGTAGGTTTTTCGAAGACGAACGGCTCGGACGGCATCGGTCATCGGTCAACCCTCCAGGGCGCGCGCCGGGTCGATGCGCAGGACGTGACTGAGCCCGAGGAGGCTCGCCAGGGTGACCATGGCGAACGTGGCGATCGGCGCCACCAGCGAGATGGTGGAGGTGATGAGGACCCGCCGGGGAAACATCGGATAGAACAGCTCGCCGATGGCGTAGGCGACCGCATAGCCGATGACGCCGAGGAGCCACGACTGTTGGAGGACCAAGCCGAGCAGCCGCGAGCGCGGCGCCCCCAGCAGCTTGAGGACCGCCAGGTCGTGGCTCTTCTCCAGCGTGAGGTTGTAGATGACCATCATCACGATCACCGCTGCGGTGAGCGTGAGAATCACCGTGAATAGGCCGATTTGCATCCGCGCACGCTGAACGACGCCGCCCAGAAGCAGGGTCTCTTCCTCGTCTTGCGAGTAGACGGTGACGTCTCCCCAGCTCCGCATCGTCTCGCGCACACCGGCGACGCGGTGTGCATCGGCGTCCACCAGCACCGCCGCGAGGGGCGGCGACGCGAGCGCGGGCGCACGCCACTTCGGGTCCGCCAGCAGGTCTTCGAGCGAGGGCTGTGTTCGACCGAGGTCGGTGCGTCGCAGGCGGTCCACCGTTCGGGAACGCTCGAGCTGGGTGGCCTCGGCCGGCTGATCGAAGGCCACCAGCTCGGCGTCGCCGACGCTCACGAAGGCCACCGAGTCGCCGCCGGAGGTCAGCGCGTTCTTGGTGAGGCCCACCACACGGTAGGGTTCGCCGGCTAGCACCAGCGATTCGCCAATCGCGAGGCCGAGCGAAGCGTCGGCGATCATCTCTCCGTGTGCCTGTGCGAGGCCGCGACCGCGAACGATCGGCAGCGATCCACCCGCGTCGTCCGGCCACCCGAGCCCCACCAGGGCGATCCGCATGGTGTCGCCGCGGTACTCGCGCTGGATGACCTGGTAGGTATAGGGCCGCGCTCGTTTGACCCCGGGGACCGACGCGGCGCGGGCCTCGATGCTCGGGTCGAGCCGCGATCCATCGGCAAAGGGACCGTGCGTATCGCGCTGGACTACCCAGAGATCGGCGTGCATCGCGCGGGTGAGAATGGTGGCGTCGTCCACCATGCCCGCGTAGATGCCTTGCATCGCGACGACGACGCTCAGGAGCAACCCGAGGCCGAAGGCCGTTCCGACGAATCGAGCCAGGCGTCGGCGTACGTCGCGAATCGCCAGGTTCATCGGGCCACCCAACGCCGGCCCGGCGGAAGGGCTCCGCCGGCAGCGGCCGGGCCGAGCACCGTATCGCCTTCCGCGAGGCCATCCGCGACCTCCACCAGATCGCTGCCCGAAATACCGAGGGTCGGGCGGACGACGGCGATCTTGCCACCACGGTCCACGAGGACGTACGTGCCCGACTCGTCTTGGTGGAGCATTCGGGCTGGAATGCGAAGCACCGATTCGCGGCGAGTCAGCTCGATGCGCACGTCGGCACGCTGACCGATGGCTACGCGGCGCTCCAGGTGGTCTGGCGTCACCTCCACCAAGACCTCGTGGGTCTGCCGATCGGCTTCCCACGAAACCCTGGAGACCCTCCCCGCGACCGGCGCGGCACTGCCGGGAAACACGATGCGGGCGAGCTGATCCGAAGCCAGCTGTGGCAGCAAGGTCTCGTCGATGGCGGCGTTGACGTAGACCCGCGTGGTGTCGACGATGCGTAGCACCGTCGACCCGATGGCGACGGTATCGCCGGGATCGCGCAACCGACGGGTGACCAATCCGTCGAAGGGAGAGAGAAGCGTCGCGCGCACCATTGCCACGCGGCGCTGCTCGGCGCTCCCGCTTGCCACGTCGATACCCCGGGTCGCCTCGGAGCGCTGGGCGAGAACGCGATCGAGCTCCGCTCGTGCCACTCGCAGTCGGTCGCTCGCCTCGTCTCGCTGCTGACCGGGAACGGCCCCGAGCGCGAAGAGGCCCCCCATGCGCGTAGCTTCACGGTCGGCGGTGGAGAGGAGCGCACGGGCTCGGTCCTCTTCCGCCGCCAGCCGCTGAAGCGAGGCGCGCGCCGCACCGACGCCGGTCTGCGCGGAGCGAAGGTCGGCCTGCGCCTGGTTGGTCTCGAGCCGTGCGAGCTCCTGCCCCAGGCTCACCCGCGTTCCTTCTTCGACCAGCACCTCGCTGATCCTACCCACCAGGTCGAATCCGACGGCCGCCTCTCGCTGGCTCTCCACGGTACCGCGGCCGAACGCTTCCTGAACCACGGGGCCTCGATCGACGCGAACCGCCTCGACCCGAACCGGCGACCAGACCCTGAACCATGCCACCACCAGCGCGACCAGCACGAGTGCCGCAGCCCAGGTGCCGCGCCGAAGCAGTCCGAGGAGCTTTCGCAAACGTTGGGAGATGGGCATGGCGTGGGGTACCGACAGAGGGAAGAGAGATATCGAGCGAGATACGAGCGCCGCGCGGACTACGGCGGTCGCCCGCGCGGCTTACGAGACGCCGCGCACGCGGGGGCCAGGAGGGCAAACAGAGCGGCACGCACGGACGCCCCCTCGGTACGCCCCGGCGAACGTGAGGAACGCGGTGATGCGGAGAGCGCGAGCATGCGTATGGTTCCCACCACGACCACCGACAGCGCCTCCGCATCGATGTCTCGGCGGAAGTCGCCGGCTTCCTGCCCCTCGCGCAGGCACGCCACCACGAAGGCGCGGCTCTTCCGAACGCACGCGGCAAGGCGCGACGAAGCATCCGGAGGGAGAGACAGAAAGAACTGCTCGGAGACGACGAGGCGCATGATTCCCAGTTGCGCGCCCACGGCACTGCTGCGCGCCTCGATGAAGCGCTCCAAGCGGTCGCGCGCGGGAAGGTCGGCGGGGGGGAAGGTCGCGTCGAGCACCGAGTCCACGCGGACGGCGACGGCGTCGAGCAGAGCGTCGACGGTTGCGAAGTGACGGAACATCGCGCCACTGCTCAGCCCCACCTGCTCGGCCACGCTGCGCGTGCTGAGTGCGGCGATGCCCTTGGTCGCGATGATGTGCAGGGCGGCATCGGCCAGCTCCACCTTCCGGGTCGACGAAGCCCTGCGAAGAATCGCCATCCCTTGTAAGTAACCGCTTACTTACAAACGAGCAACAAGGATCCCCGACACACGGGAGAAGCGGCCCAGCGAACCCGTTTGCCGCTGCCTTGGCTCCTACCTGGCGTCATCGGAAAGGACTCCACCATGTGTCGACGCATCGTTTGTGACAGCTGCAAGAAACCGACCTACGCTGGCTGCGGCATGCACGTAGAACAGGTTCTGGGCGAAGTGCCGCGCGCCGAGCGATGCTCGTGTCGCGAGGCGGCCGCGAAGGGCGCAGACGCGCCGAGCGCCCGTCGCCCGTTCGGAACCTGACAAGGAGGACCCTTGCACAGAGTCAAGTTCAGCTATTGGTCGGACCCTTTGTGTATCTGGGCGCTCGTCGCCCAAGAGAAGCTCAACCGGGTTCTGGCCGAGCTCGGGGAGTACGTTCGCGTGGACTACCGCATCGTCCCGGTGTTCGGCAGCATTCGCTGGCGCTTCACCGAGGGGCCTTGGGCCAAGGACGGCCCCGAGGGGCGGGTGGTCGCCACCCGAAAGATCGCCCAGGAGGGCGGACGCTTGGACGTCAGCGGCGAGTGTTGGCGGACGGTGCAGCCGGCATCGTCATGGGCGCCCGCCGCGGCCATCAAGGCGGTGTTCGCGCTTCCCGACGGGCAAGGCGAGGTGGTCGGTCCCGACTATCAGCGAGCGCTGCGGGAACGCTTCTTCGTCGACGAGGCGAACATTGCCCTCCGGTCGGTTCAGCTGGGTCTAGCCGAGGAAATGGGCCTCGCACGCGCGCCCATCGAAGCTTGCTTGGACGACGGAAGCGCGCTCGCGCAGGTGTGCGAGGACCACGCGGAGAAGGAGCGCCTACGGCTCCAGGGATCGCCCACCTACGTCTTCGACGGCGGACGCGCCATGCTCTACGGCAACTTCGACTACCGGATCTTGCTCGGCACCGTCGAGGAGCTGGTGCGGGGCGTCCGTCCGGGCGGCTCCGCCTGCTGAGGCTCAAGTCGGAGCGCCGAAGTCCGTTCCGTGGGCTCGAAGGAGACTCCATGAACATCGACGCAGCAATCTCGGCACACTCCAAGTGGAAGCACCGTCTCAAGGCGTACATCGACGGCACGTCGACGGAGAAGCTTTCCTGCAGCGTTGTGGAGAAAGACGATCAGTGCGACCTCGGTCGCTGGCTCAAGTCGCCCGAGGCCAAGGCGCTCGGCACGAAGGCAAGCGAGCTCGCCCCACAGCATGCGCAGTTTCATCGTTGTGCCGCCGACGTGGTCCGGGCGGTCGATCGCGGCGCCAAGGCGGAGGCCGAGGCCAAGCTAGCCATGGGGAGCGAATTCTCGCGCGTCTCCGCGAAGCTGGTGACGCTGCTCAGCGCACTCCGCAGCGTCGTCGGGTAGCGAGCCCTTGCCGAGAGCCATGGGCTGATCGCTACCCGCGTTTCACGGTCGTTTCAACGTTGTTTCAGGGCGCTTCAACGCAGGGGGCGCGGGCCGAGATCGCCCTCGTGGGGCGATCAACCGCCGTGGCCCGAAGGTTGCTTCGGCCCCCCCCATGACCGCCGCCCCCGCCGTGAGCACCGAATCGAGCAGCGCCTCGCTCGCAACCACGTTGGCGCGGATTGAGGCGCGCCTCGCTCGCATCGAAGACGCGTTGCAGCGCGGGACGGCACTGGTGGAGGGAGCTGTTCCGATGGCGGCCACGCTGGTCGATTCGCTCGACGACGCCGCCGCTCGCGCCCAGGCTTCGGGCATCGATCTCGACCAGCGTCTCCAGGCGGCGCTCACGCTGGTCGATCGCCTGTCGGCCCCGGACACCATGCGCATGCTGGAGCGAGCGCTCACGGCGGCGGAGAGTGCCCCACAAGCCATCGCCATGGCTACCGACACGCTCGACGATCTCTGCGAGCGAGCCTATGGCGCGGGCGTGGACGTGGATGCACGCGGACGCAACCTGCTCATCGCGCTCGAGAAGCTCACCTCGCCAGCCGCGCTCTCGGTGCTCTCCGACCTCCTCGACCGGGTCGATGTCATCGGAGGCTTGCTCGGGTCGGGAATTCTCGACCCCGCGCCGGTGGCCATCGTGAGCCGCGCCGGCGCCGCGCTGGCGGAGAGCGGTGGCGAGGCGCCACGGGGCGTGGGGCCCTGGGGTGCGCTCCGCGCGCTCGGCGATCCCGACGTGCAACGCGCCGTCGGCTTCGGCCTTCGATTCGCCAAGCGCTTCGGAAGCTCGCTCGCGGACGGCCCGCCGCACGCGTCGATCTCTGCCCCGGTGAAGGCCGCCCTGCCCCCGGTCCGTCCGTGAAACGTGTGAAACGAGAAAGGTCCGTCCCATGAAAGAGAACCATCACGACGTGGTCATCGTCGGCGGGGGAACGGGCGGCATCAGCGTCGCCGCGCGCCTCCGCAACGCTTCGCCGACGCTCGACATCGCCATCATCGAGCCGTCGGAGTTCCACGACTACCAACCGCTGTGGACCCTCGTCGGCGGCGGAGTCGTCGGCAAGGAGACGACGCGAAGGAGCGAGGCCGACTACATCCCGCCGGGCGTCACCTGGATTCGCGACCGGGTGGCGACCTTCGATCCCGACAAGAGCGCCCTCGTCACCGAAGGCGGCACGCGCATCCGCTATCAGCAACTGGTGGTCGCGGCGGGCATTCAGCTCAACTGGGACAAGATCGCGGGCCTCGCGGGAAACCTAGGCAAGGGCGGTATCGTCAGCAACTACAGCTACGACATCGTGGACAAGACCTGGGAGGCATTGCGCCAGTTCCGCGGCGGGAATGCGGTATTCACCTTTCCCTCGACGCCCATAAAGTGCGCGGGCGCGCCGCAGAAGATCATGTACCTGGCCGACGACCACCTGCGCCGCGCGGGCGTACGCGACAAGTCCCGCGTCATCTACGCGTCGGCAACACCGGCGATCTTCGGCGTCAAGAAGTACGCGGCGGCCCTGGAAAAGGTCGTCCAGCGCAAGAGTATCGAAACCCATTTTCGTCACGATCTGGTCGAGGTGCGTCCCGCGAGCAAGGAAGCCATCTTCCGCAACCTCGACGGCGGCGCGGAACTGGTGCTCTCGTACGAGCTCCTGCACGTGGTGCCGCCGCAGAGCGCACCCAACTTCGTCAAGTCGAGCGCGTTGGCGAACGAGGCGGGCTGGGTCGACGTGCACAAGCACACCCTCCAGCACGTGCGCTTCCCCAACGTATTCTCGCTGGGCGACTGCAGCAGCCTCCCCACTTCGCGCACCGGCGCCGCGATTCGCAAAGAGGCCCCGGTGCTCGCGGAGAACCTCCTGGCACTGCGCGACGGAAAGCCCCTCACCGGGCACTACGATGGCTATGCATCGTGTCCGCTGGTAACCGGATATGGGCGGCTCATCCTCGCCGAGTTCGACTACGACGGAAAGCCGGCAGAGAGCTTCCCGTTCGACCAGTCGCGAGAGCGCTTCAGCATGTGGGCCCTCAAGACCCACGGCCTGCCCGAGCTCTACTGGAACGGCATGCTGCGCGGCCGGGTCTGACGGCCCCATGCGCCCACATGCTCTGGCGGGCCTCGTCGGGCTCGCCCTCGCCGCCATCGCCGCACCTGCTTGGGCCGCTCCGCAGCCAGGCGTGGTCGCAGGGTACGATCCGGAGATCGGCACGTTCGTGCGAACCGCGGACGGACGCTGGGAGCTCAACCCCTACGCGATGGTGCAAGTTACACACATCGCCACCGGTCACGGATCCGACCTCGATAGCAACGGCTTCAACCTGCACGCGGCGAAGCTCATCTTCCATGGCCACGCGTTCTTGCCCACGCTCAGCTACCACCTGCAGCTCAACGCCGGTGAAGGGCGGGTCGCCGCAGAGGACGTATACCTCCAGTGGCGGGCAACGTCCTGGTTCAGCGTGCTCGTGGGCCAGTACGAGGTCCCCTTCAACCGCCAGCACATCACGCTAGAGGCCTACCAAGAGCTGGTCGAGCGCTCGCTCGTCGACGCTCGCTTCAACCTCCAGCGGGACATCGGCATCATCGGCTACTTCTCCGACCCGGCGCGCCGCTACGAGGCGACGGTGGGCCTGTTCAACGGCTCGCGACAGAACCTGGCCAACGACGAGTCGGGCTACCTCACCACGCTTCGGCTTGCCTACAACCCCATGGGGCCCATTGCCTTTCGCGAAGCCGATATCGACGACACACACCGACCCAAGCTCTCGGTAGCCGTCGCGGGCGCCTTCAACCCGGAGCGCGTTGTCCCGGGAGCAACGTCGAACGCGCCGAGCACCAGCCTGCGGCAGATCGCCCAAGGGGCATTCGAGGTGACGCTGCGCTTTCGCGGCGTCTCCCTCTCGACCGAGATCCACGCTCGACGGCAGGTCGAGTCCGGCAGTACGGCCGTCTCGAGCGCCGGCGGGTCGCGTCACCGGGCCGGTGGCGAAGCTGGAGGGGGTCGGCGAGGAGACGGTGGGGCTCGGCTACTACTTCATGGGCCACCGCCTGAAGCTCCAGGCCGACGGTAGCCACCTGGAAACGCGGACGGTGCGAACCGGATGGCGAATCCGCACCCAGCTCGAGTTCTTCCTGTGACTACTGGATTCCCAACTGCGATGCCAGCGCGCCAGCCGACATGGCACCACTGACGCGCGCGGCTTCCTTGCCGCCACGAAAGAGGACCATGGTGGGAATGCTCTGAATGCCGAAGCGCGCGGCCAGGGCCGGTACCGCTTCGGTGTCGACCTTGGCGACGACCAGGCGCGTCGACCTCGCCTTCGCCAGCTTCTCGAGCTCGGGCGCCACCACGCGACAGGGGCCGCACCACGCCGCCCAGAAGTCCACCAGCACCGGCACGGGCGCGTCGTGCACCAGCTCGTCGAAGTCGGCAACGCTGGCCAATGCCACCGGACGCGTGAGGGGCAAGAGCGGTGCCTTGCACGCGGCGCACTTGGCGCTGTCGTTGGCTCGAGCGGCCGGCAGTCGGTTCACCTTGGAGCACGAAGCGCAGGGGACGAGCATGGGACCACCTTCTTCCTTTCTCACGAACGTGCGATCGAGAGTTGCGTCCGTCCAGTGCCTCAGCTGCGCTCGACCGCGAAGCCCTTGTCGGTCCAGTCGGTGCCGAAGCGCGTGGGCAAGTCGAGGACGCGCGCGTTCTTGCGACCGAGCGCACGAAGCGCCGCGCTCGCCGGCCGCACGTTGGGGCAGCTTCGGACCGGACAGCACCCGCAGTAGACGACGATCTCGGTC
>Ga0075163_10001823_pt1 | contig 28828 bp, 31 predicted proteins | sample JI1023141ADNA_FD_71478 | JGI IMG/M metagenome (GOLD analysis project Ga0075163, IMG submission 71478) | Wastewater effluent complex algal communities from Wisconsin, to seasonally profile nutrient transformation and Carbon sequestration -... | ecosystem: Engineered > WWTP > Effluent > Algae...
TTTACTCCCGACAAGGCTGCGTAGTTGTGAACGTTCAGCACTGAGCGCGTTCATGATTACCTTTCTCCCTGACGCCGACCCAAGTGCTGCTGACAGCATTTCCTTCGGATCAACGTAGTTATAAATCGACACGTCTTGAGGCTGACCACCTCCCTGTTTGGCACCGTTGAGCACGTTGCGCGGATCGGCGGCAGTCAGGACTTCCTCGTTCTTCTTCAGGATCGTCGGATACTCGTCAGGGGCTAGGCCGGCAATACCACCACCGTGATACCGGGGGGCATTCGCGAACAACGATGGGTTTGCCGTACGGGATGAACCGCCAGGGGCACCAACAACACCACCTGTGTGCTTTACCCCTGCAATAAAGCTACCGATACTCCCGAGAAACCCACCCTTACCGCCCATACTCTGCAGAGCGTTGAGCAGCATCTGCTTCAAAATCATCTGAGCGATCTGACGAAGGAAGTCTGCTGCGAACCCAAGGAAGGCATTTCGTACTTGACCAATACCTTCTTTCCATGTCTGGAACCCGAAGGCTGACTTTCCGAGAGCCTCACCTAGCGTCATGAAGGCATTGACCCCACCCGTGCTCAAAGACTCGGTGAGTTGCTGCGTCAGTTTCGCTTCAGCGGTCAGCCCTTTACCGCTGTCTGCTGCCGCGATGATCTTCGCCCTGAGCGTTTCGAGGGCGGTAACGTCCTGGCCGGTTGCGACTGCGGCTTGCATCATCGCGTCGGCAAATCGTAATGCCTCATCAGCGATAGTCTGAATCTTGGGCTGCATGTCGTTGACTGCAACAGTCGCTAGGCGGTTTGCCTCAGTTTCCGTAATCAACCCTGCGTCACGTTGAGCGTTGATCGTGTCGAGCTTCGCCTTTCGTTCAGCGAGCAGAAGGTTGATCGAGTCCTCGTAGTACTTCTGCTGCTCAAGCTGCTGTAGTGCCGCTACGCCTGCGTCAAGTCGACGGCGCTGTTCTTCTGCGGGTGAGGTGTCACGACCATTTGCTTCAAGGGTTGACCGGAATTCGGCGATGTCCCGATAGGTCTGCTCATAGGAATCACGGACAGCCTTCAGGCGCAGGTTCAGGTCGTCCTTGCTCTTGCGACCGGCCTGCGCGTCAACCTGCTCAAGCCGTTTTTGGATCGACTCCTGCTCTTTCTCAAGCTCGTCGTTGAACTTGATGATTTCGGCCATCTTGAGTTCATTGATGGCCTGCGTGTGGCGCAATTCGAGAGCCTCACCGTCCTTGCCGCCGAATTTCCTGATCTTGTTCAGCAAGGTCTGTGATGCTATGTCGATTGCGTTGATTCGACGTTCAAGGCTGTCCTTTTCGGTCTTTTCAACCCGAGCCTCGATAGCCCGCAGTTCGGACTCAAGCGCCTCTTTCGCCTTAATACGTTTTTCTGCAGCCTCTTTGTCAACAGTCGGTTTGTCCGTGCCGGGGAGCGGCTTAGGTGTCGTACCGGCTGTCGGCTTCGCGGATGACGACCCAGGTTCAGCGAAAGCGTCAGCGACCATCTCCTGACTGATCTTCTTGATGGTCGCAAGGTCGGTAGCCATCTGCTTGCGCAACTTGGCTGACGCGTTACCGATACGGTCGACCTTGAATTCCAGGCTGGCAATAACACGGTCAATGTCAGCCCCGAGTTCGGACTTACCCATCACCTTGGCGGCACTGGAGAACAAGCCGAGCATCTGACGGAAACCACTCGTCAGCAAATTACCCATCACGGCGAGACCGTCCACCACGACTGCCGGTATCTCAGCCCAGGCGATCTTTGCACCGTACTTGATAGCCGTCCAGGTTGTCTCGAACAGGAAGACAATACCTACGCCCCATGCGCGTGCGTAGGAGGACTGCTGTTGCAAGATCGTCCCTATTTCCCACCCGACGAACGCTGAGACAAGTACACCGAACGTCTTGTTGACGATACCGAGGGTCGTAGCAAGAGCACCTGCAGCCCCTGTCGCGATACCCATTTGACCGGCTGTGGTCAGCATGGCCGCACCGAACGCAGACAACTTCCTGACGGCGTACAAGCCGAACGCCAGTTCGAGCACCGTCTTGACGGTTTCAATGTTCTCGGCGAGCGTGGCTACGAACTTCGCGACAGCACTGAAGCCATCGCCGATGTCCTGTGCAAACTTCTTCCCGTCAGCACTCTTCATCACTTCGGTAAGCCGCTTGATCGTCTCGGTCAGTTGATCGATGAAGCCGCTGTCAGCAATGGCGAGACGGAAGTCGTACATTGCCGTATTGAAGCGATTCTGCTGTGCCACGAAAGACTGCGTTGCCTTCGGCAAACGGTCAGCAACGAGTTTCCGGTACTCTTCAGCGACGGTGACAAGGTTGGACACTGAAACCTTGCCGTCCTCCATTGCCTTTTTCAGATCGGGGAACTTGTCCTTCAGCGCCTTCTGGAACGTCCCGAACGCCCCAGGAAGCACGTCTCCGAGTTGTCCCGAAAGTTCTTCGGACTGGATTTTCCCCTTATTCATCATCTGACCAAGGGCGTAGAAGACTCGCTCCATCTTCTCACCGCTCAGACCGAGCGTTGTGCCGACCTCGCTGAACGACTCGAAGACGTAGTTCGCCTCTTGCGCCTCACGACCGGCGAGAACCGCATTGGCTGCAAAAGTGGCATAAGACGCACTGGTTTTACCGAGATCGAGACCGAGCCGATCAGCCTGACCTCGAACGTAGTCATACGACTCGCCGATCTTCTTATTGTCATCCCCAACAACGACAGCCAGTTTGTTCTGAGTCTCCTGGCGGCTGTTGTACGCTTCGGTGACCTTCCGCACTGAGTCAATCGCCCCGTACAGGCCGACATACGCTGCAGCCATTGCCAAGAGTTCACCACGGATGCGCTGATAGAGCGATAGCGTCGTGCGACCCTCATCCCTGAACAGGGAAAACTTCTTCGTTGCGGTGTCCGTGGATTCACCGAACTTCTGCTTTGCTGCCCGTAGTTGCTCTACAGCCTGCGTGCTCTGCTTTGCTGCGGCAACAAGGCGGGCCTGCAGTGCGACGAAATCGTTCGTAGACAGCCCTGCCTGCTTCATCGCGTCACGCAAATTGCGGTAGGTCGCGAGTTGTGTGGTCAGGTTCTGTTCAGCCGCCTTGAGGGTTGCCTGCGCTGCCCGCAGGGATGCCTGCAGTTCATCGTTCGCGCCGGATGAGTTCCGGAGAGCCGTAGCCAGTTCAACCACTTTCCCGCGTGCCACCGAGAACTCAGCACCGGCCTGTTTCATAGCCGTGACTTGCCGTTGGAACGAATCAGCAAGACCGGCCTTATCACCGAGCGCCTTGTTTGCAGCTACCAGGGATGACAGTTGCCCACGGTAATCAGAGATCGGACCTTTTGCAGCGCGTGCTGCACCACCGATTCTCGCGATCTCTGCTTCAACCCCGGCCAGGGTCTTGCGAGCTTCTTCACCGGGGTTGACGATTCCGTTGACCATGTCACGGATACCCGTACCTGCCTGAAGGGATTTCGCGGCAGTGCCGAGAGTCTTGTAACCACGGGCGGCGGCGAGCGCCTCATCTGCCGTCTTCCTGAGTGCATTGCTGACGGCGAGTTGTTGTTCGGCGATATCTGCTTCCCGCAGAGAGTTCTGCCAGAAGCGCACATACTCACCGGCCTTATTCAGCTTGGCAGCTTCGTCGAGCTTCTGCTGAAACGCCGCATTATCGGCGAGCTTGGCGTTCTCGATGCGGGCCTGCCGAACGTTGTCGGCGTAGTTGGCAATCGCCTCTTGTGTTTTGTTGATGGTGATGCCGAGTGTTGCTGCAGCTTGGCGTGCCTGAGTTTCGGCATCGGCGAGATTGCTGATCTCGATACCAGCTTCGCGCAGTGCCACGGCGAGAGCTTGTTGATCGGTGCGCTGCTTGGCAAGTGTGCTCTCGTTACGCTCGGCGGCGGTCGCGAGCTTGACCAGCTTGTTCGCTTGGAACTCAGTCGCCTTGCCTGCCTTGTCGAGCTTGTCTTTGTACTCGGCATGAGCCTTGGTTGCCTTGGTGACCTTTTCCTCTTGCTTGGCGATTTGCTCACCGAGACGTTGGAATTGCCCGACAAGGCCCGCCTGATCCTTGAGTTGATCCTGAACCTGCTTGAGCGCCTGGAGAGTCGCCTTCAGTTCGTCAATCGAGGACTCGCCGCGCTTTGCTGCTTCGGTTTGCGCGACGAGTGCCTTTTCGATATCGGTGATCGACTTGGTTACACCGTCGAGCGTCTTTCCACCTTGGATCGCTGCACGGATAATCAGGTCTATCTCTTTGCGATCAACCGACATCACTCATTCCTTCCAACAGTTTTTGTAGTGCCTTCCCGCCCTCTTTCGAGAACATCGAAGCGATCACCGTCTGCATTACAACTGCATCGGTCTGTGCCCGTTGTGCGATTCGCTCTCTAACCAGGCGAGCTTCGGACCACACCACAGCTACGGGGTACATCCGTGCATCACGGTGACCTTCCGACATCAACAGGCTCACATCGCGACGAAGCCCGTGGTAGAACCTGATTACTGGTCCGTCTTCGACAGAGCCTTCATCTTGGTTTTCACCTGATCCCCGAGGCCCGCGATTGCCTCGATAGCTTTTTTTACCCCGCCAACCTCCGCAAACGTCACGTCGATGATCTGAACGATGGTGTGCACTTGAGTGGGGAAGGGCATCGACATTGCAGCGGCGACGGCCTTCTCGTTCGTCTCACCTGCAGCCAGGGCAATCAGATTGCCAACGAACCCCGGAGCTTGTTCTGCCAGTGCGACGGCGACACGACCAACGTCATCGGACGTAATGTTGTCAACGTCGGCAACACTACCTGCCGCAATATCGACAACCGATTCGAGGTCAGGGAGGTGTTCACGGACGAGCGTCGTGATCGAGGTCAGGGAAAGCCCCGTTACTGCGAACGAGGTATTCCCCAACTGGATGACGCGCTTTTCAGGCTGATAATCAGCAAGTGACATGCGTCATCCCCTGGTTACACGACGGTCGGGCGACCATCGACATAAGCACCTTCGATGTTGTCGGCCTTCTTCAGAATTTCGAAGCTGAAGCCGATCTGCATCCACTCTTCACCCTTGAGCGCGTAGTCACCATCCGGCGTCAGCTTCACGTAGGGGAAATAGTAGTCGCGGTTCGCACCCTTCGGGTTGTCGGACACGAAGCGAAGGGCACCGTAGATCGGATTGGAACCGGAAACGACACGCTCGCGGGTCGACGCGGCAACGTCGAAGGTAGCCTGGATATCGGTCAGGTCGGGGATATCGGGAGCGTCGGATTCGATGTAGACACGACCGAGGACTTCATCGACCTGATAGTTAGTAGCCTGTGCGACAGTCGTCGTCCAACCGGCACCCTTCTTGATCACCACGTTCGAGACGTTGCGCACGCCTGCCGGGTTGCTCGGGCTGACGCCGAGTTGGTAGAAGCGACCACGGTTCGCACCAGTGAAGGTGCTGATCTGGCCGACCTGCGTGGTCTGCGTGATGGTGGACTTGTCGCCGAGGAAATACAGGGCGATGTTGTCACCGGAGATGTTGTCACAAACCATCTTGCCGGTACGGTCGAGAGACAGTTGAACCGAGTCGTCCTTCGTCTTCAGGCCACCTTCCGAAGAAAAGTGATCCAGGGATTCTGCGGAAGACGAGGTGGAGAATTCCGGCGTATTGCCGAAGTAGCGTTCACCGGAACCCTGCGTATTGGCAGTGATGGTAGTACCGTTGGGGTAGCGGTCGAAAAAGACCTTCCCTTTACCAAGGGTGTAGGACTTGCCGCCGAGGTCTGCTGAAATGGGCATTTTGATTACCTCAAGTTGAGATTAAAACCATAAGTTGATTGCACGGCGAAATAATACGCTAATCCGTCTGATTGACAAGCGTCACTCGGACGGGCAGGTAGAAAAACGCCCTGCTCGAAACGCCTTCCATCGGGGGTCTGACAATCCCAGGTGAGACCTGGATATCAGCGACGGAACGCCCCAACAAGTATTCATCGGGGTACATCTCAACCCCGTTGACACTGCTGACCTTGGTGAGCCGCTGTAGGTGTCGCTCAACTGCATCGAGCAACCCGTAGGCGGGGTCTGTGGGGTTGTCGACATCGTCTGCCACCCACCCCTGAATCGTAAGAGGCCAGTGCTCTTTGCGCTCACCGTGCCCTGCAAAGGAACCGATGTCACTACGTGTACCTTCAAGGATCGACAGAAGCGGTAGCGGATCATCGTCACCAAAGACCAAGCGACCTCGACAGACCGAACGGGGATCGATCAGATCGTAGTCATAACCGTTAGCTTTGGTGATGCCCCTGAGATGTGCTGTGAGTCGCTTGAGTACAGTCAGTCGGTATGAGTCAGCCATTGGTCAGCCTCGTGTGAGTCGTGCGAATTGACGGAAAAATTCATTTGATATTCTGCCCCCGAGCCAGGGTAGAGAGTCTTCGGCGACAGCCTTGAACACCTGATCTACTGAAGGCCCGTACAGAAGGTATACCCCCCTGTCGAGCATGACTGGTTTGTACGCCCTGTCGACCAGGGACTTATCCCGCGTGGCGAGTCCGATGTTCCCGTTCCGTAGTCGAACAAGAAATGCTTTTTTCAACCGCTTCGAACTACCCTTCTTCACACTTACGGTGACCCCACCTCGCCTGGTGCTCTCAGGGGTTTGACCAGCGACAAACCTAGCGAGCGATGTCGGCCTATCGCGGGCTGAAATAACCACCTCAAGGTTGTTCGGAGTTGACGGTCGGCGTACAGCGAGTCGGTCGTCAGTATCGAGATAACCCTTCGGGAAATTGACTTGGGTCTCCATGTCGCGGCGCATATGCGCTAGGCCGTCACGCTCACTGACTTGATTCATAGCAAGGGATGCCGCTTTTGCTGCGATCAATGGTACTGCTTCGAAGTACTCTCGGGCTTCCCGAAGGAAATCACCTTTGATCAGGTAGCTCATGGCCTACCTCGGCAATTCCTGCGGTGTGACGTGCCACACATCTTCATACGGCCCGCAGTTGGGCTGACGAGTCTGGATAACGAATGTCGCCTTCGACACACCGTCACCACCGAGAGGTGCCCCGAGCGTGACGCCAAGGCCTGCACCGAGCGACGGGAAGGTGATCGTCCCTCCGCGTTTTACGCCGATCCGTTGTGCCTCTTTCGCTTCAAAGATGACTCGATCAATACCCTGGATGATTTCCGAATAACCGTTGTTCTCGAAGTCACCTGCAAGGGTGAGCTTGTTGTGCCAACGGGCACGGATTTCAACAGGCTTACTGAGCGAGGAATCCTGATAAAAGGCAGGTACGCCTAGTGTCCCGTGGACAGTTTGGCGTACCTGTGCCTTCAGGGATGCGAAGTCAAACGACATTACATCTCGTCGCCAGCGGTTTGAGCACCAGCGGCTTTACCCTTGGCGGCTTTACCTGCAGCCTTCGGCTTCGTCATCTCGCCTTCGTTGACCGGATCACGCAGGGCTTCGTCACCGTGGGCTTTTTCCAGGTCTTCGATTTCATCTTCGGTGAAGTCGAACGGCTCACCCTTCTTCACGGTGACGGTATTGCCGTCACGAAGAACTTGGGCAGTGAAATTCAGATTGATGATCTTAATGGGCATTTTCGAACTCCTATTGGTGATAAAAATCGGGCGAGTAGTTGCCCACTCACCCGTTGGTTGAGACTTATGCGACCTTGATCTTGAAGGTGGCGTTCGGCTGTGCCGGCACCATCAGCGGGGCAGATTGGGTCATCAGGTATTCGGCCCACGGGTCTTCGTCTTCCCACATCTTCGGGAACATGTCGAGCGCCTTGAAACCGGCCTTACCGTCGCGAATGGCACCGAAACAGCGGTGACCCTGGACAGCACCGAAGTCAACACCGACCACGGTATTGGTGTCGAGGATGTCGGTCAGAACGTTGGACTCGTTCTTGTACTTGCCCGAGTACAGCCACAGACGGAGCAGGCCTGCGCCGTTCGTACCGACCAGTGTGCCGAGATATTCAACGGTGTCGTCGAAGCCGTCGGTCATCTTGGTGAAGTCGGACTCGGAACCACGGACTTGCGTGTTCAGCAGTTCCTTGACATCGGCCTTGGCGCTGAACAACGCCCAGGCGTTCGCACCGAAGATCACGTCGCGAATCACAGCACCGCAAAGCGCGTTGGACGCAGCGCGGGCGTTCTTGATGTCGGTCAGATGGACGGAGGTGCCGGTATCCCACTTGGCAGCACCGGCAAGGGTGATCGACAGCGAGGCATCACGACGGAAGTCGACGGTGACCCGAGGATAGTTCTCGCCTTCGATAGTTACGGCACCGTCGATGATCGCCTTGGCGGCGAGGTATTCACGGGTCATGACGTGCATTGCCTTGTGACGGGCCAGCAGTTCGGCGACAACCGCTTCACGGCGCTGTTCGGGCGACATGCTGCCGGTCCCGAGAGCTTCACCGGGTTGACGAACAAGCACGTCATTCGGTTCAACGATGTGCTTCGGTTTCACATAGGCCGGCTTGAAGTTCACCATGTCGGAACCTTCGCGACCGAGCACCTTACCTTGGACGTTCGGCGCGACGAACGGTGCCATGCGACGGTAGTCCTCGTTAACCCGGTCAAACGCGATATAGTCAGTTTCGAAGTTGATCTGCTTCGTAAAGCACTTGTCCAGCCAGAAGGTCATCGGCGTCTTTTGGACACGTTGGACATCGAGCAGGGTGGACGTGTCGAACACGCCCATCGTGCCGAGCAGGCCGAAAGCAAGCGCCTTGTCGGCGTCGATGTGGATCGGGACACCTGCGGCATACGCGATGCCGAAGGACAAGGCCAGTACAAGACCGACCATAGTCTGCAGCTTCATTTTTTTCATGATGATTCGTTCCTCTTGAAATTGAAAACCGATTACAGACGGACGGTGCCGATGCGGATCGGGGTGCGGGCAAACGCGGCCTGACGCTCGATCAGAGTGTCGTAGGACGCGTGGACCGGCCACACCAGGGCAGCGTCGTTGAAGAAACCGCCGACATACACGCCAGCGCGAACGTCAGCCGAGGTGGCGTCGACCGCTTGAGTCAGGATGCCGTAGGCGATCTGCGAGCCGTCAGAAGCACCGGGCGTCAGGGCAACCAGTTTGCCGGTAGCGGTGATCTTGCCGAGAACGGTGTACTTCGCGAGCACGCCAGTGTCGATAATCCCTTCTTCCGTTACAACGTCGGCATCGCCAGCGAACAACGGGGTGGGGGTGAAAGAGCCGACGATTTCAGAACCGGCCAGGTCTTTGTCAACAATTGCCATTTAACTTCTCCTTGAAATGACGTTGATCGCTTACCGCTTGACGCCGGTTGCGATGGCTTGCGCATCCAGAATCCGTTGGGCGGCAGTCTTTTCACCGCCAGCGGCAGTGTCGGCACCGACGTTCGGATGCTCGGAAGCATTCATGGCCGCAGCGAATGCGTTTTCGCCAGCGGGAGCGGCTTCGGCCTTTTCCTTGGGGGCTGCAGCCAAAATGGCAGCGGCAGCTTCAACCGACATGTCGGTGTTCAAGGCGAGGTGATTCGCCAGGGTTTGCCGGTCGGCGGCTTCGGCGTGGGACTGGATACCCTTGATGCGAGCACGTTCAGCATTGCGCTCGGCAGCGGCATCAACCTTGGTTTCGACCGTTGCACCTTCAGCGGGGGCTGCGGTAGCGGTTTGGGTGACCACGGCAGTGGTTGCGGTGGCGGAAGTCGAGGTGCGTTCCGCACCCGGCTTTACAGCAGAAGTAGACATATCGTCGTTCTCCATTGTTGCTTCCGAATCGGAAAGCTCGTTAAGGAACGCATTCACCGCATCAAGCGGGGCGGCAATTGCGTCAATCAGCCCAAGGTCGAGTCCTTCGGAAGCCGTGTAACAACGGGCTTCCGTATCAAAGACAACCTTGGTGTCGAGACCCTTGTTTGTTGCGACAAGGGCCACGAACTCTGTGCGCGTCGAATCGACGCTTTTCTGGATGTCGGCTTTCACCGACGCGGGAAGCGGCTCATATGGGTTCCCGTCAACCTTGTGATCCCCCGAGTGGATGAAGGTGACCTTCACTCCCGCCTCTTGGAACATCTTCGAATAGTCGACGTGCATGGCGACGACGCCAATACTCCCCACACCACCTGACGGCGTGCAGACGATCTTGCTGGCCGAACTCGCCAGTGCGTAACACGCCGAGTAGCAGGCGGCATCGACAACTGCGACAGATGGCTTCAGGTCACGCGATGCGCGGATTTCAGCGGCAAGCTCGAAGCACCCGGCAACCATGCCGCCGCCTGAGTTGACGTCGAAAACAATCGCTTTAACGTCGGCATCATCGAGTGCCGCGACAAGTTGGTTCCGGATGAAGTTGTAGCCGGTGACCCACCCCCATGACCACGAAAAGCGATTGATCAGCAGACCGTGAATCGGAATGAAGGCGATACCGTTCGCGTATGCGAACGGCTTATCCGTGTCGGTAATGTGATAGCCGTAAGCGGCGAGAAGGGTAGCTTTTGCTTCCTGTGCGGCGTCGTTCTCATCCTTGGTGTTCGCCGCCGACAGGTTTTGAACGGCCTCGGTCAACAGGTCAGCGTAGGCGAGCGCGAGCATTGCCGGCTGTCGGTTGAAACCACTGACTACTGTTCTTGCAAGTTGCTTACTCACAGGTTGTCCTCCGTTCTGCGCGGAATTCTACTCGCGGTTGCGCAGAAAACAAATAGTTGATTTGTGCGATCAATTTGCTGCCTTGTCCTTGGGGGCCGACTTTTCCTTTTTCGCACCCTTCTCGGCAAGTACCTTCTGAGCACCTGAGTTTTTCTTCTGCGCATCTAGGTCGAATTCGAGACCGTAAGACTCGATGATCTTTTTCTCACGGGCACGCTGTTCGAACATCTTCCGGAAATCCTCGCCGAGCCTGGCACATTCCTTCTCGTAGGTGCTCAACCCGCTCTTGATCCGAAGGATCGCAGCCTGGGTTTCCTTGGTCTCATCAATCTGCCCACGGCTCGCCCCGATCCAGTCGCACTCGCAAAGGGCATCCTTGACCATCGGCTGATAGAACCAGTCGCGAGTCTTACCTTTCGGCAAAGGGATGTTCCCGGCTGCGAGTTCCTCTTCCAGCCACAAGGTATAGATGTTCGACGCGAGACGGTCAGCGACGGCCTTTTTGCGCGACTGCATGAACTTCCAGGTCTCGTTCATGGACGCACGGGCCGACGAGTAGTTCGTCTTCGTGTAGTCACGGCTGAACTGCTCGTAGGAAAGACCGAGTGCCGCTGCAGTATGACGAAGCAGGGACTGTTCGAAATCCGTCCCAACACCTCCGGGGGTGCCGACCGGGCGCAGGTTTAGCTTTGTACCAGGGAACAGATGTGGGATTTTCACCCCGTCCATTGTGATGTTCTTGCTCCCGTCGAGGTAGCTGCTCAATGCCCCCATGTAGAAGCCGAGGTATTGCTGCATTGCGTCCATCGGCCCATTCGCGTTACCTGCCCCGATTGCCGCGAAAACATCGGCACTCGGAAGCTCGGACTCGATAGCGGCAGCATAGCTCGCATTGACCACGGCATTCTGCAACGTGATCTCCTGGAAGCTCTTGGTCATTCGCATCTGCTTCAGTGCCGCCACCATGTCAGCGATGCCTCGTGACTGATCGGGTAACAACTGATCGATGATATGGATAACCTGTTTCCGGCCCCACGGCTTTTCAGCAGGGATCGCTTTCCAGGTGTAGGCTTGTAGGTCAGCGTACCTGTCGCCAGGGTGGCCGTTGCGAATATGGAAAATCAGACTGCGACCGTACTGATCCCGCTTGATACCACGGCGCATGAAGCGGTCGTCAGAAACACCGTCTGGATTGCTCAGACGGTCAGGCGAGATGATCTGAATCGCAGTCTTGAACGGACGACGCGATTCACGCATCCACTCTGCGGTACCGAGCACTTCCCCGGTGAAAACGAAACCACCGACACCGAGGCGAATCAGGCCAGTGAACGTATTTTTGCGAGAAGCATCGAACCAGCATTCCTCCGATTCGGAAGCGGTATGGAAACGAGATTCGACGACAAGCTGGAACTCTTCGGCCCACCCTTCGCTTGCCCCGAGAACTCGCCAGTTCGGCTTCGCGTTTAGGCGGTACTGCGAACCAACAATGTTGTCCTTGTGCAGTGTTGCCGCACCTGAGACATACCCATCGTTTTGAACCATGTCTCGACCACGGGCGTCAGCCATCGGCTTGACCCCGTTGATGATCTGGTCAGGGGATTGCATTGACGGCGTCCACCGTGCCGTTTCACGCGAATTCCGCTCGGCACCTTCGATAGCACCGCCGAAGGCATCAATACTCAGGGGTTTGATTTCAGCGTCCATCAGAACAGGAATCCGGCAGGACCGACAACCCGATTTGGCGCGACATTAAGCTCGCGTTCGAGTTGCTGGATGTAGAGGTAGAGCTTTTGGGAATTCGCGGCAGTGAACTCAACTCGTTCGCCGTTGGAATCAACAACAACTCTCGGGGATTTTCCGGTAAGTAAAGCGTGATACGCACTCTTTGCGTCATTCAATTCGGCTTGAGTTGCCATGTCATAACCCTTCCAGGGAATTGTATTCGGTTGCGTTCTCATGCCGAGTAATCACTTGCAGATTCCACGGTACGTGTAGTCCACATACGGTCTTCCCTCTGAGTGGGACAATATGGTCCACCTCATGTTTGACCCCTGTACTTCTTGTTAGCGACCTTGCCTGTTCATAAAATGCCAACACTTCATGCGCGAGATTCAATTTCTTAGCTACTGTTGCAGCCTTAATCTTGGTTGCCTGACGCATCGCACAACGTGCCCTCCCCAGAAGTTTTGCACGTTCAGTATTACGGCTGATGTTCGCTGCGGCAATCACATCTGGCCGTTTATTTCTCACACTGTCCGCCAGTTTCTTCTTGGCCTTCCGGCTAGGGTTGTTGTTCTGTAAAAACGCTTCTCTTTCGCGGATTGCCTTTCTACGCTCCGGGTCAGCCAGAACTCGCATTTTGTATGCAAGGGTCAGCTTCCGATGCCTTGCTCGATACTCATCGTCGGTCAATCTGACTTTTGCTCGATCACGGTCACATTGTAAGCAATGCCCACTCTGTGTATGTCGAACACATATATGACCATTGATACACGGTTGCCCTGTGAAATACCGAGTAAGTCCGGCCCGTTTTGCATCAGCACGGGTGGTTGGTAACTCAATATTAGGTTGATTCAATGGGCGCATCAAGCCAGTCTCGCGGCAAATTTAGAGAAATCGTAATCCAAAGTTCGATCTTGTGCAAACATTCTCGGTAAATCGATCTTGTGGATGAGGTCGTTCTTGTCCCACTCTGCCGCCCAACCTGGGGGATTATTCCAGTCGATGTGCTCGATCAGTAGATGTTTCGAGACACATGCGCCGATGCAGTAGTACGCCAAGTCCCATGCTTCGTTCCGACTATGTGACGGATTTTCCCAACCCTTCGGCGTGCGGTGCTCGGAACACATTTCGCGATACCACCAGTCGGCGAGCCAATGAGGGAAGCGCACCATCCCCTTACCCGGCTCAATACAGTCCAGCCGGTTTGACAGCGAGTCCTTGAGCACATTCGAGTTGAACATGAGTACCGGAATGTCGCCTCGTGCTGCCGACTTGTTGTCCTTCTTCGACGCATCGGGGAAGGTTTCACGGACACGCGGTTGATTCGGCAACGGGTCACCCTTGATCAGTCGGAACCGTCCATGCTTGTTCTCGGATCGCAACTTGCGGTAGTAATCGTAAGCATTTGTTGTAACACCGGCCTTACCACCGAGGTCACATGTGGTGAAGCGTATTGCCATTGCGCGTGACGGATCACCGGCCAGCGGGTAACTCTTCTCGATGACCAGTTCCGTGATCAAGTCCCAATCCTCCTGCATCGAAGCAGGCTTGACCCAATGAGCATCGCCGTCGTCGTCGATACGCCGGGACTTCCGGATGTCGAAACGGTCGATAACGATCATGTCAAACGGTGCGCCGGGGCAGATGCCGTGTACTTGGACGACGAACATGTTCTTCTGAACGTCGATATTCGCCACCAGGAATCGAACGCCTTCAGGGACAACCCGTGCTTCGTCGTCCTCGTCAAACTTCTCGGCTCGCGACTTCAGGTGTTCAGGGATGCGCTCGTTCTCCATTGACTTGGAAATGTAGATTTCAGCCAAGTCGGTGTTGTAGAACTTCTTCAGGGCTTCCTCGTTGCCGGTCTGCTCGAACTCACGTAGGGCAGCAAGGTACGTTTCGACCAGCGTCTTCCAGGTTGAGAACGCTGCCGCCACACCCTTGAGCCATGCTGACCCGATTGACGAGCGGTACGCCTTCCCGTAGATGCGACCAAACTTGTCGACAGCCTGACCATCCTTGACCCATTGACCCCACTGCTGCATCTCGTGCCGGTCGTTCTGGTGAATCTCGTGCCCACACTTCGGGCAACCCATGCGAACCGTCTCGGCCGAACTCACGTCGTCACCCTTGTCGTCCCACTTGAGCATCGAGAACTCACCCTCGAAATACTGGTGACAACTCGGGCAAGGCCAGTACCAGCGGCGACGGTCACCCCGGTTGTAGAGTGCCAGGATACCCGTCGTCGGCGGTGCCTCATGGGGTGTGCTGGCAATCCACCGGGGGTCTTCAAGCTGACGTGACGGTGACGACTCAGCAAGCGTCATCGCGAAGGTGCCGAATGTGGTTGTCCGCTTCGATGCCAAGTCGAACGGTGCGCCCTCGCCGTCCACGTTATCCTCCATGCGGTCGTAGTCGGTCAGCGCAACCCGAGGGATCGGCTTACCTGCGAACTCGGTACTGGACGGCCAGGACAGCGACAGCATCATACCGTTGACGTAGTGCTTGTCGAACTTGTTGTCGGCATCACGATCCTTGCGGACCAGTTCCCCGATCTGAGGGCTATGCCGGTGAAGTCGGTCAACCCGTCTCATCGAGAAGTCACGAGCGGCAGCCATCGACGGCGAGTACATGATCAAGTCCATCGGATCACACTTCGCACTGTAGGTCAGCCAGTTGAGCAAGAGGCTATCCGTTTTTCCCGATTGAGCAGGCCCGACGAACACGAACGACTTCAACGAAGGGTTGGTCAGTTCGTCCATCGGCTCGACCATGTACGGGGCGAGTGTGTTGTCCCACGGTCCCGAGTAGGAACCGGGGTTATTCAGTCGCCGATACTTCGTCGCTGCCTGCGAGACGGTAAGCCGTTCAGGTGGTCGGAGAAGACCGGCAACAGCTATGACGAGATCGCCGATGGTTTCATAAGTCCTCTTCTTCAGGCTTAACTTCACTGAGAACTTCGGGGCTGCTACGTGTTTGTTGGCCTTTGGCGAACTTGCTAACGGTCTTGGCATAGAGGTCTTCCATTGCGTTATCTACGAGGCGAACGATGATGTCGCGCTGGCGGTCTGATAATTCGGTTTCGCGCTCGACGTTTTCACGAAACAGTAAGAGGGACATGCGGAGTGTCTTGAACAACTCGGAGATCATGTCGACGACATCTGAGGTCAGCCAAAGCTCGGCATCCTCTTTCTCGTACAACTGCCGTGACCGCAGTCCAGCCCAAAACTCTTTCCGCAGGACGGGAGGAAGGTCGGCGATGGTCATCCGTTGGATGAACTCGTCCAGGTCGTAAGGCGGTGACACGAGATATGGGGCAACGTCCTTGATCTGGTAGACGTCATGTCCTCGACGCTTACCACAAGGGACCACCTGACCGCTGATCTTTGGCTTTACGTCCCGTGCATCCATTCCGAACAGGTGGCAAATCTGAGCCATCGACGCACCTTGATACAGGATTGCCTCGCTGTCCTCGTCGACTGCGTTGATGTTGCTCGAACGCTTAGAGGTCGTCGCCATGTACATTCTCCCTGATCAGGTTTTCCAGAAGCGGTCGGGGAACCCGTGTCAGCACTTTGATGAACTCGATAACGATGTCAGGCATTTTCCCCGTTCTTCGATACTGGTAATAGGTAGGTGCGGCGATACCGAGCAACTTCGCTGTCTGCGAAACAGTCAGACCGGCGTGAATCTCGAAAGCGGGTAACGGGTTGCTCATTGGCTCGACCCCAAATTATGTATTACATAATTATGAGGGATATGTGCCACGAGTTGCAACAGCGTTTAATCTATTTCGAATACGTTTAAGCAACGTGAATAGGTATTCCTGTGCATCATTTTTCGTTGAAAGCGCCTCAACCACTACCTCATCAAGCGTTCCAGCGGTAATCAGGTGGTGAACCATGACTACCTGCTTCTGTCCCTGGCGTGCAAGTCGACCTATCAACTGCAGGTAGAGTTCGAGGGACCACGGGATATCGAAGAAAACGATGCGACGACCACCGTGTTGCAGGTTCAGCCCGTGACCAGCTGACTGAGGATGCACCAGGAGCATGGGAATCTTCCCTGCGTTCCACGGCTTGATGCACGCACCCTGCTTGTCCATTGCAACCGCTTTCGGAAAAGCCTTTTTCAATCTAGCGAGCGATGCGTCATGCCAGTACGCGACGAGGATCGGTTCGCCGTGGGATTCCTCGACAATCGTTTCCAACTTCTCAATCTTGTGATCGTGCAGCGGGTGCACGATTCGCCGCTTCTTGAAATCACCGTTGCCGACATCCTCAAGGACCGTCTCGTAGACGACCCCTGATGCCATTTGAAGGAGTTTCTGTGACAGGGCTGCAGCCGTCTCAGCCTCGACCTCACTACCGTCCTTGAGTGAAATCACATACTCTGATTCCATCTGCCGGTACAACGCGATCTGGTCATCCGGCATGATGATCCGGTCCATGATCATGACCGGCTTCGCGAGGTTAAGGTACTGATCAGCCTTCATGGTCAGGCAGATATCGCTGATCTTCTCTGCGATCCGCTCTGCGGAACCAGGGCGCAACTTGTATTCGCGGCTGTACTGGTTGTAGCTGAAATACTCTTCACGGAAATGTGTGATGTGGCGACCGAATCGTTCACCCTGGTCGAGCAGGTATATTTGGGCGAACAGGTGAAGGTATGTCTCGGCTGCCGGGGTAGCGGTGAGTTGGTGCATCCGTTTGATCAATGGACGGACACGCTTGAGCGCCTTGAATCTCCCTGTCGTGTGATCCTTGAGGCTCGAACTTTCGTCGATGATGATTCCTTGGTAGGGGAACTCTTTCCCCCAAGAGTCAATGAGCCATTCGACTTGCTCACGATTGATGATGTGGATCGTTGCCGGGTTATCTCGGAAGTGTCGGCGAACTGCGGCTCTCGATGCGGTGAGACGTGCTTTCTCAACACGCTCCTTTGCCTCAAGACCTTTCATCTTTTCAGCGATATTCGCTTTGATCTGGTCACGGGTGAACCCTTCCCATGACAACTTTTCTTCGAGTTCCTGTTTGATCAGTTTCCGTTCGGCCTGACCAGCGGCATTCACCGCATCAACTACATCCTCTTGGCGTATGTGGACATATGTGAGCGGTGCCGTGTGTCGCCACAACCCTACCTCTGTAGGCCACGTTTCTCGCGCAACACGGACAGGTGCGATCACAAGCACATAGTCGATCTCGTCACGGGCAACCAGTTCCATGATCGTCGACAAGGAGATGACGGATTTCCCCAATCCTAAGTCCACGAACAATGCGGAAAACGGATGAGCAAGAAGGAAGTCGACAGCGGTTCGCTGATAGCCGTGCATGTCTTCGGGACCACGGACGACCTCGGAAAACTTCTGCTCGATGTATTCGATCATCGCGCTCATCAATCAGACTCTCGCTTACTAATCCACTCGGTAATATCGGGGGAAACGAGAAGACCTGAGTGTTGATACGTCCCTTCGATCAGTTGAATCATCAACTCTTTGGCACGCAGGTATATCGCCTCCGGTGAACTTGGGAAACGAGGGTAGTTCAACAGACCAACAACGTATCCGGACTCTTCGCCTCCCGTATAGATGAATGTTGTTGGTTCGACAGTTACGCACAGCCCTCGGGATAAACATTCTTTCCGGATGATCTGTTTTGCAACGTCAATTGGTCCGCTCAGATAAAGGCGAACAACGAAGGTAGTTTCGATTTTCATTGGTCAGAATCCACAATAGCCAGATGAGCACGACGATGACGGTTCGGCGACAAATTTCCCCTTTGCCGACTTCGCCCACCGCACGACTTGTCGAATACCAATGGCCCCCATGTGGCGTTTCGGTCTGAACATGTTGTGCTCAACCTCGAACTCAAGACACTCGACTCGTGCGATCTCAGTCTCACCAAGCAACAGCATGTCCTGGCGATTGGCATTGACGCATGGTGCACATTCTTGTGACCGATGCGGTAGTGGTTGAAACGGCGTTCGCCGCAAGAGCCGGTTGCGATCATCTTCGGTGTGAAGGTAGATCGGACAACGGACAGTCCTACCCCCGTGATACTCGCTACCGAACGTCCATTCCTGCGTGGCTGCTCTCTCTCTCTACTTTCTTCCCGACGCTTACCAATCATCACAGTCGATGTGAAGTCAGGATCAACCGTGTCGATCCATTCGAGAAACGGAATACCCTTCAGGTGAGCAGAGCACCACTGATACCTCTGATTCGGGAACCCATGACGGGACTCGATCAACTCTTCAAACTTGACCACTGGATCAATGCGATGTGCTGTAAACCCCAACGAGCGAACCCATTGCTCAGCTTCAGCAACTCGGTCAAGCCAACCTTCAGCCGACCATCCAGTGTCGATGAACACGACATGGACATTTTCAAAACCTTGTTCGGCACACCACTGAACGACTGCCAGCGAGTCATTCCCGTAACTGCTCGATACAACCTGCATACGGTCAAGGCGACCAGCACCGAGGCGCAGGGCCACGTTAGCCGACAACGCCTCAGAAAAGGATTTCACGGGCAACCTCCAAACTGTCAACGACGAACACCTCACCGCCGTGCTCACGTATCTCCCGGTGGCGTTTCAACTGATGAGGCTCAGGTACTTCCCCTGGCCGCTTGAACTCGATGAGAATGACGCGGCCTTGCCGCAGGAAAAAATGATCGGGAAAGCCGCGACGACCAGTTCGCATGATCTTGTCGGCATACCAGCCACGGGACTTCGCGTAATCGCGTGCCGGTCCTTCGACCTCGGTTTCACGGATTTGTGAAGTCATAGTAGGTATTCCACATGCACGGGCAGTCCTGTCTTTTTAGCAATACTGATCATGTGAATTGTTCCCCTACTTTCACCATCCCAAAGTGCAATGAGAGCATCTGCATTTCTAGCCATTTCCTCGTTTCGACGATACCCTGCCGATTTACCCAACCCGTCCCAATCAGCCGGGTATCTGGCGATTGGGACACCATTGGCTTTTGCCCACTGTTCGCCGAGTCGATCTGCACCCCTGGCTGTTCCGCTGACGACCGTATCGATCACAAATCCTGCCTTACGAATTGCTGATACGAGTTCCAACATGCAGTCGGCAGTACGACTGCCTGCAACGATCACTCTCATAAAACCCCCAAGTCACCGAGCATCGAAATAGCCTCATCGCGGTAGTAATTGAAATCGATGTCGTAGGGCATCAGTTCAGGTAGTTCCATCATCGGCATGGCACCGTCTGACTTCGCAACCTTGTTCCCCTTCACGTAGCCGAGGATCGGGTCATTCGATTCAGTCGAGTAGTAGAACCGGACGACTTTCCCGAGGTACTCACCACGGAATGTCGCACCACCGGTAACCCGGCGAACGGTCAGGAAGCGACGAATGTCGGGGCACCACTCAAGCGTCTCGTCAATCGGTGTTCCGTCACGCAGGTAGTTGATCACTGCGTCAATACAAACGTAGCTGGCAGGGTTCTTCTCAGCCGGTGATCCCTTCGACCCGGCGAATGCGAATGCGCCCTTCTGCTTGACCTCGCCGTTCGGTTTGAAACCGAGGTACGAATTGACATCCCGAGAGTACAGCGAGGCGTAGTCGGTGAATTCCATCTCGAAGCCTGTTCGGGCTTCCCACGACCTGATGATCTCGTGGTACGTGGCTTCCAGGTGTCGGGGAATCTTCGACACAATGCCATCAGTGTTGGCGCTGATTACGCTGATTCCGGACAACTCAAGTTCCTCGATCAGCATCAGTAGGACGAGTTGCCCTGTCAATGTGACTTGGAGCATCAGGTTCGGTGCGTACAGCGTTGACCATTTACTACCTAATTTGCCAAAAGTGCCATTTAACGTGATCTTAAGTGTCATATCTGTCACTTTATCCTTGGTCTTCTTGGCTTCGAGTCGGCGAGCGTGAATCGACCGATAGATTTCCAGGAACTCGGGACCAAGGTGATCAGGGTAGATGCCGCAGACCAACATCAGTTTCGGATAAAACGCGCCAACGTCGGCATCTTTGATCAGGTACTCGTCGTCGGCAAAGTGGGCAACCTTCGACTCCATACTGTGAAGACCGCCGATACCCATCTTGTACTTGCTACCACCCATCACGATCCGGAGTGACTTGATCTCGGCAGGCATCTCGACGCCGCTGATCTTGACCTTCACACCTCCGACTTCGACAGCATCCTCGTCATCCTCTTTGGCACCCTTCTTTTTCAACTTGAAGGTGGCAGCGCAGATCGTGTCAAACGCATCCTGCATGACCTGAGTCTTAAATTTCAGGAAGGTTGGAGGCTGATACTGGAAGGAGTAGTCGTGCGGCAACTCAGGGCGGTAAATCTTCTCGCCCTTAATCCGCTCAAGCTCACTACGGATAACCGTCTCGGCAATCTGAGCGTCAGACTTTGACCGCAAGTCCATCCCGTACTGCTCTGACATCTGTTCACGTAGTGTAAGTTGGGGAAGGATGTGCTTGTATAGGTCGATGGTGCAGTCACAGTCGTTGAAGCAATACTCGATCATGGTCTGCTTCAATTCCGGGCCGTGGTCGAAGATCAACGCACTCGGCTCAATCGGCAAGTCCTGAAGACGCTTACTGTGTAAACGCCCTGCATAGAGTTTCAGTCCGACCTTGACCGATGGTGCCGGTTCGATCACATCAATGTGATCGAGGAAGTCGAGTTTCGGAAGTTGGTAGCGATCTTCCAGGTGCCACACCTTCTGCTGACGAACAATAATGTCGTCACCCATCTTCTTGAGTGTGCGGTTATCCACGCCAAGCCGAAGGGCCAGTCGCAACATCGGAATGTCATAATTGTTACCGTTGAAGGTGACAACGGTGAACTTGGTCAGGATTCGGATGATCCCTTGCCGGTCGAGAGGGTGACCCTCGTAAAACTCGAAATACTTGCGCCTCGGACCATCGATCTCGACAAAATTTATGCAGAAAAAATCGACGTAGCACTCAATATCTGCCACCAGCCGAGGGCGATTCGTCGGCTTCACTTGCGACCCCTGTTGAACAGCCGACGCACCACATAACCGCGAGCGATTGACGCGACAGTGAAGATGACGGTGATCCAGAAGTTCTGACTGAGCGTGAAGGCATGACCGAATGCGGGAAACACGAGTGATGCCAAGCACAGCGACATCACAAAGCCGATGAGCGTGCCTGTGACAGTCTCGATCAGGGAATGAAGGCGTGGCTGGTTCATAGTCCCGACGCCTCGCACTGTGCATCCAGGCAACGAGCACGAGCAATATCCAGATAGCCGAGGCTATTTCCTTCCTCGTCGCGATCACGGTCTATCCCGATCCAGTTGAACCCTTCAAGGATCGCGGCCTTACCGAACGACCCACTGCCGCAGTACATGTCGAGCGACGTTCCACCAGGAGGTGTCACGAGGCGCAGTAACCATCGGCACACGTCAGTCGGCTTTACAGTAGGATGATTATTGCCTTCCCCGCGATCTTTCTTGCTGGCTTTCGACGAGTAGAAAAACCGTGCTGCTGATCCCGAATCGTTTCTTGCCGGATGGTCTGCTGCTGCTGCCATTTCACCAAAACAACCATTTGGAGACTTGCGGGACTTTGAATGGCCTTTCAAATCGCCCTGTTGACCCTTGGAGTCAGGGAACGCCGACACGACCTCATCGCTGCCATCGTGCATCAGGTTCGCAGGCCAACGACCAGTCGGGATTACCGCTGCACCGACTCGCTGTTTCCAACCACCATCATGCAGACCAAGTAACTCACCGTCATACGAGTCAGGCAGTCGTTCGGTGACACGGTGATATGTGCGAGTACCTGAAAACGACAGGAGGTGACCACCCGGCTTGAGCACGCGGAAAACCTCACGCCATACGTCGACGCTCGGCACATCGCAATCCCAACGATGGCCCATGAATTTCAGACCATATGGGGGATCGGTGCAGACTGAGTCAACAGAGTTATCGGGAAGACCCCGCATGACCTCAATACAGTCACCTTGAAAAAGTGAAAATTCCACGACGATTCTCCAAAAAGAACCCGGTCGAGCCATGACGCATCGACCGGGCAAACACCCACCTGGAGTTAGGTAAGCATGACAACAAATTCAGTTAATTACAACTGTTTGTTGTATTACAGGTCGTCATCATCGCCAGAAGAACCACCCATGCCGTCGTCGTCACCGTCGATAGGTTCGAACACACCTTCATCGTCGATGCGAGCTTGGCCGATCTGCTCGTCATCACGAACGAACTGGACAGCGAGCAGGTTGGAGTTGATCCGCTTGCCAAAATCGTTATCCTGGAACCACGGATTGACCAGAATGTTGACCCGGCAACCGGCATAGATGATGTCCTGGATTTCCTTCTCAGTCATCGGTACGCCGTTGCGGTGGCGAACACTCGGGCGACGAGTCTCACGGGCAGAGACAGTCCAGTAACCCTCATATTCGAGCTTGTCACCGTCGTCACCATCACGGATGAACTTCTTATCCTTGGCAACCTTGGTATCCTTTTCCTTCTGAATACCATTCATCACTTCGACGATCAAATCCTTGACTGCGACGTGAGTCTTCTTGTCGAGCATACCTACTATCGAAAATGCCGGTGCAGACTGATTACCGTCCTTGCCGGGAGGGGCTTGATACATCTTGTCCAAGTGAGGGTACGACGCACGAACATTATCGATACGGATGGAACCGTCAGAATAAAGTATGCCGTTTTGCACTTTTTTTACGATTTCACGAGCCATGATTTTTTTTCCTTTACGGGGATAGGGATTTACGGGTTTAAAGTTCTTCGTCAAGATTGTCGAAGGTTCTACTTGCTACAGAAACGAGGGCTTCACGAGCATCTGACTCGGGGGCCATCGATTGACGACCGGCTGGCTTTCTGACCACCGATCCAAGAAGGACCGGGAGTTGCTTTTTCCGGTATCCTTTTTTCATCAATTCAGCTTCGGCTTGAGCAGGCGTGATCATTCCGCGAGGACGGATCACCTCATCGTCAAGTCCGAGAAAATCTAGAGTTTCAATCGCATCGTCGACACTGGTGAAGACGCGATTGCTCTTGCCGGTGACGATCTTGTAGCCGGGTACGTTCTCACCGGCGAGGCAGCGTGCCTCAAGGTCAGCGTAGATATTGGCGAACCACGTCTCGACCATCTTGCGGTACGGCAGAAGGATCGCTTTCTGCTCAACCGTCAATGATCCGAGGGTAATCGGCTGGAACATGACATCGCCGTTTGCGATATGCTCGCCGATCTTCGCCATCTCGTCGGTGGTTATCGGGTCATCCAGGTTGTCGAATGCACCGTCGACCAGCCGTGACACGAATACTGCATGAGCGGCACAGTCAGAAGCGACCTTACACCATTTACAGCTTTTCTCGCTCGGGGTGCGAACGGCATCCTTGCACCACGCGGCATACGCACGAGCCTTGAGCCACGTTGCCCATTGCAGCAGTTCTGCACGGGTAATCACCCATTCGTCGAAGTGGTTCAGGCGTGGTTGGGCTATTCGTATGACGATGGTCTGGAAATCGAACAGTTCGTCATATTTCTTGAAAAACCCATAGGCGTACAGGACACCCTGGGTGTTCTCTTTGGCGAAGACCTGGACACCCTGACCGAATTTCAGATCGGTGATCGTCAACTTTCCGATCTCACATACAGCATGGTCAGCCGTGCCGGTTTGCTTCTTGAGCGGGGTCAGGTCCGAGAAGTCGACCCGTGTCTCGACGAAATGTGTACCGGGAAGGTAGATACCCCAATCGACGTACTGGCCGACATACTCGATCATCGCGTGGTCGATCTCCACCTCGAACGTCGACTCACCTTCTGCGATCTCGACCTTTGTACCGATCAGGTGGTCAGGTCGAACGCCAGATCGCAACCACTCTTCACCGACACTATGGGCAACCGTACCAACGGCAGCATCCCGACCAGCGGTGTCACTGCAGAAGAGGTTGGGGATCAAACTGCCTGCGCAATACGCCCACATCGAACTACCTGAAGGGCTGAATATCGAGTGATCATCGAACGAACGACCGGCAGCCGACAACGCGGCAGTCAGTTCTTTCGTCAACAGGGATATCTTGTGTTCGGTCATCAGTTCGTTTTCATCGGTCGTAGGAATTTCGATTCGGTAATGTCGAAGCGTTCTTCTTCAAACTCGTTCTCGAACACCTGGATTACCCATGCAGACGGGTCTTGCGGGTGTATCCCGACAACGAGGCAATGCCCGAAGTCCTCATGGGTGTACTCGCTGCCAATACGCACGTCGATTAGGTTCATCTGGTTTCCATTTGGTCTTTGGTGGATCACCCGGCGAGGGGGAGGGGGAACGCCTCGGGGGAAAGGCGTGACCGGGTGATCCACCAAAGACCCCTGACCGGAGTCAGGGGTAACGCGAGTTACACGTTGATGCGGTTGACGTGGTTGACCGACACCGTGACGCTCGATCCGCAGAACTCGGGTTGTTCGCCTTGCGGGTGGTTCCAAGACAGACGGCCGTTCATGCTGATCTGAACATCCTTCGTCTCATCGACAACAAGCAAGTCAGCGAACACACTGGCAGTACCGAGGGCTGGTGCCTGATCGGCAGCATGGGTCGGCTGACCCTCAACTACCTTTGCGAACGCTTCGCTCGCTGCGGCAAGTGCCAGTGCGACGGTTGCACCTTTGACAATAAATGAATATGACATCGTTTTTCTTTCGCTTGGTTTAGCAAAACCCCTGACCGGAGTCAGGGGAATCCGGTGACTGATTACAGGTCGAAGCCCTGCTCGCCGCCATCGGCGGCAGCGGTCAGTTCGTCGAACTTGGCGATAGCGCCTTCCAGGACAGCCTTGAATTGGGCAGGCTTGATGTCGGCCATCTTGTCGACCAGACCGAATTCCTTGATCACGGTCTTGGCTTCCGGCATACCGAACGCATCCTTGATCTTGATCAGAGCGGCATTGACTTGTTCTTGGGTGACCTTCGGTTCATCGGCCTTCTTGGTTTCGGCAGTAGCCTTACCCTTGGTGGTGGTCTTCGTTTCGGCAGCACCGGCAGACGTGGTTGCACCAGCGGCTTTTTCCAGGGCGGCGGTGTTGGCGTTCAGGGCAGAGATCAGTTCGGAAATGGCTTTGTCGATCGACATGGTTTGTTTCTCCTAGCAGGTTGGTTGAAGTGGTCGTGTTGTCACAACGCAAGACGGATTTAACAACCAACAGTTTAGCGAGTCAAGAACTTTTTTCGCAGTTGTGTAAAGAATTCATACTGTGCTACCCTCGTCACGATTGAAATTACAACATAAGGTTGAGCAAATGAGCTTACACGAAAAAGGTCGATCAGCCGAACTCAACACGCTGATACGAAAAGCAGCACTCACGATCAACCCGCAGGGGCGGCTATCCGTCTTGGCGAAGAAGGCGGGTGTGACGACAAACGCAGTCTACAAGGCGATCAAGACTGGACGTGTGAGTTCCGGGCTGGCCTGCGCTATTGAGATGGCTGTCGGTGCAGAGGTACTGAGCAAAGAGACACTTTGTCCCGAGAAATTCGCCAAGTAAGGGGTCGTAATGCGTGATTTCGTATGGGTGCTCAAGCATCAAACAAACAAGCTGACGAAGACCTGGAACACAGATGGCACGATCTCGAACTATGACGACCCGAAACTGTTTATCGGGTCAGAGCTCAGCGTATCCAGCATCAACGAGCTATCCGACATCCTCTCCAAGATGGAGAAAGACCCGAGTTCATGCCTGATTCGCGGCAAGTACAAGGGTTATGAGCACTCGATCACCGTTGAACCGGATGACAGCAAGAAGGGGCGAGTGCTTCGCCGCAAGTCAGTTCACGATGATGTGAAACACCACTGGTTGTTGGTCGACATCGACAACTTCACACCGGTCGACGCTGAACCGATGCTCGATCCAGTCGGGGCAATCGAGGAATTCATCACATCCAAGTTGCCGAACTGCTTCCACGGCATGTCGTACCACTGGCAACTGTCGTCGAGTGCCGGTCACCCGTCGAAAGACCCTGGAAAGCTGAAAGCCCACGTCTGGTTCTGGCTGAAGACCCCATACCTGAGCACCACGCTACGGACCTGGGCGAACAAAGTCGGGTATGCCGGTGACAAGGCGCTATTCGACACCATCCAGGTGCACTACACGGCAATCCCAGTGTTCGAAGACAAGACGATGAACCCGTTCAAGGTCCGCAGTGGCTTCGTCTCAGGTGACTTCGGTGACAACGTGGACCTGATTATCGACGAGTCGATAATCGCGGAAGCCGGTGACGGGTCAGCCCCGGCCAGCCGTCACCAGAAACTCTCAGGTGTCTGGTCGAGCGATCCAGTCATTGTGATGTTGCAAGAAAAACGGATGGTCAAGAGCAAGCGACCAGACGGTGGACTGAATATCCAGTGTCCACGGCACGAGCACCATACCGGTGACTCGGGCGAATCCTCATCGATCTACTATGCAGCCCACACTGGTGGTCACAAGCACGGGGCGTTCGTCTGTCTGCATGAGCACTGCCGAGGTGTCGCACAGTCGATATTCCTGGAAGCACTTGGGTATGACGATGCTGCCGACGTTTTCTCGGACCTGACAGCCGGTGACGACATACGTGAGAAGTCGATACCTGCAGCCAAACACCTTTGTACTGATCAGGCCAATGCCGAACGCATCATCAAGTCGTTCAGGCAGCGAATAATGGTCGTTGCGGATCGCTGGTTCGCCTATGACGGTAGTCGATGGAAGGCTGACGACGGCGAGGCGATCATCAAGGGGATGAACCTGTCCAGGCTGATCACCAAGGAAGCCGACAAGTGGCGAGCACAAGCCAACGATAGCAAGCGGTACGTCTCGATGGACGAGAAGGCGAAACTGATGAAGATCGCCGAGGCGCTGGACAAGTGGTCACAGAAGTCGGAAATGAGCGGCACGATCAACGCTGCGATGGGACTCGCGAAGAAGGTGCTCACAATTGAGGCAGATCAGGTCGACAGTAATCCGTGGTTGATCAACTTCACCAACGGCACCGTCGATATCCGCACGATGACCAGGAAGCCGCACGATCCACAGGACTACATTACCAAAGTTGCCGGTTGCGCCTATCACCCCGAGAAGACTTGCCAGATGTTCGAAACCGTCATGGATCGCGTGTTCATGGAAACGAGCAGCAAGGTCAAGCCGATCGTCGGTTTCATGCGAAGGTGGTTCGGCTACTGCATGACAGGGTCGACCCGTGAGCAGAAGTTCGTGATCCATTATGGCAATGGTCGAAACGGTAAGAGTACGATCCTGGATGCCGTTGCCGATGTGCTCGGTGAGTATTCCGGTGTGGCTGCACCTGGGCTGATGTTGACCGCTGACCGTGGGCGTCACCCTACCGAAATCGCCGACTTGTTCGGTCGTCGCATGGTCACTGCCCACGAGACAGGAGAGAACGGTGTGATGCGGGAAGACTTCATCAAGCAGGCTACCGGTGGTGACAAGATGAAAGCCCGGTACATGAATAAGGACTTCTTCGAGTTCAACCCGACGCACAAGTTGCAGATGCTCACCAACCACAAGCCGATCATTAAAGGTCAGGACGACGGTATCTGGCGACGGGTTGCAATGGTCCCGTATGTCGCCAAGTTCGGTACGCCGGAAGAGGTCGAGAGTGGTGCCGCGAACTACGTTCGTGACACGCGCATTGCCGAGGTGATCGCTACCGAGCGCGAGGGTATTGCGGCGTTCCTGGTTGAAGGTGCCTACGAGTGGTATCGGGACGGTCTGAATCCACCTGACACCGTGATCGCGGCATCGAAGGCATACCAGAAGGAACAGGATCGCGTTTCTCAGTTCATCCAGGAAGTGTGCGAGACGGGTAAGGAGTTGGAGTGCTACCTGACGAACGGTGACGGTTTTGGATCGTACCCTGCGTATCAGCGGTGGTGCCGTGAAAGCGGTATCCATTCCGTGTCGAAAGTGAATTTTCTCACCTCGTTGGAGCGAGTTGTACCGTTTTTCACTACATCCGAGAAGCTAATTAAGACTCACGCTGGACGACGAAGAGTTACAGTTTTATCCGGTTTTTCGTGTCCAGAAGCACACGAAATCTGAAAATCAGCCAAATTAGACAACCGACCCGCCGAAAGGCGGGTTTTTCGTTTACCCGTGTGTCGTGCAGAAAAAGTCAAAATTTACACGTTTTATGGGTATTTCCGTGAGAAGTGATACCTGTGATACCTCAGTTTAGGTGTTTTACAAGTCCCGTACACGAGAGAGAGTAGTTATAGAGAGGGAGTAGGAAAATGCCTGTTTTGAGGTATCAGAGGTATCACTGCCTACTTTTTAAGCAATTCACACCGGCTATCGGCGAAATTCGACTTTTTCTGCACGGTAATTATGTAATTCATAAAATTATGTAATACATAGTCGCCCTATCGAATTTCGGGCATTCTCTTCCAGCGGGGCTCTGCGCCCCA
>Ga0075163_10001824_pt1 | contig 28824 bp, 20 predicted proteins | sample JI1023141ADNA_FD_71478 | JGI IMG/M metagenome (GOLD analysis project Ga0075163, IMG submission 71478) | Wastewater effluent complex algal communities from Wisconsin, to seasonally profile nutrient transformation and Carbon sequestration -... | ecosystem: Engineered > WWTP > Effluent > Algae...
AAGCTCCTTAGGCAGCTTCTGTTCCTTTCGCGCCTGTCCCCGCTGGACGGCACGCTCCATCAGATGCATCGCTTCTTTCCAGCTCAGACGCAGAATCTTTGCCGTGCCTTCTACCGTGCTTTGCTTCAAAACCTCGACGCACAGTCTCTCAAACAACAGCGTGAATCGACTGCGCGGCTCGGCCTACGGCACCGCCACCTGTAGCACCCCGTGTCTCGGACACTTGATGCGCGGAACCTGCGCATGCAGGTAGGTTAGGAACTGGCAGCTATCCAGGTGTCGCCAAGTCCGCTCCTCGCTGTGATCGTACACAGTGCCCCTGTACGTACACTGCGGACACGGCCACTGGATTCCCCCCGGATGCTCCACCTGGACGTCTACACGCATCTTCTCTATAGAAAGCTCGACTTGGCAGACGGTCCACGGCGTCACTAAGCCCAGCAAGTGAAAGTACAGCTCTGTATCGCGCATCCCGTCACGCTACTGAGCTTCTTTTGCTTCGCCAACCCCCTCTTCTACATGACCACGCTAAGATGTAGATGAGTTAGCTATCCATGGAGAAGGGCGATGAATCCAACTCAGTGCCGATGCGGCTTGGACGCACGGCTTTGACATTGGCAGCTCCGCAGGTGCCGATAGCGGAAAGCTGAACAAGACATCTCTCGTCGTGACTGACCATCAGTCAAGCGCGTGCTTGGTGGACCATCGGACGATGATAGCACCAGCAGTCCGCGGTTTCCTCCGATGGTGTCGAGGGAAAACCCGAGCCGAGCTGTTCCGGCGGGATAGGTTTGGGCCGGACTCTGGCGCGGAAGAAAACGCCTTTCCGAGGCCGTGCAGCCCCCCCAGAGCGCTGGACGATGTACCCCACGGTGCGAGCGGATGCATTACCTCTGCGCGTGAGGCGGAGTAGGCTGTTCTGCTTGAGATCAGCGTCTGGGACCCGGCGCAGCAGGCGCTCCAGCACCCGCCCCGCGTCGCCCAGCAGCAGCGAGTCCGAAGGATCGCGCATCGGGCCACCACCGGGGTGGTGTCGGTGCGCACGACATGTCCCGATTCGATGCCCTTTTCCACGGCTTGCTCCACCAAAGCGCGGTAAACCGCTTGCGGCGTCTCCGGCGCAAGCGCGAGACGTGGTCGTGCAAGCTGGCGCGCTTAGGCGCCGGGGCCCCCAGGCCCAGCAGGCAGAAGGCGCGGTACATCGGAGAATCGGCCAGGTGAAAGGTCAGCTATTCGAACGTGGTGCGCAGCATCAGCGAGAGCACAAGAATCCGCAACACCTGCGGAGCGGTTAGTCCATCGCGGCCAAAGTCTGCGCGTGCCCCTGCGGGGACCAGGTCCGCCACCAGGAGCTCATCAAGCTGCGCCAGTCCGTCGAGCACGCGGCCGGGCCGATGCGGAGCCGCTGCTGGGCGTGCGGGTGAGCGGCGACGTGCAAGGTCAACGGGAGCTGCGAGCGAGAGGTCGAGCGCATCCAGCACCTGTACATGGAGAAGGGCTTCGCTAGGCAATCAGTGAAGACCGGATTCTTCCGTCGGTGGTAGGCGCAAAGCCAGGACGTGCCGTGCCGTGCCGTGTCGTGAAATAGCGCTCACCGTTGGAAGACTATGCGCGCGGGGACTTCTTGGATGGGAACCAGGTAATTCGACCGCGTACGGAATCATGGGTCGGTGTCGTGAAAGAACCTACCGCCAGGTGGTTCCCTACTCGTGATCCTAAGGAGCATCGGTCGACCGCCGATGACCGGCATGCCGTTCTAGTGTGGCGTCGACTGACGCTGCTCTTGCCTTTGCGGTGGCCACTGCTGTTGCTGCTGTTGCTGCCATTGCTGCCGCAAAAGGTGCTGCCCTCGGTGCCGCCTTCGGTGCCGCCTTCGGTGCCGCCTTCGGTGCCGCCTTCGGTGGTGCTAAAGTACGGCTGCCCAGAATGCGACCGATCGGTAAGTTTGGCACCAGTTTCGGGGATCTAGGAGGTTGTATTGGGCGAGATTTCGCCAGCGATCGCGCCACCGATCGCGGCACCAATTGCAGGACTCTTCGGAAGACTATTGACAGCAGGAACGGCGACCCTATTGGCAGCCTGAGTTCCCTTGTCGTTACCAGGGGTTTGAAATTCTTCTTTTTCGCCTGCTGAGGGCTGGCTACCATATAACGGTCAAACCATCGGGGGTTGCGATGAAGAAGACGAACGAGCATGCACGGATCATTTCGACCTGTCAGGCTTGCGGTCTACGTTTTTTCGCTTTGCGCAGGGACACCCTTTTTTGCGATCGGCGTTGTTACGAGCGGAGTCGAAGGAAAGTCCCCCGTAACCCCAGGATGGGAGCCAGGGAAATTCCACTGACCCGCGAGATGATCGAGATTCGGGAGAGTATCTTGAGGGGGGCGAGCTACCATGCTGAGTGTTACGCCGCCACGAATGTAGAGCTGCAGTGCCAATTTCCCCTGCCGGGAGACATAAGGCGGTCCACCGGGCTGATGCCGACAGTCCCTTTCTACAGACTCGAACCCTTTGAATTCCCGATCGTACCGATCGAGGGTCTGTACACTATTCAATATTTCACCCGCTTTGGCTCGTCCGTTCCGCCGCAGAAGCGCAGGCCCGCCCCCGAATTGTTGATTTGCTTCACTTACCCTCTCCAGCGCACCGCTCCGGCTGATATTCGAGCCGGTATCAAGCAGCTTTTGATGGATCGAAAGCCGCGCTTGGCGCTGCCGCGCCGGGAGCCAAAGCGCTTAGGGTTGCCTGAAAATAGGCAGGATTCAGCACTCGCCAAGGTCGGGCGCGGGGGGCCAACAAATGGCCAGCGGTAGAAATCGGGACACTAGACGTGCTGTCCTGGATTGTGGACGACCTGCGCCAGGTCGGCCTGCACGAGGGGAGTGACCTATCCAGTGCTGGAACAGGCGCTCAGGGTGCTGCTGCCGCGGCGGGGGGTCTGCCCCGCAGTCCGCCTCGCCCTCGGCGCGCTGCCGGGAGCATACCGGCTCCCGGCTGAGACGGCGCCAGGGGCTCGCCGTCCCCGGAGTCCTCGGGTATACTGAGGGGCCGACGCCTCCTGCTGCGCAAGGACAGAGGCTGGGGAGTTCATGAAAACCTTTCAGGCATCGACGATTACGCGCGTCCTCTTCGAGGAAGCACTCACCTTCTTTCCTGTCCGTCCTCTGGAGGCAGCGGAGGCTGGACAGGAGCTGGCCGCGCATCTCGGTGCATGCTGGGGCGTGGAGAACGCCGCCTCGCGGGACCTCATCATGGTCCATGCGTCCCTGGCGGTCGCGCTCTGGGAACGGCTCATCGTTCATCGCCTGCGCCCCGCCGCAGTGGAGCAGATTCAATCGTGCAACTTCGTGCGCCTGCCGGCCATCACTCCGCGGCTCCTCCAAGGAGCCTGGCTGCTCGAAGTCTGTCATCCCGAGCGAGGGGAGCGGCTCTTCGGGGATACCTTCGCGCTCGGCAGCTTCTATGAAGAGCAGATCTAGATGTGGGCGCTTGTGGGGTGGCGACTTCAGGGAGGAGCGCTGTATGGCTCGCTGGGCTTCTGGTCTCCGTCTTGGGAAGAGGGACGTTTCCAGAAAGTCTATGCCGGAACCTACGGAATCGCCCCGATGGGAACGAATCGGATCGCGGGGCTGACCGTGGCTTATCTCGATCAGACGGAGTGGAATCGAGCCGGGGATCGCTGGCTCCTTGAATCCATCTTGTTCGCACTGTTCTCGGGAGACCTGTTGGAGAAGGCGCATGGGCCGTTGCGTATTCAGGACGAGGGGCTGCCTGTCCGGATGCCGCCGGCCCGAAAATCGAGCACGGAGGGAACGAAGCGCAAGGGCGTCCGGACCTGGATCACGCGGAATGTATTCCTGAACCCAGCGGCGCCCCCAGGAGCTGCGCTGCCGGAGGTCCGTGGGTCCGGCCAGGCGGACGAAGAGGTCCTCGTGCGCCCCATGCAAGCACCGGGGGATCGCCCGGTGCGGGATGGAACCCCTGATCTGCATTTGGCGGGGGTCGCCGTCCGCGGTCACCAGCGACGACTATTCGTCGGGAAAGGGCGGAGCGAGATGAAGTGGGTGGCAATCCAGCCCCACCGGTCGCGCCGCTGGGTCTCCACGCTACCCGTGCGGAACGTAGTGCGCTGAACCCCAATTAATCCTGGAGGCTGCATGGCAGTTGCACGAGCGACTCCGCCATACAGCGGCCTACCTCGGCACGGCTTGGCGGTCCAGAGGAGCCAATGTGTTCGGCGTGGCGACGATCAACGACGGGACGCTTGGCCTTCGCGCGCGGGCCGATTCAGCGTTCCGCAGTGTGGCACGGGCTGGCCTCGGCCAATTGGCGATTGCTCGTTTAGTCTGCCGTCGGTGCTCAGCTGGCCCTAAGCGACACTTGGGCGCGTGGCTGCGAGGTAGTCGAACCGGCCCTCTTCCAATCTCGTCTCCAATGCCTCGAGACCATAGGTTTTCTTGAAATCAACTTCCGCCTTGGTAACGGGAACCAACCACAGGCATCGTACCGCACAATCCTTCGGATTCTCCAACGCGGGACCATCGAGATATGGAAGCGAGATCAGCCCATGGTCGCAGGTTGATCCAGGAAGCCATGGGCGGCCGAAGTTTACCGTATCCCATAGGCCAAGGTGCTTCTCCGTGTGATGGTAGTGCGCGATCGCTGTCAGCAGCTCCACATGCAGCTCGGTTTGTGACGCCGAAAACAGGTGTAGCTCAATAGGTGCGGGATTTGTCTCATCCGACAGTCCGCACGTCGCATAAGTCCACATGCCGCGTTCAGCAGTCGGCGGAAATTCTGCGACAACAAAGTGGACAGGTAGTTGATGCGTCGGGCCTTTGTCAAAAAGGCATACATGCCCCTCGGACTTCCAAATGTTCCGGTAGTGGCTGAGCAGATAGCGAACATAGGAGGGATTCATAAGCCGTGCTCCTGTTTCTTTCCCTTAGAATAGCCGGACATCTGACCACCCTGTCGTCGCTGCTCCTCCGTGGTCGAGGGTCGCATGCGGCTCCGGTCATTCGCGCTCGCCCGGCGCTGCTCTTGTGACAATTGGTAGCCGGGTGGCTCTCCGGTTGCTGGGTCGCCCTCGTAATAACGCTTCACGAGAGGGGGATCATGATCAACCGACTCTCCACCGACTGCACGGCGATCTGGCTTTTGGGGCGTGTCGCCATAGTGCTTCCGGCGATTGTACGGTTCATGCGGGGCCCCACCAGGCCCACCCTGTCCATGATGCGGCGGCAGTTCCGGGTGATGATACTTGGCTTCTTCCTTCTCGACTGCTCCAAGGAGCCGCTTGCCGGCCTTGCCCTCTGCAACACCTTCCAGTACACCACCGAGCAGTTTGCCAGATACGCCGGTGGCCATCCCGGTCGCTACGTTTATCGTAACATCGCGCGGTGCCGTGGCCGCCTTGCGTCCGCCGAGCTTGAGCAAGTCCTCCGCTTCCTCGAGCGCTGGCTCTTTCGCCCAAGCGGTTACATCCAAGGTAGTGCTCACGACCCCTTCCTTGACACGCTGAGCAGTGCCAGTTACGCCATCTTTCACTGATACTGCTGCGTTCTCGAGGCCCTGTCTGATTTGAGCGAGCGCGCGATTGAAGGTCCCCTTTGGGTCGGCCCCAGCGTGTCTGATATCGGCTTCTGCTTCTTGCTCCGCCGCCTCGATGCCGTTGGCGATGCTAGCCGAAGTCATCTGCTCGATCTTCTGGCGCGCGGCGTCGATCTTCTTATCACCAGCGACGGCTTGGGCTGTGGTTTGATCGTCTGCTTCCCGGTTCTCTTGCTGTCCGGCCTCTATGCCACGTCCCAATGCCGTGGCCAGACGCTGAAAGGTCTTCGGCTCACCCTCATACTCGAGCGGGGGATGCTGTCTTGTCGTGCTCTGCATCCCGCGATCGATCTGGCGCAGTTCGGGACTGTAGGCGGTATGCTGGCCGACCTGAAAGGTCGTGGTCCCGTCTGTGCAGCTTCTCCCATCGGGCGTGAGCGTGCCAAAGTGGGTCAGCCGTCGTTTGGTATCCGCATCTTCAAAAATGCAGTCCTTACGGAGCAGGGCCGTGTGCGCTGGACTCTCCAGCGGCTGCCAGGGCTCTTTGGATGATGCACGCTCGGCAAAGCAATGGTTGCGTGCCTTGTCGTAGCACAGGATAGTACCGCGCTTATTCTTCCAATAGTGCGCGTCCTTGTCGCCACGCAGCCAGAGCCCATTCCAGATGCAGTGCTCCCTGTCCTGTGTCCTGTGTCCGAGCAGATCCATGCTCTTGCCGAGCTGCCCTTCCGGCGCATCGTCCAGCATGAGACAGGTATCGCTGAAAATAGGATCGATGGAGGTGACTTGCTCCTGGACCCACTGGGCAAACTCTCGAATTGCATCAACCACGATGCTTTGGGGTCGTGGGTAGCCCTCGCCCCAGGCGACATCGGCGAAGCGCAGAGTCAGGAAGAACGGCGCGACATCGCCGAAGCCAACGTGGACGACCATCGAGAAGTCCACTTGTCGTTTTGTTCGCGAGATAATGCCGAAGCCCAGCGCGCCACCTGGGACGATGGGGCGCATGGGGTCGAGGGCACCGGGGAGCGGTGCAGCCATAGAGTCTGTTCGAACCCGCGATATGAAGCCCCGCGCCAGGCCCTCGGCGAAGACTTTTACATCCGGCAAGAAGGGAAGATGCAATCCCGCGCGCGCACCCACCTCCGCGGTACCATAATGGTCTTGCCAGTCGAACAGCCCTCCAGCCGAAACTCCCAGCTCTGCCAGGCCGAGCGGCAGGTTGACTACGGCTCTGAGTGCACCCAGGTCGGTCAGTAGCCCGAGCTGGTTCTGGCCATCGAAGTGCGGAAGGCGTGCCTCATACTCAAATTCGACGAGGACAGCCAGGCTCCGGAGGGGATTCACGAAGGGCCAGACGAGCCCCTTGACGGCGAAACGCACCGGACCTTGCTGCCAGAGAGTGTTCGTCTGATTGGCGTCCGTCTGGCTTGGCTGCCCCCAGATCGCCGTGTTGCTGAAGATCCCCCCCTCGATATGCTGCCAGATGCCGACGGAGAAACCGTAGGACGTCACAAAGCCTAGGCCGCGGAGACTCGTACTTGGCAGCACGATGGCATCTGCGCCCACGTTAAAAGCGATTTGGTCAATGTGCGTGCAGGGCAGCGGGCCTCCGTCGCACAGCCCGCCAAATCCCCGAAGCAGCGGCCGATGGGGCATGAGCGACGGCTCCGCCGAAGCGGTCCCCCATGCCATCGCCGAGAGGATGAGGCACAAAACCAGATTGGCGAGCCTGCCGGAGGACAGACGGCAAGGCAGGGTCGCGACCATGCCTTGCCGTATCACGCCGCGTCGGCAAAGCCAATGCCGTCGCCACAGGATGGGGGTCGAAATGCAGAGCCTGGATCTTTGCGTGAGCATCGGTAGCCCCTGACGGTTCTTGATGGGATGGCAGGAGTAAAGTCTGGGCGGCAACTCGTCAGTGCCGCGCGAACATATCAGAGGAGAACCCGTCAGGGTCAGCCCAGAACTTCTCAAGCTCGCGCAAGCGCGCAGGCGGATCATGCGCGATGAGGGCGAGATGACTGACCAGTTCGGGGCTAGGGTTGCCTTGGCCAGCACGCAGGCGCGAAAGGTATCCTTGGCTCAGGCCGAGGAGCAGCTCAAGGCGACGTTGAGAAATATGCTCGGTGATGAGGTCGATGGCGCGGCGTACGCGAGCGCGGAGGACCTTGCGGTAGGTCTCGACCAGGATCGTATCGATTCGTCGCGTGGTCTCTGCGTCAAGGTACTCAGCGGTGCAGCGGCCGCAGGTGGGTATTGCAATGCCGTCGGGCACGGGCAGTGCCTTCATGTTTCGAAACTGGATTGTTCGTCCTGGCCGCATCCTCAGGCGAACGGCCACCGTCCTGCATTTCAGGCAGCGGCTCGCCTTGGACTTGACTGAGCCAGAGACGCGGGGTCGGATCACCGGCTGGCGCACGGAGGTTGGGCGGTGTTCCTTGTCGTCGGTCAGCATTGTTACCTCCGTCTGAGTACGGTCATGCTTCGTCCAAAAATGCTTATTTGCTGGTTTCCAGCAAGCCATATCAGAAGTCTTGCCACTTGTAATTCTTTCATAGCATTACCGTCGAGGAAGGTTTTGACCCCGCGCTATCGACGTGGTTAGTTCTGGCCATGCCTTCCAAGCAGGACAGCCACGAAGCGAGCCGAACTGTGGCTGAGCCGCTGCATAAGACGACCATCAACTTCCCGGCCAGCCTCTATGACGACCTGCGGCTGCTGGTCACCTTCGAGCCGGGCGGCTCACTGAACGCGCTGCTGGAACGCGCGGCGCGTGAACTGGTAGAGCGCGAACGGGAGACGCTTGATCAAATGAGAAAGATCGCCGCCCAGCGATCTCAGCGATCGCAGGGGCGGCCCAAGCGGTAGGTCTTTGCGAGGCGGGATGGCGGGTGGCGACGGTCAGCGGTGGGGCGAGACGATATAGGCGGCGGTCGCGGAGCTGCCAGCAAGGCCCTCGAGGCTCCTAGAGAGGACACCGCCAAGATAGCTGAGGGACACGAGGGCGTCGGCTGGCTCGATTCTGCGATTGATATGTGACCCGCAGGCAGGGCAGCAGCGCAGCTCGTAGAGCGCGCCATCCGGCGTGCGCTGCACGCCTGCCGTCTGTAGGCGCTCCCATTTTTCAGGATCGGAAGCTAGTTCGCCGTGTGCGCGTTCATATTCGGCTTTGGTATCTCCATGACAAAAAATTTGACTCGCAACGTTGGTCTCAGTCATTGATCACTCCGTTGGCGCCCACCTCGCCCGCTCAAGAGTTGGGTGGCGCTGACCTGGCGGGTGGGATTCCCACCCGCCTGTTTAGACTTCAAGGCTGAGTATGGTTCGTGGTCGATTTCTGTCAATCTAAAAAGGGCGGAAATATTACAGACCTGCGTTTGTCGGTTTTCGGTTAGCGTCGGCCCGTGGGAAGACCCAAGAAGCCAAGACCACAACCCCTCGCCGAAGACGGACCGGCCGAACAGGCTCGTCGCCTTGCTCTTGGTGCGCGCGTGCAGGCGCATCGCATGGCGCGAGGCTGGTCCCTACGGGACCTTGCTGAACGCACGCAGTTGGCCAGTAATGCCATTCATGAGATCGAGGCAGGTGCAGTAGACCCGCGCACCGGGACGATGGACAAGATTGCGCGAGCCCTCGAATGTGACCTCGCAGAGTTGCTGGTTGGCCCGAGAGTGAGTGAGTAGCGAATAGAAAGCGCTGCTTTCTCAGTTATGACGATAATACGTTAACCCAATGGATGACATTATTACCGTGAGCTTTGCCGTGTGCCGCGGGCTGTGCAGTGGTAGGATGCCGCGGCAATGCCGGAGAAGCGCGAAGGCAAGGTCCAACTTTCCGTCTGGGTCGACGAGGCCGTCATCCACATGATTGACGAGCGCGTTGCCCAGCTTCAGCCCGCGCAGATCAGGCGAGTGCATCGCTCGGACGTCACCCGGGAGGTGCTGCGCAAGCGGAAGGACGGTCAGACGCCCCCACGCAAAAGTCCGTGATCACAGCTACGAACTAAGGCTGAGCCGAGCATGAACGAGGCCGAGACGCGGAAACAGCTCATTGACCGGCAACTCACAAGGGCCGGGTGGCGCATCGCGTCCGCGTCGGATGTCGTTTGCGAGTATGGAATCCCGCTGAACGTCAACTCGCCTGGCATTTTGATGGCGACGGAGGCCCGCCCCGCATACGGGCGGATGCCTAGTGGCTTTCGTCCCAACCCTGGTGAATATGAATATGCGGACTACGTGCTTCTTGGCAAAGAGGGCCATCCGCTGGCTGTGATCGAGGCGAAGAAGACCAGCCGCGACGCAGAGGTGGGACGGGAGCAAGCGCGTCAGTATGCTGTAAACCTTAGCCGAGCCCTCGGCTGCGACGAGCCGTTCATCTTCTACACCAACGGGCACGAGACCTATTTCTGGGATCAGCAGCACACCGCCCCGCGACGCATCTATGGCTACCCCACGCGAGCCGAGCTAGAGCGCATTCGCAGCCTGCGCAAGCGGCATCGACCGCTCGGCGTACAGTCTATCGATACGGCCATCGCCGGTCGCTCCTATCAGCTGGAGGCGATCCGCCGGATCATGGAGAGCCTGGCCGAGCACCGCCGCAAGTTCCTGCTGGTGATGGCAACTGGCACCGGCAAGACCCGTACCTGCGCGGCACTCGTCGATGCCCTATCGCGCAGCGGGTATGTCGAACGAGTGCTGTTCCTGGTCGATCGAATTGCGCTGCAAGAACAGGCGCGGGATGCCTTCAAAGAGCATGTGCCGCGCCTAGAGCGGTGGCCCGAGGAGGGCGAGGCCCGCTTCGCGACGGATCGCCGGGTCTACTTCATGACTTACCCGAGCATGCTCAACCTGATCGAGAATAACGAGTCGAGCTATCTGTCCCCGTTCTTTTTCGATCTCATCGTCGCTGACGAATCACATCGCAGCATCTACAACCACTACCGGCAGATTCTCGACTATTTCGACGCACCACGGCTCGGCCTGACCGCCACACCGACGGATAAGGTTGATCACGACACCTTTGCGATGTTCGACTGCACAGTCGGCGTGCCCACGTTCGCCTTCAGCTATGAAGAAGCGGTCGCCCACAAGCCGCCCTACCTGTGCAGCTTTGAGTCGCTGAATGTTCGATCGCGGTTTCAGGAAGCCGGTATCCACGGCAGCGAGCTGCCGGAGCAGGTTCAAGCGCAGCTCTTGGCGCGCGGTATCGACCCGAACGACATCGACTTCGAGGGCACCGACCTAGAGCGCAAGGTGACGAACTCTGGCACCAACGTCCTTTTGATCCGCGAGTTCATGGACGAGTGCCTCAAAGACGCCGATGGCGCGCTGCCCGGCAAGACGATTATCTTTGCTCTGTCGAAGGCGCATGCGAACCGCTTGCAGACCGTCTTCGACACCCTTTATCCCGAACAGCGCGGACGCCTCTCCGCGGTCATTGTGTCGGGTGATTCACGGGTGCATGGCCCCGGCGGACTCTTGGCACAGTTCAAAGAACAGTCGATGCCACGAATTGCCATCAGCGTCGACATGCTCGATACCGGCATCGACGTTCGCGAAGTGGTGAACCTGGTCTTTGCCAAACCGGTCTACAGCTTCACCAAGTTCTGGCAGATGATCGGCCGCGGCACGCGACTACTGGAAGGAAGCAAGATCAAGCCTTGGTGTCCGGCCAAAGACAAGTTCCTGATCTTCGACTGCTGGGCAAACTTTGCCTTTTTTCGCATGAACCCGGCGGGGCGAACAGAGTCGCAGAGTCAACCGGTGGCCGTCCTGCTGTTCCGGGCCCGACTGGATCTGCTCGATGCGGCGCTGACGACAGGGAATGACGAGGTTGCAGCGCTTGCCAAAGGGCTCTTGCGCGCGGACCTCCAATCGCTGCCGCAGAACAACGTCGTCGTACTGGAAGCGGCCAGCAAGCTCACCCGGGTTGCTGACGACGAGTTTTGGGAGTTTCTGCGCGACGACGAGCTGAAGTTCCTGCGGCTACACATTGCGCCGCTGCTGCGCGCTCGATCTGAAGCGGATGCGGACGCGCTGCGCTTTGAACGCCTGGTGATGGAACTCCTGGCCGCGCAGCTCCGCAGTCAGCGCGATAAGCAAGCAGCGCTCCGTGAACAGATCGTGGAGCAAGTCGGTGAGCTATCGCTGCGCGTCAACACCGTCGCCAAGCAGAAACCCCTCATCCGCGAGGTCTTGAGCGGTGCCTATTTCCAGACGCTGACGCCGGTCCGGTGCGTCGATTTGTCGACGCGGCTTGCCCCCTTGATGAAGCACCGACGCGAGAAGTCCGCCGACATCATAAAGCTGGATCTGGAAGATCTGCTGCACGTCAAAGAGTGGGTCACGTTCGGCCCCGAGCATGAGCGCATGCCAGTCGCCGCATACCGCGAGCAGGTCGAAGCGCGGGTACGCGAACTCGTCGAGGAGAACCCCGTACTAAAGAAGCTCCAGCAGGGTGCACCCGTCGAAGAGAACGAGATCCGGCAGCTCGCCGAGCTTCTGCGCAATCAAGCCCCATACGCCACGGAGGATTTGCTGCGTAAGGTCTACGATCACAAAGCTGCGCGTTTCGCCGAAATCCTGCGCCAGATCCTCACTGGCAAGCCTCTGCGCCCCTGGGCACAGACCGTGGGCGAAGCCTTCGACCGCTTCATTGGCCAGCACGGCACGCTGTCTTCGCAGCAGCTACGCTTTCTTTCGGTCCTACGGACATTTCTCGTCGAACGCGGTCACGTCACACGCCGCGATCTCACAGCAGCACCGTTCACGCAGGTCCATCCCCAAGGCATCCTCGGATTGTTCCAGCCCGCCCAGATCGACGAGATCCTGAAATTGACCGAGTCGCTGGCTGCGTAAGGCGAGGTCTTCGGAGGCAGCTGCAGCGCATCGAAGCAAGGTTGTTCCCTCAGACGCAGCACATGGGATCACCAGAGATGCAATGTCCGTGACTGCAAATCTGAGGCAGTCATGATAAGAATGGCCATGCTTGCATGCTCGCCATTCGGCAATGCCCACGCGGCTCCCATCTGGGTCATCGGCCATGATCCGCGGTTAACGAAAAGCAAGGCAGAAGCGAATACGTGCTTCTTTTTTGACCTGCTTGAAAAGCCGCCAGGCAAAACCAGCGCGGAACTGGCCAAGCGCCGGCTCGCCCAGGGCGTCTGGGATTACGTTCAAGAGTTGGTCGGCTCTCCCGTTCCTCTCGAAAAGCTCTATCTGACCAACCTGTGTAATTGGTTTCTGGCTCCGCCGCGGGAACCAGGAACCGTACTCATTCCAAATTCCGTTGCCGACGCGGGAATTCACGCCATCCGTTCAGCGCTGAAGGCGCGCACAGTGCCCCCCCGAATTATCCTGGCCATGTCACAGCAGGTTCTTTGGCACATGGTCAGGACCGAGTTTCTTGCTCCCCATCCGACGCTGGCCAAGTTCGCGGAATCCTCCGTTCCAAAGCCCAACCTCACTGAAGAGGGACGCTATGAGGCCACGCGTGCGCGCGCATTTCTTGAGATCTGCGGCGAGACTTTCCATTGCGACGGTGTCCCGCTGGTTCCGATCCTTCACATCAAGTCGCGGACGAAAAGTAAAGGGGCATATGAGCAACCGATGAAGCGGGCGGGAATGAACATCAGGAACGTGCTGCGGGACTACCTATGACCCCACGGGGGCTGACAAGACAGCAGCGAATGTGAGCGCCGGGAGGAACGAGCGATGCGACAGCGAACGTTTCGATGGCAACGTCATCAACACTCGGTCGGTCATGGATTCTTTCACTCAGCGACGCTGACGTGTGAGGGTCGGCATACGCTTCCACCGTTTCATTACATCTATGACTGTGGCGCCAAGAAGGTCCGGGGCTTGCTCGCGCCTGCCATCGATGAATTCTGCCAGACGCTGAAGGGTCGGCCCATCGATCTCATGATTCTCTCGCATTTTCATTCGGACCACATCGGCGGGCTCGACATCCTGCTGGCGCGCAAGGAAGTGCGGCGCGTGATCATACCATATCTCACCGAATCGGAACGGCTTCTGCTCATCGGGCAGCTACTCACAAAACAGGACGCCCGTTTCGACGAGCTTCAAAGGGCGGCAGACCCTGGCCGCTGGTTGAGAAGCCGCGGTGTTGAAAGTGTCATCACGGTTCAGCCCACCGACGTTACCCAGCCCTGGCAAGATCGAGGAATCGGAGCACAAGGTCAGGAGGAGGAAATCTGGACACTGCGGAGTACAATTGGAGGATCCCTGCCCGTCCGCGGCGAAATTAAGATCAGTCACCAAACTCCGCTCAAGGCCGTTGTCAGTTCGCGGCCGACTCTCGATTTCCATTTCTACTGCTGGCAGGCCCAGACCCTGCACGCCCGGATGAAAGAATTATGGGATTCAGTCGATCTGCCAAGTATGACGGAGATTCTCGATCCTGATCACCTCGCGCAGAACCTTAGATCCAACACCGTGCGCCGTCGCTTGATTCGCTGCTATCACGATGTCGTGCAAAACAAGTCTCTCAACTGGACCACCCTCTGCGCACTGATCTCCCCAGATCCCGGTGCTCTGCCAGGGGGATATCAAACCTTTTTCGGCGCTTCGCGCTGGCTGTTTCCCCCAATCTGGCCCAACGACATGGGCTGGTTAGGAACAGGTGACCTCGAGCTCGGTCGGGAAGCCGTTCGCGATGAGTTTTTATCCCATTACAAGGATGCATCGCCTGTGGCATCGCTGTCACTTCCCCACCATGGCTCAAGGCTCAATTTCGATGCCAAATTGATCTCGCATTTCAAACCTGGGTTGGCGTTTGCGACGGTGCCTCCCGGGAGCGCAAAGCATCCTGACCCCCGGGTTCTTCTCGCTGTCAGGCGAGAGGGAATCGATGTCTTTCTCGTCGACAACAACGCATGCAACGCGCTCCACGAGGACGTTCGCTTCATAGTCTGACTTTGACCGCCTCGTTGCGGCATGGACTCGGCCATCAGTCTGTGCGATAACGCCTGGCGAGAGGTAACTGCCGTGCTGTCTTCTGTCCTGCGCTCGAAAATCGACGCCCTGTGGAACAAGCTATACGCGAACGGGCTCAGCAACCCGCTAACGGCCATCGACCAGCTCAGCTACTTGCTGTTCATCAAGCGTCTCGACGAAGAGGACCGCACCCGCCAGCAGGCCGCCCGCTTCCGCAACGAGCGCTACACGTCGCTGTTTGCTGGCCGCGACGAGCTGCGCTGGAGCGAGTTCTGCCACCTCGATCCCGAGGCGATGCTGCCCCACGTGCGCGACAAGGTCTTCCCGTTCATCAAGTCGCTGGGCGGCAAGGACGAGCCTTACGCGCGGCACATGAAGGACGCGGTGTTTCTGCTGCCGACGCCGGCACTGCTTGACGGTGCGATCAAATCCATCGACGAGATCTACGAAGAGATCGAGCGCGAGCGACGTGACGGTGGCCATACCTTCCACGACCTGCAGGGCGACGTTTACGAGTATCTGCTGTCGGAGCTGAGCACGTCCGGCAAGAACGGCCAGTTCCGCACTCCGCGACACATCATCGCCATGATCTGCGCGCTGGTGGACCCCGACCTGCGCGACGAGATCTGCGACCCGGCCTGCGGCACAGGTGGCTTTCTGGTCGGGGCCTATCAGCACATCCTGTGCAAGCACACCAGCGCCGCCGAGCGCTGGACCGATGAGAGCGGCATCGAGCGCGGCCTACTGGGGGACCAGATCGCCGATGAATCGGCCTGGCAGCGTCTACGCGAGCGGACCTTCTACGGCTTCGACATCGACCCAATTATGGTCCGCATCGGCCTCATGAACCTGATGCTGCACGGCATCGAGCGGCCCAACCTCGAACACGCCGCCACGCTGTCCAAGCACTTCAAGGAAGAGGCACGCTACGACATCGTCCTGGCCAACCCGCCCTTCAAGGGGTCGCTCGACGCCAGCAGCGTCGATCCCGGCCTGGGGCTGTCGACGCGCAAGACCGAGCTGCTGTTCGTCAGCCGCATCATGAAGCTCTTGCGCAACGGCGGGCGCGCGGGCGTCATCGTGCCCGACGGGGTGCTGTTCGGATCGAGCAAGGCGCACGCCGACCTGCGCAAGCAGCTCATTGCCACCTGTGAGCTGGAAGCCGTGGTGTCGATGCCCAGCGGCGTCTTCAAGCCTTACGCTGGCGTCAGCACCGCGGTCCTGGTCTTCACCAAAGCGGGCAAGACGGAGCAGGTCTGGTTTTACGATATGACCGCCGATGGCTTCTCGCTAGACGACAAGAGGCAGAAGGTCGCCGAGAACGACATTCCCGACATCCTGCGCCGCTGGAAGAGCCGCGATCCCGAAAAAGACACCGACCGCACCGCGAAGGCTTTCTTCGTTCCCCTCGACGAAATCAAAGCCAACTCCTTCGACCTGTCGATCAACCGCTACAAACAGGTCGTCCACGAAGAGTTGAAATACGAACCGCCGAAGGCTCTGATCAAGCGCCTGCGGGAGCTAGAGGCCGCAATATCGAAGGAGCTGGGGGAGTTGGAGGGGATGCTGTGACCTCCTCCGCATGGTTTATGGTCCCCCTAGAGCAAGTCGTTGATCCAGATCGGCCGATCACCTACGGAATCGTGCAGCCGGGACCTCATTTGCCCGATGGTGTTCCTTATGTGCGTGTCGTCGATATACAGAATGGAACAGTTCTTACGCAACAGCTACGTCGTACCTCGGCAGATATCGCTCGCTCCTACCGTCGCTCATCGCTTGTGGCCGGAGATCTCCTGATTTCGATTCGTGGCCATGTCGGGAGGACTGCCGTCGTTCCGTCTGGTGTGGATGGCGCAAACCTCACTCAGGATACCGCGCGCGTAGCAGTATTGCCGTCGACGGACAGACGATATGTTCGCAGATATATTGAATCATCATTAGCACGTAAATGGCTCTCACAGCATACGAAAGGTGTGGCCGTTACCGGGATCAACCTAGCAGATCTGCGACGAATGCCCCTGCCGCTACCTCCCCCTGCCGAACAACGTCGCATCGCCGACATCCTCGACAAGGCCGATGCCATTCGTCGGATGCGGCGGGAGAGCGTGCGCGTCGCTGAGGAGCTGCTGCGCTCGACCTTCCTGGAGATGTTCGGCGACCCGGTGACGAATCCGAAGGGGTGGGTAGTGAAGCCGCTAGGTGACGTCATTAAGCAACTAGAGGCTGGTTGGAGCGCGAATGGCGAGGCTCGGCCGAGACTCGCCAGTGAATATGGAGTGCTGAAAGTCAGTGCCGTTACCTCCGGCTTCTTCCGAGCGGAAGAGCATAAGGCCGTTTCCCCCGACTCCGTCGATCGCGAGTTAGTCACGCCGCGCGCTGGTGATCTACTCTTCAGTAGGGCGAATACCCGCGAACTTGTGGCAGCGACTTGCCTGGTTGAGTCAGATGAGCCTCGTCTGTTTCTCCCCGACAAAGTCTGGCGAGTGATTCTGCGTGATGGGTGCGCAACAACACCGTATCTGCGCTTCCTCCTCGCGCATGATGGATTTCGCTGCGAACTGACCAAGACGGCCACTGGTACCAGTGGCTCGATGCTGAATGTCTCGATGGAGAAGCTACGGATGCTGCGCGCACCGATTCCTCCGCTCGTGGTTCAACAGCGCTTCGCCGCATTCGTGTGGTCTGCCCTCCGAAGTAAGGCGCAGCAGGTGAGCGCTGCGCACAATGCAGACGACCTCTTCGCCAGCCTTCTCCACCGCGCCTTCCGCGGCGAACTCACTGCGCCTGAATCTGCTCCGCGTCAGCTTTCAATTTTGGCTACGGAGTCCAAGCACTCCTGACCCTTTGCGGGGGGAACCCGCTGGCTTTTTTCGCGAGGCCCGTTATGGGGAAGAAGAATCGCGGTTATCAGCCTCCACCACGTCCGCCCGGTCCTGCGGCGCCTTCAGCTTTTTCGGCTGCTGACCCGCCGCGGGAGGCCCTGCCCCCGCCCCCTCCTGTTCCCGCTGTTCAGCCGGTCGTCGAGCGAATTCAGGACCTGCTGACGCAGTTTGTCGGGGTGGTGAATCGGCTCGGCGATGAGCTGTCTCCGGTGCGCATTGCGACGGCGGTCGAGCGCCAGATCGGTGCCACGCCGAGCGTGATTCAGGATGCGGTCACCGCCCACCGCGACCTGCGTGAAGCCATCGGCGAAGTTCAGCGCAAGCTAACGCAGGTTGATGCTCAGCTTGTCGGCCTGGGCAGTCGTGCGACGACCGAGCAGGTTCGTAGCGCCATCGAGACGGCCATGCAGCCCGAGCTTTTGCGGGCCGGTCAGCGCATCGAACAGGTGCGGACCGCCCTGGAAGCCCTGACGCAGCGGACCAGCAGCGGGCAGATCTCGGTGGACGTCCAGACGGCAGCGTCCGAGCTGACCAAGCAGTACCGCGTCGAGCTGGAGAGCAAGCTCACCCGCCTGCAGCAGGCGTTCGACTTTCTCGACAACCAAAGCACCGAGCTGCGCAACCTGATCGATTCCTTCGAGCCGGGTGGCCTGCCGGTACTGAAGCAGGCCAACGACGCGCTGCAGGCGCAGCTCGACCAAGAGCGTGCAGCGCATGCCGAGACGCGCGAGACGCTGCAGAAGCGCACCGAGATCCTGACCGAGAAAGAGCGCGAGCTGTTCGGCCTGAAGGCGGGCCAGGGCAGCCTGGTTTCGATCGAGGACTTGGAGAAACAGCGCAAGGAGCTGGCCGAAGAGAAGCAGCAGCTCATTGCCTGGACAGCGCTGAGCGCGGAGAACGCTCGTCTGCGCAAAGATGTCGATGATCTGAATCGCGAGCTGGAGGAGCATGAGCGCGAGCTCGAGGTAGCGCATCTGGCCGCCGAGGAGCGCGCCGAGCTAGAGCGGCTGCGGCGTGAACTGGCTGCGGAAGAGCGCGCCAGGCACAAGCAGGAAGAGCTGCGCGTGCAGATGCGCCAGGACTTGACTGCCCAGCGAAGACAAAACCAAGAGCTGAAGACCAAGCTGCAAGATCTGATCGCAGCCGAGGAGCTGGCCACACGGCGCGACGAGCGCATCCGCACACTGGAGGAAGAGAACAAAACCCTGCGTGCTAACGTCGAGGAGCAGCGTACGCGCGAGACCAGGGAGCGTACGGAGCGAGAGAATCAGAGGCAACAGATCGCGAGCCTGCGGGACGACCTGCAGCGCCAGCGCGAGCGCGAAACCTTGCTGGAGTCGGAGTGGCGCAAACAGCATCAAGATCAGTGGGCGAAAGAGGCACGCGAACTGCATGAGCGAGAACGAGCCTGGGCCGAGCAGCAAGCGCGCACGATGTCGCAGCAGGTCGCGACAGATCTAGCAGCGGCCAACGAAGCCATCGAAGAGCTGGAGCAAAATCAAGCCGAGCTGAAGCGCGACTTGGCAAAACGACAGAAAGAAATCGCTGATCTTCAAAATCAGCTCTCACGCGCCCAGACAGAGCTTGAGGTCGAACGGGCACGGGTCAGTGTCGGGAAAATCGCTCTGGCCGAGGAACGAACGCGCCAAGAAGAACACATCGCCCGGCGTGAAGCCGAAGCGAATCAGCGGCTCGCAAACCAGCAGCAAGACACGCTGACTCGTCTCACCAGCGAAGAGAAGCGGGTGCAAGACAAGCTGACATCGACGCAGCTAGAGGTCGGCGAGCTGAAGAAAGAGATCGCGGATCTATCCGGCCAGCGCGGGGAGCTGAAAGTGGAAGTGCAGGGGCTGGAGCAGCGTCGCCAGGACCTTCGTGACAAGGTTCTGCCCAGGGAAGCGCGCCTTGGACCGCTGCAGGAGAAGGTGTTCAAGGCAGAAGAGCTTGCCGCGACTGCTCCGGCCGCATCCGAGGTTTCGTGGCTGTCAGGAATTCAAGAGGGGCTCTTTGCGGCCGGCTACTCGTTCCATCCGCGGCTGCTGCGCGCATTTCATACGTCGCTCAAGATCGCCAAGCTGGCACCGCTGACGGTGCTGGCCGGTATTTCGGGCACCGGAAAAAGTGAGCTGCCGCGCCTCTATTCCGATCTGGGCGGCGTGTCGTTCCTGCCGATTCCGGTGCAGCCAAGCTGGGACAGCCCGCAGGATCTGCTCGGCTTCTTTAACTACACCGACGGGCGATACAAAGCCGAGCCGCTCTCACGGCTGCTGTATCAGATAAACCAGAAACACGACCCGCTGGGCCAGGGGCTGTCGATTGTCCTATTGGATGAGATGAACCTGGCCCGGGTGGAGTACTACTTTGCCGAGCTGCTCTCCCGACTGGAAGCGCGACGCTCTGTAGACCCATCGCGCAGCTCGACGCTCGCCCGCGCTTCGGTGCACTTGGATATCGGCGCAGGCGAGGAGGCGGAAGCTCTATATCTGGATCCACGCGTGCTGTTTGTCGGGACGATGAACGAAGACGAGTCAACCCTGACGCTGTCCGCCAAGGTGCTCGACCGCGCATGTATCCTGTCATTCCCCCGGCCGCGCGATATGCGCGTGCAGGAACAAGCGGTAGAGATCGACCCCCGCGAGCGGCTACCGGCTGACATGTGGCAGTCGTGGTATCGCGAGCCAGAGGACGACCATAACAGCGAAGAGCTGAATCGCATCAGCGCCACGATGGATCAGCTCGACCGCTCGTTTGGTCACCGGCTGTTTCGGGCGATCCATGCGTACGTCGGCAACTATCCCGCAGTAGACGTAGACAGCGATAGTGCCCGCCGCGCTGCTTGGGAAGATCAGTGGTCGATGAAGATTCTGCCGCGGCTCAAGGGGCTGGAGCGCGACGACAAACGGGTGCGGCAGGGTCTGGACGAACTGGCCCAACTGGTCCCCGAACGACTGCGCGCCGCGTATAAGCGGGCCCGCGAGCGCGACTACTTCGACTGGGGCGGGTGCCCAGAGCTATATCACGACGATGCAGGAGAACCGGGTGCCGCATGAGCTGGGTGCTGCGCGGGCTTACGCCGCCTAGTATTGCTGCGCGACGACTCCTGTCGGGTGAGCCTGATACGCCGGAACAGGCCGCGTTGCAGCTGCTCGACAGCCATGCGGCGGCGATCTTTGCCTTGACCACGCGCAGTGCTGCCGACTTTCGACTGCTGCCGGTCGTGCCGATCGCCCGAGCGCAAGAACTTGCGGCAGCGCTGATTACCACGGGCGCGGTGACGCCCTCGCTGCTGGAGTCCCTGGCTCCGCTGCTTACGCCGCGCCTTCTGCGCATGCGGCACCGGCTGCGCCGTCGGTTGGGCAGGCTGCGCGTCGAGGTTCCTCTAGCTGCGGTTCGGGAAATGGACCCGGTATGTCTTCGCCACAACTCGCGCCGCCCCGGACGAACGTTGATTGAGAAGGCCGGCGCCAAACAGACGCTCCGCGCTGTGGTGCGGGTCGAGCGCTTCGACACGATGGAAAACCGCGTCCTGGTCGCAACCTGCCGCCGTATCACGCGCCAGGTAGCAGAGCGCCTTGCCCCTCTTTCGGCCGAGGAACGACGAGTGCAGCCACGCGCTCAAGCGCTACGCCGCCTGGCCAATGCAGCCACCGCGCTGCTATCTCTACCCGAACTATCGACCGTTACGCTGCCTCGCCCGGGTGAGCGCCCCTCTTACGCGTTGCTAAAAGACACGGACTATCGAGCGGTCTATCGCGCACTGCGTCTGCTGCACGCAGAGGAAGATCGCTTTGTGGAAGAGTGGCAGGCGCTGCCGCAGGTCTGGACCGAGCTGCTATTGCTATCGGTCTGGGCCGTGATGGATGCGGCCCTACCTGACGCCGCCGTGCCAAGCTGGGCGCGTCCTGTCGATCGACGCGGAAGCGCAGGCAGATTGCTCGGAAGCGCATCCCGGCGTTGGCTGCGGCTTGAAAAAGACTATGTGGAAGAATGGCAGATCGAGGCCTCTCCCGATGGCGCTCTAGTCATCCATCGCTTGTGGTCCGAGCATGATGTTGACGAAGAGAGACTGCCCATCGCCTGGCCTCTCGGCACCATACCCGCAGACCGACGAATCAGTCGGCGCATCGAACAGCAGCTTGCGGCGGTTGGTGTACAGAGAAGTCTATCAGCGCTGTCCGTCGGCAAACAAAAAACGATAGCGGCGGGTGACATCGCACTATCCGCCCTGAATCCACTATCGCTTCAACAAAGCGACGCAGCCCCCGTAGTTTTGGATACCACGGTGGTGGCGACACTTGCGACCGAGCCCGGAGAGCAGGATCTTCCAGTGTTTGGGCGACCGGCGGCATTTCTGAGAGGCGACGTATTCGGTCCGCATGCGCTACATCGGGAGCAGGCCGATCTTCTAGGTCGGTTCTTGCAAGCTTGCATTGGCGCGGACCAAGACCCGCAGCGCCTGGCCGTCGTAGTCCCAGACAGCATGTCGGAGCTCGCTCGGCGTGCGCTGCGGCAAACGCTCGGCCCGTGCTGGGCTGTATGGCATACGGTGGCCATCGGGCTTGCTTACGCTGCGCAGTCTCAGGAGTCTGCGCTCGATGCGCCAGGCCAGGAAGAACGTCGCATATTGGTGATTGGGCTGTCCGCGGCCTCCTGCGATCTGGCCGTACTCGGCTGGGCCGGTCAGGATGAGCAGAGCAGACTTCTTATCCGCCGACCCCAGCTTAGCATCTCCTTGCCGGGCGTAGAATCGCTACTGCTTGACGCGGTTCCGGCGTCCGAACGGGAAGCACTGCGTTCGGCATGGCTGCGTGTGCCCCATGAAACGCAGGTTTGGGTCGAGAAGCCAACCGAGCCTTCTTCCTTTCGGCAGCAGGCTGTCCCCGATATCCGTACGGCGCTTTGCAATCAGCTTGCATCCGCAATCTACAAGCTGACAAAACGATCCGGTCCCGTTGATGTGACAGTCATGGCGGGTCTGCCGTCTGGCATCGAGCAGGATCTGGGAACCAGCCTACCCCACGGCCGGCACAGCACCTTGACCGACAGTGCAGCAGTGGAGGGCGCACGTCAGTTTCTACTTCGGCACGGCGCTGGACTGCCGACATGGGAAGATGAGCTGCTTCCACTCCATGCCAGGGTCCGAGAACAAGGACGTCGTCGTCGTGATGTTGAGCTGATCCCGGCGGGAAGACGGATTCGTCCCGGCGAACAACTGACGCTGTTTGCGAAGGACGAGTTCATGATTCCTCCCGACGTTCCTACCTTCGATGTGCCCCTTGTGCAAGGTGGCGGGGGAGTGACGTCGTTTCTTCTGCACTACGCGGGTAGGCCGCTCCCTCTTCGGAAGCCGACGCCGGTGCAGATTTTGATTGATTACCGATACGGCTTTGATGGACTGCGCGGCGAACTGCGGGCTTTGGATAGTGCGCCATTTGCGCGCATTCCTTTTGATCTGAAGTCACCTGACGACGCAGATGCGGAAGTCGTCAGTCCGACAGTCCAGATACCTCAGTACGTTTCGCCGCTTCCGCCGACGGACACTCAGAATCAAGAGATTCGGTCCTCGGTCGCGGACGCTCGCGCCTTTCTAAGAGGACTGCCGACACAGCAGCGACGCGAATCGAAGAAAAACCCCAGTCTCTTGGCGAAAAGCCTCAGACCCTTGATACGACGAATCGATGATGCGCTGAAAGCGCTCACCGCTAGTGGACCAGATTCGATGTCAGCATCATTGCGATCCCAGCTGACCGATGAGGTAGGGCCCTTCCTGGAGTGGCTGGCCGGAATGGCGCGCAGCCAGGACAAAGACGGGGACGCACCGGCGCTCGCGGAGCAAGAGGAGCAGCGCGTCTTCATAGCGCGCGCACGCACGCGCATTCGCCGCACCCGGAACGGAGACCGATTTTCGGAGTCGTTGCTCACAAGCATGCAGGACCCAGGGCGACGGGCTGATGCCCTGCGGGCGTCAGGGAACGTGATCGACGGAGCACCTGATTCGCTTTGGGATGCCTTGGTCAGCTGCGACACGCGCGAAAGTCCAGAGCATTTCCGCGCTCAAGCCTGGGGTCTGCGCCGCGCACTCATTGCGCATCCCGATCTGGCACCTCGTTTGTCCTCGGAGCAAGCAGAGCAGACTCTGCGAACTCTAATCGACGGACTGTGTACGCTTCCTGCGGAGAACGCCAAGCTGAAGAGCCATTTTGCCATCGCACTGCAAGCCATTCCACATCTATGTCGCGTTCGACATGCCGGGCACCTGATGCCATCGGCAACCAGTGTGCGAGCGGCGATTCATAGCCTCGGTGAACTGCGAACGCGCCTGGTAGATGAAACACTGCGGCACGCCGAAGGGGGACGTGCGCAGGATGAACCACTATCACAAGCTATCGAGGCGCTAGAAGGCCGAGAGGTCCACCTCATCTTTGTAGAAAAGGACGCGACATGAGCCAACATCGTGCGGGCTTGGCCGCCATTCTTGCGGATGGGGGGCCGGACTTTGCATTCAAAATTGCAGAGGAACAGCAACACAGAAACAATCTACAGCTGCACGATGTGATCGGCGGGCTGCGCCGTGAACGGCATCTGTTTTTCTATTGGTACGCGAACGGCACCGAGTACGAGCTAGCGATTGAGCTCATCTATGATGGGCCACGCACGGCGCAGCACGAAGTACTGCGGTTGTTCGAACTGCACCCACAAGGGCTGTGGATTGCGCGACTGAGCGCCGGTCACGAGCAGGGAACCTTGGTGCCCTTCACCCCTCCGCGCTGCACGAATCTAGGCGGCACACTTCCTCTGATTGTGACCGTAGCTCAGCAGGATCTCACCGCGCGCATGGGCATCAAGCCTGATACAGATGCGTTGCGACTGCTTCGACTTCGCCTGGGAGCCAGAGACGTTTTGGTTGCAGGGCAACGCGGTTTGGCTGCCCTCAGCGAAGAGGATGCCTGTCGGCTTACGCTGTGGGCCCCTACCGGCGAGGCGTTAGAAACAGTATTAAAGAAAACTGCGGAGGGTGCCCAGCTCGTTCTGCTGGGAGTGGTGCCCGCTGCCGACGCGCACAAGGCCCACTGCCTTCCCAACCTGATCGTTCTGCTGGAAGCCGGAGCGGTCCTGCGGGTTACTGAGGACACCAGTGCTTCCGTATCGGCAGAGGCTGCAGCCTGTTTTTTTCCGAAACGCTCGCCGCTGCTGGAAACCTGGATGCGCTACGCGCGACTTGAGCATGAGCTCGCAGAAGCGCGGCTTGCTGCCCGGATGGCGCGACCGCTAGTGTATTCTGGAGCGCGTCAACACAAAAAGACGTGGCAGATCACAGTCGCGCTGGATGAACAAGATCGAAAAGCCTGGTTCGGAGCGGACCCAGAGTCACACCACGAGGTCCAGGTGGATCAGCAGGTCGCACTCGAAGGAGTGGCCGCTGCGTCAGCGGAGGACGAAACGGGAGGCCGAGGACAGCTTGTCATTTGGCGGATGCGAGCGGAAGGTGGAGGGTTTGTCACCGCGATACTAAAGCCTCAAAGAGGTTTTCGCCGCCTTCCAGAGAACGGCAGGCTTCGCGCGGTTGAAAACATCGGCACCAAAGTCGAGATGAACCGACGACGAGAGGCCCTTGAACTTCTGCAAGCTGGCCGTGCGGGCTGCCCAAGTCTGATGGACGTGCTCTCCGATCCCACGACCGCAGAGAAGCCGTCATCGGTCAAGACCAGACCGAACCAGCTCGATGACTCGCAGCGCGGGGCACTCGCTAAGATTCTCGGCTGCAAAGACTTCGTTGCCATCCAGGGGCCGCCCGGGACTGGGAAAACCAGCGTCATTGTGGAGGCACTGCTCAACCTGGCAGAGCAGCGGAAAGAGGGAGCGGCGCTGAAGGTCCTGGTCTCGTCGGTTCAGAATGAAGCCATTGACAATGTCGCCGAGCGCTTGGCCAAAGAAGGAATCCTGGTTCATCAGCTTCGTCGCGAAAGCCAGGACGAAGACGAGGCGCTGCGCCGAGCCAGTCACCAGGAGCAGACACGAACCGATCTTCTGAAAAAGCTACAGCAGAGCCTGGAAGGCAAGCCTGTGATTCAGGCGCTGGAGCAGCTGAGGGAAAGCTTGTCAGACGTGGACAGGCTGCGTGCGCTTCTGGCCGATGAGCAGGCGAGCGACATGCAGGCCGACGAGATTTCGCGTTTCTGCCGCGACACAGAGCTATCCACTGTGCTTCGGGATGATGGCCTCAAGCTTCCCGTCCTTCTGCGGACGCTCAAGCCTGCAGGGCAGCCGACTGGTGAGCCTTCGCCTGATATGCAGCACGACGGACCGCCAGGATCTCCGCAGGCGACAGCGGCTTGGTGGGGCGCACGTAAGAACCTGTGGCCGATGGCAACGCGAGCCCCCGTGGAAGCGTCTGTGAAGCGCGTTCTCTCTGCCGTGCAGCAAGTAGAGAGGAATCCATTTCGGGACCAGGGCAGAGTGCAGCAGTCATTCGCGGACTTGCTGAAACTCCTCCAAAAAGCCGAGCAGTCGCCATTGGCAGCAACCGCTCCACCCGTGTCTTCCCCGCAGCATGTCGCCGACAATTGGCTGGATCGGGTTCACGAAGAATTGCGAAAGCGCGAGAGAGAGTTGCTTCGCTACCCCGAAGTGATCGCGCGTCGATTCATGGATCGCCTACGCGAGGATCCAGCGGCTTGGCGTTTAGTCCAGCGCCGGCACAGCCAGACCACCACGGCGACGTGTTCGATGTCTGCCCAGTCGCGCGATTTGGCCGACGAGCCTTACGATTGGGTAGTCATTGATGAAGCTGGCCGAGCGACACCATTGGAACTTCTGGTGCCAATGGTCCAGGGGCGAAGGCTTGTCTTGATTGGAGATCAACGGCAGCTGCCACCTCTACTAGAAGACGAAGTCATCGCCGCGCTGGAGCGAGAACAGACTCCACTCGTCGACCTAGGACAAGAAACTCTGTTCGGAGAAATCTTCAAAAACCTCCCCCGCGAGTGTTCCGAGCGACTAGCCGTGCAGTATCGAATGCATGCGAACATCGGCCGACTGGTAAGTCGCCTGTTCTACCAACCACACGGCGAGACACTGCGCAGCCACTTCACTGGTGCCCATGCCGCAAAGCGCGCTCCAACGTACGGTGTACTTCATGATGCACCGGTCACATTCATCGACACGGAAGATCTTCCTGGCTCCACCCCATACGAGAACCGGGAAGAGCGGCAGGTAGTCCTGGCGCTGCTTACGGCCTTCTCCGATGCTCCGGGCGTGCGAAGCATGTCCGCCCCTCTGCTAATTGGCGTCATTTGCGCCTACGCGCGGCAGCGAGATCGTCTAATCGAAGATTTCGATCGTTTGCGTGCGAGCACGGGTTCCCACTGGGACAATTCCCGACTCCATGTTGAGATCAAGACGATTGACGCAGTACAAGGACGGGAATATCCAGTGACCATCGTCTGCTTGGTCCGGCGCGATGGCAAGCCGGGGTTCCTGGCTGCTCCGAACCGTATCAACGTCGCGTTGAGCCGTGCCCAACGTCAGCTCATCGTCCTAAGTACGAAGGAATCCCTGACTTCGCCCGCCATGAAGCAAAGTGCGTCGCACATGGCAAGGCTCACAGAAAGCTGCGTCCAGTCCGGTTGGTTGAAGCGCTGGTCGGAGGTACGGCTATGAGTGGCGCATCATCGCTTCGTTATTGCCCTATCGCTGCGTACTACGTTCCGGTGATGGTGGCGCTCGTTGAAGATGCAGGCCCACAGGATGCCCTGGAGGAAGCAGTTCTGGCGCTGGTCGGCATCAACCAGGGGTTCGTCCATCAGTTGGCGCAGACCCTTTGCGTAGCGGATGAGCTGGTAGAATCCGCTCTCGCAGAACTTACGCGCCGCCATCTGATAAAGCGTGAGCGGGAAGAGGATGCATACCTACTCAGCGAACAGGCCATGTTGCACGCTAGGCCGCGCGAGCGCCCTGGCTATGTTCTTTGGGATTCGCTGCTGGAGCAGCCAACGCTACATCTTATCCTTGGCCGCCCCCATGACGAGCCGCACATCCCAGATGGTATTGAGGTCCTGAAACTTAAACCCGGAAGGCCGCCGCGCCCGCCCAAGCACAGCCATCTAGAGAGGGCCGTGCGCAGCCTTCCAGATGTTCCTGACCTGCGCGTTTTGGTTGCCTTTGGCCATTCCTATCGATCCGCCGATTCTGCCATCGTGCAACGCATTACCTATGCGCCACGACGGAAGCTGAGATCGTGCCAGTCCTTCGTCCCCATCGAGTTCCGTCCGATGTGCGAACCGATCGTTTGGCGTCCAGTGGTGGTTCCGTCGTTTGAGATGGAAACGTCGCTAGATCCAGAAGGCTACGGTGGGCTCAAGCGGCGAGCCCCAGATGCCGAGCGGGAACTCGATCGCCTCCGCATGGAGCTGGACCCGAAGCTCTTTGACCTGCTTCGGAGCGAGGGCTATCGCGACGCAGAAGAGCTCTTTCAAGACGCCGAGCGTCGCGTCCAGCGAGAGTTAGTCGGTGCCTGGGGAAATCCTGATTGGCAGGAAGTTCAGCAGGCCGCGATCGAAGCCATGCGGCAGACTATCTTGGCGAAGTTCTTGAACAGTAGCCTACACGGCGGCCTACATGCCTGGGCGGACGTGCTGGAGCGCGCAATCTGCACCTTACTAAGTCGACTTATAAACCAAAGCGTCTATGATTCCTGGGGCAACCTCGACAAGGACGCCATCGAGCGCGCGCTCGTCACCAAGGGCCGCATCCTGGGGCATTTGGCTACCCAGCTAGCCAAGGACATCAAGCCCCCCAAGAAGGATGGGCTTGTCCGTGCCGTCGACAAGGGAACACTGGGCTCGCGGCTCCTTGCCCTGATCGCACTGTGGCTGGCCCTTCCATCGATCGCCCAGCAGATAAATCCCATACTCCGAGGCCAGCCCGATTTCTTTCGGAAACTTGACCGGACGATTAAGGAACGAAATCGAGTTGTGCATCCCGGAGAGGAGGGCTTCCCGAATCCTCGCGCCTTCCGCAACGCGACCTTGGAACTCGTGGCGGCCATGATGCAGTGCGCATAGAGACGGGTAACCGTTCAGGTCCCCCCTAAGAAGGTGCACCGGGTGTCGGGATAGGGGCTGCGCGGCAAGTTCACCGCGCAGCCCCTATCCCGAGTGCACCGCTGGCGCTCGCAGGCCGAAAGCACCTGCCTACCGATAATGACACCCACAGTAAATGTAGTTCAAAATACTTATATGTGTCTCCAGGTGTTTCCACTTGGTTTCTGTAACTTCCACCCCACCGACGGTCGTACCTGATTTTGTTTGACTGATCTCAAGCCGAGCAACCTGTACCTGCGCGATGGGCAGCTCGGCCGCGTCACGCTGCTCGACTTTGGCATCGCCCGGCAGATGTGGGCAAGCGCCGGGCTCACGCGGGTCGGCGATGTC